>Ga0210392_10000052_pt1 | contig 111039 bp, 143 predicted proteins | sample IncBWC30OmetaG_FD_161057 | JGI IMG/M metagenome (GOLD analysis project Ga0210392, IMG submission 161057) | Forest soil microbial communities from Barre Woods Harvard Forest LTER site, Petersham, Massachusetts, United States - Inc-BW-C-30-O ... | reverse complement strand
ATTGACCCACGTCATGTTGAACCCACGCTGACGGTAGAGTTCCGACGCCAATTGTTGCTGGACTTCCGGCGTCATCTTGGTCATTGAGGGGTCAAGCTTTAGTGACTTGATCAAATCCCCAAGTGTCGCACGGGTTATCTGAAAGGCACCAACCGGTGTATGCTCACCCATACCTTGCTGCATTCGCATGACCTGTTCCAGGGTCATATTACCAAGATCGGCGTGCTTGTTGCCGTATATCTGGTTGTAGTCAATCTGACCCTTTATAAACGTACCCTCACCCTTGGCAATAGCTTCCAGTGCTTGTTGTGAAAGAAGTCCGGCCGCAGGAGTGGGACCACCGGGCGGTCCCTCACCTTCTTTACTACTACCACCACCGGCACCACCACCGGCACCACCACCAGGACCAGCCTGATCGGCATTAGGCCAAACACGCCGCAGTGACTCTTCAAATACATCAACCAATTTGTCATAAGCCTGATCGGCAAACTGCATCAACGGAGCAAAGGTAGTGTCACCACCCAACCAGTGACCCAAATCACCTAGTGACTCATCCCAAGAAGAATCGCCGCTAAAAAATGACTGTAACCCGGTACTGATATTTTGTGGTAGTACCATTTCGCCGGGGTGGGCATTGATCGGAACAATACCACCATGTTGATAGTTTTTCTTAGGTAGTCCCAAGCCAAAATAGCGTGAGAGTGCTTCACCACCGGCAGCCAACATCCCGCCTGGACCACCGCCCAGCGCCAATAAACCAATTTGCCACCACGGAACTTCCTTGCCTGTGATGTGTTGAACCGCTGCCCCTGCTGCCGCGCCACCAGCTATGACACCACCCGCCGCCCCCAAACCAGCACCTACACCAGCACCAGCCCCTGCACCAGCCCCTGCACCACCGGCACCAGTCAACATACCGAGAAGCTTACCGGGTAGACTGACTGTCCCACTTACAACGGCACCAACAAAAGCCTTAGCAAACATCGTCCCAAGAATCACCGCTGCCCCCGTAAGAGCAGCCGCCAACGCCGGATCGGCTCCCATATCCTTGAACCACTGGTCAATCGCTTTGAGTTGTTCCCAACACCATTTAGCGGCGTGACCAAGAGCAATCACCGCGTCCTTAACGGTGATAAAAGTAGCTTTGACTTCTTTCCAAGCATCTTCGATCTTCTTCGGATTTTTAATAAGATCATCTATCCAAGCCAGAACCTCATCTGAGATTTGTTTGACCAACGGCTCCAGTTCGGCCATAAACTTATTGATCGCTGGCGCATTAGCTTGCAGCCATTGATCAAACTTATCAAATATATTTGAAAGAATACCCGCAAGCCCGCCAGTGACGGACTTCCACATAGTGTCAACAGTGAAACCTAGATTTGTCCACGAGGTGGCTAACTTTATCGAGTTCGCTTCCGCCGTCTTCATCTGCGATGCGAAGAGCGCAGAAACTGTCCTGGAGTGCTCAACAACTTGTGCGCGCTCTTCGCGAAGACGATAACCTTGTGACAACATCTGCTGAGTGATGAGTCCCTGATCTTTCATCATCAGGGCAAACTGGACTGCCGCCGGTTCTTCTTCACCTTTGATGGTGGAAGCAAGTTCTATGTATCGGTCAATAATCCCGCCGATATCTTCAGAGTGACCGTGAAGCTGGGCCTTAAACCAGCTTTTTAACCAAGGTGCTTCGGTCAGTTTCTGATTAAGATTCTCTTGTGCAGCAATCGCCCCTTCATAACTACCGCCCACCGCTTCGGCGGCGTAGCCAATCTCCCGCATTCGTTGAACAGTAGTGCCACCCATCGTGGAAGCAAAAGTGAGCCGCGCCATCTGGGCAGAAGTACGACGCACCGCTTCTTCAACCGCCACCGCCATTCCCACGATAGCAGTGGCGAACTCGGTGACACTTTTGAGTCCGTCATGAATTGAGTTGACAAACTGCTTCTGACTCGACTGATCAATCTGATAGCCGAGTTTAATCAGAAATGACTCTAAAACCGTGTCAGCCATATTTTTATCGGCTCCGTTCCGATTCTACGGCATCCTGTACACGCGATTGGTTCTCGTTGCGCACGTCGAGTGCCTCGTTCATTCGTGACACGTCGGCTAAATCCAATGCGCCGTTTATCAACGACTCGTAGTGACACATGCCTTCGAGTACTGGGCGCATAATCCAGTATTCGCCATCGTGCATGTCTACGGGTTCGATGATTGGGCCACCTCGACCCCCGAACCGTTGAGGGGGCGGCCTGGAAAAAAAGGTGCCAGATTGTCCTGTATCACCGCGAATGACAGTTGCAGCATCACCTGAAGATCGATATCCTCAAACATCAACTCCCCCGATGGTGTCGTCAGCCGTACCCACTGTCCCACAGGATTCTTTCGCGTACATGCCCCAAGACAGGTCTTGATGATAAACTCGCTGTCCTGTTGTGACATCTCGGCTATCGCGTGCGCTATCGGTCCAAGCGCCGACCATCGCGTAATCGATTCGGGAGCGCCCGCCTGTTCTGCCGCAGCGGCAATATTTGTCGCGGCAGTTTCACCCAACCCACTAAACAGTGGCATCAACTTGCGGAACAGGTGAAACTGCTTAAACGCGTCGAGCTTACCAGTACGGTACCACATCCCTTCAAGTTCTAGTTCTTCCACTTTGTCACCTCCCTAAGTGACTAATGTCAGAACGCGACCGCGAGTCCCGAACCAAGAATGAAGTCAACGATACCAGCGTGGAACGTCCACACCATTTCGCCACCTTCTTTGGCGAACGTGACATCAGGAAACTTCGCAAACGCGCACATTTGACAGGTAATGACATCGTTGCGTTGCAGATCACGAATACTGATCTGGTTCTGTCCGTGATTAGCAGTTCCTGCCGGATTACCGACAGTGCCAGTGTCAGATGCATACATCTGTGACAGCAACGCATTTGTCGGGCTGGTCTTCAACAACCGGATAGTGACAGTCGCGCCCTTGCCAGAATGCAGCGAATGCATGACACAACCATCAGCACCAATTGTCATGGTACTTTTGTCTTCGACCATGGTGACCGAGATACCCCCCTCGGAATTACACGATCCGTAACCCAGATTGAAAGCACCATTTGGTCCGGAGATCGCACACATGTTGTCGTTGAATGAGTACGTCGCCACGATTCAGTCCTCCTATCTTCACAAAATCCTCACAGTTGCGTTTTGTTCCTTGTCCTCATCTGGCCTCTTAAAACGCGTCGGTACTCTCGGTCGGCGTGATCCCCTAAGGGCCATAGACCCTTCAGGCCCCCAGACCCGTTGCCACTTCCACGCGCGCCACGCAATGACATGCGCCCCATACGCCGCCGCGAGCGCTCGATGGCGCGTCCTCATGCCTCGGTGTCCGTGTCTCAGCGGTTGACATTGATCAACACGTCCGCAAAGTGGATCGCACCCGCCAACTTCACCGCGATCTGGATAAGCGGCGCAATACGCGCTTCGCGATCCGCTTGTGACTGAAGATCAACATTGTTGGCAAAGGTGTACCAACCCGCGTGCAGAGTGTCACCTTGATGCAGTTCACCAAATCCCGGGGCGTTCCACACCCCCGATGCGATCAATCCATTGGCAACACCCTGTGACAGTGCACCATCACAAGTAGTCACTAAAACATGCACTCCAGGATTGGTCTGCGGCACCTTAGGACTGGTATAGAGAACATTGAACAAATCGTTCTGAATACGATTGGAAAGCCAATCAAGTCCATGCATTTCATCAAAATAGGCACGTCCCGACATAACACCTTCTTCGGTGATCGCCGCGCCGTTGTTGTACTGGACATAAACGTTGATACGTTTGTTGGCGAGTGTCGTTGCCTGCGAACCGCTCAACACCTCCGGTACCACACCCGGCTCGACCTTGAATTTCATCGTCAGCGTAGTGTTACTACCCTCAAAATTCACCGTCAGCGCACGACCAAAGAATGAAGCAACGGCGTAAGGCGAGTGCAACGACCAAATAACCGTTGTTCGCATATAGTCGGCGAGCATGGCCTGTGACCCGATGTCAGTAACATTCGACGGGTCGAGACAAGTTTGCGCGTTAGTGGTGATCCCGTACATATGCTTGTCGTCAGACGCTTCAATATAACCCGATATCGCCAAACGTTCGACATCAGTCAGTACTCGTGACGCGGCAAACATGAGTGCGTACCATCCCCGTCCATCGACACGCGCGACTGCCGCCACTGGGGTTTCAATAGCGATGCCTGGCGTAGTACGCATCGCTGTGGCACTGGTCATCATCAACTGTGCCGAAATATCGGTGACACCCCCGGTTGGCGAACCCAAGAACGACACCTGTGAAGTCGGACCGGTAGTACTACTCTGACAGATAAACTGGGTGCCATTCCAGGTGAAGGTCAGGTTGGGTGAAGACACGATGGCAGCACGAATCGCCGTCTGAATAATGGTAGCAACCGCGTTGAGATTAGTCGCGGAAGCAAAACTCATACCGAGTACCTGTGTCGCTGCACCACCATCGACTGTAATAGAAAAAGCACCATTTAGGATACTAGTCCAGTTTGACATCTGCATTTGCAAACTGGTCAATAACCCACCAGTCAACCGACCATGAGTCGGGGTGTTCGCCCACGCGCCAATATAACAGGCAGTAGGTTGTGGTAACTGTGCAAAGAATAGTGACGCCGCGAGGTATTCAGGTGCGGTCGTACCAAAGTCACCAGCGACATCGGCGATACTATTATACTCGCGAATCGCTTCACCGGTATCAACGACACCACTGTCACCCATAATCAGCAAGGTGTCAAATCGCTGCGCGGGAACTGCCTGCGGGGTGAAATTCACCTGAACATCAACCACGCGGCTGACAGACAAACCTTGGGCCATTGTGATCCTCCTTAATCGCCGGTGTCGATATGATCGACAAGAATCCTGGTTTCACCCGGCGGGTTGTTGTACATCGTCACCTGCGCGCGCAACAGATTGAGAACATTGTAGTTGTAACGAACCTCACGACGCAGTGTCACCGTCATGTCGGTTCGTGGCCACCAGCGTTCTCTAACTAGTTCCGCTGCGCGGGTAAAGCCCGTGGTCGATACCATGCCAACCGCATTGGCACGAAACACCGCTTGGTTTTGGTCAACAAATAGACCACGCCGACAATAGGATTGATACTTTTCGCAGTTGGGTCCGTAAAACGATAGCAGGATATCGAGTTCCTCCATTTCCTGCATCGCATCGTAACCTTCACCGGTATCATCAAGATGATAAAACACCGGCACAAAATCAGTACGTGTCGATTGTGTGCCAAACGCCATCCAATCGACATTTATATCCGGCCGCAGTGGAGGTTCCGGCTGCCATCGTGGACGCACTAAAGTCGGGTCCAAACCAGTGACACCAGCAAATACATCATGCAAAAAGTCTTCCCACGCATCATCTTCGGCGGGTGCCGGTCCCGGTGACGCCGGACCCAAGTATCCTGCAAACCGACTGTCAGTCACAAACGGCATCAGGCACTCCCTATCGGGTCTGGTATCGGTGGGAAATCGACATTACCTTTTGAAATCGCCACCGCGTGAACAAAGCCACGACCATAACCGGAATAATCTTCAAGAAAATTGACGATAAACAGTGAGTTGCGCCATAATATCTCATCAGGGTGAGTGACATTTCCCGCTTCATCCGTTGCCGGTCCCTGAATGCGAAACAGTGAGTAAAGCGAAATCGCCTTGTTCATCATGCCCCACTCAGGCATCCGCTGAAGATCGTTTGGTGATGCGGCAGTGACCACCGCCTGTGCCGACATCGACACATCCTTGGTCGATGCCCGACCACGGGTATCAATAGTCGCGACACGTCGAATCACCACAATATCATCCCAGAATGAATTATCAAAAGCGTCGGTAACATCCAGCGTAGGCATCAGGGAGTTCCTCCGCCTTTACCCTTCTGCCGAACAACATAGGTGATGCTGTTAATAAATTGTGCCGTGTCAATCAGCGCCGTAAAACTACTGGCAGTTACCGGACCACCGCCACCACCACGACGCGCGACACGGCGAGCGACAGTCACTGGTGACAGCGGTGGTGGGATATTGGATTGGATACGCGCTTTGACACCTGACACTGCCGTCAGACCGGCAGCGTTCCACGCCCTGTCGGCCTCGTCCATCTTACCAGAAAACGCTAACTCCCCCGCGCGTTTCATAAATGCAGTCCACTGCCGCTGATTAATTCGAATACCAGGACCAAGCCAGGGACGTGCTGGAATGTTCGACGCTGGTGCACCGGTTTCGTGAATATAGCCTATAGTGGCGTTGTTGATGGGACCGTCAGTACGCTTTTGGATTCCCCCTTCCTGATCGGACGGAATACCCACCATAACCGAAGTGTTGGCTAATCGCTTGATCGCCGCAGCGATCATCGGGGTGTTTTCTTCCAACACTTCGAGGTGTGCGTTAACCCGCCGACCTTGTGCCATCAATCACGCTTTCTTTTAGTGATACACACCCGCACTCGGCTTTAAATCAAAACCGGAATTACGTGTCACAGTACGGTTCTGCGATAGTGACACAATCACCGGAGTGGCTGGTTCCGCATCAAGCACCGACTGCAACTGCTTGGCCACCTCTGTGTGCATCTCACACAGTATTTCATCTGCACTGGGTCTGGACGGCCGGGCAGATGCGGTTTTCTCCGAGTCTTCCTCTGAAGCTTCTGCCTCTTCTGGTGCATCTTGCTTACCGTGATACTCGGCCATCGCCGCATGATACTGGATGTTGCGTTCCAGCTTCTTGCGCATGTTTGGACTCATTGTCACCTCCACGTGTCGAATTTAAGTTCGACGCCAAGCGCGTAGGGCTGCACCACATTGCGTCTTCGCGCTCGCGCTATCACCCTATCCCTACGAGCTTTCCCTAGCTCACGCGCGCTGCGCTGCGCTCTCTCGCGCATGTCTCTTAACGAGACTTGATCAGTGACAGACCCTAGCCTAACCGACAAAAATGGACAAGCACTTTGTACTACCAAGGTCGCGGCCAAAAAACCAAACTTCCGGGTCCAAACGGACCAGAGCGATTTAGTGTGCCGGCTGGTCCAGTGCCAATCTGCATGGGTCCAGCACCAGCCATGCGCAGATAATACACAAACATATTGCCGTATGGTGTCGAACCATACCAGCCGGCGTTGTTCTCTAGACCAATCTGCGTGTCGTAACTAATCGACACGCCATTAACTGATTTGCTATTGGGAGTGCCGGACCCAAGTTGAGGTGTCGGACCACGACTGGCTTGAAATGCCCAAAGTGTCAGAACATGTGCCACCCAGAGACTGATACCCAGATTATAAAACTGCCCCCAGCGATCCTCATTGAGGATCGGCATTGTCACTGCCTGATCGATCCAAAACTGAATGGTAACATCCGGATAAAGTGTTTCATTGGTAAATGCCGGAAACATAGCCCGGAACTCGGGCACCGTCAGTATATCGTCTTCGATAATCGCCAGTTGCTCTTTAGCACACTGCAAACTGGCAGTATCAATCAACACACGACCATCATCAATCGTTGCGATGGTCTGCACGATGTACAGACAGCCATCAATCATATTACCAATCAGTGCCGAAGTCTTGGTAGTGCTAAATGTTGGCGGACCAACTAAACGCGTCACAGGTGACGGGTCATCCACTTCCGAAACCGGATCGACCGAAATCTGCCACTGCACTGAAGCTATTGCTCCAGTCGTACCAATCTGCGAGGTGAAGTCGAAGACAAAATTGTCAACCGCTGGGGCTGGTTGTATCGGGCCGAATACATCAGGCATTAGGCAACCCTCCGAGTCGGCGCAACGACAATTGTTCTGTCACGACTTCCATTGCTTATAACACGATCCGAAATTGTCGGCGAGATCGTTCTGTCACTAAAATTGACCTTCACCAGACGATCATCTGGTGTGCCTTGTGTCAAACGATCTGGTGGTACACCTGGTATAACTCCTGGAATTCCCGGCACCCAAAGATTACCTATGCCTCCAGTTGCAACAAGTGTCTGATCATCCTGTACCAAGACAAGATGGCTGGTGACATCAACTGTTGCCTCAGCAAACAAAGTCTGACTTGTGGTGACTGTAAGTTCACCAGAAACAGTTATGTGACCCGAAGAACTAATTGTTTGACTTGTCTGGGTGACAGCAAGCGCACCGGCAACGGGATTTACGCCGGCGGACACCAGTGTTTGCCACGCTTGTGTCAGATTGAGCGACCCGTATACGACCGGAATAACAACACCGGCTGACACCAGGGTGTTCGCGTCCTGCGAAAGACTGAGTGTCGCCGAAACACGCACCGTACCAGTAGATACAATGCTTTGCGGTGCCTGAGTTATAGTGAGATTGGCGACATAACCAGTAACTGACCCGGCTGCACTAACAGATTGTGATACCTGAACGAGATTGAGCGAGCAAGAAATACCACTGAGAACCGTGCCATTGGCGCTAAGTGTCTGTGCGGCCTGACTTAGATTGAGTGTGCCAGACGCTGTAACATTGGCCGTTGCAACGAGGGTTTGCGCCGCTTGTGGCAGTGCCAAAACACCCGAAACGCGTACTGTACCTATCGCCGTAAGTGTTTGAGCGGCTTGATTTACATTAAGTGTACCAGACGCTGTGACATTGGCTGTCGCCGTAAGTGTCTGTGCCGCTTGCGGCGTACTAAGCTGGCCTCGGACAGTGACACTACCATTTGCCGTAAGTGTCTGCGCCGCCTGCGGCTGATTGAGTGTGCCAGTAACACTAACCGCACCGGTTGCTGCGACCGTCTGATTTGCTTGTGTCGCATTAAGTGTAGCAGTAACAGGGGGAGGCGGTGGTGCTGGGGCCGCATTTTTGTACGGGTGATTAGACGGCAGAAGCCCAACCAACCCCCACTTCCAAGCCGCGTAACCTTCAAGTCGTTGTTTGGTATCGAGTGACGAATTGTAAGTGACAAAGATCAGTTCGTAAATATCACCCCAAGCCTGTGTGTAGTCACTACGACTAAGTGAGGATGGTTGCGATGTCTGTACCGGATAAGAGGTAGCAGTCAGTGCATTACCGTCGCGCGACCATGTAGCGTTGTTTATATTGTGGATAGTGCCGTAAGCCAATCCTTCAGTGCCAAAGGCCCAAGTCTGTCCTGCCGCTGCACTAAATCCATTGTTACTCCACGAACCAAAATTGCCGCTGGAGTCAACCAGCATCGGCATCCCAGCACCACCAGCAGCGTATAGCAGAATACAAAACTCGCCGGGGGCATTGCGAAGACGGCCTATCGCAAAGCAATCATAAACCGTGGGATAGGCGGTAAAATCGTTGCATAGAAGATGTTGTTGAGAAACAAAGGTAATCTTGTTACTAGCATAAGAAGGCCGATAAGTGTCATTGGTCTGATCAACGTGACGGCTATTACCCGACTTGTCATTCCAGCGAGATACCCCACTACCAGTAATAGTAATCGAATTGGTATCGGCAGCGTCGAGCCAAACCAGCAAATTACTACCTAGATCAGCCGGACTCCATAACGCGTCACCACCATGCGCCGAAATAATATCGTTAGTTTCAGTAACTGCCAGCGTACCGCGAACACTTACACCACCAACTGACACCAGTGTGTCGTTGGTTTCGGTACGATTGAGCGCACCAGAAACAGTGACAACACCATTAGACGTGACAGTTTGCGCCGCTTGTGTTTGGTTAAGTGTACCACCAACCCGTGGACCACCCGCCGCGACAAGAGTATTCGCTGCCTGCGGGAGATTGAGTGTACCAGTGACAGTAACCGTAACGTTCGCCACTAGTGTCTGCGCAGCCTGTGACTGGCTTAGTGTACCGCCGACCGTGACGCGAGCAACTGCCGTTAGTGTATCCGGTAATTCAGTGACATTAAGCGTACCAGTAATTGCTGCGACCGGCACCGTGCCGGTCGCAGCAAGCGTATCCGGTGCCTCGATGCGGTTCAGCGTGCCGGTGACCGCACCACCAGCGGCAAGCGACTGGACAAAGAGCGTGGCAATCGGCGTAGCGGCGGAACTGCCGCCGATATTCATGACAAATTTGGTGGTCGCAAATGTCTTAGTGACAGCGACGTTGGACGAGGGCCACGCGGCGGCTGACCATAAATTCCCCGCCGCGTCGCAAAACTGCCCCGCGCCTGTGCCTATTCCCGACAGCAAAAGCAGCGATGTCGCGGTGTCGAATATCTCAAGCCGTTGTGGCCCAGCTTGCGCATTGGAAGCATCGCCCAGCGCGAGGCTGATGCTGTAGTCGCCCGGCGCGGGCAGATCGATCGTGTAAATCGCCGGGCTGGCCTCGGCATTATAGATCATCCCCGCCAAACGAGGATCAATCGTATTGTCACGGTCGCGCGTGCCGTCAACATTGAGCACCGCGTTCTGAAAACCGACCGTGTTACCCTGCGCGGTTACTCTTGGATAGTTGTAGGCGGCGGTTGCTAGATCATAGTCATAGCCCGCCGGATCACCCGCAAACGTCGGCGGGACGGCACCGCTACTCGTCGCCGTCGCTCTAAAGTCAATCCCCTGTGACCACCCTCCAACGGTGACAACAGTACCCGCAGCCACCAGTGTGTCATTGACTTCAATACGGTTGAGAGTGCCAGTAACGCGAGGACCACCCGCTGCGACGACGGTCTGATTGGCCTGGGTCGCAGTAAGTGTACCAACCGCTGGAGAAGTACCCGTCGCTGTGACGGTCTGATTTGCCTGAGTGATCGATAACGTACCAGTCGCGGCGGCGACAAAATCGGCTGTGGTAATCGACGCGGTGCCAATACGAAAGAAAACATTGTCGTTGTTTGATGAACCAGCGGTGGTTTCTTGCCACTCAATCTGAAAGAACAGATACTCGTTATTGAGTATAAGTTGTCCTGGGGAAGCGGTGATTGAACTATTGACATCGGCGCTGGTCGAGAGTGTCACCGTCGCGCCAGCAGTGTTAGCTAGCACCTGTGTGGCATTGGACCCGTTGGCAAGTGTACCCCGCCACATCCGCATATTGACGTGGCCGACGCAACCTGCGGTACCCGCGCGCAGATTAAAGTTAAACGTCCATGCGGTGTTGGCAAACGTTCCGCTGAGCGGCCCGACAACAAAACTGTCACCCGCTGTCGCGGCTCCAGTGCCGGTTCCTGGTGTTGGATGGGTTGTACCCGCGTTGTAACTGGTCGATACAGCAGTGTCAGAGCCAGTGGTCGTCGCCCCCAACCGACCCCGAAAATAGGGTGTAGTGACAGCGGTTTTTGCTGGCCCCCAACCAAAGGCTGAGTTAGCGCCGGTCGGGGCGCTGCCGTTAAGCTGAGTGTTACCAAAGAAGTTTGGTGTAACCCCCGCTGTGCCGAGAAGATAGATGGTCTGAATAGTCATCAGACATCATCGACCCAGGTGAAAACATAAGAGCAACCAGGCTTATCAGCAATCTGGTCGGGATGTTCCGGCCAGACATTACAACCACTCAGATAATAACCATGCTGATTTGGGGGTTCGTGTCCGATACAGAACCCATTCCCTTCAGGTGCCCCAACATGCAGTTCATAAAGCGGGCACATCCCCTGAACTTCAGGCTTGCGTAATATCGGATCATCCGATACAAGATCGTCACGGGACGCCCAAGGCGGTACGCCAACACAACATTCACCGCAGCGACAGCATTCACCGCTACGCACCCATGGCATTATGCATTTCCGGCAGTCACGGTAAATGACGTGACGGTGACGGTTTGCCCAGAGGTGATACTAGTGTTGTTCAACACCAGATCAGTGGTGGTGTTTCCCTGCACGTGACAAACGGCACTACCATCTTTTATGCGAAAACTTTGTGCTGTACCTGTGCCACTGGCAGCGACACTCCAAGTGCCTGCGATGGTTGTGACACCCCCAGAACTGGTCAAAAACGCGGCAGGTAAGACAATCGTGGCCAACAGTCCAGTAGGATCGGCCGCTGCGCAGTTAGCGGGTTCTGCACCGGAGAAGATCAGCAAAGTACCAGAAGCACCAACCGTCGCCTGAATTTGTGACACTTGGTTGTTGCGCAGTGTCGTACCATATTGGAAAGCCATAGATCACCTGCCAAATTGCTGGTACTTACGCACAACATCAAGATCACCGGTCCCAGCCTGGACATTATTTGGTGGGAAGTGACGTTGTAGCTTCTGCACCAATCCCAGTTCGAGCAAATCGAGTGGATGCTGTAGACCCGGACCACTGAACCGCCGGATGATCTGTTCGACTTCCTCTCGGGTCAGATCGATGTTCATCTGTCACCACCTGGTAGTTCATCCAGAGTTCATCCAAAGGATGATGCGAATGCTCCCCCAGCACAAATACAGTCACCGCTTCCAGAACGAACGATTGCGCGCGTTCATATTGCTGAGTGACTGATCCCCTACTGGAATAGACAGTGGCGTCACTGGCATCAACTCACGGTTCATGGTCGGTGCCGAAGCAACCTCGTCAGGCAGCTTCGACTTGTCTTTTGGTTCTTCGGCCTTTGACGTGGGAATGTCACCAACAAGTTCATCCTGTCGTTCCGGCACATCCAGTTCATCGACAGTTAAACCATAATCCATCGCGCCACCACTCATTGGTGCAGCGATACCACTGCCACCGCCACCACCACCAAGTCCCCCACCACTGGGAATAGGCGGCAGTGACGGTTGATCGCGTGATTTTGTCGGCATGTCACAATCCTCCGCATCGACACCCGTGATGGTACCCTTATTTTTACTGGCGTAAAATACCGATTCACCCTTCTCCGTGCCGTACTTCTTCTGCATGGCACTCTTTATGGTTTCACCTTTCTCGGTGAGCGGCACGGAGTGTCACTCCCTACCGTCGCGGATCAGGTATTCGTTGTTGGTCCGGAATTTTGGCATCTTTGTCATCTTTGTCTATTTGGTTTTCAGCCTCGTACCAAAATTCCTCATCACGACCTTGCGGACTTCCAGCTTGTTCCCACAACTGTCGCGCACGTTCACGAATACGTTCTAAGCGCAAGTCATCCACAACACCCTCTTAGGCAGTGGCGCGCCGCGCGTGTGCCGCATGTGTAGCACCATTACCTGTCACAACAATGCCATTCGACGGCGGTGCCGCAGTAGAACCTAGAGCATTGGTCGCAGTAACGACGCAAGTAATGGTTTTACCAACATCGCTTTCGGCGGCGACGTAATTGGCACTACCAACTCCAACATTCGACGCGTCACTCTTCCACTGGTAAGCGTAACTATGCGGTTCTGCGGACATGTTGTCCCAATTACCCATAGTACACGCCAGTGTACCACCGACAATTGGATCACCCGACACTTGCGGCACATCTCTATTCACCGGCGGTGCCGTTGCCGGTCCTTCCGGTTCTCCCGTGCCCGGTGCTGTAGGTAGTACCTCAGCTTTTCCCGCCATACCAGCAGCGGACACCATTCCATGGTGGGGGTTAGCTGTCAGTATAATCGCTTGTCGCGCCTGCGGATCGAGTGGCAGTTCATCGATCGGATCGATCTTACTACCAGAACGCCGGCCTTCGTCCAGACGCTTGGCACGCGCTACATCGGCTTCATACATCTTGGTGCTGAAGCCGTCTTGCAGAGCGATACTGTCCGACACAAACTTGTCCTGCGCCTTAGCCGCTTCCTCGGCGCGCAAGGCTTCACCTTTTTGAAATTCCTCCAACAACGTGGACTCCTCGGGGGATTTGGCCAATCCCTTTAACAGTCTATTAGAAGCCAAGTCACCCTCTAGATCAGTCCAACCATGTGTCAGATGAACAACTCTGCCACCAGGATATTCTTCACTGGAGGCAGTCTGAACGTGTACCCCAGGTTCTGGGATATAGACACGTGTTGCTTTACCGGCAGGAGCTTTTTCGGCAGGAGCTTTTTGGGTTTCAGCCATTACATCACCTCAGATGTTCGGAGTAGAGCGAGTAACACCCCCAAAAGATGTTTAGTTCCCGCCTTTAGATACCGTCGAGATAGCTCATGGTTTCAGGATAGATCATTTCGACCATACCCAAACGACAATAGTACGTGGTGACATGATAAATCCCCACGTACTGAATTGGCGTCTTTTGCAGTGGTGTCATCGGGTAGCGCAGACGCTGACTGTCCATGCTGTACGCCAGAGCGCGATCAACAGTACCAAGCACCTGTGGCGTGCCGCCGACACCCATACCAATCGCCCACTTAACAGGCAAAATAGTCAGTTTGCCACCACGTTGCACTGCCAGATTGTTTTCTTCCAGAAACTTCAGGATCGAGATATTACCCGCAGTGCTGACAACCTGACTGAGAAGCAAGCCATACTGCACAGGTGGGATCAGCAAACGATCCGGGATCACCGCATAACCCGAGGATGCCCAGGTGTTTTGCAGCAAAGTGTTGACATCGGCCAGAATATTAGCTGGGGTCTTGGATGCCCAAGTTGTGGCATTGCCCGTACCAGTGCCTGGCGCGGTAGACGGCGTGATCGCCGCCGAGTTAAACATACCGGTGATGTTCACCGTGGCGTCACCCACGTACACCACTTGGTCAATGTCCATCTGGTGTTTAAGATTCAAACCCTCAAACTTTTGCTGATCGATGGGACGACCAATCTTGATCGCTGACTCAAGTTCTGGGATGGAGTATTTCAACTCGTTTTCCCAGAGGATGAGCGGCTGAACCGTCTTCATAATATCGACAGCGATGCCGGCGATAGCCGTGGTGTTCTTACCTGACCAATTAATACCAGTCGGAGTGACACCACCTGGTGCAGCAAATGTGCTGTTGGTGAAGGACGCGGCCTCATCGGCGAGTGTCACATCCTCACGCAGATCAATGTCACGTCCCCAGGTGACGGCTGCCAGCGGCATGTGAAGTGCCGGATCAAGTCGTTCGAGTTCCTGGGTCAGAAACGCACCGGCACTGTCAACCGTCTTCCCATCGTGAGTGGTGTAGACACGGTCGAGTTTGGGAGCACCCGCCCGAACTGCGTCATAAGTCAACATGGCATTACCTCTTCGAAACGAGTGCAATCAGTGACTAAACGTTGTAGCCAATTTCGGTGTTGCCGGCCGCGTCGGCTGGCCCACGAAAGAATGCCTTGTTTATCTTAAAGCCGCTGGTGGTTGGGTCAGCCGCTTCCACATGTCCCTGCACATGCGGTGCAGCAGTCGCTGCGGTCCACACCCAGACAGGGCCATTCTTTTGTGGTGCAACACTGCCACCAAGTCGCACGGTCATAAAGCCGCGTCGCATCATATCGACCAGACCGATATTTGGTGGTGTGCCCGAGCCAAACGGAATGGTACCTTGTGGGAATGCAACGGTTCTGTCACCCCCAGGATATGGCCTCACCAGAAACCCAGCTTCAGCATCGGCCGTGACATCGGTTGCCGTCACCGGACGTGTACCATTGTTGTTGACGATCACCGGCACACCATATTCCGTCACTGGCGTGGCGGAGTTTTGCGTCTCGGGAGTGACAGTGGTACCAAGTGTCTGAAAACGGCTGAGTTCACCGGGGATGCCGGCATTCATGCGAAAAGTAAAAGCGACCATTGCAGCAACTCCTTTTAGCGAGAGAAGCTTAGTTAGGCTTTCTGAACTCGCCGGTGGCCCATGCCTCACGATTGCGACGCTGAATTTCACTGATGGTCAGCGCACCCAATGGTTTTGCTGGCTGGTTGACATGTGAAGTGTCACCAACTGCGGAGCGCACAAAGTTGTTGTTGCGCTCTGCACCCATGGCATTGGCAGTTGCTTCAAACGCCATCTTCAGTGTGTCGCAGGTCAACTTGCGCAATTGGTCACGGGTCTTTAGCCCTACCAGATCGGCCATGATGGTGCGTGACGCTTCGTGATTGAGTGCCGTGTCCAATGTCATACGACGAAACGAACACAGACGCTGCGCCGTGACACCCATCTTCACCTTGCTGTCAAAGGTGGGAATACGAATGCCAGGTACGATGATTTCGCCCTTGGCCATAGTGTCCTGCCACAACACCTCTTGGCGCATAGAGTCACCAGTTGACATACGCGCGTCCAGGTCTTCGATACCTGGCAGATCGGTTTCACCAATGATTTCCGGCTCGCGCTCGGGCACCGGGATGGTTTCGTCATCGTGCGCCTTGAGCATCTTGCCACGCCGCATGATGTAACGCTTGGCGTCCTGCGCATCACCAGGATTTTGCAGTTCGACTTCATCCTCGCCGCCGTCCATCAACTGTGCCAGTTGCTCTTCAAGAGCCTGGACGCGCGCTTCCAGATCGCCACCACCCCCGCCGTTCATATCACCACCATCGGGGTCATCACCTTCATGCTTGAGTGTCAGATCACCATCTTTGCCATCACCGTTGTCACCATTGCCGTTACCATTGCCGTTTGGCAGGTGAACGTGCATGTGAATGCCTTTGTCATCATCGCCATCGCCGTTCATATCGTCACCATTCTCGTTCATCAGATCGGGTGGAACCTTGCCTTCCATCTCGTCCTTGAGTTGTTCAAGATCGGCGTCCGAGGTGGCTTTTCTGGCTCGGCGTAAGATCGTGTCCATAAATGACGCCATGACACGGACTCCTAAAGATGGACGTGTAAGTGAATTGGCCGAGATGTGCGCTTGTGAAGCATCGCGGCACTGTCACGTGTGGTGAAGACCTTGCGTGAGTCACCAATACGACAAAACGCCCCACAGCGTCCGTCCTTCACCAGTGCCACGTGATTAGCGACAATATTGCGCTGTCGCCCCCGGCCATCTTCTTCCTGATCGTATTCGGCATCGTAACCAGCCGACAACTCACGCAGTGATCTGTCACGCACCGCTTTGATGGCGTCTGGGTCAGTGATCACCAAGTCACCCAGTAACAGATGATCTAAGACACCATCACCACGACGCGGATTGATGACATAACCAACTGCCAGCTTGCGCCAGTTCTGTGGACTCACATCCTCGTCGGGATGATCCATTGTCACTGGTTTGCCGTGAAACGAGAAGATGGTTTCATCACGAAACACTTCTTCAGGATCGCGCTGAATAACAATCAACCCATCTCTGCCACCTCTAAGCGGCAGTTCCTGATCGGAATAGAGTTGATGCCCCGTTCTCGCGAGAGGTGCGTTTCTGACTACCAGAAACCCCTCGGGAGTTAAAGACTGTGACGGACCGAGTTCTTCCGTTGTGTAGAATCTCATCAGGATGCCGTTGCAGTCCGGGCAGTTATGCGGTTATGACCGACTGCAACGGTTTTGTCAAAGAGAATAAATCCGAAAGCTACGATTTTTTAGATGGGTGAATTAGTCTCCAATCAGCATGATAACGATAACGATGGGTCTTTTTGGTGCCCACATAAGAAGCCCACCAGTAACAGCACCAACAACGGCTGCCAGTGATATAAACACTATCAGCCAAATTATAGATCGTCTGTCACTCATCAGGAAGCCGCAGTGTTGATACCACTCGCGATAAACCAGGATATATAACCAGAATAATCACCAGAATTACGACACAAATCGCAACTTCGTACCAGTAGCGCAGATTACGACGAAACATCACCACCTCAACTTATTGGCGACACTCAGAGTTCAGACATCGGGGCGTTTCAACCTATTGGCGTCAACTGTAAATGCCAGTGAGGATGACAACCAGAAACGTAGGGGAAGAAAACGACGCCTCTGGTTGCCAGAGCCTCCTTCGTCACCCCCACTCGTCGCCTGGGACATTGGTGACGAAAGCTCATAGAAAAAGGAACCACCATAGTGACATAACAACTGCACAAATCATGACGACAGCCAGTAGCAAAGTGAAGAATTCTTCTTTCCAGTTCAGATGTCACCTATGATCGGCTCGGCATAACACCGACAATTGGGAAAATTACCGGGATGATGTCTGTCACCATTTTCTTCGGCAATAGGTGGATTTGCCCATTCCTGCGTGGTGCCGTTTAAGTGACGATGCATTTTGCGCACATAAATGTCCTGCACCGAGTGCCAGATGTAATGTGTCGAACCGACATATTGTGCGCGTGCTTGCACCAGTGACGCTGCTGCTTTGGCTGTCTCGGTTCTGGCGATCAGTGTCGCACGCGACATTGTGACACCAGTGGTGTTGGCAATCATTTCTGCGAGTTGATCATAGCGTCTGCCACCCAGAACATATTGTTGTGTCAGTTCCTGCACACGCTGTGCGGCGTCTAACGGTATGCTGGTGATCAAATCAACCTGATCATTTTGCAACTGGCGCACCACTTCACCAATGGGTGCCTGTGCAACTTCCTTGTGTAGTGCGCGACTCATCTCACGGGCGTGACGCTGCCACGCGGTCATGTCGCGTCTATCGACTTCGGCAATCATTCTGGCGGCGGTAGCGCGTGCCCAAGGCGTGATCACGGACGCATAGCGATGCAGAATGTTTGTCACTTCTGGCACCCCCGCCGGATCGCCTATCTTGAAGTGCTTGATGATTTCACCAACGTGTCGCGCAATCTTGCGCAATTGAATGGCATAACCCTTCTCAGCGTTGCGCACCTTCTGCCAGTGTTGTTGTGCGCGCTGACGCTGTTTCTTACTTTGCCACACATCCTGGGTGGCGCTGTCTTGTGTCAGACCCGACGCGACGGCGCTGGCAAAGGCAGTGGCGTTCATCGGTCACTCCTGCAAAATATCTCTACTACTACGTAGTAGAGATATTCACTCACTGGGGTTTGTAACCCAGCGCCGTGGAAGCTGCCCAAGCTTTCTTTGATGCTTCATCGGCTCTACCAGAAAACATTGGGTTTTTGTTCTCTTGTGCATGTCTCGCGTGTTGATGAAGTGCCGCAGCTTGTGAATGTCCCTGGTGACTGATCGGGAAACCGGCTGCATTCTTGTGATAGGAATGCGCGGCAGCATGTGCCGAGGCAGTATTCGGATTGGTTGCGCTCTCGTCTGTGCTGCTTTCTTCGCCCCTTCACTGGTGCCAGCATCCTTTACTGATTTATCGTACCCTCGAAATGGTTCTGGGTCTGGTTTTGGTTTGTTGTGTACGGGTCCGACACCCTGCACAAAGCCTTCCGGATGCGAGCGCGCTGCGCTGGCACCACCAAACCCGCCCGGTGTACGTGGTTGAAAACCACCGCCGTGACCACGTGTCTGCGCAGCCTTGCGCGCACCTTCACTGGTGCCAGCATCGGCAGTTCTGTGAAGATGCACATGGATATGTTTACCAGCCATCTGTCACTCCCTTTGATATATCTACGTAGTAGATATATCACTTTCTCGCACACCGCGTATAGCTTCCTGGCGAACAGTGAGAAACGCCGACACAAGCAAACGATGTATGGCCGTTGCTTCAGGTCTGGTGAGCGGACGCACCCAGTGAATATTTGTCACTGTCTGGTTGCCCAACTCACACAACTCACTATAAGAAGGACGATCCATGACAACCTACTCACGTTCACCCGCTTCCTCGCCGAGGCGAGCCACCTTCTCGAACCCTCCACGGGCACGTTCGACACCACGTGTAGCACCACCGAGTGAGAAAGCACTACGTGCTTCTTTGCGATGCGCGCCCGGTGCGTGTTGTGTCGGTGGTTTTGGTGTATGTGGTGTTGGTGCCTTTGGTGGCAGTGTCGGCCTTGCGCCCGGTACTGTCGGTGGGTGTGGTGCCGTGGGTGCCTTTGGCACTCTCGGCTGTGTCGCCCCCTTGATCACCCCCGCTGGTTTCATCGGCTTCACCACGGACTTGCGTGCTTGTGTCTGCCGATTACGTGGTGCTGATGACTGCGGTTTGATGACTGTGGACGGTGGACGCTTCGGTGTGGTACTCGGGGCCTTTGGTGTCGTAACTCCTGGCACGTCACGTGTCACTACATCATGTGAAAACATGGTGCGTCCTCCAGCATGATGTTGGTGAATGTGGACGTGTATATGTTTCACAAGATTGGCTACCTTATTCCATTCCCGCCACGCACCAACCAGTGTCTCGGAACTTCTGGTAATGAAGTGTTGATCCATTTATAATTCTTGTTTCCGATCAAATACCTCCAATGATCACCAATGCCTTCGGCAGTACGATGCGGTAGATACTGGTCACTGATTTTCTGCGCACGTTTAACCACAGCATCATGTGAACGAGGATTGGTTCCTTGCATATATTCCAGAATAATCTCGTTTTCTATTATGGTGTAATTGGCACCACCACTCATCTTTGCCACCTACACTATTTTCGCTTTGGACACAAGCGTGTCCGACACGATCAAAACACAAATCACGTGCTTGATCGAGTGTTTTGTGTGAAATCGATTCTGGTGCGTCTGGAGGGCACTATTCTGTGAAGTCGCTCTAACGACAGCGACTTCGACTTAAAACGCATCAGGTGAACGCCGTAGGCACACTAGCGTCGATCCTGTCGCGTGTCGTACCCTCGCGCTAACGCGCGACTTACACTTTGACCGTCTGTTTTATCCCAGTGTACACAACACTCTCATGCTTTGTGCACCACGGACTGCCTGGTATTGTTATGTCACCACACCACTTGAAGGGTAGTGTAGCATCCTGTGTGAACAAGCAATACCCATAATCCGGAAACTCTTGTGTCGGCTTTTTTACTAGTTCTGGTTTGAGGGTTTTGGTCTTTTTGGTTTTGGCTTTCGTCTTGGTCGGCATAGCAACTACTCTCTTGGAGGGTCACACACAAAACTCGGGGGAAGAGATTTTGTTATCTCTTCCCCCGTTTTCAAGCTGTGGTTTTTATGCTGTGGTTGTTCCGGCAGCGGGGCGGTGTTCCACATGCGGCGGTGACGGTGCTACTTCCTCATACGGAACAAACACCATGCTGTCGTAATAGAAGCTATAACCCCAGAAGCCTTGTGCACCACTTGGTGGTTGCACAAATGCTGGTGGTAGTTCCGGCTTTTCACCTTCCGGTGGCAGCACAATCGGATGAGACGGATAAACCGGCCAGTAGATCGGATGCTCCGGATAAACAGCCTCAGGCGGTTGTGGCACCGGGATATAGATCGGATGCGTTGGTACACCTGGTGACGGCCAGATACCCGGTGGTGAACCACCCGGTGCAATTGGATGTGCAGGATGTGCCGGCGGTCCTCCTGGTGCGATTGGATGTGCTGGTAGTGGTGGCCAAACAAGCGGTGGCAGTGCAATCGGATGTTCTGGATGGGCACCCGATACGGGAGGCGTGGGGATCACGATGGGATGTGACGGATAGATCGGAATATAAATCGGGTGTTCTGGTTTGGCACCGCCTTCCTCTGTCGGCGGGGGAACCGGAATATAGATTGGTGGTGTCGGCATCGGCACGTTACCACCGCCCCAAATCCCTAGCGGCGGTTCAGTACCTGGCGGGAGTGGTCCGGTACTCACTTCCGGCAGTGTAATCTTGCCGGTGATGATTGCGTCAAATGTAGGCATAAGCATTACTCCTTTATGCTAGCGCATGTTGGCCGCACGCGCCCAAAATTAGGCCCTAACCCACACTGGCAGCGGCCAACTACCAGTGGTCCCACCCTCTGCGGGGGTGCCCACCGAGGCGAACCCCGCATACTCGGAAAAACACACTGTACGCGACGTGCAGTGACAAAACAATGACCGTTCTCAATTGCCAGGTACTTTCTTTTTGCGGTCATGCGTGTGCAGATGATACACCTCGGTGGGTTTTGGCAGTGGGTCTTCACCTTCGATATGAAAGTGGTAGTCGTCACCTTCATCTTTGCCGTTTGGTTTTGGTTTGGCAATTGGTGTCTGACCCGGTAGAAACTCTTTAGGTTCAACCGAATCGGGCAAAAAGGGTTGTACACTGTGCGGTAAGAAATCTGGTACTGGTGGTTCGGCCCCTTGCGGACCCTGTGTCGGATCGGTGGGTTGTTGCTGATTGGGGTCTGGTTGCTGCTGTTGTGACGGATCACCTGGTGGCATTCCCATACCCGGCATACCCATCGGCATTGCCGGTGGTTCGTTCTCGGCGTCTTCGATATCTTCATCGGTGATATTGGTCCAGACCCCGGTTTCGTTACTGGCCTGACGCAATTCCTTGAGTGCCTGAGCCTTTGACACCACACCGGCTTCAAATGCCTGTAACACTTCACTGGTGATCTGTGACGATATGGCTGCCTTCTGATCCGGTGCTAACTGCCACAGAGGAACAAAATCAAAGTTGAAGTTTTCTGGTAGTTTGACTTTCTCTGACCGGGCAATCACCCGTATCAGCTTTTCGAGTGGGGGTCTTAGATGGCGTTCCTGTTGTGACAGAATACCATCGTAATACATGCGCATATCCGATTCACCAGTGGAGTTTAGACCCGCCGGTGATTGACCAAACAGTCTTACCAAAGGTATCTGCAACGCCCCGGAGATTTGCTGACCCATCTGTATCAGTATCGAGTCCAGTCCCGCAAAAGTGTATTGCAGTGCCTCAAAACGATCTTCGGCATCCAAGATGGTGACACCTTCATTGCCCTGCCAGCGTCGCATCCACTCGATTTGCTCGATAAGGGCTTCCAGCATCTTACCGCCGGTGCCGATAATGTCGCGTAAGCCCTGAATTGACAGATTGCGAATATGCGCACGATACACCAGTTGAGCGGCACCTTGTGTCGAACTGTCAAACGCCAGAATACGATCAAACACCGGTTCAAGTACCGACAGCCCCCACAGGTTCTCGGAGAGTCGCTGGTAGTACGGTAGATCATCACCGTCAAAGCGTAAAAAGCGTGAGTGGTGTATCTTTTGTCGCGGTGCGGCAGGAGAATCGGCGACTATGGTGTAGTACTTGGGCTTTCCCAGATCAGGTGAACGCATATCGGTCACCAGATCATTAAGTGACGGATCAATCATCCAGCGATCCAGCACCATCAGACCACAAAACTGATTGGGGGCTATAGTATTAATAACCAATGGTTTTGAAAAATCGTGCCCATCGATCAGCATGACTGCGCCAGCACCACCATACAATCGACCCCAGCCGATAGCTTCTGCCAGTTTGTCAAAGATCGCAAACTTCTTGTTAAACGCGGTTTCCAGTACGTCACGTTCTTCCGGGTCAATGTCGGACCCCAGTGTAATACCTTGACGGGTCATATCGTCAGCCACGGTACGAATGGCCATACGACAAATCCAACTACCACGATAAGCCCATTCGAGTAACAGTCTTATACGGGAAATCGGGTTAAAGCCGTAACTACCAAATGTCGATTGATTATCAGTACCAACACCAATATTGGACGCAAAGTTTTGAAAGCTGTCAGTGGTGTTGATGCGCGGCTTTGGTTTGGGCGGTATCGGACGATTAGCCTCGCGCTTGGCGGCTCTTACGACAGTGCGTTTTGACGCCATGATATGTCACCTTCACTACCCCACCGCGATGCTTGGTGGGCGCGGTATCTCCTGATCTATGGGACGCCATAAATGGAGACAGTAAGGGTGACAGTTTATATGCTCACTCTCCGGAACATGCAATTGCATAACCGTTTCATTGTCGTCCCAGAACACTTTCTTGATATGTGACATCTCCAGCCAGTTAGGACAGCGTTTTGGCAGTGACACTGACACGTGTTCCCAACGTATTAGTTCTTCACCAGCCGACGCAATGATGCGTAGTTTGACACCGGTCAAATTGTAAGGGATGACAAACAAGCCAAAATTGTCGCCGTAGCGACTTTCTTGAATAGTGCCGACAGAAATAAGACGAAAAGGTTCAGCCAGTAACCAAGGAGTTTTTCTCATTGGTTATCTTATACCTGGGGCGAAGATAAATATCCCCAGCAACAACACCGCCACAAACGCAAAGAAGACATTGGTAGCAGCAAATGGCTGTATTTGTGGGAAGGGTAAAATGGTGATAAGCCACATAAACATTACCACCACAAAGAGAATTTCTATGATCATTTCACCAACTCCCTAACGACGTTAAAGCCTCGGACTATCTGTCGTACAATACAATATGACACTGCGACTGCAAGCCACAATACCAACATCGGCACGGCTAGTGACAATATTTTTAGATGAATACCCATTGCCCTAATATTGCGGTCATGCGCTGCGTGCCACGCCGCTTGTCTCTCCCAGCGGGTAATGACACGTTTAAAATCCATTTAGTGTCTGACAATACAGTGTAGTCATGACATGGAGTTAGCCAACTTTCGCCAAGAGGACAGTTTATCAGTCGGAGCATCCTCGGCAAAGGCCAGAACCAAGGCATCCCATCGGTCGGGTGAAGTCGACTCAAGATCGGTGTTGATTTCTGCCAGTTCCTTTTCCATCTCTTCTTTACTGGCAACGCGCAACAGACCATTAGAGGTGATGCGATACTTCATCGCGGTGATCTGCGCCACCGTGTCATCAGCAGTGCCATCTCTTTGTTGCTGTTCACTAAACACCAACTGAATATGACCCGTCTCAAACAGATCACGCAGTTCCCAGGACAATTCGGCCTTTAGATTAAAGAACCTACGCTTTAGCGGGTCTTTTTCGGTCGGGCCGATACCGACATTGATGGGAACGATGTTACACCACTTTGGCAATTCGTTTTGACTGCGTAACTCGTTTAAGCGATCAGTGACACCACCACCCATGCCAGGATCATCGATCTTGCAGCGTGTGCAACCTGTTTCACGAATGGCTTTTGCCACCCAACCGGTTAGTTCCATAAGATCGTTACGGTGATAGACACCCCACAACGTGGCGACTGGTCCCTTGCGATGATAGATCACCGACTCGTTGTTACCCTTGCGGGCGACATCGACACCAAGATCATTGGGATCATCATCCTTTGCTGTCAATGTACGATTCATCGCGGCTCGTACCAGACTAATTGGCACCAGCGCATCGACACTAACCTCGGGAAATTCACCAAGTACTTTACTCAAATAGAGTGGTGATGTTTCACCCCAGCGCAGCTTGCGCTGTTCGACCCACTCGGGATTGATCAGCAACTCTCTTAGGTCTTGTGGTATGTCTTCACCAGTGAAGTTTGGCGTATCAAACGCCGAAACGGTGATCACGTGCCAGCCTGAGTTTACTTCACAAACACGTGAAAACTCGGTCAGCGGATCATCGGGATTACCAATGGTGACAATCTTTCCACCATTCGACACCAGTGTCTCGGCAGCGTTGTACAAGGTCGCGGGTATCCCGCAACCTTCATCGAGTATCACCAAAATATAACGTTGATGAATGCCCTGAAACGCCGTGATGTTTTCGTCATCGGGCTTGCGACCAAAAGCCACGATTTCGTCATTCATCCACCACTCGGTCTGATTGGTGTAACCCGGCAGATGAGCTTTGCGATGAACACGACCAATTTCACGCCACAAGATGGCGCGCACCTGCGCAAAGGTCGGGGCACTGGTGACCACAAAGGCTTCACCAGGATTGTGACTACTGATCCACCATGCCGCAAGTCGGGCTGCACCCCAGGACTTGCCCGTCGAGTGACAGGACTTGACCGCTACGCGGTCATATTTTGTCACTGCCTCGAAGATTTCGCGTTGCTTGGACCACAGATACTCACCAAGCCCTTGTTCTATAAAGGCTATTGGGTCGTTCTGATACTTCAGCCAAGGGTTGGGTAGATCGCGTCCCTCAAGTCGGCGCTGTTTCTCTTTGCGCGCCAGAAGTGCGCCAAGTTCCAGTTTTGCTTCATAGGGTAGTTGAGTAAAGTCCAGTGGTGGCACTTGACGCCTCGCTCTGTCCCAGTGGTACTACTCGCCTTTATTGACTCACTCCCTGAACGTGGTACTCTCCGCTGTGGTGGCTCACTCTCGGATCATGGTACTCTCCGGCTAAATGATTCACACGAGCTAAATGGCACTCTCCGCCCATCTGGTTCACGCGGGGGTATTGGTACTCTCGCTGATCGTGGTTTTACTCTTGGCGTTTGGTGCGCTCTGACCATTTGGTCACTCACCATTTATGGTACTCTCACTAAACGTGGTTAAATGTCGTCATACAACACGGCTCGTCTAGGCTTAGGCTTTATCACAGTCGGTCTGTCACGCTGATCCTCCAGCATCTTCACAAACGGCTGTAGGTCTGGATCGTCATTGTCAATCAGCGGTGCAGACTGTTCCAGCAAAGTGTCAAGCTGTTCTTCCGGCATCTGCGCCAGGTCAAGCACACTGATCTGCTTACGTTCGACAATCAACCCACGCACCTTGGCGTATAGATCAAACGCCTTCATCCAATCGTGAAGCTGTATTTCAGCACCATTCTTTGTGTGCTTAATACCGGCAATGGCGTTTCGTATGCGCCGACTTAACTTTCTGGTGTCTTTTACATAGGTACGCGGAATACCATGACCAAAACAAGTCGGGCAGGTAGGATGAGGATCGGCAAGTTCATCAAACCCAGAACCACCCATTTTCTTGAATATCTCAGGGTTCTTGCCGCGGGCAATATACTGATTCAAATCACGTTCCATCTCCCAGTCTTTACGCTGGTATTCGTGATTCTCACCGTGACAGTAACGACAATTACACCGGCGATGCTGAATAATGTCATTAATATCAACCGTGAGTATGTCGTAGAGTCTCTCCATGATTTCGCGATCACGCTTCTGGCTTTCAATCTTCTTTAACGCGTGGTCACTGTATACGACAGCGCGACGAATAAAACGCTTGGGCGCAGGCATATTACGAATCCTCTGTCACTGCCTCGTCAACATGCCCGACTGTCGACTCCGTTGCAATAACATATCATTTCCAGGGAGGTATTTGTATTGGCTCACTACCACCATTGTCCTGTTTGCATTGTTTACGTAACCGCTCTATTTCGCGATTATCGCAACCATCAACTGCGCATTGATGCTGCAACTTGACCAGCTTCTGACAGCTTTGCGGTATGGTATCAGCAACCAGTGCCGCCACCAGAAGTATCAACATCAACGCTTGGCAAGTCTCACTTTGGACCGATAGTGAAGTCGGTGTAGTTCTTCTCACTGCCACTGACTTCCACTTTAACGCCATAAGTCTTTTCGATATGTTCTTTAAGTTTCTTCACTGCCTCTTTCGTCTTCTGTGTCGGCACTTGCCAATCGTAGTCTTCTTCATTTCTGGCTTCCGGTGGATTCTCCCACTGACCTAAATCACGAATACTAAATTCCACAGAACCATCAGGATTCTTGCGATCAATCAGAGGATTACCATATTCAGCGACACTAGCATGTCTACCCAAGAACGGATCACGCTTCACCATTGCAACAACAGACTTCGCGATATCTTCGTGCTTGGCGTGCAGTTCCGCCGGCGACGCTTTAGCTGGTGCGGCTTTAGCCGGTGCGGCTTTTGGTGTTGATTTTGGCGACGATTTAGCGGCAGGACCGGCACTAGACTTACCACTAGTACCAGTACCTTTTTTCACAAACTCGCCATGTTTACGCGGATGTTGTGACTCTACAAAGGCATCTCTAGTCAGATGCACGTGTATATGTTTCGCCACCACAATCACTCCTTCTGCTTAGTACCATCCCCTTTGTTTTCTTCTTCATCACTCTCCAACTCTAACGGATCAAAACCAAGCATGGCGATTAGTGAAGGATCAGTTTCATCCTCCAATTCGTCATCGTCATTATCCATGCCTTCAACCTCCGGCGGATCATCATCTTCCTTCGGTTGTTCTTGAAATTCACCATAATGTGCGCCCGGTAAAGGCGGCATCTTGGAAATGTCAGGCATCTTACTTCTCCCATTAACAGTAGATCATACGCTCAAAGACACAAATTTACAACATCCAAATATTCACCGCTTAATTAGCTGACCCGCTACTTCTCTTGCCGCAGATACCGCAATATCTTCTTCACGAGAATCAGGTTTGTTATGCCAGGCCAAATAGATCACACCGACAAACGCTTCTGGGCTAGGGGGTATCGGCATCGCACAAGCTCGTACCACTCCACGATCAGTTAAACGACGCATCAGCGGTGACTCACGTTCCCTTGTATCGACACAAGTCGGATGACCATTGAGAACATCTACCAGTGCTTGTACATCGGAAGTAGTGACAATTATCGGCAACCGACGCGGTGATGGTATTATCGGTCTTTCACCGTCTTTTCGTCTAGCGGCGATAAATCGCTGTGAATTACTGCCCAAGTCTACGGCCCAAATCTGAATAAGATCGGCGTCTGTCTCTTCAGTCAGTTTTTCCAGTGCTTGCGGTACGTCATGCGTCTTCAATTCCAGAGACTCAGGTGTCAGCCAGGACTCAAGGATTATATCACGTTGGTCATAAAGTAACCAACCAAGTCCACCTATTAGAGCAAATGCAATAATGACAACGGCTTTCCACGGCTTATCAACATATCCCAGTATCTGCCCAATAATGCCAGATGCAGATGTTTTAGGATTGTTGTCCGTCATTGTCTGGGAACACCTGATTGTAGAAGTAAGCGCGCTTCAAGCGCCCAGACTCGTCATAGCAGTTCACCAGTTTATCCTTGGTAATGACAGATATCGCGTCCCACTCACGAATGGCTTCGTCACGATTTTTGTACAACATACAGAAGGCATTGATGATCAAATTAAAACCGGCATCAACCACTTTCCGGTAACCAAAACCGTTACAAGACCTACCAAGCTCCGCAAACAACGACACCGCCGGACGATCAGATCGTTTGGCTAGTTCGCTCATCATGCACCACTGGCCATTTTCCAACTAGCAAACACATGTGGTGAAATATAAGACTGCAACGCCACCGCTGGTGTGTTACCCAATGTCTCAGACACCTTGGTCGCCACGGCGGTGACAAATCTCTTGTACTCTTTTGGGTCTTTTGGTACTGGCATACTGGCGACTTCGTTGCCAGCGACCTTTGTACCAATCAGAGTTCTAAAGTCCTTGGTCTTAAAGTCTTTACCAGCAACACCTTTGACATGGGCCAGTAATCGTCTGGCATCAGACTGCGGGAACAACTGATTACCTTCACCAACTTGCTTTGCACGATCCTGCAAATCTTTGGCTATTTCTGGATCAGTGATCTTGATCGTCACGTCCTTACCCTTATGCTTACCAGCAACATACACTAGTGAAGTGTTACCATCTTTATCGGTGACAACGTGCTGACCCTCCAACGTGGTCGCACCATACGACTTGTAGTCAGCCCCAGTGTCAACATCAGAGCCGGGACGAATACCCGAGTGCATAATCAGTGACAGAACAGCGGCAAGCTCACGTGTGCGTGGATCACGCGACTTCTTAGCTTGCTGGTTCTTCGCCATGATCTTGTCAAACTTACCATCGTCAAGTATCTGCGAACGTCGAAACTTGTCCGCGGCCTGTGACTGGTCATGCTTCACCGAATACAGTGGTTGTGTGCGGCCTTTCGAGTCTTCACCAACCACTACCAGATGACCCTTTGGGTCAGGATTAAAGCGTGGGTTAGTCCAGCCTGGTGGTATTTTCTTAGACTCAAGTAGTTTTTTGAGATGACTTGGTAGGGGCTTACCGCCTGGTAGCGTCCAAGTTTGACCCTTACCTTTAATTACCGGGCCTTTCTCTAATGGCTGAAAATTAGCCGAGGCACGACCGCCCCGAGACGAGGTAGGTTTGGCAGTAGCACCTCCTCCACTACCTTTTGTCCACTTACCAGATGGTTCACGCAGTTCCTCAGGATCAAAATCATGAAAGTGTAGAAAGACCCTGGTGTCTCTGACCCTGAAGACCCGTGCCAACATGTCCCTGGTCTTTCCGCACTTGCAATCGCAACCACAGTCATGTGTTGAATGCGCGTGCAGTCGCACTCTGACGCCTCGATGATCGAAGACGCGCACGTTCATCGCTACATGCCCTGCGGCGAGCGCCTGATGCGCTGAAGCTGTTTTGCGCTGTCTGTCACTGTCTCAGTCTTTCATGTCACTGTAGCGCGCTCAGAACGCGTCTATTTTCGGTGTATATGCACCTGTACTTTCGGCTTCTGCTTCAACTTGGCGTCCTTCGACTTCTTTGGTGCCTGCACCGCCTTGACCCGTTTCGGGTCGGGTTCACCCAGCCACTTCCATTCACCAGTGATCGGGTCTTCATACTGCACTTCACCTGGACCCCAGGCAAAGCGATTACTGTCGTCATCTTTTTCTGCCACGATTAAGCTCCTAAGTGTGATTGATCCAGTCTTGCTTTCCAAGCACCAGTAAGTTGGTCTTTTTCACCTGTCAATACCAGACGCGAACTTTGTTGTGCCAGACTCTCATATTCACCAATTTCATTATGAACCGAAGCAACATGTGAGCCTTGTGGTACCTCTACAATCACTACCATACCATCATAGCCAGCAAAGCCTTTGGCTACATCTATCGAAGTAGACATGGACATAAATGCTTCGTCTTTCAGACGAAATGGTACTCCAGCCGCCTCAGCCTTCTTGATTTGTGACTTCACCGAATCAGTGAAACCATGTTTGTTTCTGATACCACGAAACATGGTCAACGGCTTTGACGTGCGTGGGGCATTCTTAATAAAGTCGCGTATTGGCTTCACCTGCTTAATGTGATCGCAATCATCCGAGTACCGTAAACAGTCATTGATTGGCGTATAACCACTACCCTTGTAATATACAAGATCGCTCCGCACGGAAGACGGAATAGTCACCGCAGCATTCAAGTCATCATAGACTTGGCTGGGAGTTTTATGTGGCTCGGTGGGTGAAGTCACATACTGCTTACTGTAAGACGATCCACCTTCGACATAACTACCAACGCCTGCCGCATGTGTCTGTTTTGGTTGCGGCGGCGGTGTCGGTTTCGGTGGTGTGGTCGGCTGCGGTGGTGGTGGCGGTGCTGCGACCTTAAGTGACGCACCCAGTGCCAACAATTTATCACGTCTTGCAATCAGCTTGTCAGTAAGTTCCGTGGCAACAGCACTATTAGCATCAAAATAAGTGTGTACAGCATCTACAATATCTTTATTGGTGATATTGTTGAGCTTGTCAACAGATGCTTTCAATTCTTCATTCGTCATGTCACCATAGAGTTTATGGGCATCATAGTTCTTGGCCGGGTCACGTAATGTGTTCCACTCGGTGGGATCATTGCCAAAGGCACTACCCTTCGGATCACCCATTGCTCGATACAGTAACGCACCACCAACATCAAGAGTGAGTGCTTTACCGTTCAATATACCAACATTGTCACCGCCAGTGCCCGCCGCGTCCCAGTTAGCCAACCAAGCATTCAATGCAAAATCGCTCTGTGCCTGTTTCTTCTCACTCAGTGACAGTTTACTGACATTATCCTTTTGCAAGTTTTCATAATCAGTACCAATACTATTCTTAAAAGGACCGTCACCATGTACTGCATGATACTTCAACGTACCGCCACCACCCTTTGCCAGAAGATCGGCGGCGAGTAGTTCGTTAGCCACATGTTGTGCTGTTTTGAGATGCTTTACATAGTATTTCTTACCTTCCAGATTTTCGTATATACCACCAGGATTACTACCCTTCTTATCAGAAATCTTGGTAAGATCACTCATATGTAACGAATGACCAACAGCCTTTGGCGAGAAGTGGTCCTTGGCAATCTGTAGATCACGTGCCTTATTCAGATACTGACCCAGTTCCTCTTTGGGAATGAGTGACACTCCCTCAGTCTCACCAGTGTCATAATCTTTTGGTGTACCACCAGTACGTTTTGCATGGTAGTAGCGCGTGATACTAGTGTCACCCAGATAATCACCAGCAAAGCCGGTGATTTCGGCTTTCAGACCACTCTCTTCCCACGCCTCTTTGATCGCTGTCGTTTGCAGTGACTGACCCGGCTCCTGCCCACCCTTTGGGAAAGTGTAATTGTAGCCACCAAAAGAATTTGTTGGCTTGACGATCCAGACACGTCCATCAGGCTCTTCAATCAACAAACCACAACTGATCTTCTTATTTGGTGTCGCGGTCATCGGCGGTTCTTGAATGTGCGGATTCTGTCCTTCGACATCAGCCCAATTGGCTGGTGGTGTCCAACTGTCAAACTTAACACCATTCAACTCGGTAGGTATAAAAGTACTCTTACTGAAGTGTTCGGCCTTGATTGGTGAACTTTGCGCCGAGATTTTAACCTCATCAAACTTGGTTTTCACATAGTTGTAAAATTTAGCGGCATTACCCGTAAATGTTTCACTATCACCTGGCTGTCCACCAGGCAGTTGCCACGACACAAGTCCTTTCTGAGTGTCATGATTATAAGTAAACGCCATCTTGATCTTGTCAGGATCATTATTCAAGACACCCACTATCGCATCAGGATCAAATCCTGGTGTTATAGTAAAACCGTCACTCTTCAACGGACTAGCAATACTCATCAACGACTGCTGAAGATTAGAGGCTCCCGTTGATGGCGGAGGCGGTGGCGGAACTGTCGCTGGCGGACTACCTGTCAAGCCAAGATTATAGGCGTCATTGTCAAGACCTTGCTGCCCATTACCATGAGCAATTGTCTTATACTCAGGATCAATAAACTCATATTTGTCAGATTCTTTACTGGTGACTAATTTTGTACCATCAGGAAATTCGTACTGATTCGCTGGTTCTTCCGGGAACCCCGGATGGGCAAACGAATAGTCCCCCAAATCTTTTGGTCCGTTAGAGACTTCAATCGGAACTTGCCATGCTCCCATTAAACCTGTCGATGGTGGCTGATAGTTTGATGTTGCTGGATTTAGTCCCAGTGCATCATAAAGTTCGTTGATGCCGTAACCTTCTTTATTAAATGTGTTATTGGGAGTAGAAATTTGCCAATGCGCACCTATTCCATCCTCCTTAGAAACATAGACGTAATCATTCCCTTTCTTAAACTTCGTATGACCTGTCATATCCGTAACAGGCACAAACCCATTGTTGCTCAACATCTCATGAAATTCTGCTTGATCGAGTTTATCCATATTCTCTTTTATGTCTGACGCCACAGAAGATGCATATGGATCAGCAACACCAGTCGGTACTTCACCTGGCTTTGGTGCCGTCCCCAGCATCTTCGCCAAATCTTTGTAATTTTCCTCATCAGGACTTTCTAAAATCTTTGGATATACTGGGAAAATAGTAGATTGACCCCCAGCTTCAGTAGCAGGTTTTGCTAAGATAACCGAGCCGTCTGGTTTACCGTAAACAGATATGTCACCAGCGGCACCCTGAAACGCCCAAGGTGCCGGTCCAACAAACTCGTAACCAGCATCGGTCAGTGTCTTGTGATCTGCTTCACTCACTCCCGCTGGCTTTGGTTTGGCGATGAACTTGCCGCCTTCACCACGCGGGTGAAGGTGTTCAAACTCACTGTTAAGTCCCTCCTGGCCAGACCCGTAGGCCATGACCTTCTCACCCTGCCATATCTTCCAAGTGCCATCTGGTTTAATGGCAACTGACTCGGATCCATCTGGGTTAGCGTAGATCGTGGTGCCGTTCACAACTTCCTTATTCGGCAGTACCTTCTCGATGCCCTTAGGTCCGATGACACTTGTGCTAGGTGTTTCACTTTCCCACGCAGATTTCTTAGAAGCAATAGTACTAGCTAGATTACCACTCATCACCCCATGACCAGAAATAGACGGGCCAGTAGGTGGTGTGTATGACCAGTTCAACTTACCCTTATCAATACCAGTTGCCGGTGTGTCATTCTTTAGAATGACTTTACCCTTGGTTGGACTGGTGTAAGTTGTGGTATTGGGACCAGAAAAAGCGGGCTTAAATCCCAACTCTGTCATCTTGGCGTGAATCTGCGGCTTAGGATGTACCGCTGCGGTGGCTGTTGGTGTAGGAGGTGGTGTCGGTGTCGGCTTGGGCACAAGTCCCATCTGCTTGGAGAGTTCAGGCAGAATACCTGGCGGACCGCTTGGCGGTGCGCCGTGATTGATACCAGCCAGATGCTTGGATAGCTTACCGGCACCGCTACCAGTACCACCCTCAGAATGCGTCCAGCCTGTCAGCCACTTCTGACCCGTAGAGGCGGCATGAACTTCGACTTGATGACCAGACAATGGATGGTGATATAGATTGGTACCTTTTTTACTCTTTATCTTCTCGTATCCGTGTTCTTTTAGTGCCAGTGCAACAGGATTGACAACCACAGCACCCGGTGCTGCCTGTGGCTTTTCACTGGGATGTACACCAGCACCCTTGACAAATTGTCCAGACTTAGCGCGCGGGTGTTCTTCTTCCTTCCATACCGGTGCATCGTGAACGCGTTTTGTCTTGGACGCATCGTGAAAGTGAAAGAACACCTTTCTTCCAGCGGTGTTGATCGTGTGTAAGAACGTCACGACTTCCCCTCACGTCTGGAAGTGTAGATGTTCTTTCTACTATCACGATGACTGTTCCAAGCATAGCGATTTCTACTGTCGGCGCAATTTCCGGTAAACCGGATCATGGACTTCAACCGTCTTGTGACAACGACGGCAACGCCAAATACAAATGTCGTTGACACGCGAGAAGCGAACCCAATGATGCCATCCCAGCCGACAACGAAGTGGTATTACCAGAAAATCGGCTAGTGGTGACATACGCTCGTCCCACATTGGTACTCTCCGCATCTATGGCTCATTCACAGATCATGGTACTTCTCGGATCTCTTGATTCACGCAAAGATCATGGTACTCTCTTAACTAATGGTTCACGCTGAGATTTTGGTACTCTCCAATAGAGTGGTTCGCGCCGCAGGCGTGGTACTCTCGTAGTGTTTGGCTCACTCTAACCTTATGGTACTCTCTCGATCTTTGGTCAATGGCAGACCTTCAGCGTAGTGTGTCAAGATACTCGCGAAACAGATCACCACATATCCGGTTAAGCCGGACAAGTTCACCCGTCCGGTTAATCGCGGCGATCATCTTTGTTGCAATGTCGATTAGATCGCGCCCGACCTCAGCTTCAGCCGCTACTTGCGCTTCAGCCGCCTCGTCAAAACGCGCGGTAGCTTCACCGATACGCCGAATTATATCATGTTGTTCTGGTGTGTGTTCCATATAATCAGTCCATTCTACACACTTCAAATGAACCATCCGGCTGAATAATTGCTACCCAAGAGCAATCATAAAACCGAATGACTTCATTACGCATTTTTGACTCAAATAACAACTGCGTCGGCGGATCACCAGGATACTGCATATTGCCATTCGACAGCATGGTGAACCCTTTAAAGGGTCGCCAACCACCGCCGTGTCCATAAGCCAAGTCAAGTTGTTCACGCGCAGAGCGCGGGTCTTTATCATTTAGAAACATCGGAATATAGCCCATCATCTCAGGGTCTGCCTGAGGATGCTTGGCTTTCCACACCATCGACATTTTAATGTCCTCGTTCTGACTAGATGCGCATATAATGTCATTGAACGTATTTTGTCAACAGCAAAGTTTGTGGTAAACCACTTGACTTCCCAGGCTCAGTGAGATATAAAGTACGACGGACTAAAAAACAGTTATGGAATAACTCAAGAGAAAGACAGGAATTCCAAATGTGGGTTTATACGACAAAAGGCTTCTATTCCATCGTGAAAGACGAGACTCATTCCGGCAATCTGTTGGTACGGTCGCGTTTTCACGGTGACATTGAGAAGCTGATACCAGATGCCAAAGTGATCGTCACGCTAGCGCGTGACTATCTCTATCGTGCCAGTGTACCAAAGGCAACAGTGGCAGCGGCGCTGATCCAGAACGTTCTCGATATCGACTACCCAAACTTCAAAGATGCCGTACTGGACGATGATCGTCACGAAGCCTACGGCGAAGTCTGGGCCACGATGTACCACGCCGGACTTGGCAGTTTACACAAACGTAAACTCCCATCCCTACGCGATCCGACACGAAAGCGGCTTATAGAACGGTACGAAAATCTTCTTAGTAGGAGAGAGAAATGAGTTTCGGTCTGGTCACCGCGCTAAACATCGAAGACGTGCCAATGATCATGCGTATCACGGCACGCAACTATCGAAAAAACGCGGAGAATGGTGTCGGTGTAATTCTGGAATACACCGAGCTTCACGGTCATCATCCAGATTTGTGGAAGTTTGCTGCCGAGGTGCTTGAACAATCAGCGGATATGCTGGATGCATCCATCAAGGATGCGAAAACACGTGCGCCAAAAGCGCGCCGCGCAACTCTCTAGATGGACGCGCCCGCCATGACACCCGCCATCTCGCGACGTGTGTTGCGACGAACAGTCTTCATCACCGCGTCTGGTGAATTGATGATCAGTGACAGCAACACCTTTGCCGACATTTCGGGTTCACGGCGGCGGCGTTCCCACTGCACGTAAGTTTGCACAGGAAGACCAAAACGCTCGGCAAAATCCACTTGGGACAGGCCAAGCATTAAACGGTAATCCTTGATGTCTTCGATTATGTCATTCATGGGTGTTTATATGACACTGCGAACAGTAATTGTCAAGTCGTACAATATCATTGACATTCAACTGTCAGTGACACTATAATATAACTCAACTCACAGGTTCCAATGCACGTTTTAATCGCACTGCTACTGTTTATCCTGGTACTACATCTGGTGCCATGGGTAGGACGTGTGCTCGGCTGTATCGGCTGGATAATTTTCATTTTAATCATAGTCGCCATTGTCTGTCACTAAGGAATAACTCCGTGTATCTCATGGATGGACTTGCCGAGATGGCAAGAAACATAAAAAGCAAAACCGAGACACGCGCGTCAAATTGGCTGCCGCCAAAAGCGCTAAGCATCTACAGCGAACTGACAGATCGTCTTGTCGGAACACCACGCTTTCTGTTTGACAAAAATGCAATCAACACGGCAGTAGAATTGACGCTTGGTCGACCTAAGGTTATGCTTGAAGCCATGCTGAACTGTCGCATTCCCTACACCAAGCTTTGGGTGGAATGGGACGAAACTGGACGTGAAGAACTACGACGACGTTTCGAAGGTTACATTGGGGCAGATCGTCCACTACCAGATCGTGTCGGCTTTCTTCTGGAATGCGACAGCAACGGGCGTAAAGGTCAAGCCATTTGGGTTTGGTCGGCACTACACGATCCGACACCCAACATTGGTGCCTTTGCACCGTTCTTCGATCTGGATAGTCGGTTCAAACAATCCCCTTATCGCGAAACTGGTGTTCTTGAAGGCAATGTAGCTAAACAATGGATAAACAATCCAGTACAGCAACAAGCCTATCTCGAAATCTGGCGAACGGCAGAACACAAGCCGGAAGGTGATTGGGCCGTAGAGCATCTAATTCACCTGCTCAAGAGACAAGGCGAAGAAGGTCTTGCTAATGCCATGTCCGATGTTTACGGCGAATATATTCAAATGTGGGCGTGTCTGCTACTGCTTACTTCCAGTCGTAAGATAGTCGATTATACACCAGTCTCTATGACACGTCTCAACAAGCAACGTGTCAAGCAACGCAAGATACCACGGCTGGATCATACACTGGTGACCTTGTATCTGGACCCGGTAGAACGTGAGCATAAACGTGGAATGCCACTCGGCTACACACGCAAGTCACCACGTGTTCACATGGTATCAAGCTATCTGAACCGGCGCGGTGACAAACATTGGATTGTCGCACCATTTATGCGCGGCAGTGGTGAAACCATTCATCGTCAAACCAACGTCAAAGGGAGAAATTAGGTGACCAACGAAGAAGTAAGGACAATACTCAACGAGTGCTTAGACAAACTGAAGCCCATTTACCCGATCTTAGAACCCAGTGACATATCACCACAACTGGCATTTACCACGGGTTGTCTCATGGCAATCATTGTAGAAGGTCTTGCTGCCGACGCGCAAAATCGTCAAATACACCAGGACGCCTATCACCATTATGTACGCTGCAAAGCAATAAGTCAGAGGCCATGATGTCCCAGCGCCAACTAAGTCTACAAGAGAAAGTGACACTTATCATCCATTTTAACGATGCCTATGACATCCCGTTATCGGTAATGTGCAAGGCATTCAATCTAAAGGAAAGCACGCTCCTCCGACACCAAGAAAAGACCATGAAGCAAGAGAGTACCAAAGACCGGAAGTGAACCATCCGCCCAGAGAGTGCCATACCCGGAGAGTGTCAAAGTAAAAAGAGGGTGGAGAACGTGACCGCTGTACCGACCCCAGTCGGGGCCAAAGCCCTGTAATGTCGGGCAGACTTGGCCTTGGCGGCTGAGCCGATTTCCACCCTCTTTGGTACTTTCTGCGCATTCTCAGCGAGGGCTTGTCTCACCTCGAAGTCGATTTTCATCGACTAGTCAAGATTTCACTACATGTAAAACGCGCACCGGCGCGTTATGTAGCGGACCGATATCAGAAAATCAAGCACAAAACCGTGGCTTTTTTATTGCTGCTTTGTAAAAGTCACGTGTCGCTGTTGCGACTGTATCGTGGTGGATTTGTTCTTGGTAGGTGACACTGGTGTTGGTTGTTTCTCCGGTCTAGAATACGGGTATCGGCCCTGTCGTACCATCCGCCACAGCGCCGAGCGCATCCCATAGCAAAACGCGCACATGTCACATCACCCGAATGTAGCCTTCTTCGAAAGCCTTCTTTGGTGACCACGACAGATAACCGTCTTCGTAACGCACAAAATAGTCATCCTGACTTGGCAAACCACGACTGAAGAAGTCTGGTGGAACTTCAAAGGTACTGTATTGCATACCAACCTTGACTTCCACCCAGGCTGGATTACGACTGATCGAAGTGATTGGTGCGGCTTCGACAATCTTGTGTGACTTGTAGCGTGGTAGATCAGTCATAGTCTCATCTCCAGATCGTTGAGTGTCACCTGATTATGTAAGCGTCCATCACCAAGAATGCGCTGTCGCGCTTGTAGCGCATTGTCAGGACTTAACTCGATACCGACACAATCATGACCCAGTGAGTTAGCCACCATCGCAGTAGTACCAGAACCAAGAAAGGGATCAAGCACCATACCGCCAACTGGTTTAGCACTACCGCATGAACAAGTCGGTGCCCAGTTTTTGCCTTTAACACTTCGCCATGGTGTGCCACATTTGGCACAAACACCCGCACGTCCTAGACCCGAAAGTATAGCGCGTCTCGGCACTTCAGTCGGGAAAGTGGCAAAGTGAAAGTCAGGTGACACTTCCGGCCCTAACCACCATACAGAACGCATATTACGAAAACCACCAATATCAGACCAATGTTCAGAATTACCAGAAGACTTGTGCTGTCTTTGCGGACGTTCATAACCATTACCCGCACCAGATGTCGATACCGAGTAGTCCTCGACAGCGTAGCCATCAAAAAAGTAGTTGGGACTCTTGGTCAATAAGAAAATCTTTTCGTGAGCAACTGTCGGTCGATCCTCGACACGTTCCGGCATGGCACTGGTCTTGGCCCAGATGATTTCCGAGCGTAAGTACCAACCCTCAGCTTGCAACGCAATGGCGACACGTGATGGCATCATCAACAGGTTCTTGGGCTTTATGTCACCAAATGATTTATAATTATACGGGTAGGCAATTTCTCTACCCGACAATCGTTTCGGTTGGTTTTGAATAAGCCCAGATGGTGTTATATTACCAGCAGGACGACTGGCGTAACTGTCACCAATATTAAGAAAGAACACACCATCAGGACGCAGTACCCGCATCACTTCACGACAAATTTCCACCATTCGTTCAATATACTCATCTGGTGTAACTTCCAGTCCGATTTGATGATCGATCTTCTCGGCACCACACAACTCACAGACAAAGCGACCGTCACCAATTGGTCGACCGGCGGTCGGGTAGCGATTGTGTAACTCCGGTGGGGGTGTCGCACCGAGACGCTGCGCTTCGCGCAGCGCGTCTTCATGCGAGATGCGACCCTGTATACCTTGTGGTTGCTTGGCGTGTTGATTGCGTACATGCTGGCAATTGGGATCACTACCACCTGTCCAGTCACCAGAAGTACCGTAGTCACGTAAGCCGTAATAGGGTGGTGACGTGACACAGACATTAAACGTGTTATCGTCTAAATCCTTTAGACGAGTGCCAGCGTCACCAACCAGAATGAATGTTTCGGGCATCACACCGGCAGTAGATTGTGGCCGATTGTACTCTGTCGCACGCGTTGATACACGCGAATGTAGTCGATATCAAGACTTTGCGGCAGTGCCGCATCGTCAACCCCGTAACGTCCGGCCCACTGACCACCAACAGCGAGATTGGCAAACAGATAGCAATTCATCGGCTGTCTGTCATCTGCTACCCAATCGTAGTTGGCAGCAAGTATCGGCTTACGGTCCAGATAGACCACAAACTCCGGCTTCTTATACCACAACCCATAGGTATGAAAGCCTTTTGACAGGTCGGCGTCACTCCAGTAATACATGTAGTCCCAGTTAAAGCCGTCAGCCGCCCATGTACCGGCATATTGTTGTGGGTTAGCGTTCCAATCTAAGACTTGCCCGCAACAGTGCAGCATATGTGTCGTATCGTCTTTACCATTGTTGACAATTTCACACTGGTCAATCTCAGGAGGCCAGGGAACACTCTGATCGTCACCAGGGTTTCGTTCACTACCAGCAATCCAGAACGCTGACCAGCTACCAAGAAATTCGGGTACCTTCATGCGGCTTTCAAAATACCATTCGTCACCATTGCCGATGTTGTAGCAGTCCTTGCTGCGCAGCATCCCACTGGGCCAAAATTCACCATTGTGCTTCTGTGTCACCAAGTGACACAGACTACTGTCTAGCACGTGATTGCCTGACTCGCGATAACGCTCCCACTCATCATTGAGATAATCAAGCGTCCCGTTATTGTAGACGTAGCGTGTCCACCACTTCTCCATATCGACATTGGAATTGAAAAAGTGGTCGTTGAATACGTTTCGCCAATCAGGTGTCAGTGTCATTGGTTGTGGTGGGTCACTGCGCACGGATCGTGGTTGCGGCAGTGGTCGATACTTCGGATCACCAGGATAAACGCGATCAGGACGCGCGGAACGTGCATCGGGACGTGGCTTGTCTAGCTCATGTCCCGGAAGACGCTGGTCACTCATACTCTGCTCCCATACGACTAGTGATACCGCAATTAAGTTGGATCGTCAGTATACCAGCACGGATCACTTCGGTTTGATCCTTACTGGTTAACAACTCGTGGACGATCTTATCACACTTTCTATGTGCAACGGTATCAGAATGCGAAAGAACAAGAAAAAACGCCAATCCAGAACCAGCAATAAGACCCAACCAAATGACGTGAGATGTACTCATGTAGTGACACCAAAAGAAATGGCCCGAAAGGGGCTTCTCATCCTTCGGGCCAAGTTTATGTGGGGATAAAGACATGGGTTGAGACTTCAGCAGGGGGTCAACCTGGGGGGTTTTGCCTCGGTCCCAGTCACGTCAAAAGCGAGTAAATCACAAGTAATCTGCGGTGTCAATGACCTTCGTGGCTAGTCAATGACTATCGATGCGATTTTCTGCTTGACGAGACTGCGCACTGTGTCGCACTCTCAAAAACACCCGGAACCTTTCGGAACCGGGTGTTTAAGAGAACGGTTGACAGGCTTAACGCCCCGTTCTGGAAGAACGATGTCACTTTGCGAGGGCCATCGTTCTGAGACGCAAAATACTCGACTGAAACAGTCAAGTCAAGCGTCGCAGACATAGAGGCCATATCTCACTAGCCTCACCACTTTGCTTTGACCACCGCGGGTATGCGCGTTGACAGGCTGAACTCCCGGTGAAGTGTGAAGTCCAGCGTCGGAACGAGCTTCGGCTTAGAATAGGCGACTGGAATAGTGCGGAAGTCCGCACCAAAGCCCCGAACGCCTCGCGCGCACGCGCGACGTGTCGGTACAGGCACGGCCGTAACAAACGTGGTGCAGTTCATGCACCAATCGTTTAACTTTAGTTGCGTGAATGAAGAGAGTGTCGCGAAGCGACACACTCTGAATTCATGCAACAGTTGGCCGCGGTACGCGGCCAACTACTACGTGAAACAAGGTGTTTTCCAGTGCCCACCGGTTTTTCCATCGCCCCAAACCGAATGTTTAGTGTCGAGTGTCAGTAACACTACGTGTTTGCCAGGACTCTGTTCTCATGCGAGCGAACAAGCTCTATCGTTTCCGCTGGTGAACTAACCCCACAACCACAACCAAACCTGTATCGGGTGTAGAATCAGAAATAGAGCAAACGCCAGATAGAGGATAAAGATTATCCTTCCGAGATAGGGGACGATAAACATCATGAGTAACTACGGTGTCCGCTGGGAGAACGGGTACTGGGTAGTCCACCTCATGTGGATGTACTACGGGGGTGACCGACACTGGTGTACTAGTTCCCGTATGCTTCAGTGTCGTTCACGTTCACTACCCCGGCTCCTACACAAACTGGTTGGGGCCGAGGCAGTGATATTGTTCCCGTGTCTCTGACCTTGTGGTTCACTCAGCTTCTCTGGATCACTCCCGGTACTTGGTACTTACTCTGGTTCTCTGGATCACTCCCTGGATCTGGTACTTACTCTGGTTCTCTGGATCACTCAGCGCCTATGGTACTCTCCATTCTCATGGTTCACGCTCGGAACATGGTACTACTCTGTTTGTCTGGTTTACTCACGCGACATGGTACTCTCTATGGACGTGGTTCCCTCTCGTAACAGGGTACTACTCGGCATGAATGGGTCACTCTACGTATATGGTACTGCTCTGGTTACTTGGTTCACTGGTACTACACTTGCCGTTTGTCACTCTTCAGTTGTGGTACTCTCCACGTTTTTGGTTCACTCCATCTGTGTGGCACTCTCTACATCCACGGTTCACTCTCCACCTTTGGTACTTCTCCAGTGATGTGGTTATCACTTGCGTCTGGTGGTACTCTCCCATCCTTTGGTTCACTCGGGGATCATGGCCAGTTATGGCACCGATCGCGTGGTTTACTCTCATCAATTGGTACACTCACTTGTTATGGTTCACTCTCTTATTATGGTACTCTCTACACACGTGGTTTACGCTTGGATATTGGTACTCTAACCAAGGGCCTTTCTGCGGAGGACGGCGAGAGCAGCGCGCATCTTAAACAGTTCTTTATGCACAGAGCATTTCCCGCACTGATTGCATAAAAGCAATTGGCAACCTTTTTGCCAACAATACGCTCGTTCCATTGCCTCAATCGTCGCCTCATCTTCCGCCAGTAGCGCGCGGACGTGCTCGGTGAGTACGCCGCCGACCTGTTCTTTGATTGCATCCGCGCGCTGCCAGAATTCGCACAGACTGTCACGGCATTCCGGATAATCGCAGTCAGCATTCTTCGGAATAATATTCGGGCACATTCCACATTTGAGGATCGCTTCTACGATCTCTTCGGCTGCCCTCTCGCGCGGGGTCATCAGAACCTCCGTCATTCCAAAAGATTGTTGCGGATGGCAATAGCGAGTTCCGGCAAACCAGCATGACTAAGTATTGCCGCACACCGGTCGCGTTCCTCGGCGACCCTGCGGGCGGCGATATCAACGCGGATATATTCCGTCGCCGGCATACCTTCATCGCAATCAAATACGTTGTCCTGACACCAAAGGCGCCCCGTACCCGGATCGGCACAACAATCTGGCTGAAGCCAAATGTGCTCGGGACCGTCTGGCTCCTGCTCTTCCTGTGTACCGACCACGCTCGCAACGCTGGTGTCCTCGTTGGTCACTGGCGCAGCCGGGCGTTCGGTAATCTGTGATGGCTGTGGCTTGCTATTGTGTGGCATTGGATGGTTTTCCTTTAGTCCTTTATCTTCAACGATCCTACACTAAAGTCTGGTACTGCCTGCCCTCGAATAAGGGACATTCTCTCGCGGTGTTTTTTTCGGAGGCGTCGCATACCTTCTACTGAGCGTCGATTATGCGATGCTGGGTCTTTAGCTATGTATCGGCTTTTGCGAAGCTTGCGACATTCTCGACACCCCCAATAATTGTCGCTCCGGTAGTAAGTATTCTCAAGTGTCAGCGTATGACCGCGGTGACATGTCTTGGTCATTGCTTGGCGTCCTCGTTGGAAGTACTCTCAACTTAGGTGGTTCACGCTTTCGTCTTGGTACTCTCTACTTAGATGGTTCACTCAGCCCCCGTGGTACTCTCATTTGAGATGGTTAACTCGCGGTGATTGGTCCTCTTCCCACACGTGGTTCACTCTCGTCCCGTGGCACTCTCTTACGACTTGGTTCACTCCTACTTAATGGTACACTCTCCGCTCGCATGGTTAAAAACCCCCGCCACTTCCTGGAGGGGAATGCAGTGACGGGGGTCACAAAGTGACTCAGGTCAAAGGCATCACCTCCCTCCACAACTAAGTATCAAATCCTCCGGATGTTCGTCTACCAAGTGGCATCACCTCCCTTCACTGCTTGGGAAGGTCCGGGAGTAAAATGTTGATCAGTCTCTCTGTCATCGTCAGTGTCTCGGTAAAGGGATCAAAGAGAAAGTATCCTTCCATAATACCAGACATCACCGCTAAATTTATGTCCTGGTTCTCGGACTTGTCACGCACATAATAGGCAAAGGCATTTGCCATGGCAAGTCGGTCCATTACTTTATCACCTTCCAGCCACGTTCGTAACCTAGAGCATGACCCACCCACGTTAGCGTGTAGTTTTGTGGTTTCTTGGTCTTACCATTGAGCCAGTTGTAAATGGTATTAGGTGACACTCGAATTAAACCCTTTGTGGTACTAGACACTGACTCAACAATATCTTGCACCGACATCTCGGAATTGGAGATGATACCACACAACCACACCATGTCGGGGTCACGTTCCGTAAATCGGTACCCACGATCACGTCGGACATGTGACAGTTTATGCACGGTGGCTGTGTGCTTTGCCATCTTAATTCACTCCACGTGGTTCACTCTACCGCTATGGTACTACTCAACCCTCCTGGTTACCGTGGTAGCTTCTGATCCTCGCGAAGCTCGGGGTCAGGTATGTACTCATAGTGTGATAGTGTCGCCAGTGCCAGTAACTTGGCAGCCGCCTGTTTGGCAGTAATGGTGCCTCGTTCCAAACGTGTCGCCAGCTTCACCATCTCATGTTCCAGTTCGTGCATTCACGCTCTCCTACTGGTACTCTCTATACCCATGGTTCACTCTTCCAAGATGGTACTCTCTCACCTTATGGTTCACTCTACTATCCTGGTACTCTCAAGCCAGGTGGTTAACTCACCTATCGTGGGATTCTCAGCCCTTTTGGCTTTTGATTTCTTCACGTACCAGATAACAATAGGTCAGTATCCGATACCGTTGCTTAGTCGAGAGCTTTTTCCATAATTTCTTGATCTTCTTCTGCTGCTTTTTGTTCACTCGACACCCTTTCGTAACTAACTCTCGCTACATGGTACTCTCAGTATTCGTGGTTCGTTCTTCTAACCTGGTACTACTCCCGATCAATGACTCACGCATAATTCTTGGTACTCTCATTTCTGATGGTTCACTCCGATTATGTGGTACTTCTCATGTGGTCTGGTTACATTCCAAACACTAAGCTATTGAAATCATTGAATTGTCTGATAAGTATAAATCAGAGAGTTATCAGACACTCGTCTTAGGATGATTCAAACGCCAGAGACGTTTTTGTTCCGCAGCGGTCATTCGCTTTTCTCCAATTGGCGGTCGTCCATTCTGTGATTTCTTCTTCTTGATAACACCGTTGGAGTCAATCTCCTCCACCGACACTTGATGACTTGGACTAAACCACTGCGGCAACCACTCTGCAATGTCCTTGTCCACAACTACCAGTATGATATCACCCTTACCATTTGGATCACGCAGGTTCAGTCTCATCAATGCCTGATACACTTCATGACCCGTGCGCCCAAGACGCTGGTAGTGACTGTCGATACCCAAAACACTCTCCATCCAGCGTATGTCACTTGTGTATGAGTTCAGTGCAGCGCAGTGTATCAGTTGATGATAATGACGCCAACGATTTTGCCCGCGCACGTTATTTGGCATTACAACGGCTTTAGGAAACACTGCGGTGACAGTTCCAGGATTTGTCTCTGAACCATCATCCTTGTTCACGACCACACAAACCGGCTGTCGCGGATTAAGGATGTTGGACTCTTTGATCAAGTTTAGTATGTTGGTAATTCCTCCGGAACGATCACGCGTGCGCTTTGACCATCCTTCGTTCGACAGCCAGTATATCTTGAGCTTACGCTTACCAAGATCAGTGGTGGGCTGATTGACTGTCACCGTCTGTGACGGCACAAACTCGACACCGAGTTGCTGCCACACCTGATACAGCATGGTGTACTTAAACAACGCGGACATCACGGTGACACTCTTAAACGCCTTCAGAGAGTCCGGCCGTCGAAACCCGGTGATGGTAATCAACCCACGCAGATGACTCTTGTACGCTTCCGGATCGGTGGCTTGCGCTAAGTTCCACTGATTGGCATCGGTGAACAAAGCATTGCCTTGCAATAACCACTTGGCTATCGGGTCCAGATACGTGTAGATATCGTCTTGCTGTTTGGCATATTCATGTCGCTTCAACCAGTACAATGGGTCTTTTGTTTTGACGTTGTACTTGGGAATGATATGATAATAAAATGGCAGTGGTTCGACTTCTTTTTCCTTTTTACCTTTCCAAGCCTTGAGACTGACCACCTTATTATTCTGCGCTTTCTGCCGCTCAGCAATCGTGGCTGGCACTGGCACTGCATCGAGAAATCGGGTCAAAACCCAGTGATTGTCACGCAGCTTAAACGGCGCACGATTAAGAATGGTGTCCAAAACTTCGTCAATGTATAACTCGTAGTCCTTGGCTTCATCGGGCCACTTTGTGACCCGAAGCAAGCCTTCATGCGTGATGAACAGCAAGTGTCCATCCTTCACGCGCTCTACGTGTTTGCAAATGTGTTGGACAACATTGTTGCTTAAGCGGCTGGTTATTTCGTAGACCGGCACCTTACCATCTAGACGCGCGTGCGTGGTCATTTCATCGATCAGCTTGTGTGTCGGCATCGCAAAGATAATCCTGGCACCACGCCGCCTTGCGGCGATCAGTGCTTTCTCCACTGCCGTAAAAGTCTTGCGCGAACCGGCTGCCGAGTCCACAAACTCGATAGTTTGATTCGCGGGTCTAAATGGATCAAGTGACAACGTACTTACCTAGTTGATCTTGCTATGATAATCATAGCACAGCCCAGCCAGGCAGTCAAGGTTCCAAATGTCACTGACAGCTATTTGGTATTATGATTGAGTGTCACACTCTGAAAAATTTGGAATGTCACTGACATCGACTTAGCTGTTGACAGCATCTTTTTCTCTGCTATGACACAACAGTCGGGTGCCCTCCCCTCGGGGGGAGGCGGCCCCTCTCTTAAGAGGTCTTGATGACAGATGCTGATTAAAATAGACGAGGCTAATCTAGCCAGAAATCCTTACCGTGACTTTGCTGTCGATCCGATTGACGAGAACAATGTCGCGGAGTTGGTGAAATCCATTAAGTCACACAAGTTCTGGGGTGGATGCATCGTTCGCCTCAACCCCGATTGGCGTTCTGGTTCCAAGCTACCGAAGTATCAAATGGTTGCGGGTGAACATCGCCGTCAGGGGGCGCTTCAACACGGCATCACTGAAGCTGACTTGTTTGTCGGTGACTTTGATGATGACCAAGTGATTCACGCCTATGCAGTAGAAAACGCCACCCAGCGTGGCGCAACTTCACTATCAACCGCCGGTTCCGTTGCTGCCGCGTTACGACGTTGCTTGCGTGAAGAACTTCGCACACGCGAAATCGCGCGTGCGAATCTCGGGGGTCAACGTCGGGACGGTATCGGTACAAAAACCATCTATGAAAAACTCCACGATGTGCGCGGAATCGGTGAACACGTTGTTCGTGCGCAGATCGCCCATCTAAAGAGTAGTGGTGACTATGACCGTATCGAACGCGAGGAAATCGCACGATACGAAGCTGAACAGGAAGTTGAGCTTAAGCGTATTGCCGCTGCCGAGGCTGCTGCCAAGGAAGCAGAAGAACACCGTATCGCCGCTGAAGAACAGGCACAAAAACGCGCGGTGGAAGCTCAACGTCACCGTGAAGAAGTTAAAGCTGCCAAACGTGCCAAACAGGCTGCACAAGAAGAGAAACAACGCCGTGAAGCTGCCGCACGTGAAGCCTCGGCACGTCTGCATGCCGAGGAAGCTGAGACAAGACGCCAGGAAGCTGCACACCAAGCTGAACAACGACGTGTTGCAGCGGAGACTACCAAACGTGCGGCGGAAGTCGCTCGCGCGGCAAAACCAAAAGTCGAAGCTAATCAGACCAACGCTGCGGAACGTAAGGAACGTGTAGTAGCACGGGAAAAGGAAAAGCCACCGGCTTTTGACATGACCGGATGTGGTCGGGTTTTTATCGTACCCTCACATCTCGAAACGTTTCGTGAGTTGGTGACCAGCAACGCGATTAAAGCAGTACTGCCGGTTACTGCACAAGCCGGTATTGCCCGTGCCATTGTCCAACGCTTTAAAGATCAGACGATAGTCGGCGGCAAGAAACAGCGCGAGCTTACGTCCGACTGGATTACTGACACATTACGTGAGATGGTAGCTGGACCACGTATGTTGTCACATATCGCCGACGAGGCCGAAAGACGCCGTATTGCTGAAGAACTGGAACGCGAGAACTGGTCAAGTCGTTGGCATCGTGCCGAACGCGATATCGCGCGGTTTGCCTCCGCTGCACAAGTCACAGCGGACAAACTACAGACACTAAGCCGTGAGCGTCCGTCTGGTATTGAACTCGTTATGAGTGTCAATCACCAGGTGGCTAAAGCAAATCTTCGTCGCGCACTCCGCATTCTCGACGGTTTTACTGAGCCGACAACGATTGACCAACCGGCAATCGAAAATGGCAACGACATTCACGTGGACGCGTGAATAACCAGGGAAAGGAAAGTCTATGTTACTTGACAGTTACGGGCGCTTATTGGTGAGCGGGGCTTACCGTCTCATCGAACAAGGCAATCGTGATCCGACACTGGTCGAAATTGCTCACTCTGCACTAAACCGCCCACTACCCACTATCGATCCATGGCTCCCTACGGACGAACTGGGTCGCGAAGTGTATCAAGGGGTTTATTCGCGGTGTAACAAAATCCGTGAAGCCTTACAGGCTAACTACAACATCGTGTCACTGCCAGTGACAGCAACGTATTATGATACTGGTCAGCGCGGACGCGATGAACTGCCAACCGAGGAAGAGGTTTCCTGTTCTATCCCACGCGCGTATCACAAAACAGCGGGACTGCGCGTAATCAAGAACGATGATCACGACCTGTTTCTTCCGGTTTATCTCCAATCGATTGGGGAGCGGGCAGCATCAACACTAAAAAATGTCATGCGTAAGGCGGAACTGGCAATCGAGCAAAATGCCATCTCCAAGCCTGTTGGTCTGGCAGTGATGAAAAAGATTGATGACAAACAGGGTCCACGTCCACGTGCCCTGTTGCCAGACGCCATCGATGATGCGGCTGAATAACACGTAACACACACAAAACTTCGCCCCTGACCGGGATCAGCGGTCAGGGGCGATTTCTTCATCAACCCTCGGAAAAGGGATCAACAGCGTGTCACATAGCACGCGACAGGACACAAGAAAACACATTGATAAAACTTTTTCTCTTCTAAAAAGGAAAATTGAAGAAGCATTGGATCATGCCAAAAATGAGTTAATATTTGCGGCAACATTTACTGATCTAGAAACATGGGATCGCGAGGTGATCTGCGATATCATCAATCGCTTTATCGACAATCGACGCGCAGCAAATGCGCTAGTGTTAAGTCATGTCCAGCTTGAGCTGATCATCGCTTACAGACGCGCACTACTACCAGATAACACTGAACCACTGACTTATCTGCCGCCTTATTGCCCGTTGGATGAACCGCCAGGCTTTGCTATCAACACTAATACCGTGCCGGTCGCTAAAACTACCGTAGCGACCGACACTTGGTATGGTCCCGATGGATATTACACACTGTTAAAACAATGGTGGCAGGATGACACGTTACCCCTGCCTAGACCGCCTTATGAGTCACAACCGCATATTGTCACCATGCCGATTGTCAGTATACAACCATTAGCCGATGGATTTGCGTTAGTGCCAGTACCACAAAATGACGACGATGATGAACCTAGGGTTAGAGCCAGTTAACTATTATATGGCTCTTTCACCTTGGCGTGTTCTTCACCAACTAATTTTATGATCATCGCTCGAAATTCATCCGCGTCTTTGGTCATAAAATTGTCTTCCTGCATGTTCTTTATGAAATCGATATAACGATGGGCATTGGCACGTGGTAATTTCAGTATATCAAGTGTAAAACCGAACAGTTGCGCTACAATGGCTTCAATTGGCACTTTAAAATATTTACCAAATTCTTCGTCACTGGAAGAGATTGTTTGGAGAAGAATCCTCCAACGATCCTGCATATGTTTTTTGACGGCAATATGCAAAATGTCAACTTGGTTAAGATCATCAGTCATTTTTTAATCCGTTATAAGAGGTTCAAGAAACGCATCATATCTCGCTGATATAATCATGTCAATGACATTATTATACCCCGTCTTTCAGACCTATTGACAAGTCAAAGTCAAGCGCGCGATTGTCAGTGACTCACTGACAACTGTGAGTAAAGCCGATGAAGCCAACCAGCCAAATTGACCAAATAAAGGAAAGACTACGCCAAGCCGGGTTTGTCCAATCTACTAAAGCCTCCGAAGCCAAAGCCGAAAGGACTAAGCCAATGACCAGCCGTACCACGAAGAACAACACTGGATTGGAAGCCTACACCAACTCACAACTGACAGCCACCCTCGATAAGTCGAACACGATGCAGGAAGTGTATCGTTGTCATCTGGAACTGCAAAATCGCCTTCAGAAATATCGTGAGACACTTGGTCATATCGCGCTAGAAGTTCTGAACCGTCTGGAAGTGGAGTATCAGAAGTACAATCCCAATGGGTTTGAGTCAGAAGCAGAATTTTACGAAACGGAACCAAACCCGTTCTCACCTCCACCACCCCCACCGCCAGCGTCACTTACCTGGGAAATCTATCAATCGATAGAGGCAGATATCTGTCCTCACGGACCTTATATCATGGAGATATACGAGTCCGATTGGGACTACATCGACCGTCGCCCCAACAACATACACATGCAGGCGGATCAGTGGAAAGCCAAGGACTGGGTTCTCTCCCATCGAAGTGACTTTGGCAAAATCAGCGATCTATCCGAACAGCAAGCAAAGTTCATGTTGGTGCTCCTAAAAGCGTATTACTACCACAAGACGCACCCGTATGCACAAGCTGCCGCAAACAACGGTCCTCCACCACCATTCTAAATGAACCAATCCGAATTCGACGGTATCGTTGCCAAGATACCATCGATGACAAAGCAACAGATGACGGACCTACGCCGTCGTCTGTTGTTTTTCATTGGTTCCAACAACAGTACCACAAACGCTGATTGGCTACTGGATGGAATTCTAACCGTACTGCGCGAGCGCGGCATGGGTCACATGATTCCCCCAAACTTCCGTATCAGAAACAACAAGTCGTTTGCCGACTATGAGACACAAGCTGACCGCGTGCGCGAGCTTCTGTCCGATGCCATTCCCAATATGACACTTACCGAGCAACGCTCGCTTGGTGTCATTGCTGCGCGCGCACTCGCAGACTACATCACCAAATTTAGTGAAGTTGGACTTCACAGTATGTTGTTATACGTCGCAAGAATTCCAGAAGCACTCGACAATGCATTTCCAAGTTACTTGGAATCAGGCACAATGCATTTTCTGGTTAGACGCCACGCATAAGGCTATTGACACTATCAGTCATTTATGATAGTCTGGGTACTCCAAGGTTGGAGTAGTCCAGATGCGAGTTGAGAAAGACTTTCATCGACGGCTTAGACGATATTTGGATTCGATAGGGGCGACCCACATCGCCTTTAGTGTCACAGGTGGTACGCACATGCGCTGCAAGTTCAGACATCAAGATCATCCATTTAGTATGATCTGTAGTGCGTCACCCAGTGACTATCGAGCCGAAAAGCAAGCCAAGGGTGTTATTAAAAGATTAATTCGCCACGCAAAACCGATCAAGGAGAAGTTAGATGACCAACAAGTATGAAGGCGCTATGCCCGATAGACTGTTTCGCAAACTGACAACCACAGAAGAAGCGCAGTTTAGACAGCACGCACGTGACAACTGGACACCAGAAGTACCGGAGAACTTTTCGGTATTTCATCCGGTAGTGCGCGACGAATGGCGCAAGATCGATTTAGAGAAGGGAATAGTATAATGACTAACAACATTACCGGACGCGATAGCGTCATTATGCGAAAGGCTCTTGCCTACGCCATCGTTGCCATTAACCAACTCCCAAGCGAACAACGGGAGTGGTCTGACATGCGTGACATGCGTCGGTTGCTTGATCACCTCGTCGGTGCAAGTGCAGAAGGTGTCGAATTTTACCTGGATAATGCCATATCTCACCTCAATGGTTACGGGTTTGAGAAGTAATGAAACTCTATCACGGCACCAGTGGCGCATTTCTGAGTGACATACTCACAAATGGCATAAAGCCACGCGGTGCAAAGGGCACAAATAACTGGAAGCACACAGTTAACAGCAACCCCAAATGCGTCTATCTGACCGACAGCTACGCACCCTACTTTGCGTTCAATGCTGTGCAGGGAGACGCACGCTGCGCTGTAATCGAAGTTGACACCGACCTGCTAGACGATGACAACCTGTTTCCCGATGAAGACTTTCTGGAACAGGCTAACAGAGGCAGTGACGGTATAGATGGTAACATGAAGCAACGCACTCTTCACTATCGGAAGAAACAGTTCAGCTACAATTATATCCCTGGAACAATCCAGAAGGATCTAATCACTTGGTGGGAAGCTTCACTACGGTATCTTGGTACCTGTTCGCATCGTGGTGTCATTCCGGTTTCGGCAATCACCCGTGTCGTACACTGGCCCCATAAGTTAAACGCTCTGTTGTCACTTATCTGGGACCCCACAATCTGTATAATGAATCAGGAGATTATGGGCAACCAGTATCGTGAACTGACCCGCAAATTGTTTGCTGGTGAATTTGACACCAGGGAAGAGATTGAAGCCAAGCGCCGAGCCAATCCTTGGGCGGCGCTACTACCAGTGATCGAACAGTGGGAATTGGAAGTGATACGATGAAAGCCGTTTTTAAAGTCTTCCTTCCACGTTCTGTTTACGAACCAACCAACGGGATGCAAAAGACGTGGCAAGTGATATCTCGACGGGGTAAGGTTCAGGCACTCTGTCTGGACAAGCGACACGCGAAGAAGATCGCCCGCGCTTTACGGAGATGTAAATGACCGAATTTGATTTTGGCATGTGGGAGTCTAAGCCAAGCACTTCCGGCTCTTACTGTTGTAATAGACATGGACCACAAGAATCTGGTCTTCTAATGCGGGTAAACAACGTCAATCGCAAGTACTGCGCCGAGTGTCTGATTGAATTGCTGGACAAATACTGTTCACTAGTGGAGGAAACTCATGTTAGACCCGAAGACTGAAGCCTTTCTGACGAGAGGTGGTTGGAAGTACACCTACGTCAAGGTCATTCAAATTAAGGACATCGATCTTAAGGCATCGATGGAGAACCCGTCACGGCTGGAACAGAAACTCAACGATGAAAAATATCTCGACTACGCGATAAAGATGGAAGATGGGATTGAATTCCCCGCCATCATCTTACTGACAATCGACCCTGCGGAAAAGAGGCCATTCAAATACGAGATTGCCACTGGCTGTCACCGGATTGAGGCAGCAAACACGGCCAATAAAAAGGTCTTTGACGCCTACGTGGTCACTGAAGCAGACAACTACCGACGCGAAACCTTGTGTCGAATGGCGAACACCATTGAAGGTACCGCCCCTTCACACCGTGACACCTTAACCCAGATTTGTGAGATGCACATCCGCTACAAAAAGCCGTTGGCTGAGTTAGCCCGTGGCTGGAATGTCAAGCTCGCAGCCCTGAGTAGTTTCTGGACCGAAGAGCAAGCGATCCGGCGCGCGCGTAAGTACGGTTACGACAGCAACCGTCACAAAATCGGTCGCAAGGCTCTGGTTGCTTTAGCTGGTGTCCATTCGGAGGTGGTCTACGAGAAGGCGATAAAGACCGCACTAAACTACGGTTCCACCAACCAAGAAATTGAACAACTGGCACGTGACATCAAAAAGACCCGTGACGAAGCATCGTCAATTCACGTTATTGATGATTACGTTCAGGCCACGACCGACTCACGGATGAAGCAACAAGCCAAGCACGGACGGGCACAGCCAACAAAGGCAGTACGATTGCGGGGCTATGTAAAGAATGTGGTGAACCTGATTGACGAAGGTATGGATCATCTTCATCTGGCGGCGCTACCGCGTCTCGACATGTTCTTGGTGCTACTGGAAGAACTGTCGGAGAAAACCAAGTCGCTTCGTGCCGAAGTAGAACGTATCAATCGCATCAATAGTGCAACACCCGAACAGCCGAGGCTGGTTCATTGAGTTGGCAAACACTTGTCTACCAGAAGCTGCGTAGCCGTGACTGGTTTACGGTAGGTGTTCTGTTTGAAGAGATTGAAGAGGATATTCCGCTTCACAAAGCAACTAGGTGGTATCTCGCCCAACCACGTAATAAGGGTAAACCGATCCCATCTGGAAGTGAAGCGAGGTGGCGCTACTTTCGCTACGATCTGTCACGTATTGGTATAGAACGTAAATCTCACACCAGACATAGACTAGATTGGAACGATAGTATCCGGTTGGCTTATATCAATGGGAAGTCTTGCCCTGATTGTGGGGGTCCGGTGATCCGCAGTACGTGGAGTACTGCGCGACACACCGTCTGTCTAGCGTGTGAAACCGAGCAAATCACATCGGTGTTTAGCGTCACTTACACCATGTCACGGCCAATGACATTGGAACCAGTGACGTTTACACTTAAACCAGAACCGATACCCGAACCAGAACCGATACCAGAAACGATACCAATAAAATCGTCGCCGCAACCTCCTCCTGTTGTGAATTTGGCAGATAAAGGGTTTACCTCTTTGTCCGAATTACGAAAGCTATTTTTTAATGCATTGAATGAACGTTTACCGACGTTTCAATCAGACCCAAAATTGCGGAGATCACTACACCGTGCGCTAGAAGCAGGCATAATGGATGAATTTAGAAATATGACCATGTTTAGAGACAGTGAGTTAGTGTCACTCAAATATCGCCGGTTGAGTAACGGTGCTTTATTTATAGATACGACTGTTTTTAATATACGCGCAAAGAGATGGGTAGAACACGCTTTTACCGCACACCGTCGTAAGTATTGGACCGAAGTATTAGGTGAGGCGTATGGTTTTGGCGCGTTAGCAATCTTTCTCTTGTCGATAAACAATAGGTTAGAACCACTACATGGTGAAATCGTTAAGTTAATCGGACAAAACGCGCCGAAGATGAAAACACCCGGTGAAGTAAGACAACGATGGGGTTCACCGGTAAAGTCAGCTAGAAACGTTATTAGCCGGCTTTTTCACCGATAAAGCAACACTGGTAAATTACGCTGCGTATAGTAGAAATAGAGGGTCAATCGCACATTGACAGCGACACTGCTTCACTAGACTATCACTAGTCCAAGTTCTTTATTCCCGTGATCTTTAATCGGCAGGAGCCACTATGGCTGACGACGGGACTCTTGCCACCTCTTTACAAGAGTCCATCGTCACGGCACTGGTGTATGTCACAGATGACAACACCCGTTTACTGTCAACTTTAGTGTCACTGGATTGGTTCGAAGACCCGTATCGTGACATAACCGCTCGCTGTATCGAATACTGGCAGCGTTACAACAAGGCTCCCGAAGGCACACATGTCGATGACCACTTCGACTATGTGTTATCTGACACCAATCACAAGCAACACACACTGTACACGCGCATTTTGCGCGGCATGTTGTCCATCTCCAATACATTAAACACCGAGTATATCCGCAGTCGATTATTTGAATTTGCGCGGCGGCAGAACTTGAAACGTGCGATCTTCGAAGCTGGTACTATCTTAAGTCAAAGTCAAAGTCCCGAAGACTACGATAAATGCGAAGCAATACTATCACGTGTCAGTAATTTTCACGCCGATCAGAACGAACTTGGTTTTAATCTTGCCGATACCGCACGTTCTTTAGCCTTTCTGGATAAAGACCCCTCGGTGATGCGTCTGTCCTTGCAGATACCGGAACTGGATAAGGAAGGGATCAATCCAGGCATTGGTGAACTATTTCTCTTTATGGCACCACGTGGTCGCGGAAAATCAATGTGGATGCACCACGTGGGTAAAATTGCCATGAATACACCCGGTTGGACTGCTTTGCATATTACACTAGAGAATAGTGAAGACGCCACTGCGCAACGTTACATGCAGACCAACTTCAATTTGGCCAAACGTGCCACTAATGATGACATTACCGAATTTGATCGTGACAACATGGGGCGTGTGCTTGGTTTTGTGCGGCGAAAGAACCCAGCACAGAGTATGGCACCAAATGACAGTGAGAGTTACGACAGTGCCAATCAACGTGTAAAGAACTTTCTATACCGTGAAATTGACAAGTTCGAAGGACGCTACACCGAGCGGCGTCTGTCGCGCTTGTGGATCAAAGAGTTTCCGTCAGGTGATCTGACCTATGACAAGCTGGAAGCCTTTCTTGACCAATTGGAAATTGTTCATCGCTTTATCCCACGCATTATTCTATTAGACTACCCTGACCTAATGTCATACGATGACCGACATGACCCGCGTCACGCCATCTCGCGACTGATTATCAAGTTGCGTGGTTTAGCTAAGAAACGAAGTTTAGCTATGGTGATAGCGTCACAAACCAATCGAGCCGGTGAGAACGCCAAGCAAGTTGACACGGAACACACCGCAGAAGATATAAGCAAGATCGCCACCTGTGACTATGCACTGTTTTACTCCCAGACCAAGGCAGAGCATGAACTAAACATTGCTCGTCTGTTTGTGGGTAAGGCGCGTAACGAGCGCCAATGGTTCTCGGTGGTAATATCCCAGAATTACGCATCTGCTCAGTTCTGTATTGACTCGGTGCGAATGGGTAAGAGTAAAGACTACCACAAACTGGTCGATGACAATCAATCCAAAGTGGCGGCTGACTGATGGAAGATTTTACTGGAAAATCAGATGAATATCTTATAGATACTGTAAGGTATTTCCGAAAACAAATAGAGAATTTGAATAAAGCCATAGCAGAATTTGAAAAGAGCGAACGTAAATACTGTGCTGAACTGGTTCTAAGGGGGTACGAGAACGTCAAATGATAGGCAAATGGCACATCACAGTAATGGAGAACACAACGATGGAAGAATGGCAATCACGTGTTCTTGCGGAACGGGCACAATTAGAGGATCGATTAAAAAGACTGATCGACTTCTTCTCTAGTGGAAAAGCCTATAAGTTGAGTCATGACGAATACGCTTTATTGGCATCACAAGTCACTATCATGAAAGTCTATTTAGACATACTTCAGAAACGTATTACTCTTTGGGAGGAATGAGATGCGGATTCACATCTATGAAGAGGAAATGGGTGAAGGCATCGAACTGATTCAGAAGGATAACGTCAACGGCAACGAGACATTTTATGGTCTGCGTGTCTGGCTAAAGTCACCAAAAGAGATACTTGAACACTCGACACCGGAAGATGATGACCGTAGCGCCGTCACCTTCTGGGCCAGAGACAAGCAAACGTTACAAAGTATAATTGCAGTTATGGCTGTGGAACTAGACATGGAATTTCCTGAATGAGAAAGGGACTTCGAGTCATCATCTGTGGAGGCCGTGACTACAATAAACAACAGTTTCTGTTTAGGAAGCTGGATGAACTACAGATCGAACACGGTCCCTTTGACACAGTGATACACGGTGACGCACCGGGTGCTGATCGTCTCGCACACAACTGGGCATTGCTACGGGGTATTACGGTAGTACCTGTACCAGCGGAGTGGGACAGACACGGTAAAGCCGCTGGACCTATTCGCAACCGACGTATGTTGTCTGATTACGATCCCGATTTAGTCATTGCCTTCCCAGGACATGCAGGCACTGACGACATGATGCGACAAGCTGATGCAGCCGGTGTCGAAGTGATGGAAATCAAAGATGTCTGAACTTGCATTCGAAGACCCACGCGTCCAACAGACCTTCGCGCTCCTGATGCGTCACATGCAACGCTTTATTGGTGAACCTCTCAGTGGCGATATGGTAATTACCATTCAGTCTTTTATTGAAGACTTTCGTGCCAAATTCAAGTTGGACTACGGCTACGAGTTTCCAGCTTTAGTACCACTCATCTTACCAAGAAGTCAATTCATCGCTTGGTTCCGCGCCGATCTGGACAATCATGAAATTCGTCTTAAGTTGCTGAACCTATTGCGTGAATTTCACGTCAAACACATTCCGGTAAGTGAACTGGAACTGGCCCGAGCCATCAAACTGGCTTGGCCTCACTACGACCCCAATATCGAAGAGTACCGGAAAGCCGCACATGTGACACTGCTGCACTGAGGCAATGCCATGATCAATATTAAACCAAAGATACGAGAATTACCCAAAATCAGGCGGGTTATTAACGGTCTGGCCTATGATACCGAAACGGCGAGTGTTCTGTATCGTTATGATAGTGACGAGGATGACGGTACTGAATATTGTGGATTTCAATATGAAGTAGGATTATTGCAGAATGTTTGGGGTCATTACTTTAGCTATTCCTATGATGATACACAACCAGAAGAGGGTTACAGAGTAACCCCATTGACTAAAGAAGAAGCAATAAAGTGGGCAGAAAAACACTGCCCAATGCTTGTTGAGGATATATTTGGTAAACTCCATGAAGCGGGTGAAGGACCAGCTTACACACCTAAAGGGGTTGAATGATGGGACCACAGACTGAACCGGCTGATAGGTTGCACGGGATGAAGTATCGTTCACCTGGTGAAGACTTTCGAGAGTCGATGAACCGAGTGGCGTTTGGTCTAAAGGACTCGGACAATCACTATCACCAGTTTCGTGAAGTGATCATCGATCAACGTTTTCTCGGCGGCGGTCGCATACAATCGGCAGTGGGATCGTCCAAGCACGTGACGAGTCACAACTGCTTTGTCAGTGGCACCATTGCTGACTCTTATGTGGAAGGTCCAGGCTCGATTATGCATCGCGCGCACGAAGCTGCCGCAACGATGCGCATGGGAGGTGGTATTGGCTATGACTTTTCGTCTCTCCGCCCCCGTGGAGAATTGGTTGCTAAACTGCAATCCCAATCATCCGGCCCAGTCTCGTTTATGCATATATACGACGCGGTCTGCTTGGCCACTGCTAGTAGTGGACATCGACGCGGTGCTCAGATGGGGATACTCCGTATTGATCACCCAGACATTGAAGAGTTCATTCACGCTAAAAACAACCGTGACAAACTCATAGGTTTCAATATCAGTGTGGCAGTGACTGACGAGTTTATGGAAGCCGTAGAAACTGGTAGTGAATTTGCACTACGCTGGGGCGGCAAGAATTATCGCTATGTTGACGCCGCCGAACTATGGGAAAATCTGATGCGTTCGACCTGGGATTGGGCCGAACCTGGTGTGGTGTTTATCGACACCATAAATCGCATGAACAATTTGTACTACTGTGAAACCATCGCCAGTACCAATCCTTGCAGTGAACAACCACTACCACCGTTTGGTGCTTGTCTTTTAGGTTCATTCAATCTGGTGAAATATCTATCACGGCAGCCGGTACGTATTGGTCAAAATCCCTATTCGTTTGACTTTGATCATCTAAAGTCAGATGTCTGGCCGGTAGTTCGTGCCATGGATAATGTCATCGATAAGTCGCGCTATCCATTGGCGGAACAACGCGCCGAAGCTATCACCAAGCGTCGTATGGGACTTGGTATCACTGGTCTGGCTAATACCGGTGAAGCACTGGGCTTACCATATGGTAGTGACGATTTCTGTGAGTTCGAAGAAAGGGTTCTGGAAATCATCAACGACACAGCCTATCTCGCTTCATCAGCGTTGGCACAAGAGAAAGGTTCGTTTCCTCTGTTTGATGCCGAGCGTTACTTGGCTGGTGAATATGTCAAAACCCTGTCAGAGGAAGTGCGCTACGAAATCAAGAAATATGGTATTCGTAACTCGCACCTCACTTCTATTGCACCTACTGGTACAATTTCACTCTGCGCCGACAATGTGTCATCTTCAATCGAACCCGTGTTCGCCTATCGTCAGGAACGCCCGATAAACACCCCCACTGGTGCGGTAATCGAGGTGTTGGAAGACTACGGTATCAAGTTTCTCGATGTCAAAGGCAAGCTGGCAGCGGATGTCACCGCAGCGGAACATGTGAAGGTATTGCTGGCTGCGCAAAAGCATCTTGACTCGGCTGCCTCCAAAACCGTGAACATGGATGGGCGCAAAATGCCGTGGGCCGCCTTTAAAGGCATCTATCAGACAGTCTGGCAGAATGGTGGTAAAGGTTGTGCCACTTACAATATCGCTGGCAAACGCGGTTCACTGCTGAGTGACGCTGAAGACACGCCTGTGATCTTTGTCGAGGGAGACGCCTGTGACATCGATCCTCTCTCAGGCAGACGCAACTGCGAGTGACGTGAAACAGACGCACAGGTGACGCTCCCTGCGCTCTAGGATCGATCCTGATGAACACATGCGTCTTGCAGATACTTGAGCGCAAGGACGGGCAGTATTTCGAGGGTCTGTCCGGCATGTACATCCAGATGTATGATCCGCACATTGACCACGAACTAAACTTCACACTAACGGTTTGTGACACCCCCTCAGAAGCCAAGATATTTCTTGATCCAACTGAAGCCATGACTTACTACCGTATGATTAGTCCAAATTATCCTATACTGATTGATGGTTCACCAAATCGTCCATTGACTAGCTGGCGTGTTATCGTCGTTCCATTCGACACCAAGGGACAATGATGCAGAATACCAGTCACGCCGTGATGGCGCAGAGGACCGAACCTGCCGACAGCTTTGATGACTTCCCGACACCACCCTGGGCCACACGTGCGCTGATCGAACACGTGATTGGTGACCATTGGCAGAAGAACACCTGTCTTGAACCCGGCTGTGGTGCTGGGTATATGTCACGCACTCTGCGTGAGTACTTTGGTGAAGTAGACGCTTATGATGCACTGGATTTTGGTCACAACGAGACACGCGACTTTCTCACCTACGATTACAAGCCTGGACAATACGATTGGATTATCACTAACCCACCATTTAAGCGCGCTGAAGAGTTCTTAAACAAGAGCTTGACAATAGCGTCAGTGGGTGTATCTATATTCTCACGTACAGTGTTCGTTGAGAGTGTCGGTCGCTACAACAGGATTTTCCGAGAAAGACCCCCATCAATTCTGGCATTCTTTTCCGAACGTGTACCAATAAACAAGGGACGAGTAGCAGCCGATAACACCACTGCAACCAGTTATTCATGGCTTGTTTGGATGAAGTCGATTGCACCAAAGCCCCCAGTTTGGATACCACCGTGTCGGTCTACACTAGAACGACCAGAAGACTATGAAGTACCCGCAGGTTATAGACGCAGAGCAGTATTGTAACATGTTGAGAATGCAAGCAAAAGGCGTCCGTAATGGTAAGGAAGTGTCACTTCTAATTCTGGGATTGACACACAAAAACCTCGAAGAACTGAAGAAGGGACATCCCATCGCCATTCACGATGCTGTCAGAGATATACCAGGCATAGAGATATTCATCTTCTCCGGTGCGACCGAACAAGCCATGACACATGAAGTGCAGGAACTTATTGGTCCCGACACCAAGGTCAATATCGACCCGAGACTTCGCGACTAAAAATTTCATTTGGCAATTTGCCCAACAATAACAGGCTCGAAAGACAACAAGAAATCCAGGATCACCGTAGCCACTAACAGAATGCACCTTAATTCCCATAAGGGAAAACTTAGCTATGAAGACCTTGTTAACCACTGCGGCAGTAGGTGCCCTTCTCCTGGGGGTGTCACCTGCGGCCAATGCTAACCCTATCACGATTACCGGCACGGACGGTACCGCGACGGTAACTAACACGGGTACCAGCCCGGTCAATTTCGGCCCGACTACGGTCGGTAATTGGTCGGCACAAGGTACGGCTGCTGGTACGCCGCCTGCACCCAGCGGGACGTTGTTTAGCAACACCATCACGTTTAACACTACGGGTGCGGGAACCTTTACGCTGTGGGTCACGGAAACGGGGCTAACATCACCTCTCGGCTCTATCCCGTTTATTTCCTCGCTAACTACCAACCTCTTAACTGGTAGTATAACCAGCGTGGAACTGACCACATCGCTCCAGTCTAACGATGGCGTACCGCCGGGTGTCCCACTCGGTTCAATACTTGAAGACGCCACCTTTACGGCGAGCAACCAGACCCAAAGCCTCACTACCACTGTAGCTACCGGGGCTGGGCCGTACTCGTTGACGGAGCGTTACATCGTCCACGCTACCGGAGCGGGCGGTGCAGACCTTACCGAGGTTATTCAGGCACAAGTGCCAGAACCTGGAACCCTTGGTCTTTTGGGTACGGCGCTAGTTGGCTTCGGCTGGTTGCGTCGCCGCCGCAATGGCGTGAAGGGAGGGATGGCGAATGCATAAGTCAGCCCTTCTGGCTGGCGTTGCGATCCTGGGGCTTATGGCCCCAGGTATCGCCAACGCTGATGTCATCATCAATGGGATCGATTATATCGATCCCACGTCCTTTCACGTAACGGCTACAGGAGCCACAGGATCGGACCCAGTACTGCTGAACAACAACAAATCGTTCAGCATTCAGGACGTAGGCGGACAGAATATCAACACGCCTCTGACCGTCTACATTGCTACCCCGGTAGGAGCCCCCGTTCCGACTATCAGCAGTGCTTCTTATCTGTTTGATAGCCAACCGGCAACATCAGTGACTGTCACCGCAAACGGGTTGTTCTCAGGCACCCCGTTTCCGACAGGCTCCGCTTCCGACCTTTACACCTACGTCGGTTGCGTTGCATGTGACAACTCACTCAACGAAACTAACATCAACGCCGCGTACACCGCTGACGGTCTGTCCACGCCAGCGTCGTTGTCCGTGTACTCATTCACGGCCAACCACGCCTTCCAAGGCAAGGATGAGATCAACTTCACCGGTCTGTTCGCCAACGGTGATATCGTCTTCCCGTTCGCCCAAAACGTCGGGAACAACCAGGTGACAATCTTCGACACCTCATGGACAAACACGGGGTTCGTAGATTGTCCTCCGGGCGGGTCATGCGGTCCTTCACCGCCACCACCTCCGCCTCCTCCGCCTCCTCCGGTTCCGGAGCCGGCGAGTCTTGCCTTGCTGGGTACAGCCTTGTTGGGGCTAGGGTTGATACGCCGTTGTCAGCGTAGCTAACCTTTCTATCACTTAAACTGGGGAGGGCTTCGGTCCTCCCCACCTTTTTGGTATAAGGTGACTAAATGATTGAGATACACTTGCGTAGCTTACCTGACAGAAGTTGGCACGCCTGGACAGTCATTAATGGTCGTCGGTATCAAACAAATGCCCCAGCCGCTGCCGGGAATAAACTCGCGAAAATACTAAGACAGCGCGGCATCCTCGATCAGGAAATGGCGCTTATCAATCCAACAGGTAATGAAGCCCTACAAACTACACTGTATGCGTGGGCTGACTTCCGTCTCAAGAGACAATAATGATTTCTCGAAGCGCAGTAAGCCAATACTTGGCCAGACCGGCCGAGAATTTTGTCTGGATGAAAAGTCTGTCTGAACAGGAACTGGATGAAATGCTGTCGGAGATACGTCCGTCAGTGCATCCCAATGTGTACACGCTGAACACGGCACAGAAGGTGTGCTTTATTCTCGGTGTAGCTTATGGACAGTTTGTTTTTCATCTCAGTATGGGTGTCGGTAAGACCCGACTGACACTTGAGCTTCTCCGTTGGTACATCAAAGCCAACAAGATGAAGTGCGGTATCATTCTCGCCAACACCGATGAAGTGGTGGGTGGTTGGGAAGATGAAATCATCAAGTGGCAGATCGATATACCCTATAAGCTGCTTCTTGGTTCCAATCGTGAAAAGTGGTATTTACTGGATAAACTTGACACCGGACTGGCGATTGCGACACACACAGGCTTCGCCACTATGTCCAGTAGCAAGGTGACACGCGAGAAGCTGACACCAACTGGTGAAAAGAAACCAGTCACACACTTTGAACCCGAGCGCGAGCGTATCGACTATCTGTCAAGCAAGTTTGACGCCTTCGTCTGGGACGAAAGCACCAAAGCCATTGGTAAGTTGTTCTACAAAGTGTCACGTACTGCATCGACAAAGGCACCAATACGCTTTGCACTAGCAGGACGCTTGTTTGGTCGCGACCCAATGCCGGTTTGGCCGCAGTTTAATCTGGTCGACCATGGTGAAAGTTTTGGTAACACACTCGGGCTGTTTCGTGAAGTGTTCTTCAAGGCGAAGCGTGGCTATTTTGGTGGAATGGAATACACCTTTGATAAGAAACGTGAACCGGAGTTCCAGAAGTTTCTCGGTCATCGTTCGATCTACTACGATGTAGACGAGGTGATGGACCTACCAGAACTGACACGTATACCAAAATACTGTTCGATGCCTGGTAATACCGTAACATACTATCAGCAGTGCATCGATGAAATCATTCGCGCCAAAAAGAACCATCGTGTGATCGCCAATTCGTTTATTCGTATGCGACAGATTTCATCCGGCTTTGTGGGACTGATCGATGAAGACAACGACAGTGAACGCTCTATCATTGAGTTTGATCAAAACCCCAAACTCGACTTGCTGATGGATTTGCTGTCTGATCTACCAGATAATCGTAAGTGCGTAATTTTTCATGAATTTACTTGGTCTGGTCAACAAATTTGCAACGCACTGACCAAAGCGAAAATCCAATACGGTTGGCTACACGGCGGCACCAAAGATTGGGATAGCATCAAAAACAAGTTCAACAACAACCCATCGTTTCGTCACTTAGTCGTCGGTTGGAGAAAAGGTGGTTACGGACTCAATCTACAAGCCGCTAACTACGGGTTCTTTTATGAGTCACCCGTCAGTGTAATTGACCGTGAACAGTGCGAGCGGCGTCTGTCACGCCAGGGACAACGCTGGCCGGTATTTCTGTTTGATCTGATGATGCGTAAGACGGTTGATCCAAAGATACTCGACTTTCACCGTGAAGGTCGCGATATTTTTCAGTCACTGGCGAAAGACCCTAGTCAACTGCTTCTAGATTTGGAAGCGGCTGACTAGGAGACTTTGGTGATCGTGGCGAAGTGGTAAACGCGACCGGTTGTGATCCGGTTATTCGAGGGTTCGATTCCCTCCGATCACCCCATCTCACAAAATCAGATAGCCGGTGCGGATGGCGAACTCTAACATCTGCGGTAGTGCAGCGATTGGAAGTTCACCGCCGCGACAGGCTTTACCATTCTTATCGAACCAAGTGTACTTGGCTGACTTTTCGGTACCAGTGCCGTCGTCCCACGACGCGATACCAATACGTAGCTCGCAATTGGGGTCCATTCTGGCTGGCTCAGAGAATGCAGCAATCATGACAACCTCTCTCTAGTCACTGTGTAGGTGAGTGTCACATGAGTGACTCACACAGTCAAGTCTCTATCGAGGTAACACAAAAGTGAAAGCCCCCGTTAGGGGGCTTTCACGTTCTCACTTCCTGGTACTCTCGTTGGAACTTGACTCGTTCTTTCCTTTTGGCACTCTCTCGCAAGATGACTCATTCGCTCTGTTTGGTCCTCTCAACTCTGGTGATTATTCTTAGAAGGGAACGATTAGCTGCAAATGGTGAAGCAGCAAATATATGCCGCCACCTCCAACCATCATTCCGAATACAAAGTATAGGCCACCCATCAATCAACCCTTCTTCACTGGTGACGGAATGACATGCACGTGTCCTAAGTGCGAGATTGGATATGGAGCAGGTGCAGGTTTACCGGTGTTACGCTCGTACCATTCACCATGCAAGTGTGCCAGAAACAGCTTCACAGCCCAGCGTCTTGCACGCGCGTCGATATGGGCAGGAGGCAACTTGCCTTGAATGTAGTACTTGTACGCATCGGTGTACTTGTCAACACGTGCAGCACCAAGAGCAGCTTGCGCTGCTAAGTCCCCACGTTCGTTACGCGCAATCTCGTACTCTTTGCGCTTGCGATATTCAACACCGTAAAAGCACTTTGGATTGTTGCTGAGTTTGAGAAACGATTGACCAGCTTTCCAACACAGCACCCTGAACTTGGCATTGAAAGGTCGTTTCTCACCCTTCTCCCACGCCTTTTGACCGTCAGAAGCCCACCCAGCAAATGACCAAATGTGACCAACTGTCGGACAAGAATACTCTGGGATAAAATCATGCTTTTCGATGGTTTTGTTTTTGTCCTTCTCCTGCAACTTCACACACTTCTCAGCATCGTGCGCATGACAGACACTGCACCACTCACCCATATAGATATGCGCGAGAAGTCCGGCGCTAAGAACGGGACCAATGCCGGTTATTTGTCGCATCCAGCTACCCATAACGTGACTTTCGGAGTACACGTCCAGTGCCGACTTGATCTGATTTTCCAACGTGCTTGACTGGTTGTAAATCCAGTTTATCACCGAGTGAGGTTCACCCGAACTGGTGAGTGCGCGTTGCTGCCCAGCGGCACGCTTGCGATCTTCCTGCATGATGTAGTAAGAGTCTACCAGATGCCGTGCTTCCCTATCACCAAGTGTCGCTGCCGCAAGTTTCATATCACGCGACATGCGCTTGACAGGTTCCAAAAACTCTACCCACACGTCCTTGGGATCACCTTCCCAACTGTCTTCTGGTTCATCGTAATCATCAGTCATCACTAAGTTCTCCAAAAAAAAGAGAGGCGAGGTTGCCCCCACCTCTCTTTGAGAGTATACAGGTTTTACGCTGCGTTGGCAAAGTCCATCGCCAGGTCAAGTGCGCGACGCTTGAGCGTTGCCCCGGAACCGAGCCAGGTATTCGCCAGACGGTTCTCGTCACGTCCAAGAATGTGATCGGCAACGTAAGTCACTGCATTGTACGCGCCCCACACAGTGCCTTCTGCCGTCTTGAGGTTCTGACCCGGTGCCATATCAATCGCTTCCAACAGCGTCTTGATGGTACGCGTGAACTTCTCCGGATCGTCCTGACCCTCTTCAATGTCGGTGTTGGCGACATTGTGAAAGTAGGTGATCAACTCGTCTTGATTGATCCGGGTATTCGACAGCACGTCGGCAGCTTCCTGCAACTGCTGCATGCCAACCTTGGCAAGACCGAGTGCCTGTTCAGCGGCTAACTTCACCTCGTCATCAAAGGCGCGCGAGTGCGGCATACGAAACACGCCCGCGTTGCTCTTGCCCTTGAGACTTTCACCCAACGCCATGCGCATCGTGTTCATGCACACAACGCGAACAGGCGTCAGTGCGGCAACCATGGAAAAACCAAAGCGATGCGGTTGCGTCAGCAACAGATACCCCCTGATTTCGTCCTCTTCGTTGTTGCCAACAAAGAACGACTCCTGAATTTTTGCGAGACCCCAAACGAACTGACCCCCACGGAGAGAACCGGCGGTTTCCATCTTCATGCCGCCAGCGTCCACAAAACGCTTGAAGAAAGTGAACGCGTCCTGATTCTGGACCGGCTTGTAGTTATCACCAACGATATCGAGCATCGACTCGTCACTGTCGCGCGTTAGCGCGAACTTGTTGGGGATAAGCTTAAGCTCGACTTGCTCGGTGTTCTTCTTGGGGAAGTACACCGGACGCTTACTGACAGTCCAGTCAAGACCGGCAGCAACCAGCATTTCGTCAGCCGTCAGATCGTCTGACACTTCAAAACCCAGACCATGCCAAGGCTTCTCGGCATTCCAGGCCATCGTTTCCACTTCGTGTGACATTGCTTTTTAACTCCTCGTTCCAAAACGTCATCTCAATGACACTGTGAATGTAGGCGCTCCCACGATGGGTGTCAACAAGTTTTTTTGTTTGCGCCACATTTGGAATTAGTCGCACCGTTCGACAAAAACTGGTGGCCAGACTTGGCAATCGAGAATGGTTGGCATGGAACCGCTGCCGCCAGTACCGCTTTGCAGGCACTGTTCCATAAGATCGTTGGTTATATTTACTTCGTGACATTGCGGCTGGTGTCGAGGTACGAAAATGGTCGATTGTACCGGCCGGACAGTCAACGGGGCGTCGTTTGTTCCTCTGGTACACCAAGTTCCCGGCTTGGCATTCCGGCAGTCTGTGGCTAGTGCAGGCGTCGCGATCAGCATGGCGACACTAGCAATCGTTATAAGCTTAAGCATTTTCCTATCTCCTACGTCTTAGCTGCGTTACTCCGGAATATCTTCAGTATGGTAGCGTCGCCTTCCGCACCTTCATGCGGCAAACACAGCCAACCAGCAAACATCGAGTCCGAGTAATCAGACCAGAACTTTTCGGCCTCTTCCTCGGTGATGTTCAACACGCGCGCGATGCGCGCAACATCTTCTGGAAAATCAAACATCGTGGTAACCCTCCGTTTCAACGCACCATATATAAGCCTTCATGCTGTCAATGACAAGGGAAAAGTTTTGGAATTTCCACAAAAAATAAGCGCCTCCAGAGTTAACTGGAGACGCTCGCTAAGTGATTGTTATTATTACTTGTTCAGCGCCGGAAGCGGCGGGATCACGTCATCACCGTGCTTCTCGCAGATGATCTTATAAACGCTACGAAGCTGGATTTCATAATACCCCAACATCGCCTCGGTCACGTCCGCGATAACCGCCTGTTGTGCAACAGTTTTATCGGGGTTCTCGATAATCGCGCGAAACGCGCGTGCCAGCCGATTGTCGCGATGCTTGCGCTCTTTCACGATCTTAGGCTTGCGCACCTTCATTCCGGTGTTGTCCAGAATGACGTTTGTCAACGTCTGTCTGGTCGCCGTCATCTCCTCCGGAGTGAGAGCGGCGCGACGCGTCGGAGTCGGCGCAGTCTCGACAACCTCGATAATCTCCGGCTCGACATCAACCACCGGCGGCTCCGGCTCCACCCCATTACGCGCGTCTTGCTCGGCGCGAGCTTTGGCGATCATCGCGTTAAGATCGGTGCCAACGTGACGCGGCAGCTTCTCCTTACGCTTGACCAAGATCGGATCACGATCAGTGACCGTGAATTCTTCACCCTTCTGGCGAACCGTGAGATTGAACTTCTCGCAAATCGAACGCTGTATGTCGTTCATCTGAACCTCTTGATTTTCCACGTCCTTTTCTCCTAGAAATGTCGAACAACGCATGATACGCTGTCAACGACACGTAAGATAATCCGGCTTCCACAAACTTGCAAGGATTTTTTTCAGATTTTGGGGAAAAAAGTTTTTCGCACAATCACCATTTTCAGCCTTGGCATTCCATCTCACTGACACCATATATATCGTGTTGAAACGGAAAACCCACGCGAAAGACGAGATTATGACCGAGAATATCAACATCCTGGTAGACGCGCTTCCTCTCCTTAAGGATAAGGACCAGGGTTTTGCAGCTTCGCTGATTTCCCAACACGGCAAGAAGGGCTTGTCCCCGAAACAGTGGTACTGGGTCAACGAGTTAGCGAACCGTGCCAATGGCACCGTCGCCCCCGCACCCACGACGCAAGTCGGCAACGTCTCTGCAATCGTGGAATTGTTGAACCACGCGAAAAAGCATCTGAAGTTTCCGGCGATCTTGGTTCGCGCCGAGAACACCGATCTTCGGCTGAACATCGCCGGCAAGATGGCAAAAGTGCCGGGTTCGATCAACGTGTGTGGTTCTGAGAAGGACAGCACTGGGCAGCGTCCATGGTACGGTCGTGTAACCGAGAGTGGTGAATTCCAAGCTTCTCGTAAGTTTGCCCCCGAGACGCAAACCGCCGTCGCAAGCGCGTTGGTCGCGCTGGCGAGCGATCCCGCGAAAGCCGCTGCCGATTATGGGCATATGACTGGCGTTTGCTGCTTCTGTTCGCATCCTCTGACGGATGATCGTTCAACTTCAGTGGGTTACGGTCCGATCTGCGCAAAGCACTTTGGACTTCCCTGGGGCGATATCACCGACGATTAAGAGGGGCGAAAGCCCCTCCCTTTTTTCTAAGGATATCAACATGTTCCGAACTTATGACGATTGGAAGACCACCGATCCTCGCGACCGCGAACGTGCCTTTGTGCGCTGTCCGCTCTGCAAATCTCGACACTGGGAAGACGAAGATTGTGGCGAGGCGGAGTGCTGGGAGCCAGACTACGAACCTGATAACATTGACTAATTTTGCGGACTTAGCGCGGTTTTCCGCGCTATTTTTTTATTCTGGTGTTGACAAATGACTGTCAATGACCTATATATAGCGCAGGTGGGTGGTTCCACTGGACTTTTTAACAGAGGAAATTCAGATGAAAACGATCCTTGTCGCTGGGGCATTGGCAATGTCCGTTCTTGGCAGCGGTGTTGCCGAAGCGCGTACATGGTGGTCCATCGATGCCAGCAAAGCGACCTGTAGTCACGCCGAGGTTAGTCCCGATCAGATGATCCAGTACATGCGTTCTTCTAAGGAATTTAGGGGACCTCCTGACGTGAAGACCTTTCCCGAGGAAAGCCGCGAAGTAAAAGGAGTCATGGTAACAGGGACATACACCACTGGCAATTCAACAAGCCTCTTTTTCTTCGATACGCGGCAATACTGCGAAAACGTGTTAGACAGAGCGAAAACAGAGGGTCTTATACACGACCGGAGCCAACTGCAATAACTCTTTGATAATGCTGATTAATCAGGTCTGGAAAAAGTGCGAGAAATCGCACTTTTTCATATCCTCCACAATTTTGGCATTGACAAATGCTGTCAGTGACCTTATATATAGCATGTTCGAAACGAGGAATATCCGATGTTTGCAAATGCCAAAAAAATCGCCTCAGTCGCCGCACCCGCGAAGGGTAAGCCGACCAAGATCACCGAAACGCTCCCAGGTTTGGAGGCGGTCGCGGCACTCGACGCGTGCGCCAAGGCGATCAAGGGACTCCTTGATCTGACCAAGGCAGAAGCGAAAGAGCTTGCAACCACGCGTCTGATCGATAAGGGTTTGGAGCGCCACGCGCGTCCCGACACAATGCACGTGGAAGACGGCGCGTTTGCCTCTGGTCGCGCGACTGTCGTCAAGCGTTCCGAGCGTTCCCCTCTGTCGGCTGATGAACTGGAAGTTCTCGCAACCGTGCTGCCTGTTGAGCGCGACGATGACAACAACATTGTCAGCGTCCCAGGTTTCGCCGAGACTTTGGACAGTTATCCCGCGATGCTGGCAGTCAATCCCGCCTATGCCAATGACGAGGAATTGTTGAAGAAAATCGACAAGGCACTGTCAGGCATCAAGGGCATTCCCGAGGATTTCATCATTCACCAGGCTGCTACTTCCAAAGTTGTGGTGTCTGAAGGCGCAACCAATGCAGTGTTTCGGTTGAAGGCTGACGAAGCGGAACAAGTGTTCCCCATCGTCGCAAATGTCACACTCGGCACAGTGTTCAGCGATATTTCCAAAGCTTGGGATATCGTCAAGCCCATGTTGCTGCCGGATGTGAAAGCTTCTCTTGGCAAGATGCTGAAGGCATCGTTGAAGGCATGAAATACCCAACTTACCAATACCTCTACCCGCCACGGCCAGAAACGGCCGTGGCACCCAACACCTTGAAACTCTACGAGGATCGAGGTTGGGTCGCTCAGGCAAAGATGAACGGAACTTGTTGCACGATCTATGTGCCATCAATTACCGAAGGTCCAAGTTTCGCGATGGGGCGTCACGGACCCGATAACGAGTTGCAATGGCAACCTGGCAATAGATGGCAGGAGTTTCAACAACACCTGCCTGGAAAAGGTTGGTACGTGTTTGTCGGCGAGTTGTTGCATTCCAAAGGTGTTGGAGTGCGTGACACGATCTATCTACACGATTTGCTGGTTGACGATGGTGAGTACCTAATCGGCAAGACTTACGCTGATCGCTACGAATGTCTATCACGTCTCTGCGCTGGCGGACTGAACATGTACGAGGACACGCACACTATCGTTTTTCCCGGTGTTTGGTTAGCTGCTAATCACGATGGTTTTTTCCAAGATTGGTACAACGAAATCAACGGTATGTCGGGCAACACGGCAATCGAAGGACTCGTATTTAAGAATCCCACTGCAAAGTTACGACCTTGCACTGCCCGAGGCAATGCCAATGGGCAGTACAAGTGCCGTCGCACCACCAGAAATCTGAGTTTCTAGTTTAACTATAAAAGATTCTGGAAACCAGAAAAATCCTTGAAATATGCTGTCAATGACCCCATATTATAGATGTTCGAAACGAAGGAATATCCCGATGTATCGCGTAAAGTTTTGGAATCCCGAGACTGGCAAGGGCTTTATCGAAGGCTATCGTCTTGCGCGCAATGCCAAGGATGCCGTGAAAGCTTATAACAATCTCTACGACAGAGATGGTTATGGAATTCGCGCCGAGTATCTCGGCAAGAAAACCACAAGTGCGGAGTAACACGCGATGAAAAAGCTCACACTCACCAGAGGTAAGGCATCTTACACCTCGCGCGGTTTGGACACCCAGGTAGAACGCGAACAGGCGATGCAGGAAGACTGCGTAGCTGCCATCAAGGCATTTCTCGCGGGATCGAAGGTGTCTAAGATGGAAGCCGAGAAAGCGAGCAAGATGGTTCTTGCTGCCTCCGCTGCCGTTCACTCTGACTTGGAGCGCATCCTGCGCAATCAGGGTAAGAAGACGGAGGAAGTCCAGTGATCAAGACATTAATTTCACTGGCTCCACCGCTTATCGGTGCGTCACTGCTGCTATCATCCATGCAGGAAAAGGAAGAGCCGTATTCCTGCAAGATGTATCACGAAGCGGAGCGTAAGTGTTCTTACAACACCATTGGCAAGTGCTACCTCCAAAGCGAGGTGGACCGCTTGCGTCAGCAATGCTTACGTGAGGGAGGACGCACGTGACTACACGTCGCCCCGCGCGCATCAATTGGCATATGACCAAGCAAATGCGCGAGATGTATGCCATGCTGCCGCTGCTGGTGACAAACGTACCGAGAAACGTCGCTGTTTATGCAGTGAACCAGCGTTGTGGACGTGCGTACTTTAAGAAGCGGATGATCACCATTCCATTTCACGCGATAAATCGGCCCAAAGGTGACGGCTACACGCTGTACTATCTGGCGCACGAATTGGCACACATTGCCGATGATGACGCTGGTACGCGTGATCGTTCCAAACCTCACGGTCCGAGCTTTATGCAACAACTAAAGCGGTTGTGTCCGCCAGAGTACTGGCACTGGGAACTTGGCTACAAGCCACGTAACGCAGCCGCTGCCGGAATTTGGAGGTAGTATGCATGACAACCAACTAGAAGATCATTCAGAAGAGGTATTCTTATGGGAAGCCAAGTGTGGCGTCTGCTACGCTTGGTTTGACCATCCAGTACCATCTGAAGATAACCCGTATCCGCATGGCGCATTTTGTCCAGTATGTCGGAATAATGGACTAATGGCACCTGGTGTGCTTCACTTCAAACCAAAACTAGAAAGACAGCTATGAACACTAAGTGGAAGAAACTTATACCAGCCAATCTGGTGAAAACACTAACTCGCGAGACGGTACTCGAAGCGATGCAGTACACAAAGCTTGACTTCGACGACACCAAACGTCAGTTAGAAGAGGAAGTTTGGGGCGTGGAGTACTTCATCAACGATCTTTATCAGGTCGCCAAACGTCAGATTAAGACAAAAGACGGCACTCCCGTGCCAATGGTGCAACTCAACATTCGGCGACGTGACGGCAAACCAATATTCCGAGATTGGCGTCACTTTCAGTGGATCAAGAATGAGTTAGTTGGTGAAGAGTGTGAGGCAGTCGAACTTTACCCGGCTGAGTCACGTCTGGTAGACACTTCCAACAAATATCATTTGTGGTGTTTTACTGACCCAACTTACCGTCTGCCTTTCGGAATGCAGGAACGAGATGTCATTGAAAATGACCATGCTAAGAAGCCAGGGCATCGTCAACGGAGAATATGAACATGAGTGTCATTGTCAAGGTCATTGGTGCTTCAAGTGGTATAGTTACACCACATGACGGACGATGGGTGGTTGAATGGAACCCCCACGTCACCTTTGGTACATTGGCACTGACTTCGACCGATGACCCAGCCAAGGCTAAACGTTTTCCCTCTATTGCTGATGTCATGCGTCAGCGACAGACAGTCAGTCGTATGCAGACTTATCGTCCCGATGGTCAACCAAATCGTCCACTTAGTGGCATTGATATCGAAATCGAAAATGCACCATGAAGTCTAAACAACGTGTACACTTTCGTCTGATACACATGCCGTGTTGCGGACAGATGTTGTGTTGGGTGAATCCAAGATTACCAACTCACTGCCCCGAGTGCGGTGTGTCAGTCTACAGAAAGCTCAAATTTGATGGCAGTATGATACTGGTGAATGATGAGGACGCGTGGTTACACTTGTCGGGGGATGTGAGTGACCTTTGACTGGCCAAACTTTCTGACACAACACAACATTCCGTATATCACCACGGGTAAGGTCGGACGTGACGATATCGGCTGTCAGTGTCCATTCTGTGGGAACGCAGACTCCGGATATAACATGTCGATATCGTTACTTGATCGTGGTTGGTATTGCTGGAAGCAGCCTGATGGACACAGAGGCAAAACGCCACATCGTCTAATACAAGCACTACTCGGCTGCTCGTTTCTCGACGCCGAGTCAATCGTTAAAAGTGGTGACAGTATACCAGATGACGTTCTTGGTAATTTAACTGTAATACTTAAACACAAACCATATCCTTGGCAGCCGCCACCACTTATATCCAAACCAATAGTGCGACCCCCACTTAGAGTGCCAGAAGAATTTCGACCTATCGAGAATATTGGTAAGGGTCGAATGTTCGTGTCGTATTTGGAGAAACGAGGATTTGACTTTGACGATATTCCATATCTGGTGAAGAACTTCAATCTACGCTACTGTGTCAGTAATTTTCTGGACGGGGCTTACGACAATCGTCTGATCTTTCTGATTACCATGGAACACCAATTGGTAAGCTGGACCGGACGTCACATTGGTCAATCACGACTACGCTACAATTCTCTCTCCGTTGAGAATCCAATACTACCAGCACGTCTGTCACTAAAGGACACTGTGCTGTGGTATGACTGGTTGCGCCAAGTAGACGGTGGGACACTGGTGGTCAATGAAGGCCCGTTTGATTCACTCAAATTAAACTATCTTGGAAATCCTCACGGTATTTACGCGACCTGCGTATACGGCAGTACAATTTCGGACATCCAACTAGATTTACTTACATCGCTTAATCAATTCAAGAACAAGTTGATATTACTTGACGCTGAAGCTGCTATCCGTTATGAATGCAACTTTCACGGCTTAATTGGACCACTTGAAGGACTTGGATTTAAGACACTTGTTCTTCCTGATACTGTAAAAGACCCAGGAGAACTGAACACTTCGTCATTTACGCAAATATTTGGTTGTTGATTTCTCTGACCTGACGAGTATCATGGGTCTGTTGTCGATGACTCGTCTAATGGGGACCTAGACTTGCAGCGTCGGCATGGGCTAGTGGTCGCGCCCGTTGGGGTACTATTTCCCCCTCCTAGAAGTGTACTCTGCTGGGGAGGTATGCGTAAGTCTTCCATAAAAATCCCCAGCACTTTTATTCCGGTGAATTTAATGGATGATCTTGGTAAAATGATTGGTAGTATGATCTTTGTCGGGTTGGTGTTTGGCACGGCTATGTTCATGGGGCAATCCAAACCACGCACCGCTTGGACTTATCTGAACTGTTTTTTCTCAGCCATCGTAGGTTCACTCATTCTCGGAGCTATCTGGTACTGGATTGGTCACTTAGCTGGATATAACTAAGTCACGGGGGAAACGATGCCGGATAAACTTAAGCCAAAAGCGACACTCAGCGATCAGTTAAAAATGCTGGGGCAACTGGCCTACACCTTGGAACAAAGTCCACACAATATAAGAGACACCATCGCACAACACTTCAACTTAAATTCCGAACAGTATCGTGCCTTTATGTCAGCCTACAGAAAATCTGGTGATGATCCATTGGAAGTGTAGGGGGCATCTGATCCGGCCAACATGAGGTGAAACTGATGAGTGATTTTCATCGGGGGTTCCATGCTGGGTGGCAGTCCTTGGGGCTGCTCATTGTGTTGCTGCACATGTTTGGGATCGGCTTGTAATTAGGTGAGTGACTATGGCACAGACCCAACGCAGTAAGTCGGTGAAGATCAATGTACCAGAGTTGAACGATTCTGTCATCGGGTGGATATACAACACCTCCAGACGCTACGTATACCGTGTCAATAAGTGGTACGATTTTGAAGATTTGGTACAAGATGGTTTGATGATCGCCCTAAAATGTCGCGCTCGCTACGGATACGAAATTGACCCACCACACTTTACTGCATTGGTGAAAACTTCCTTCACCAATCACCTCGTAAGCTTGCAGCGAAAAACCAATTACAACAACGAATTATATATTGCGGAACTGGAGGATGTAAAAACCGGCGAAGAGATTGATAACATTCTCGATACCTTATACGAACTGCCCGAACAGGAGTTTGCTTGTACACTCAATGAACTACCGGAACCGATCAAAGCCGTTCTGCGACTGTTTCTATCAGTTGACACCTTGCGCAAAATGCGCCTACCGCTCCGTGAGACATTGAGTGACAGTGAGACACCCGCTAAACGTTTGAAACGTCTTGCCGGTTGGCCCGAAAATAGAGATTTCGAAAATGAACTCGAAAAACTGCTGTTTCCCGGTTGATTGTAATGGTCAATTAGGCTATATTTCAAAAATAGCGTGATCGCAAATCTGCGACACGTGGTTAATCTTTAAAGGAAGAATTATGTCCGATCCGCATGTAACAACTGTTCCACCCGAGCCGAAGCCCGCAGTGCAAGAGCCAGAAGATCAAGAATCCGAGGAAGAGAACGGCGAAACTGAAGCTGATGAGCAAGAGGCGTCTTCACTCTACGAACATATTTGTGAAGCACTTGACACCATCCGCGCTGAAGACGAGTCCGTTGATGAATTCAAGGTTCGTGTAATCCAGGCTTTTTCTAATATGGAAGTCTGGACTGATGATCGTTACGAAACCTTGGACAAGGACGTGCAGGATTGGGTGTATGACGCCACCATCACTCACAAGGCAAACATCACCAAAAAGCGCAAGAAGGCACTTCCTCTTCTTCCCGGTTTGGACCAGAAGAAGACAAAGGAAACTAAGCGTCGCGGACGTGCCAGTCTGAATGATGCCGAAGAGCCGAAAGTGCGTGGTCGCGGTCGTACCAGTGGGAATGACTGTCTGACCCGTACCATGAAGGAACTGGTTGTCAGTGCCAATCCTGGTGATATGAAGGCGATGGATTTGGTGACTACGCTTCAGACCAAGTATGGCAAGGAATATTCCATTGCCGCGGTGCGCTACGCGCAACAGGCATTCGCAACAGCGAGTCGACTGATCAAGGAACACGCAGCGTCTTAACTCGCGCGTTCTGAGCGTTGCTAGAGAGGGGGAAGCATCTTCCCCCTCTCTTTGTGTCTAGACTGTCTTCACTACACTGTAAACGCACCAGAATCACCCGCGCGTATAGTAAAGTATGAACATCAATCGCACGCTTCTACTCTCCGCATTGGACACCTGTAAACCAGCACTAGCTACTGCCACCAATCGGGCAGTGGAACTATCGCATTTCTGGCTGGACGGTGATTTCATTTCGGCTTATAATGGTCGTCTTGGAATTGTCTATCCCTTTGACTCTGAAATAAAAGGTGGTGTTCCCGCGACACTACAGGCATGGCTGGAAAAGACGGTAGGTGACACTGCGGAACTGACCACAAAAGGTAAGGAACTGATCATCAAGGTTGGTGACTCACACGCCACCTTTGCTATGTTGGAAGCTCAGAAACAGATACTGACACCCAGTGTCGATTTGATCGATGGCGAAGGTGTCGAACTGGATGAAGCTCTGATCACTGGTCTTAAAAATATTCTGGTGTCACTTGACCCGAAGTCGGCAACACCGGCGCGCATGGGCGCGTTTCTGGCACCAGTTGGTGACCATCTCGACATCTACGCGACCGATGACAACTCACTTTCCTGGCTGCGAGTGACACTACCAAAGAACTACACTCTGACACAGCACATCGTTGTTCCAACTGGATTTATCGAACAGGTTTTAAAGATACTGCCAGAAGGTGGACGTGACGCTCTGTTTGTGCATCAACACGCCATCGTCGCCGTCAACAATCAGGGTGTAATGATCATTGGCAATCTAATCGACTGCCCCATGATGCCCGACTTTTCTGTCACTCTGTCACCATACCAGCAACAACACCAAAACGACACTGCCGTACCAGAGGTGTTGAGCGGGGCATTGGATCGTGTTATGCTGATCCCAAATAACGCCACCGAATTTGCTGTTGAGAACAACATTTTGTACATTATTTCCAACATTAAAAACACCACTCACTTTGAAGAAGCCATGACCTTTAATCACCCCAACGTAATCGAATTCTTTGATCCCGAACTTATTCATCGCGCTTTATCGGGTAGAACCAGTCTTCGTATCGACAGAGGCAGTCTCTGTCTCAAAGGACCAGCCGGATTTATTCACTTGATCGCTGCCACACAACGCTAAGGTTACGATGGCTGAGTGTCGTTGGTCAGGCTGGCCGGGTGCATGGTGTCTTGACTGTGGTCGCTCCGACCCACGCGAGGACATGCTTGGTGAGAGTAAAGTTGATTTTACTTGTGATCTAAAAGTATGTGAATGTGGTTATCCCAATAGTGACTGTGATCATTTTCACATCCATTTTCATGAACCGTTTAATCTTGAATGTTCCGAATCCGGTAGTAATCGTCACAACCCTTACCAAAAATAGGGAACCAGATCATGGGGTTTTTCAATCTGGCGAACGAACGTTTAGACAGAAATAAACCCCCGACAGAATTACTTCACCAAAGAGGCTGTCAGATGTGTACTCTCGACAGAGAGGAACGCTATCTGAAGAGTCCGAAGATGCCCGGGTCCGGTGCAAGAAATCCCATTGTTTACTTTCTCGGTGAAGCCCCTGGTAAACAGGAAGATGAACTTGGTAGACAGTTCATTGGGGCACCCGGTGCGTTACTGCGTGAGAACATTCCCAAAGAACTTCTTGATTATATTCGTTGGAACAACACCATAAACTGTCACCCCGAGAATGATCGTGATCCTACATCACTCGAAATCGAGTGCTGCCGACCTAGACTGGTCGATGATATCGAAGTCACCAAACCAAAAGCCATATTTGGTATGGGTGGCGCGTCATTAACGTGGGCTGATCGTTCCAACACCTTTGCCTGGCGTGGTAGACGCTTCCCTATTCAAGTCGGCTCGCATCGCTGTTGGTTTTATGCATTTCACCACCCAGCCTATCTGCTACACCTGAGAAGTCAGAACGAGGGGCGACCATCCAACTATGAACTGGCATTCAAGATCGATCTGAAGCGTGCTTTTCAGGAAGTGAAAGAAGGACTACCTGTACCAGACATACACACCGAAGCCTTTGCGCGTGAAGGCACCAATCACTACATCACCGGCACTGGCAAGAGCAATCTGAAAGAGGTGACAGACTTTCTTCTTCGTGCCGCCAAAGAGAGTCACTGTGGTGTCGATTACGAGACACAGGGACTGCGCCCCTACACTGCGGATGCAGCGATCCTGTCTGTGGCTGTCTCTACCTGGGATGAAACACTAGCCTTTGCTCTAGATCATCCTCACGCCGGTTGGTCAAAAAATGATCGCAACATCTTGCATCAGTGCTGGAAGCACTTTCTTCTGTCAAAGACCAAAAAATGTGTTCACTCCCTACACTTCGAAATGGAGTGGAGTGCGTATTTCTTTGGTCGTGAGACACTACGCACAGGCTGGGAAGACTCATTGACACAAGCCTACGTGCTAGACGAGCGCAAGGATTGTCTGTCACTAGAATTTCTCACACAGCTACACTTTGGTTTAAATCTCAAGAAGCTCACCCCCGGACTGAACAAGACCAACATGAAGAGTGAGTCACTTACCAAGTTGCTGCCCTATAATGCGATGGATGCCAAGTATCATCTTTACACCTTTGCCGCACAAGATGAACTCATCGAGAAACAGGGACTACGTACGGTCTATGAAGAAAAATTGCGCCAAGTCCCGACCTGCGTACTGACACAACTAGAAGGGCTGCCGGTCGATTATGACGAAGTGAATCGGCAACGTGCGAATCTCCAAGAAAAGATACAGTATATAGAGTCACAAATCTTTGCCTTACCAGAAATAGACGAGTTCAAGAAGCGCACGGGAGCCGATATTAATCTTGGCTCAGAACCCGATGTATTATTCTTTCTAAAGGAAATACTAGGCCACAAAGTGAATTCTACGGACAAGAAAGTATTAGAGACAATAAAGCATCCGTTTGGCCAGCTTCAAATATTATGGCGTAACGCCACCAAGATGTTGTCTACCTATGTTGAACGGTTACGTGAAGAAAACGCCTACCCCGACAAAAAGTACCACCCAACATTTGGAACTTGTTTCACTGACACGGGTAGGCTAAACTCTGACTTTCAAAATTGGCCAAAACGTGATGACAAGGACAAGGAACTACGCCGTCAGATCGCCGCAAAAGGTAAGGGACTGTTTGCTTCACTTGATTATGGTCAAATTGAAGCACGGTTAATTTGCTGTAGTTCACGCGACCCCGCCTACTCTAAAGCGACTTGGGACGGACTCGATGTTCACGGTTACTGGGCAAGACGCATTGCACACCGCTATCCCTCAGCAATTGGTGGACGCGAATATCTTGATGACGAAAAGGTCATGGAGAAGTTTCGTGATCGTGTCAAAAACAAATGGACGTTTCCCTGTTTCTTCACTGCGGTACTGAAATCTGTTGCAGGATATATGGAAATCCCCGCTGAGGTACTATCACCTGAATACGATGCGTTCTGGCGTGAGTACTCTGGTGTAAAGAAGTGGCACGAACGCGTGATCAACCAGTTTAAAGACCTTGGTTACACCGAGTGTCTGAACGGCAGACGCCGCCGAGCGCCACTTGGTTTAGGACAGATCATCAACTCCGCTATTCAAGGCTCAGCCGCGGATATCGTCATGGACGCGATGAACCGTCTGTCAGAAAAAGACATACCACAACTACAACCTAAGCTGAACATTCATGACGATCTGACCTTCTGGTTCGCCAGTGAAAATGAACTGTGTGATCATATCGACACCATTCTAGACGAGATGCTGAACGTACAGTTTCCCTGGATTTGTGTACCACTCACAGTCGATTTGTCAGTCGGCCCAAACTGGTACGACATGGAAAAGATTGAAACCTTTTCGAGTGACAAGAGATTAGGTTGGCCAACAAGAGCAGCAGAATTTACATGATAACCAAACGAGTTGAGAGTACCAAATACCGCCAGTGAACCATTCCTGATTGAGAGAACCATAAACCGGGAAAGACTAATGACTGAACCCTTCATCAACAAATACCGGCCAGTCAAGTGGGATGAAGTTATTGGTAATGAAGAGACGGTACGATCACTGTGCAAGGTTCTGACTGAAGACTCCAGTCATGCCTTTCTGTTCACGGGTCCAAGTGGCACAGGAAAGACCACTGTTGCTCGACTTGGTGCTAAGGAAGTTGGCACAACTGATGCCAATATAATCGAAATCGATGCCGCCACTTACAATGGCATTGACGAAATGCGGGGGATTACTGAACAGCTAATCTATCGTCCACTTGGTGCCAGTAACATTAAATCAGTCATCATGGACGAGTGTCACGCGCTTACCCGACAGGCTTGGCAGTCACTGTTAAAGATGGTGGAAGAGCCACCAACGGGAGTGTATTGGTTCTTCTGCACCACTGACATTACCCGAGTACCAGAAACGATACAAACCCGTTGCTCAGTCTACACCCTGCATCTTCTCAATCTTCGTCAGTTAACCGTGCTACTTAATTGGGTACTTGCTTGTGAATCCAGAGAGTTAGACCCCAGCATTATCGATCTGTGTACAAAGGAAGCACAGGGTTCACCACGTCGCGCCTTAGCTTATCTCGGACAGACCATCAACTGCACGTCACGTGAAGAAGCCTACGCGTCACTCGGACACATACCCGATGAAGCCGACCAACCAGTGGCACTAGCACGTGCTTTGGTCAATGGTGCCAAATGGCCAGTGATACAAGCGATTCTCATCGAACTTCGCAACGAGAACCCAGAAAGCATTCGTAAGATAGTTTTGAGTTATGTCACCAAAGTGATACTCGACAATAAGGATGAAAGCACACTCTGGAGCTATTTACCAATACTGGACGAATTTTCACAACCAATAAATTACTCAGACGGTATTTCACCCATCGTACTCGCCTGCACCAGGATCGTGTTTGCGACGCGCGTATAATAGAGGTAGAGGCAGGTGATCGCATGGACGCGTCTGAAGAGACGTTAAACGAACTGGCTGATAAGATAAAGATCGATCCGGACTCACTGGATACCGAGTTTATCAATCAGACCAATTGGTACTACCATGCAGCGACCGGTTACGCAATGGCAGTGTCACTTCGTGATCAAGCTAAAAACGATTTGGACACTACCGAAGCTGAACTGTATTTGTCCTTTCGCAACGGAACCAGAGATAAACCAACCGAAGCTCAGTTAAAAGCAATGGTAGAGGCCGATGATGTTCGTCGCGAATATCTTGCCTTGTACACACAAGCAAAACAACTTGCAGATAGATGGCTTGCACTTCGTGACTCGTTTACCCAAAAGGGACATGCTCTACGAGAGCTTGCAGAATTGTATAAATTGAACTATTTTGGGGAACGACCGTTATCTGCCGCAGAACGTCAGGAGGCAGAGAATCGTGTCAGAACTCGTACAACTGGCAATGACTGATATCTTACACTTGGTTGTTGCTTTACTCATAGCCGGTATTGTCTCTTATATCTCAGGTTGGTTATTTAGTGCCGGTTATCATCAGAGAAAACATCAGGACACCAAGCGGCTGATACAACTTCTTCGTGAAGGAAACTCCCAAGATGAATCGCACTCGACGCGCGTTTGACTACAAACCACCTACATATGAAGAAGCGCAAGCACTGTCACAACGCCGTGGCGGTATGTTTGATGGCTTGATCAAACAGGGAGGACCAAAATTCTTCAAGCCAAAAGCTGGTGACAATTTTGTTCGCATACTACCGCCTACTTGGGAGGACGCGCGTCACTACGCACTAGAAGTGAAGATTCACCGCAATATCGGAGTGGATAATCAGTCCTATCTGTGTTTGATGGAAAATGAATCTTCACAAGAAAAGAATTGTCCGATCTGTCAAGAACGACAGGAACTGGCACGTAATCGTGCCAAGCAAGAAGAAATGGACGCGCTACGCGCCAATCCAACACTTCTAGTTTATCTAATTGATCGTAGTGACGAGAAGAGCGGCCCAATGTTGTGGGGCATGTCGAACCGCTCGAATACCGAGATACTGTCACAAAGTCTGGAAAAACGTCAGCAAATCTATTTGCCTGTGGCACATCCTATCGACGGGTTTGATATCGAATTCACCCGTGAAGGTGAAGGTCTGTTGACACGTTATCGCGGCTTTAAAGTCGCGCGTCAGTCCAGTCCAATCACTGATGATCCAGAACGCTTTGAAGAATGGTTGAACTACATCGAGGATCATCCCATCCCAGATCAGTTACAGTTCTTTCCTGCCGAGCGTATTAAACTGGTGTTTTACGGCAAAGCTGACACCACTGAAGAAACACCACCGACACGTCTGCGTGAAGAGCGCAGTGTACCCCCAGACCGTATGCGTGAAGCTGCACGTCCTGCCAATGGTCACGATGACCCCCCATTTGATACGACACCAAAAACACCCACGTATCAAGAAGTTATACCACCACCGCCACGTCGCGCTCCTCTGGAAGAGCGTCCGGTTCCTCGTGAGGCAGAACCTGCACCAGAGCGGCGACGCGCAACTCTACAGCCAGAAAGTGGTAGTGCTACCCCCGATGAAGTAAAGGATCGTCTGCGCTCGAAACTGGCACAACGTGGGCAGTAACCAATGCGCGCCGTATTGTCCGAGGCAGAAACGACCGTCACAAATGGCGGTCGTTACTACGAAGCCCCCGCCCCACTAAAATTTATCAGTACCGGATCAACACTGCTTGATAGTGCGATTGGTGGTGGTTGGCCACTGACACGTATATCAAATATTGTTGGTGACAAATCTACCGGCAAAACTCTACTCGCCATTGAAGCGACCAACAGTTTTGTCAAAGCCTTCCCAGAGGCTACTCCACGTTATCGTGAGTCAGAAGCGGCATTTGATCAGACCTTTGCGGCTTCCATTGGGATGCCAGTAGAACAAATCGATTTTGGTGACGAAGAATTAAACACGGTCGAAGACTTTTATGACGATTTGAACGACTACATCAAGACCCTCAAAAAACACCCAGGTTTATACATACTTGACAGTCTTGATGCTCTGACCAGTACAGATGAAATAGACCGTAAGTTTGGTGAAGGTTCCTATGGCACTGGTAAAGCCAAGGACATGGGCAAGTTATTACGTATGCTTGTGCGCGATGTTAAACGCTCACGAACACATCTGATGATCATATCACAGGAACGAGACAATATTGGTGTCACATTTGGCAAGCGTTCGACACGTTCTGGTGGACGCGCGCTAGATTTCTATGCGTCACAAGTGATCTGGTTGGCAAAGACCGGCACCACAGAAATCACTCGTGGTGGTGTAAAACGTCCTATCGGTGTCGAAATCAGAGCCAAGTGCGAAAAGAACAAGATCGCCATTCCCTTACGTCAGTGTGACTTCAATATTCGCTTTAGCTTTGGTATCGATAACATGTCCTCTTGTCTGGATTGGCTAGAGTCAGTAAAGATGCTGGATACCGTAACATCACTCAAACGTGATGACTATGACAAATTTTTGGCTAATTTGACCGATGAAGAATACTGGCAAAAGGTGAAAGAAGTTGGTGTCATAGCGGCTGACGTGTGGCAGAAGGTCGAAGACCGTTTCGCACCGGAGAGAAAGCGTGTATAAGGATGAACTCCGCCGGTTCAAAAAATAAAGGAAGCGCCTTTGAACGCCAGGTGTGTCGCAAACTGTCACTACTCGTTTCTGAAGGTAAAAGGACAGATTGCTTCTGGCGTTCTGCCATGTCGGGCGGACGCGCGAGACTGCAATTCAACAAAGACCTGTTCATAAACCAAACACAGTCTGGGGATATTTCCAGTATCAGTGAACTTGGTTTCTGGCTGATAAACACTTACACTATCGAAGTAAAACACTACAAAGATTTGCAACTTGCTTCTGGTTTCTTGAATGAATCTGGTTTTCTTTACACGTTCTGGAAGAGTTTACGAGATGACTGCCGTGCCACCGGCAAACTACCACTGATGATCGCCAAACAGAATAATCGTCCGATCATCATGCTAACTTTGCCTGGACGGTCACCAACAAGACTACCACCTGTCATTACACTACACGAATGGCCGGCTGAACTGAGACTCTTTGACTCTCTAGAACAGGTGATAAATGTCAGCAATTCTGACAGCGGACACACACTGGAACGACAACCCACGCGACGAGTTACGTTGGGGCCTACTGACTTGGCTCGCGGAACAACAGGCTGATGAACTGATCATTCTTGGTGATCTAACACAAGCCAAGAACAATCATCCGGCACGTATGGTCAACCGTTTAATCGACGCATTTATGACACTGACCACAGTGTACAAGAAAATCTACATCCTCAAGGGTAACCATGACTATATCGATCCAAATTGTCCGTTCTTTGGCTTTCTCAATCACTTTAGCGAGAACATCATATTTATACTCATGCCAATGATACTAGACCTGACAATTGGGCAACGAGTGTTCATGCCGGCTGGTACTGATTGGATTGACAACGTTGGTCTTATCGAAGGCAAGTCAGTATTTGCCCACGTCACTTTCGATGGTGCAGTGTCAGAGTCAGGTTTTCAGTTAACTGGTGTCGATCCCAATATCGTACTGGAAGCTGGTGCCACTGTCATCTCAGGTGACATACACAAACGGCAGGTAGTAGCAGGCGGTGCCATCGAATACGTTGGCGCACCCTATCACATAAACTTTGGTGACGATTACATACCACGTATTTTGCTCATCAATGATGATGGCAGTAGAGTCAATCTACATTATCCGTCACCAGCTAAACACACACAGATAATCAAGTCACTAGATGAACTCTATCGCATCAAGATCAAACCAGGTGATCAGATAAAGATCATCGCGCAACTGCGACGTGCTGATTTACCAGAGTGGAAGTCCTGGCGTGACGCGATCAAAGAGCAGGCAGAAACAGAAGGCTGGCAGTTGTTTGGTCCGGAACTAAGACTGCAAAGTGACACCGCCCCAGATAAAGCAAGTGTCACGACTCATCTGTCAAACAATGAACTGGTGCGCGACTACGCGCTGCGACAAAGTGTTGGTGAAGACTATATCACTGTCGGCCAGGAATTGTTAAACTCAACTCGATAGTTGGACATTGCGACAGACAATCGAGAGAGATATACTGTCAATGAATGAGAGTTACATAGGTAAATGGTTTCTTGAAGACATAGGAATACGTTGGGAATCTCATCAATGGCGGGCATTCAATATTGGCAAACCTAAAGTTAACTGTAGCAAAGATTGGTCTACTGGACTTGGACCGATTGACTTGGAAGAGGCTCTTGCATTGTTTCGTCATTCAAACATTACAATATTCCCGGTTTCTCAGCAAGGTGGAGGATTAGATCGATGAATGAAGATACCCGCGCTGTCTTCCGAGCACGTATCGGTGCGGGGCTGCTCAGTGTTCAGCGCGACTACATGGCAACACATCCACCTGAGGAAGTACTGCCCGAGTTTATCGCTGCATTGCTTAGCCTCGCAGCGTTTATCGCTCACAACAATGCGAACCTTAAGCCGTTGGACTTTATGCATGTCGCGGTCCAGACCGCAATAAAAGAATGGGAGAAGAAGCTGGCAAATGACACTTAGTCTGAAACAACTGTCACTACGCAACTTTCGTGGTATTCACGGAACATTGACATGGCAGTTTCACAATCAACCCGGTTTCTATTTCATTCAGGGTAAGAACCTCAAGGAACCAGAACTTGGTGCCAATGGGGCGGGCAAGTCAACGATCTTTCTTGACGGACCCTATTGGGTGTTGACCGGCAAGACCATTATGTCACAACGTCCTGGCAGTTCCATCGAGAACTGGTCACTAGAAAAGGCGTCGGTACTTGGTGAACTAACACTGGTAGTTGATGGTGACGAATACGTCATCGAACGCGGACGCAGCCCGTCAGTGTTGACCATCAATGGTCGCACGGTCGAACAAGTCGAAATCGACAAGTTGATCCCCATGTCAGACTCGGCGTTGCGCCGCACGCTGTTACTGGGTCAACGTTCACAAATGTTTCTGGACTTGCGACCAGAAGAAAAATCACGATTGTTTTCCGAAACACTTGATCTTGATGTTTTATTGCGAGCGGCAGACAACGCTGGTATAGAATTACGCAAGAAGGAACTGGAACTAAACAAGTGGACCAATCTCTACACCAGTATCACCGGATCAATGAACGAGGTACGTGATCAACACGAATCCGCCATCAAAAAGGAAGCAGAATTCGCCAGACAACAGGCAGCGCAGCTTGCTGAAGTCAAAGCAATTGCACAGCGTGAAGCTGCACAACACGACACGCTGAAAAACACGCTGCAAGAGGCGCAGACGCGTCTAAACGAAATCAGCGAGAGGGACACGTCAGAAGACGAATTGCGTGCTGTACGCGCACGGGAGCGCACCTCTCGCGATGCTGTCGTTTCACTCAAGACTGAACAGCGACAAGTGCTGCTCGACAACGACAGATTGAAGCGACAATTCACCTCCTATACCGATGCCAAAGTCTGTCCAGAGTGCGGCCAGTCCGTCAGTGACGAACACGCAGACACCAGAAAAGGTCAACTGGCTCACGAAATAAATCGTCTCGGCAGTCGTATCTTACAAATAACATTGGAAATCGCGGAGCATGAATTATCAACAGTTGGGATAGTTTCTGAGATTTCCCAGTTGGAAGAAAAGAACAAAACCATTCTGGAACTGACTGGTAATGTCAAAACACTGCAACAACAAGTTCTCTCACAAGAACGTCTCTTTATCCGCACCATGCAGGATGTCAAAAGAGTAGAGACAACGGTCAACCCGTTCTCGGCCATGCTCGACAAACTGGAAGTGCGGTATCAGGAACTGAAGGAGCAGCGTGATTCACTGTTAGAACAAGAAACCGCACTGAACATGCAAATTGAAATTTTAAAGTTCTGGCAGAAGGGCTTTCGTGACATACGTCTAGAGCAAATCGACACCACACTATTGGAACTGGAAGTGGCGACCAATAGAAACGCCACTGCATTAGGTTTAGAGAATTGGGAGATACAGTTTGCTACCGAACGTGAAACCAAGTCGGGTACTGTATCACACGCCTTTTCGATCTTTCTCTTTCCACCAGGACAGAACAGCCCCATCCCTTGGGAAAATTACTCAGGGGGTGAAGCACAACGCTGGCAACTGGCAGTGACATTCGGCCTATCGGAAGTATTACTGACACGTGCCGGTATTACTCCAGACTTCGAAATACTTGATGAACCCACCACTTTCTTGTCACAAGAAGGCATTGACAGCCTACTAGAAGTTCTGCATGATCGCGCGCACGAACTACAGCGACGCATCTATCTGATCGATCATCGATCACTTGATCGTGGCGCATTTGACGGCATTGTTACTGTGGTTAAAGACGACACTGGTGTACGGATCGATGCGTAGAGCAATATACACCGAAGAAGATGAGCGTCTAAGACGTTTATATTTGGTACAGTTCACCAAATATTGTGCAGACTGCGATAGCGTGGCATTGACAAACCACAAAAGGAAATACTGTGACAAGTGTAAAAAAGAACGACAGTTAAACCAACGAAAAAACAAGAGTGATTATACCCCAAAAGAGTGGCAAAAAAAATCAGACTACTGGCTCGTAAAAAATAACCGAGTGAATAGAGTTTTCAGAATAGCACGTGAAAAATTTCCCAGTTTAACTAACAACAAACCAGAAGGCATCACAGACTGTGCCCACAGGTGGTCAGTATGGCGGACCATGATCAAACTCTCACCTAATCTCAGGAGCAAACTATGACGGTACTAGACCTTGGCGTTACCGCTGCAAAGCGTGGTAATCATGACCGACTTTTATCCATTATGAGAAATATTATAAGAAAAAATCCTGATCTTGATTACGAAGATTGGGCAGACCTTTACTGGAACGCACTTAATAACCACGAAGATGCTGACTTATTAATAAAACAGGCCGTATTTAACTGTGCCTACAATATTATAACTCGCTGTATCCCTAAAAAACCAAAACAAAGCAAAGCAGAGAGAGATAAAACTGATAAGGTGGTAGGCGATACCATAGACAACGATATAAGAATAAAGTGGGCAGACTATCTACTGCCACATGGGAAAATAATCTGGGAATCCACATTTGCTGAAGTAGCAAAATACGGTAAAGCCGTGGGTCAAGTTTCATCACGTCTCGCCCAATTTGGCGAATCAGGTGATGCATTAGTCATGCACTCGTTTAAAGACAAGGATGAATTTCAAGAACACTGCAATAAGTGGCACAAATAAGGAGATAAAAAATGTCTAATACAGTTGGGCTTGAATTTCGTCTTAGTGGTGGACAACTCGCACGGATGAATGAAGGCACCATAGAAACAATCACATCATCACAACCATCAGAAAATAAACCATTCTACTTTCGCATGACAGTAACCCACAAGAACGATCTAGGTAAGACACGACCACTTTACGACGCCAATGGTAATCTGCGCCGACCAACACAAGTGTCCTGTGCCGATTATGATTCGCTGATCGGATTTCTCAAACAGCTTGAGTCACTCGACTATATGCTGACTAATATCGAACGTATTACCGGAGAGATTACGCGCCCATAGGGAAGCGATGACACATTGGCGAAGCCCGAGAAATCGCCCGACACGTACACACCGGCAGCAAACTGTCGGTGTCAGGCTCGCCACCAATAGAACACAATTAATATCACTGGAAAATTATGACAAGACCCCAAAACGTTGGGTCATTCCCTGGTATGTACAAGTGATACTCTATCTTTTTGCAGCTTATGGGTTGTACAGAGTCATCAACTTTATTCTATACTACATCGTAACCCACTATTGGGGAACTTACTGGAAATTCCTCTGAGGTAAAACATGAACGACAAACCAATTCTGGCAATTGCCTTTGAAGAATGTGTAGCACAGAACTACGCAAAAGAAGGTTTTATTGTCGCGGGATTTTTTGACTGGGCGGTCGAAGCCTTCAAGAAGTTCAGATTGGTGATATACTCGAATGATGTTTCCTCGGAAACGATGGACTCCTTTGTCAGAAACTTTCTAATTCCTTGGCGTCACCAGAAGCTGGCAGCGCAACACCCCAACTCAAAAGACGAACTTAAGTTTGAGTTTGTTCAATCTAATGAAAAACCAGTACCATTCTTGACGATTGACGCTAAATCTGTCACATTTACTGGTAGGTGGGACCTACCATTTCTCAATCCAGAAGAACTGGAAAAGTTTAAGCCAGGAATTGACCCACAAGTACTCTATAAACTACCAGAAGACTTGGGGAGGCCAGACGCAGCACAAAGAGCAGCGACTGCCGCTCCCCCACCGGATGCCATACGCAAATGTCCACGTCATCCTTGGATGACCAGACAGAACAACGACGGGTCACGTGATTGTATGGTATCAAGTTGTGGCTGGAAGTCACCCGCACCGAGGATTTGACCATGAATCTAGTGGAAGTAAGTCAACACCTCTGCGATAATTTGCTGGTGTTAACTGACGATAACCCCACTATGGAAGTCGTTATCTTGATTCATAGTGTGAATAGCGACATATCCATGATATCCAACACCACAAAAGAATCAGTCACTTTTGAGGTTCTGTCACGTGGTATGGCATCTTGCTTTGATCCCCAACACAAAGGCATATTTAATGACATGTGTCACAAGTATCTCGATGTCATAAAACCCACTGTCGCTGCACTAGGTAATGCCGAGAGTATCGTCTGTTTCTGGGATAAAAAGATGCGTAAATCGTCACTGGTATCATCACTAACTGACAGTTCTGTCGTCATCGCCATTATCTGCGAACACATGATCCGCACACTCACCGCCCCCCATTTTCACGAAGTACACCTGGATTCGTCTCGGGTGTTACATTAAACCGGGATAGCAGTAAACGTCAGTGATGCCGTACCTTCGACCCAGCCGCTGCGAATTGCCTGCAACAAACACCCCACAAAATCATCAGGGGACGGCACATTAAATGTCGCCTGCCCGATAACCTGTCCGTTGGCATCGCAAAAGTTAAGCTGGTAAATCATTGAGTCCTCCATCATGTTGGGTTGTGGTAGTGTCACCATACCGCGTATCGGCCACGGCAACAGCGTCAGTCACAGGAACGGTGTCAGTGGTTTCCTGAATAAACCGATAAATATCTTCCGACACCACGCGATCCTGCATCCAAGCCAGAAAAGCCGACCCAGTAGAAGTGATGCCCTTGGCATCCATCATCTCCTGATCAGTCAGGAAAGTGGTTAGTGCCTCGGTATCCCCCGCGTGCCACAGCGCCAACAATTCTGCCTGTATCTCATCTCTGGTCATTATTCACTCCAAATCATCGCGCGCGGCGCGCTGACAGATAACCCGTGGCGAGCACGGTCGCGGAGCCGTTAAAAGACGTTTGCCCAACAAGATAAAGCGTCGTTGGATCAGCAGAATTGGAGCGACACTGCCCAGTCATCAACATCTGTCGCTGACCCGAACTGAGTGCGGTCGTCCACAGCATGTTGAGGATACCGACACCAGTCATCAGATCGTCATCCGTGGGTAAGTCACTGGGATAAAGACTCACACTCGCAGCGATCATATTCGGACTAACATTGCCGGGTGGCAGGAAGTTGATCGCCCCCCAGACTTCCCAATCACCCGGCGGCAAGGAGAGAGAACACACACCATCCGCGTCCATCGATACGAGATTAATGCCGGTCATATTACTGGCAACCATATATTCGCCAAGCTCACCAGGGTTCGCTTCGCTACCTGATACATCACCCAGAAGACGTGAAGTGTTAGGAACCAGCATCAAGCCGTCACTACCCAACTCGGCAAGATTACCGGTATCAACACTAACTGCCATCGGACCAACCGGGCCTTGTTCACCCTGCGGGCCGATTGGACCCTGTGAACCCTGCGGGCCGGGTTCACCCTGCGGACCGGGGGGACCAGTTTCACCTTGTGGACCCGGCGGTCCCGGTGGTCCTGCAACAACGACGGTGTAAGCCTGTATAAACGAATCCTGTGGCTCCCAGCCAATCGAAATAGGCACTAACCTTGTGACGGTGTTGTAAGTGCCGTTGGGGTCCGGGTAGTAACACAAATAATCACCAACCGCTGGTGTTCCGCTGGCAAAGAAGTCGTCTGTCACATCGATTAGTACCGTACCACTATCAATTGTCACCGTGACATAAGGCGGATCAACACTAACACTGGTAATCTGCGACCCCTGAATCAACCGGTAAGTCTGATAAAACTCAGGAAGATCGGGAAGCGGATCGGCCATGGTTCAACCTCGCGATCAGGATTGGAAGGCAGATCGGCTACGGCTGGACCTCGACTGTTGTACGTCATCAGTATAACCCTGCGCGACCAGTTGTTGGGTGATAGTGTCGGCGCGCATCTGAAGTGCCTGGGTCAACACCACAATCGTCTCGGGATCGCTGATCGGTGGTTCCAGGACAATCGTAGTCGGCGGGACAAATACCGGAGGAGGCGGGGGTGTATCTCCCATTGCTGGTGGCACGGGTGGTGGTTCCGTGTCAACAACCGGTGGTGAACTAATAGTCATGTGAGTGACTGTCGCTCCGCTCCCCAACGAGGCTATGGCGTCGTTAACCGCGTCAAGCTGCGCGTGCAGCGTGTTGGCGTCCGGGATTTGACTGATGGCTGGCATGGTTACTTCCTTTTCAAAGCGTCGAGTTGCGCGGCTAGTTCCTGCACAGCGTTGATTAGGGCATATGTCAACGCAGTTGCGTTCATCATATAAAACGGGGTGCCTCCGTCATCTTTTGAGTCGAGCCTAACTTCTTCCTCAAAGACCATCTCTGGCATGACTTTCAGCACATCCTGCGCCACCAATCCGTGATAACGCACACCGTCATCCTTCGTTTTGCCTAATCCGTTGTAACAATAAGAAACCGGGCGCAGTTTACAGATCGCATCAAGTCCTTGAGTGTATGGTTCAATATCCTTTTTGAGACGCGCATCCGACGAATCTAACCAAAACCCGCCTCCCGGTTGGTATCCACGACCGTTAAAGATTCTAATATTGCCATAAGCCCACAGTGAATCAAGTTGACCAGACATAGCCTGGACGATCATGCCACCATAAAAGTTAGTCCCACCTTGTGGTCCTTGAAATTCCCAGCCGTTGAACTGAATGTTACCGTTAATCCAGAGGGCATCTTGCTGGCCACCTGCGGGGTACACAACCGCACCACCGGTAATAACAATGTTGTTATTACCTTGACCTCCATTAAGAACCGGTGTCGTTATAGTACCAGCAAAATAAGCGCCGCCGTTCTGCACATGAAGATCACCAGTCATGACATAGAGGTGGTTCCACACCTGGGCTTGGTTACTGACAAAGAGTGTATTGTTACAAGTAATGTTCCCGCCCGCAACCAGCGAACCTGCGATATTGCCGTTGCCGCTAGCGACATTAAGCCCATTGTAGACCGTCAACCCACCGTTGATTTGTCCATTAGCAGCTACACCTAGTCCTCCGCTAGCCACGTTGATACCGTTGTAGACCGTCAAACCGCCATTGACTTGTCCCGCCCCGAGTATGGTCAGCCCACCGAGGCTCACGGTGCCATTGACTGTTGCCCCACCATTCACTTGAAGGGAATTGAAGCAGATCAGCGTGCCATTAAAATCGACTTGCAAACGGAGCGCGTGCGCGCTCTCATCAGCTAGTGCCCAAGTGCCGTTGGAGAGCGCACCTTCACTCCAGTCACGCAGACCGCCGATTACGTAGTGCAGCCGCGAATAGTAACCGTTATCGGCATAAATCTGTAACGGATCATTGCCACCAGGGATGTAGCACCGCGCACCTCCCTGACTGTAGAGGTAACCGTTCACATTGAACTGACCGTAAGCAACAGTCGTATTGTGCAGGTAGATGTTTCCGGGACCATAAATATCGGTCGTGCCGGTCGCGCCGGCACCGACCAAGAGCGAGTTGCCGTTATTGATGCCGATAATATTGCGGGGTGTCCCGCCCGTGTCCCTGGCGTAGTACCAATTATTGTTGGGAATGACGATGTTGCTATTCGTCCAGACCGAGCCGCCGCTAGAACAATCCATATAGATATGTCCAGGCCCTGCGGTGTTCGCGATATGGGTGTTATTGTCACTCAGCAGGCCGATAATCGCGTGCTCGGTGCCGCTAGTGTCTTTACCACCCCATGACACGCCGTTGTCAACAGACGGAGAGCCGTGGAAGAACACATAGGTCGAAGAACCGTCGTTGATGTAGATGTTATTGTCACTACCCTTGACGATCAGTCCGCGCGCTTGTCCTCCGGTGTCTCTTCCAAAATACCAAGTGTTGTTCGCGAGAATCGTGCTGACACCAGTCTGGAATTGGATGTTACCGACCATAGTGCCACCCGCCAATGGCAGGTAAGCCCCGAGATTTGGACCAGGTGGTAAAACACTCAAGATAAAATCAGCCAATGCCTGATTATATAGCCCCATCCAATTAATCTGGTTCCCATCGTCTGGCACGTACACTTGGGTTTGGTCACTAATCCACAAACACAGACTACTGGCAACAAATGTACCCTGACGCAGCGCGCGGTTATTAAACGCGCTAATCGCGACCCCAGGTAGATTACCAGTTTGTAGCAGTGGATCAGTAAAGTAGGTCGGCAACGGTTCGAGATTAGCTCCCACACCAAGCGCCACCGGTTTGAAGTCAGTACCAGCCGGCGTGAAGGTGGTAGGAAAATCGAACGGCAAAACGACGCCGCCATTTGTGCCGTTTACCGGCGCTGCCGAAGTGTCACTCATACCCAATCCTTCCCTCGAAAGGAGTTAAGGTAACAGAGGCGGGAATGCTGAACCGGGAGGAACCATAATCCCCCACGAACCACTATCCCAACCCTGTACCGCATCACTATGCGAATCCCAAGCAAAAAACGGTATGCCAGGTTCCGCTTGCAAAGCATAAGCGATCAACTCGACACCTTCGGGACGCAAATCCATCTGCCCACTGAGAAATAGTGACGTAAGCACAAGGTCTAAATTCCCATCCGATAACATACCATAAAGCATGGTCATGTTACCGTAGTCCTGAATGATGACTTTCAATCCAGCGTAGCGAAACAGAGTATCCCACGCCTCGTAAGCTGTTGGGATCGATCCGTTCCAATGATTAGCAATCACTGTCCCATACAACAACAAACGATAGTGATAATCGTCAAGTTGCTGCAACATGTCTTCAGAGTCACCAGGACCTTTCCAGTTCGCTTCGTTCCAGCCCTGACCTTGAGAATCCCAGGTAAAAAATACATTAGGTATCTCAATCCACCGTGACTTACCAATCCACTCCCCAGTGAAATCCTCTTGTTCACCAACACAATAGTCTAGATCAAACAATCCAGCTATGCCCGCGGCAAGTTGTTGTATCTCGACTTCCGGATCAATCGCGAATCCGACACTCGCCATATACTTCGGTTTCTGGTTATGTTCAGAAGTGATGTAATTTAAATAGTCACTCGTTGTGTGCGTCAAAAACGGTGGTGGATAAGGCGGTAACGGTTCAGCGACTTCAGCGATCAACAAACTGAGTGACGACGCCGCGAAGACTTTACTACCGATCAACTGGTACCGGGGATACACCAAACCTTGTAGGTGCGTTCTACTACTGGTCCGGCCCGACAGATACGTGACATAATAAGGACCAGTTCCGAAATTCGCACTGCTACTGGCAGCAATACTACCAAAAAGATTGAGAGCAAAATTAGGCTGTTGATATAATTGCGCGCGGCTGCGCGCGGTAATACTACCCACTAATGGTAAGAGTCTCGCAGCAAGTGAACCGTGGCTGGCTGCGGTGACAGTGCCATAAAGCCGGGTCGTAAAAAACGATTGATTAAGATTGACCCGGCTACTCGCGGTAATACGACCATAAACCAACGGGTGGGTAAACACCGCCTGTTGTGTTAGCGCCGTACTCCGTGCGGTAATCCTACCCGAGAGATAAGGTGGTGTCGCGCCCCGTATCTGACCCCGAGCGGTAATTCTACCTACGAGATAAGGTGGAAACGTCCCGCGTATCGTACCCTGTGCGTGAATAGTACCCGAGAGATAAGGTGGTGTCCTCCCACGTATCGTACCCTGTGCGTATATGGTGCCCGAGAGAACCCAAGGCAACATCTGCACCCGCGCACTGGCACGACCAGAAACAGTACCTGCTAGTGACAGAGGATGCGGCGGAACCAGAGCAACCGCTATCTGCGTCGTACTCTTTGCGGTGATACGACCCGCGAGAATTGCGGAAACACGTGGTATAGCTATGCGTGCCGTACTCTTCGCGCTAATACCACCTGCGAGAATTACGGCAGCATGAGCTATAGCCAAGCGTGTCCCACCTCTCGCAGTGATCCTACCCGCGAGATTTACGGCAGTCGCTAGACCTACGACATCCTGGTCCGACATGTCACAATTTACGCAAGAGTGATATTCAACGCGTTAGCAGGGAACGTTGCCTGGACATTGGAGATGATCGCTTGAGTGGCCACCTTGCGGACATTGCCGTCACCGCTCGTCGCCGTATTGACGACTACACCGCCATTAGTGACAGTGAATGTGTCGGTCAACGAGTTAGCCACGATCAAAGGACCGGTAAGGTTACCTTGGCTGAATGTCGGCGGCGTACCACCGTACTCCGTAGAGTACATCACTGTATCACCATTCAGGAAAGCGTGCCGGGGTGAAGTAAAAACACCCGGAGAAGCGGCGACGATCGAGCATGGAAGCCAGGTAAAAGCCCCGAAAAAGTCCCAAGCCAAGAGGTTCCCGGCGGTCGCAGCATCATAGACACCAAACGCGGTGACGTTTCCCCACGCTGCCGTTGAAGTTGGGAATATAATCGGGTTGGCATTAGAGATGACACTTGGAGCCGCAGAACTTGGTGCAGACCAATCCGCTGGTGCTGTCGGTACCCGCGCGTAGGCACCACCAGCGATTTCAGTAAATCCTGTCCCGTCATCTGCACCAGCCGCTGAGAACAACGCCACATAGGCCGTTCGCAGCGCGAAAATCGCAGTCTTACCAGTGATATGACCAAGCACACCCTGCGACGTATAAGTGGTTAATCCAGACATTGCATAACTCCTTCCTAAGTCACCGTGATCGTTATCAGCGTGGCATCACACGTTGTTGCTTCGATAAAAGAGATATTGACATCTCCAGCGGCTGGCGTATTACCGCCGCGCGCTTGTGAGACGGAAGTCACGTCATAAGTCAGTCCATCCGGTTCTGGTACCTGACAGGCAGCGGTAAGCTTGGAATAGTAACTGTCATAACCAATCGGCAGAGTCGTTAAAAATGCGACCACCTGATTGGTGATTTCTTGCCCTATAGCCCCAGTATAGCCAGCTAGTGCCTTCAATGTGATGTGAACCGTTATCGGCACTAACACCAACTCAAAGAAGTTGATCTGCGCCGGAATACCACGAGCATCATAGACAATGATCGAGGTTGTGCCATAAGTCGGCGATCCTGGTGTCTTACGTAGGGCAATGGATTGAGCAACCTCCGTTGAGTCACCGCCTTCAACCACCGCCGCCATCGAATGCGCCGGAAGACCATTGATATCAGGAGAGCCAGTCGGGTTCTCGTAGACAAAAACCCGCTGCACACCGGGAAGATTCTCGATCCCACCTTGAATACCTAGAATAATACTTTGTGACGGATTGGCAACTGATTGAGTCTGACGACGACGTAACTGGGCATCGGTTTCAATCGGTGCACCAGGAACCGCAGGAGACTCGTTATTCACAGTTTGCCAGCCAGGAACCGGTGTTAAAATATTGGTAAGCGTACCTGTGTTGGCAATAACCGCACCAGCAGCGGTGCAGGTAGCAGTCAGTACTATGTCACCTTCCGGAGGAATAGTAGACCCAGCGGGTAGCTGCCACGTAGTGCCGAGGTTTAAATTATCACCAATAAAACCGTTACCGACTATGGTTCCGGCAACCCCGACACAGCGAACGAGCACAGTACTGTAGCTGGGAATTTGCCGCCGGATACCATTAATCTTGACGACACTCGACAATCCCGCACCGATAGCAAAGGACGGGCTATACGATAGATATGTTGCGGCGACCGTTTGATTACTGTCATTAATCACCGCCGCGATGACACCAATCCACTGTCCGTCCTGGGTATCAGGATCAAGATTGATGTCACTACCATAAATCGTTTGGTACTGTTGCTGCAAAAAGGCTAACACGTCCGTAAAGAGCGGCACAGTGACACCATTTGCATCAATGGTAGTGATTGGAAAGGCCATCTTTTAACGCCTCTGCGGTAAACGTCTCAAGATTGGCGGTCGAGGACCAGAACGCGACAGCGCACTCGATGGGGTAGCGGCAACATGTACTGCTGCCTGTCCACTTGACTGAGACGCTACTGTCACTGTTAACGCCCGCCCGTAAATTGTATCAACCGTCGCTTGCACACTATACGTCCGCGTGTTGGGATCAACCGTACTAAAGTAACTCGTAATCGCGGTAACCCCATTGGTCGTTAGAATACGTTCACGAATTGCGGCATCACGCGATAGCTGAGTATGGACACCGAGGATACGGCCTTGCTGAACAACCAGATCGTTCAACGGAAAGCCGCCCCACGGTGTTCCCGCACGCGTATCAAGAAACCACTCTCCCGAGAACAGTAACAAACGCGTCTGGACCGACTGGCCGACGCCTTCTGGCTGGTCATGCCAGAAGTCGCCGACCCCGTGACCAAATTGCATATCGCCGTTGGCGTCCAGTTTACGGTAACGCATTAGTTCGGTGGCACAGAAAGTGGTTGCCCGGTGTCCAGTCCGTTGGCGTTTGTAGTAGCGTCGCCACCGGCTTGGTTGTGTAATTGCTGACTGATCCCCTGAATAAGTGGCGCAGCCATTTCATAAGTGGCCTTTGCCATGCAAGCAAGAACAGCGTTCCACTCCTGTGCCTGCAACGTTACTACGAATCGTGTGGTGGGATCAATTGCTTGCTGGGTCTGATTCTGTCCGTTCATGGTCTTACACTCCTTGCTGGTGGTGTAGTAACGACCACGCCGTTTGAAGGCGGGCCTTGGGTCGATCCGAAATTGTTTGTCGCGGTTACCGTACAGGTGACGGTCGTACCAACATCGGCCAACATGATTGCGTAATTCATAAAGTTGCCACCAATCAGCGTCCCATCGTCCCTAGCCCATTGGTAGCTGTAAGAAGACGGCGCATTGTCCCAGGTACCCGTCGTACTTGTCAGGTTGGAACCGTCTTGAGTCACGACCGGAGCCGCAGTATTGACCGGCGGATCGGTGATCGGCGGTGGCGGCGGACCAACACCATAGGTCGCAAGATCAGCGACAATATTGGTCATCCGAGTGTTCAGCCAATCGTTGAGCGCGGTTATCATTTCCGGCGAAATTGGATCAGTCACTTGAATTTGTACCGCCATCATCGCGATCGGCGCTCCGGGAGTAGTGGGTGCCGGTGGCGCGATCATAAACATCGACATTGTGCCGCCAGCGGCGAGCATGTCGAGGGCTTGTTGGGTCCGCTCCGCTTCGCCATGCAGCGTGGTAACGGCTGGGACATCGGTATAGTCGGTCATGCTAAACGTGCCTCCAGATTCGCTATGCGTTCCGCCATTTCTTGGCAAGCCTTCCATAACACGGCGGTTAGTTCGTGATAAGCAATTCCCTCGCGACCCTTCTCGTCTTTCTCGTATCCGCCAAAATCCTCGCCCATGACGGCGGCTACCTCATCAGCGATAAAACCGCTGTGTCGTTTTCGGTTCTCACCACGCTTCCAAAGAAAAGTGACTGGACGCAAAGCTAACACTTGGTCGAGCGCGCCAGATGACAGAGGTACAATGTCATCCTTTTCGGAACGTGACGAAGGGTTGTTAAACCAGTAAGCCGCACATTGTCCCCAAGCATTTCCGGTAAGACCGGAGGACACGGCATTGTCGCTGTTTGGAAGGATACCCTCACACAGCAAAGTGTGGTTGCAATACATATAACCGGACAGACTCTGCCAATAGGGACCGCCTGTACCACCGGCTCTGAGAACGCCTTGCGCGGCAACGTCACTATTAGATAGAAGCGGGTTGGGGGTGTACATCCACCCGCCATTGTTCGACCACTGAACACCGTTGATCCAGATATAGCCTACTGTAGCAAGACTGTGATCACCGCGCACTTCGCCGGTAGTATAAATAGTGCCGCTCCGGTCGATAGTAACCCGGTCACCATCAGCGCTCGACCAGAGACGCGCCGCGCTACTGGACCCGTACCAGCCCCAGGTGAACCCGCCCGTGCGATCATCAAATTGCAGTATGGCGTTGCCACCGACCGAACGGACAGAACCTTGAGCGACAGCGTTCCCGCCGCCGTCGATAGTGAAAAGCGTTGTGGCGTTGTACTGGCGGAAGGCAAAACCGGAGTTGTTGCCCCCCATTTTGAGAACAAAATAGTTACCGTCAGCATAGATCAACGGACCACCAGCGCCGTTGACATTGCCACCGCCGGAACCGCTCAAGTAAAGGTATTGGCCACCGCACCAGTAATTTCCATTGGTATTGACGTTACCGCGCGAGAAGAAGTCGGCGCAGTTGATCGAGGCGGTGTAAAGCTGCGCGCCGGTATTGTAGTTGATGTAGAGCGGAGTACCACCACTAACCTCAATGTGAGGAGAACCGTCATCGTACATTCTGACCCAAGAACCGTTGGCATTCTGGACGTGGAACCCAACAGTGTTACTGTTATAGATAACAATTTGTCCGCCGTTAGATACAATACCTCCACTGGTCGTTAAGCCACCAGATATGGAACCGCCGCTGAGTGGTAGATACGAGCCTGGGTTAAAGTTGTTTGTATCCCAAAGAACACGTCGCCCGGAACCTAGACTCCAACCACCGTAGGCAAGCTGGTTGTCGGTATCGAGGCCAAACGCCACTGCAAAGTAACCGGGTCGGTGAAGCACCATATATGCGGCATCACCTGCGCCTCCCGCGCCGTAGACCATAAGTCCCGTTGTTGGGTTTGGTTGTGCAATTCCTCCCGTTGACGAACGTGTGCTTATTTGCCCCGACATCTGCCCGCCGGTTAAAGCCAGATAGGGTGTCACAACATCCATAGTCTGCGGCGTGGTGGTAGTGTCAATGCGAAGACCGGGACCGACTTGGTAGGTGGTCGCACCTTGTGGACCCTGTGGGCCGGGCGGTCCCACTGGACCCTGTGGACCGGGCGGTCCTGTGTAGGCACCCGGAGTGGAGTAAGCTTCCCACTTCGAGCCATCCCATTTCCAGGTGTCACCTGCGGTAGGGTCACTAAACATCTGACCGTTGGTCGGACTGTTTGGGAAGTTAAGTGCCATAGCGAGCCTCTAGTGCCTCAACACGCGCCGCCAGCGCCATGTTACTAGCAGAAAGTTCCTGACAGGCTTTCCACAACACGGCGGTTAGCTCGTTGTAAGAGATACCCTCGCGACCCTCTTCGTCCCGGTCATAGCCGCCAAAATCTTCGCCCAGCGTAGCGGCGACCTCATCGGCAACAAATCCGCTGTGCAGTTTGGCCCTAATGCGGACAACCTGTGGGGAGACAGGTACGCCGTCAGGGTCAGTCACCTCTTTCCAGTGAAAGACGCGCGGTGAGAGTGCCATCACCTTGTCGAGCGCCCCATTCGGCAGTGTCGCGATATCGGTCTTCTCGACACGCGATGACGGGTTGTTGAACCAGTACGCGGCCACCTGACCATAGGCATTGCCAGTGAGGCCGTCGCTTACAGCGTTGTTTGAATTGGGAAGGATGCCGTTATTTAGGACAACCTTTGGCGTGTACAAATATCCGGCATACGCCTGGATATAGTAACTAGTATCACTGCTGTAATAGACAACACCGCCAGCGACAATGAGGTTGTTCGGCGTGTACATACAGCCACTGTTGTACTGCCAAAAGACACCGGTATTACCGCTAACCGCGATGACGCCGCCGGTCAGAAGATTTTGCGGCGTGTACATCCAACCGCCGCTGTTCTGCCAATAGGGACCACCCGTACCACCGGCTCTGAGAACGCCTTGCGCAGCAACGTCACCGTTGGATAGAACCGCATTGGGGGAGTACATCCACCCGCCATTGTTCTGCCAATACATCCCGTTGACGATGAGCGAACCCGCACAGTTGACATCGTTTTCGGAATAAAAATTTACAACACGAAGGCTGCCATTAAAATAGAGCCAGCCATTGCTGTAACCGTTGTAAAATGTACCTCCATAGAGATTGAAACCGTCACTGAAAGTGGCTCTTGTGTTGAAAGTGGTTGCACCTTCCATCGAAATGGTCGAGCCGCGACAGTGCAACGGACGGCTTGCCTCGGAGAGATAACAGTTGTTGTCACTCCACATCGTTAGCAGGTTTGCACCATTACCAGCGGTATCCTTACCCTGAAACCACGTCTGATTGGGAATCACGATGTTACCAGAGGTAATCGTTGTAGCGGCAATTATACTGACAGTATCGAGAGTATTGCCACCTGTCGTCGCGAGGTTGAGATTTTTCAATCCAGCGGTATTTGGCCGGATGATCCAACCTGCTGGATTGTCAGTACGACTTAAGAAAAGATCGCCGCCTTGGCCTAGCGTGACTCCGCTGCCTGATACGATTGCGCCAGTGGTGCTTAAGTTACCATTTCCATCTAAAAAGGCTAGCTGCTTCCACGCCGGGACCGATCCCGCCGCCGCTGCGGGAGCGTTGTAAAAATAGAACACGCCGCTTCCCATATTGAACGCGGTCGCGGCGGCATTGGTCAAAAGTTTACCGCCACCTGTAGCATTGTAGACATTGTTATAAAGCGCACTGGCACCTGACGTGACTAGATAAGCCGACATGAGTGTGCCTACGACCGCGTCTGACGGCATCCCGGCAGTGCCAATAGCCACAGCGCCAAGGGGCGTCGTCTGGACCGCCTGCTGGCTTGTCGAAAAGTCACCCGCCACTGCGGTGTTGGATTGAAGGTTCCAGTTACCACCCGCCCCAACGGTGGCGCGCCACAAACCGCCTGCCGTATTTGACGGCACCGTGTTGATGAAATTGATCGTTGTGTTAGTACCGCTAGTCAGCGTCAGCGGGCCGGTGACCGTCACCGTGCCTGTGGCACGGACAATCGTCAGTGGATAATCAATACCGACACCCGCGTCGTTGTAGCGCGCGATGCCGAAATCGCTCCCGGCGTTTCCGGTGCTTTCCGCAGCCGCATTCCCAAGGTCGATTTCCCAACGAGCTTTTCCGCCGATATATCCCAGGACTTGGTTGCGGTTCCCTGTGGAAGCGCTCAAAGCCAGCGCAGCCCAGCCGCTGGCGGGGGCAATTGTTATGTTGCCACTGGTAGTGCCACCCGAGAGCGGCAAGAAGTTACCAACTGCAAGCGGGCCAGTATTGGTCCCGTTGACCCAAAGATTTGTTACCGACCCGGTCCAAACAAAGGCGAAGGTGTCAGCCGCGCCGTATTTGATACCGGCACCGCTAACCGCCATCGCCCCATTGACTGTCAAATTACCCGGACCCGAGAGTGTTCCGCCAGTCAGTGGTAGGAACCCGGCTCCGCTTCCCATCGTCCACGTCGTACCGTTCCACACCCAGCTAACACCGGTACTGGTGAAGATTTGACCGGGGGTCGGGCTGTTGGGAAAGTCAAGCGGCATAGCGAGCCTCTAACGCCTCGATCCGTGCCATCGCCTCTTGCAGCGCGCGGGTCAACGATGCAACCAACGCCAAGAGATCGGGTGACTGTACGAGGTTTGGCGCATCCTTGTACCCGGTCGCGGCGGTCGGCAGCAACGAGTCCTGTAACTCATGCGCAAGAAACCCCCATCGCTCAGCGGGATCAGATTCATAATGAGGGAAATCCTCATGCCCCTTGATGGTGTACGAAATGGGTCGCAGCGTTTTGACCGCATCCCAGGTCGAAGCAAGCTCAACAACGTTATCCTTGACCCGGTAGTCACAGGTGACTGAGATGACGCCCTGGTTGACATTATCGATCCACAGATGTGCCCCGCCGTTCCAATCGATATTAAAGACGTTTCCTTGGTTGGGACCGGGCGTGCCGGATCGCGCGTTATAACCATATGTTGAAGCGATGGTGCCGTTGTTGGCTATCGTCGCGACATTTCCCCCGGCGTAGTTTTGAAACCAGTAGCCATTGGTTCCGGGGGTGCCCTGCTTGAAGACCATCGTGTTGCCATCGGCGTAGACCATCGGGCCACCCGCGCCGTTAGGACCACCTGTGGCGTTGCCGAAATAGATGACGGTACCGCTCAGCCGCAGCCCCGTCGAAGCGTTCACTCCTACCGTGCCGCTGAGAGCGTCGTAGAAATAAAGCAATCCACTGGTGCCGATATAGGTCGTTCCGTTCGCCCAAAGGTTACCGCTAACCGTCACCGCCCCTGAAGAACGCTGGATCATCAGCGGGAAATCAATATAAGTTCCCGCATCGTTGTAACGAGCGATGCCAAAATCGCTGGCAACATTACTACCGCTTTCTGTACCCCCAGTCCCTAAGTCAATCTCCCAACGGGCGTTTGCCCCCATATAACCGTAAATCACGTTACGGTTCCCCGCAGTGGTCCGCAGAGCCAGTACGGAATAGCCTGAAGCGGGGGAGAGCGTCAGATTACCGGTAAGCGGAACCGTAGGGCCAGCCGTCAGCGGAAGGTAAGGTACCGCCGTACTGATCGTCGGCGGTGTCGTACCGGTGTTGATGGCGATGCCTGAACCAGCTTGATAGCTGCCGGCTGGTCCGGCTGGTCCGGTCGGACCCGCTGGTCCGGTAGCCCCAATTGGTCCTACACCGGTATTATTGGTGATGACCCACTGCGAGGTATTTGGGTCAGTGTAGTAGATATAAAGTTGTCCATCACCAGGACTGGAGTTCCACCACAAATTCCCCACTACGGGCAAAGCGGGAGCAGTATCACTTATCGTGACACTCGCCCCACCACCACTCGGGTTCGTCCACTGCGTGTTGTAATTGGTGGCGTCTATCTTTGCTAAAACTTGTCCAGACGTGCCACCAGATGGAACACCCGGACCAACCGCGCCCGTCGTCCCGGTCGGTCCCTGCGGCCCGGTCGCGCCAGTTGCACCCTGCGGTCCCTGCGGTCCCGGCACTGTCGAGGCGGGTCCAATCGGTCCTGTTGCACCAGTCGCGCCTGTCGCGCCAGGTGGTCCTGGTACTGTACTAGCAGCACCAGTCGGTCCCTGTGGACCAGGTGGACCTTCAAAACCACCTGGTCCTTGCGGACCGGGAGGACCAGTTGGTCCCGCTGGCCCTGGAACTGTCGAAGCGGGTCCGGCGGGTCCGGTTGCACCTTGTATACCCTGCGGCCCTGGTGGACCAATCAGTGAAGTACCGGTACTTGGCCATACACCACCCGCCTTGGGTCCGTAGATGACGTGCGTCGTCGTATTGATATAGAAGTCACCATTCTGCCCAAGGGTATTCGCAGGTGTTCCAGTACCACTCCAGATCGTATTGCCGTTGGGTGGTCCGGTATCGCCTTTTGGTCCTATCGGACCCGTCTGGTTGGTCGCTGCAACCCACTGTGATGAATCCTGATCAGAGTACCAAACATAGAGTTGGCCCCCGACCGTGTCCCACCAAAAGTCACCAATTGCTGGTGTAGTTGGTGGCACAGGACCAGGAGTATTTGAACTACCGCCACCGCCACCTCCGCCACCTCCGCCACCAATTGGTACGCCGTTGATAAAAAAACCAAGACTCGCGTCGATTTTGCCATAAGCCTTTAAATCGGCTGAAACCTGCACGATGGGTGAATTGAGATTGATCGAGACACCAGCCTGAAAAAACGGCTCGCGACTGGCGATTTCTGTCGAGCTTCCTACCTTAAGTCCGATTGTCGCTGCCGCTGTATGCAAAATATTGCCGAGTTGACTTGAGTGAGCGATATCATTCAGTGCTGTGTGAATAATCTGCCCAAAGGCGGCGGGTGTTGTTGGCAGGTGACCAGCAGCATGAACGATACTGCCAATGGTATTGATTATAGAAGGATCGGGGAGCGGTATACCCGCTGCATGAAGAATACTCCCAGCAAACGAATTGATCCTGATCGCACTCTCAATCGTCATCGTCAGTGACGGTAGTTGACCAGCGGCCCGTGCAGCGGGACCATGTGCAGGATTAAATTCGAGGTGACTACCACCTTGAGAAGCGGGTTTAGTTGTGCGCAACTGCCAGGTTGTGGTACTGACATCTGTCAGCATGTTTGGTGTTGACCGAAAGCCAGGAATGACAAAGCCATCACTCAGATCGTGCATCCGCGCGTCCCACTGCGGCTGCGGACCACCCTTCATCCACCAGTTATCAATATTGCGGCTCGAATAGATTACCAGTCCCTCATCACCTTTAACTACCGGAATGGTAATCGCCATTCCACCACCACCAAGCATCAACAGCGGCATGTGTCCGGCACTCGGGATCGTCGTCCACGTCATTTTGCCGGACTTCGGGTCCAACACATTCAGTTGGACAGCGGGTGTCGCCGCCACCGAATTAGTTTTGGGCTGATGCTCGTCAATCGTAGCCGGGTAAGCAGTATGCATATCTGCCCGCATCGCACCCTGTTGCTGGTACGATAATTCGTCGGCATCGAAGAACCGCTCAGTCTGGTCGAATGTACCGCCACTAGCCATTGTCACACCAATGTCTTGAAGAAGACACGACCATCAATACCTAAGTTCACGTAGTTTGGTATCTCATCGGGGGATCGTCCCGGCCCGATAGTCATCACAATCACTGGCACCCCACCGCCAATCCCCAGATAGCGAAATTGCCCAAACAAGTCACTACCAGTGACCAACGGAACACCCTCCAATACCGGAAAATCGTTGCTGTCGTTAACATCCATAATCCAGGTGTTGCAGACACTGTTAAATTTTAAGTGTAGTGTATAAACAGTACCACTAATATCGACACGCATCTTCTGTGTGCGTGGTGACAGAGGGATTTCCCAAATAGTAGGCATCAGATCGGATTCTCAAATGTGATTGGATCGACCGGCGGACTATTTGGTGGCGCGGCACCGTTTTGTGCCATATTCGTATTAACAGCGTTGGCAGTCGGATTTCCGGTAACCGGGTCCATTGGACCATCAATACTGGTTATCGGATTACCAGTAACTGGGTCGAGTGGTGGTCCAGTATAGGGATTGAGTGGGTTGCCGGTCACCGGATCAACCGCATCAGGTGATACTGTACCAGTTTGTGTCGCCGGTTTATCACCACTACTTTTCTCACCTCCAGTCTTAGAAGGGTCCGCTTGAGAACCGTCACTAGGCGATGATGTCGTTGCTGTGGTTGTCGAGGTACTGACAATGATCACCTGACGGCAGGTGATCGTCGCCATCAGCGCAAACTCACTGTGATTATCAGTGGTAACTTGTAACCGTTCGATCAGCATATTGGTGTAGTGACGCTTGCCGGTTGATACATCAAACGGCAACAACGCAGCCTGCCACGATAATAACAAACCATAAACACCACTCTCTGCACTTAGGTCACGAGCGTATTGTCGGGTCCAACCAGCGCGAATAGTCACCACCGATGGGCGTTTAAATGCGTGGTCCGCTATCGGCGCTCCCTGTTCAACAGGATGCTCGGTAATCTGAATGTCATCACTGGCCTGCTCGTCAATTGTCACTTGTGCCACAATACCGCCAATTGACCGACGCGCGGGCATAAAGAATGCTGGGGTCCAGTTCCCAAACTCAAGCGCACTGGTACCCTGCTGCGCATTACTTTTTCCGGGAGTGTCACTACCGCCGCCAAAATTATCACCGCCGCCGCCAAAGTCACTTCCGGGGCTGCCGCCAAAGTCACCACCGCCACCAAAATCGCCGCCACCACCAGACACCAGTCAAGTCCTCCTATTTTGCCAAAGTACCCTCTTTTGCTTGTTGTGATGCACGCATCCAGGCATTGGATGTGTTATTACCAAGAATCGCCTTACCGTCACTATCCATCGCAATACAGATAAGATCACAATACCAAGGGTTCCCTCTTGTATCACCCGTGTATGTCATCAGAAGTATCTTATATTCACCAATAGGTGACGTATACGCAGCCTCAAATTGCTGTCGCCACATGTTAGTATTAAATACCTTACCACCAGTCTCGCCGCCAACAACATTGCCGCTGGCATCGACCTTTGATGTACTGCCAGGAGTGTAAGCCACAGCGGACAAGAGTTTACTGTCAATCTTTACAATACCGCCCAGCATTAATTTCGGGTTCAACAAACACTTCGCCTGAATACCCTGCGGGGTTACTTCAGGCAAACCAATCAATCCGGTACTCGGTGACAAAATCACCTTTTCAGTCTTGCGGTAGCCTTCGTTTGTAATCGCAATAAATTTACCGTTATCTAGAAAATGCTGCGCCCCAGAAGCCAGCATAATTCGCCGTTCAATAGTACGTGAGTGACCCACAACAACAGAATCACGTTGTGACTGAGCCTGGTATAAATTCTCGTCGATATGCTCAACCTTAAAACTCGGATCGAGTTGCTTCTTCTTGTCGTTAAGATCGTCCAGCTTCTGTCGTTCTTTTGTTCCTGCCGGATAGGTTTTAAACTGCACAGTACCGTTTAAAGCTGTCTCACCATCAGCGGCATGTATCTCCAGATACGTGTCCACCGGGTTCTCTTTACCACGTCGGTACTGTATCACCTCACCATCAAAGATCATCCCATAATTGGCATGTTTGTAACCCGCGTAAACCTGCACCCTGGTAAACGCTATAACTTTAGCCAGTGTTGCTGGGGCGAGATTGTAGATACGCGCGTAAAGCATGTTTGGTGTATTAAGTACAATCTTCTGAATACTAAAACTGCATCGCAGGTTCGAGATGTCGATACCAGGTTGCTGTGTATCGCTACCGCCACCAAAATCTGCATTGCCACTATCATCAGGGGTTATCGGGTTTCCGGTAACTGGATCGACCGGATCACCACGCGGTGTACGACGAAATGGAATCACATTGCCAAATTTTGGTTTTGGCGGTGGTGCGTTTGGATCAAAGCTTGCCGGTCGCGGTATAGGAACCGACCCACCACTTGTCACACTATGTGAGTATACAATAAGACTAAACGCGCGCAGCCACTGTGCGTCATTCTTGTCTGGTGACTTTTGATCAATTTGGCCAGAACCGGAACCTTGTGACGGCTCCATATTATCCGACAGCGAACGCCAACTCTCCTTCTCAGTTGATGGCTTGCTTAAGTCACTCGACTGGAAATACTCATAGTTGTTGGCTGTGGCTTGATCAGACGTTTGCAGTTCAGTACCTTGTGTCTTGAACTTACTAAGGTCCGCTCCGCCACCTGGGACTAGATTGCTACCATCTGTGCCACTCATGTGACCATCGTCCTTCCGTTACGCTGCCCGTAGGCAGTGTTTCTGTCACCTAACCGCTCCAATGCTGCCGGAACACCATGCGGATTTGTGACACCGTGAATGTTCACATTATGGACACTGTTATCAACCACCTGTTGTGGTTTCTCATTAGTGTTAGCCGCCGCACGCTGACCAGTCTGATTATCCTTCTTTACTGTTTCCTCCATTTGCTGCGCTCGTATCGGGGCGGTGCGCGCCAACTCACGACCTTTCTCCCAAGCACTCCTGATCCACGATGCACCTCCCCAAGTAGCCGGAGTACCACCACCGATATGCATCGTTTCCGGACCCATATAACCCACACCAGCACCTACACCCGTAGCACCAGCATGGACAGACTCGCGCACAAACTGTTCCATACGCGCCCGGTCTTCCGGGTTGTTCATAGACAGTATAAGCCCAGTCTTTGGGTCACGTAGTTTAAGATCGGCGGAACGACCCAAATCGTGACGGTGACTGCCAACACGATTTGGGCCGCTTTCCGGCTGACCGCCGGAAACGACCTCGGCGATCACACCAACCTGTTTTGCAGCGTAAGCCAGTTGCTTGGTCAATTCTTCGGCAAGCGGCTTGTTTCGAACGCCACTCTGTAACTGCTTGACCAGAGTTTGGTCACCTGGGGGTAAGGCACCACCACCGGTACTATAAAGTTGGCCTGCTTGTCTTAACCGCTCAAATTCTGCTTGTGTTCTCCCTGCGCGGGTTTCAGGATTGACCCACGTCATGTTGAACCCACGCTGACGGTAGAGTTCCGACGCCAATTGTTGCTGGACTTCCGGCGTCATCTTGGTCATTGAGGGGTCAAGCTTTAGTGACTTGATCAAATCCCCAAGTGTC
>Ga0210392_10000051_pt1 | contig 111459 bp, 105 predicted proteins | sample IncBWC30OmetaG_FD_161057 | JGI IMG/M metagenome (GOLD analysis project Ga0210392, IMG submission 161057) | Forest soil microbial communities from Barre Woods Harvard Forest LTER site, Petersham, Massachusetts, United States - Inc-BW-C-30-O ... | reverse complement strand
CTGGCGGGGCTGGAGGCGGTGGGGGCTCGCACGGACACTAAGGCGGCGCGCGGGCGTCGACGCGGCTTTCCTCTTTCCGCTGAGGCTTTGCGGCTTCACGCTGCTATTCTTTACCGCTTCCTACTCCTATGCTTTGCCTTCTACCAATAGCTGCTCGATCTTGCCGTCGGGCTCCAGGTAAACAGTGAAGATAAGGGTGGTGCCGCCGGAGAAGGCGACGCGGTAGGAGCTGAAGGTCATGCCGCCGCGGAGGCGCGCGTGGCCAACGGTAACGGTGGTGACGGTGCCGAGCGGGGCTAGGCTGGACTGGTAGTCGGCGAGGGCGGTGGCGTCGAAGTAGTCGTTGCAATTGGCGGTGAAGAGAGAGCGGTCGATGGCGCCCTTCTGCAGGCTGGCGACGATGGTATGCAGTTGCGGCGCGAAGGCCTGGGCGGTGGTGGTGGCGGGGTCGGCGGCGGTGGAAGCTGGGCCGGCGTTAGGGAGCACGAGTGGGGCGACCTGCTTGGTGATGTCGGCTGCGGCGCCGGAGGCTTCCTGGTTGGTGAGGACGGCGATGGCGATGTGGTCGTCGGGAAAGAGGATGTTTTCGGCGACGAAACCACCAACTTCGCCGGAGTGCTCGATGGCCCTGTGGCCTTTGTAGTCGAGGATGTCGACGCCCAGGCCGTAGTGAGAATCCTTGCCGTCCGCAAGGATGAAAGACGTCTCCATCTGCTTGTAACTGGCAGGGGTGAGGAGGGTCTGGTTGATGATGGTGAGGTCCCACTTGAGGAGCTGCGAGACGGGCATGGCGAGATCGCCGTCGCCGAAGTACCAGCCGGGGGCTTCGAGGGCGGCGGGGCGGATGGGCGCGAGCGCGTTGCGCATGTAGCCCGTGACCTGGAGTTGCGATTGATCGACGTTGAGGTTGAGAACGTTCTCGAGGCCGGCGGGTTTGAGGACGTTGTCGCGCAGGAATTTCGCGAAGGGCTCGCCGGAGACTTTCTGGACGATGAGCGCCGCGAGGACGAAGTTGGTGTTGGAGTACTGCCACTGGGTGCCTGGGTCGAAGTCAAGAGGCTTGCCGGCGAACTCGTGCACGACGGCGAGAGGGTCACCGGGAACTTTCCAGGCGGGGATGGTGTAGTCCTGGGGAGCGTAGTCCTGATAGCCGGAGGTGTGGGTGAGGAGGTTGATGATTTTGACGTCGTTGGCGCGGGTGAGCTCGGGGAAGAACTTGCTGACTGGGTCCTGCAGCGAGAGCTTGCCCTGCTGCTGCAGGATGAGGATGGCGGTCGCCGTGAACTGCTTGGAGATGGAGCCGATGGGGTAGGCCATGGAGGCGTCGGCGGGGAGGGGCGGGGTGACGCGCGCGAGGCCGAAGGCGTGGGTGTAGACGATGTGGTTGTCTTGCACGATGCCGATGGAGGCGGAGGGAACGCCGCTGTCGGCGAGGATCTTTTGCGCGAGGGTTGAGATTTTGGCGGCGGTGTCGGGAGGTAGCTGCTGGGCCTGGGCGGAGGCGGTGGTGGCGGCGAGGAGGGTGGCAGCGAGGAGCAGGCGCATGATTGGGGAAGGATAGCATCTGGCAGCCGGAAGCTCTGCAAACCCACGTCTCAGAATCGAGACATGGGGCACCCGAATTCGTGGCGCTCAAACACGAAGGCCGCCCGGGTGGGCGGCCTTTGTGTTTGAGGCTGACAGCGATTACTCGTCGTCGCTCTCGTTTTCGGACTGCTTCCACTTGAGGAGGTCACCCAGGGTGGTGCTGCCGGCGTTGGCGCTGGAGGAGTAACCGCTGTTGCTTCCCTGCCCCTTGTTGCCGCCCTTGCCCTTGTTGTTGGACTCCTTGTAGCTCTCGACCTCGGCGCGTGTGGCTTCCTCGCCGATGGCCTTGATGGAGAGGCCGACCTTCTTCTCTTCCTGGTTCATCTTGACGATCTTGAACTCGTGCTCGTCGCCGACTTCCAGGGTGATCTGCTTGCCGGTATCGTCCACTGCTTCAGAGACGTGGCAGAGGCCCTCGACTCCTTCGGCGATCTCGACAAAGGCACCGAACTGCGCGGTGCGCAGCGTCTTGCCCTTGATGACGTCGCCGACGCGATGCTGGGCGAAGAACGTCTCCCAGACATCGGGCTGAAGCTGCTTGACGCCAAGCGACAGCCGGCGGTTCTCGGGTTCAACGCCGAGGACGACAGCCTTGACCTTTTCACCCTTCTTGAGAACTTCCGACGGATGCTTGATGCGCTTGGTCCAGCTGAGGTTCGATACGTGCACCAGGCCATCGATGCCGTCTTCGATCTCGATGAAGGCGCCAAAGTCGGTGAGGTTGCGAACGCGGCCTTCGATGACTGCGCCGATGGGATACTTCTCCTCGAGCTGCTCCCAGGGATTGTCCTGGAGCTGCTTCATGCCGAGCGAGATGCGGCGGTCGGTGGGGTTGACCGAGAGGATGATGGTCTCCACTTCGTCGCCGGGCTTAACCAGCTTGGAGGGGTGCTTCATCCGCTTGCTCCACGTCATCTCAGAGACGTGCACGAGGCCTTCGATTCCCTGCTCGAGCTCAACGAACGAGCCGTAATCCGTGACCGAAAGGACGCGACCCTTGACGTGAGCGCCGACCGGGTAACGCTCCGTGGCATCGAGCCATGGATCAGGAGAGAGCTGCTTGAAGCCTAGCGAGACGCGCTGCTTTTCCTTGTCGAACTTGAGCACCTTGACCTGGATCTCGTCGCCAACGTTGACGAGGTCGCGGGGGTGGGTGAGACGACCCCAGCTCATGTCCGTGATGTGGAGCAGGCCATCGAGGCCGCCCATGTCGACGAACGCGCCGTAGTCGGTGAGGTTCTTGACGACGCCGGTGAAGACCGAGCCCTCTTCGAGGGTCGAGAGCGTGATGGTCTTCTTCTCGTTCTGTTCTTCTTCGAGGATCTCCTTGCGGGAGATCACGACGTTGCCGCGCTTCTTGTTGAGCTTGATGACGCGGACTTCGATCTCGGTGCCGATGTAGCCGTCGAGATTGCGGACGGGGCGAACTTCGACCTGCGAGCCGGGCAGGAATGCCTTGATGCCGATGTCGACCGTGAGGCCACCCTTAACGCGCGAGACCACCATCCCCTTCACAGGGGTCTTGGTGTTGGCAGCCTCTTCGAGCTTGTCCCAAACCTTGTGACGCAGGGCCTTCTCGTAACTGACGAGATAGCCGCCTTCCTTCTCTTCACGCTCAACGACCACTTCGATGACGTCGCCGACGTTGAACTTGGGCGCGCCCGTGTGATCGAGAACCTGATCCAGCGGAATGAGACCTTCGGACTTGAGGCCGATGTCGATCACCGCGTGCTTGTCGGTAATCTTGACGACGGTGCCAGTGATGACAGCCTCTTCGGCAGTCAGCGCCTGGGCAGCGTCTTTTTCGGCAGCCTGTTCGCGATCGAAGCTTTCGAGCGCCTTGGCAAAGTCTTCGGCATCATACTCGGGCTCGGGAGCGGCGACGTCGACAGCGACGTGGCTCTTCTCGACTGCAGGCTGCACGGTGTTCTGTTCAGAGGCAGTGGCGTTCTCGGCCGCGGGTGTGCTGGGGTTGAGGGAAAGGTCAGGAGAGGCCGAGGTCTCGATCGTGGCGGCATCTTGCGTAACTTCAGGTGTGGTTGTTTCCAATGTGGTGTTCAGGGCTATGCTCTCGGGATGGAAAGAATTGTGGTCGATGTCGGCCATGGATAAAACTGCTCCGGGTCCAGTTGCTCAGTCGCTTGCATCAGTCGGTGGACGGCCCTTTCGAGTGGCAGAAGCCTGCCTCCCAAAGGGGGTGTGTTCAATACGATGATGTCAGCGGGAATGAGTGGTGCAAATAATGAGAGCCTGCGACTGGATCCCGCGCGCATGTCCTCAATCCAAAGTGTAGCAGCGTGGTTGGTGAGGGTCAATGTGCGGGAACGCCCGAATCGAACATCGCGCAATTTGGGCGGCGTGTGACCGTGGGACTTGCTGGGCAGCCAGAGATGTGTTGGATGGGAAGGCCGGGATCTCCGCGCGGACAGGCTTCCCTGCCGGGAGCGCGGCCTGTAATACTGCTGCCATGGATCATCTTTGGACGCCGTGGCGCTACGCCTATGTGACGGGGGCGGACAACACCCGGCCGAAGGTCGGTGTTCCCGAGGCGCTGGCCGGCTGGCCTGGAGAGAAGCATTGCGTCTTCTGCAACATGATTGCGGCAGTGGATTATGCGGTGGAGAACGGCATGCCGCGGGAGCAGGCGGAGGCGGCGGTCTACCTGCTGGAGCGGGGAAAGAGCTGCTTCCTGGTGCTGAACGCCTTTCCTTACAACAGCGGACACCTGATGGTGGTGCCCTACCGGCATGAGCAGAGCCTGGCCGGGCTGACGCTGGAGGAGGCCGACGAGCTGCTGCGCATGACCCGCCAGGCGGAGCGGGTGCTGCAGGCGGTCTACCAGCCGCATGGACAGAACCTGGGGTTGAACCTGGGCAAGGCGGCGGGCGCAGGCGTGGCGGAACACCTGCATTTGCATGCGGTTCCGCGCTGGCTGGCGGACAACAACTACATGAGCGTGCTGGCGGAGACGCGCATCCTTCCCGAGATGCTGGACGAGAGCTGGCGGAGACTGCGGGCGGCGCTGGCGCTGGATACGCTCGAACGCTAGCTGGACAGCCCCGGGCGGTGGCAGCGAAAACCCCTGTATTGGTGCGGTTGGGATGCGCAATGGATTGCGCAGAAAGGGGCGTGCGAATTCACGATTTTTTGTTCGTTTAGCGGTTTCTTTCCCCGGCCGCGCATGCAACTCTTCCGGTGAGGGACGCCGTCTGACATAGAGAACGACTTCGCGACAAATCCAAGGAGGTTTCCACATGACGCAGACGCCACCAGCACGCATGGGTTCCTGGATCAACAAGATTGGCGACGTGGTGCGGATGCCCAAGATGGCATCGCGCCAGGGTTTACACGGTGGAACGGCCTGGTCGCTTCCCTTTGCCGAGGCGGGCATGATGCAGCCGCAGGACGGCGCCGTGGACACACGTGCGCGGCTGGCCAACATTCGTTCGCACCAGCACAGCGACGGGTTGCACGAGCCGGAAGATGCTCGGCTGACCGGCGGAACGCGGTCTCTGGATCGCCGGCTGCTGGGCTTGAATGTGCTGGACGCCTACGTCAAACGGTCCCCGGCCGCGGTCAAGCCGGTTACGCGCATCGAAGTCGCGTAGATCAATTTCCACGTTGATTTCCAATTTCAAGAGCCTTGCTCACGCAGGCGCAAGATCTTCACTTTCACCCGGGCCATCTGGCCCGGGTTTTTTTGTTCCAATGTTCACGTGAGGGGCGTGACCGAGGCAGCTACCCGTGGTCGGGGGGAGCGCGATGCTGCCGGTTTGCCGGAGTGATCTCGAAGTTGGTGACCTTCCAGACATTGCCGCTGAGGCGCTGGTAGACGCGGGTGTAGCGATAGGCACCGTGGAGGCGTTCGTCTGCGGAGGTGCCCTCCACCTGGGCGAGGCAGGTGACGATGGCGACATTGCCGACGAGTTTGATCTTGACCTCGGAGGTATCGAGCCGGGTGATCATGAGCTTGCCATCCCGCATGCGATCGAGCTGCTGGGTCTTGGTGAGGACCTCGCCTGAGGCGGTGATGCCGAGGTAGTCGTCGGAGAGGAGCTTGTCCATGGCGGGAAGGTCGCCGGCGAGAGTGGCTTTCTGCCATTGGCGCTCGAGGTCGACGATGTGGGCGCGTTCGACACGCTTGTGCTCGCGGCGATCGCGATCCTCGGCAGAGGCGCGCGGAAGAGCTGCCACGAGGAGGGCAGCCATCACGACGACAAACATGCGCATTGGCAGCCGGCGCAACATGGGCGTACCGGATGTTAGACCGGAAATCGAGGCCGCGTCAAAGTTCCTTGTGACGGCTGCGTGAATAGACATCGCTTCACCTAACCCTTAGACGTTCGGATGCGGGCAGGGGCAAGCGCGATGTTGGTTGACCGGAGGGGAGCTCAGGCGATGGCGGTAAGGTTCTCGACGTTGCGCTCGAGCATGTGCTGGTAGAGGCCGCCGACGGCATACTTGGCGAAGTGAGGGGTGGCGCGGTGGGCCTCGGCTGCGGCTTCGTCGCGATACTGCTCATAGATGACAATGGTGTCAGGATCGCTCTCGACCATGTGCGGGACGTAGCTGACGCAGCCAGGCTCCTGGCGGGAGAGGCGGGTGAGCTCGCGAAGGATCTGGTGAATCTCATCGCGATCGTCGGAGCGGAAGGTCAGGCGTACGGTGAAGCTGATCATAATTTCCTTGGCTTTTAGCTTCCAGCTTTTAGCCTTTAGCTTTCTTAATGCTTGATGCTCGTTGGTGACTCTTGGGTGCAGGGCCTGGGGTTTTTCGCTGGAAGCTAACAGCTGGTCTTTGGTTCTAACCGAGCATCTGCTCGAAGCCGGGCCGGGTCATGGTTTGCACACGGTCGGGGCCGGTGGAGATCATACCGATCTTAGCGCCACTCTCGCGCTGGATGAACTCAAGGTACTCCTGGGCGAGCTTGGGGAGCTTGTCGTACTCGGTGATGCCTTCAGTGGAACACTTCCAGCCCTTGAGGGTGGTGTAGATGGGATGAATTGATTTGAAGCCGCGAACGTCGGCGGGAATGATGTCGGTGACCTGGCCGTCGATCTCGTAGGCGGTGCAGACGGGAATCTCGTCGCACTCGTCGAGGACGTCCATCTTGGTCACCACCAGCCATTCGGTTGAGTTGATCATGTTGGAGTAGCGGAGCAGGGGGATGTCGAGCCAGCCGCAGCGGCGGGGACGGCCGGTGACGGCGCCGTACTCCTGGCCGCGCGCGCGAAGGAGTTCGGCGGAGTAGCCATCGATCTGGGTGGGGAAGGGACCTTCGCCGACGCGGGTGACGTAGGCCTTGGTGACACCGATGACCGTGCCGATGCGGGTGGGGCCGACGCCTGTTCCGGTGACGGCTCCGCCGGCTGTTGAGGAGGAACTCGTCACGAAGGGGTACGTTCCGTGGTCGATGTCGAGCAACGCGCCCTGGGCGCCTTCAAACATGACGTTCTTGCCGGCGTTGAGGGCGTTGTTGAGCATGTAGGCCGTGTCGGTGACGAAGGGAGCGATCTGCTCGGCGGCGCGGACGTAGTCTTCGTACATCTGCTTGGGGTCGAGCGGCTCGGTGCCGAAGAGGGCGTGCGCGATGGTGTTCTTCTCGTGGCAGGCGTTGTTGATGTGCGTGCGCAGCAACGAGGTGTTGAGCAGGTCGACGACGCGCAGGCCGTTGCGGTGGATCTTGTCTTCGTAGGCGGGTCCGATGCCGCGGCGGGTGGTGCCGATGGTCTGGCGGCCGGGAGCGGTTTCGGCGGCGAGCTCGATCATGCGGTGGTAGGGCAGGATCACCTGGGCGCGGTTGGAGATGAAAAGGTTGCCGTCGACGGGAACGCCGGCGTCGCGGAGCTTCTGGACTTCGCCGAGGAAGGCCATGGGGTCGAGCACCACGCCGTTGCCGATGACGCCTTTGCAGCCGGGGCGCAGGACGCCGCAGGGGATGAGCTGCAGGACAAACTTCTTGCCGTGGATGATGACGGTGTGGCCGGCGTTGTGGCCGCCGGCGTAGCGGGCGACGATGTCGAATTTTTCGCTGAGGACGTCGACGATCTTGCCCTTGCCTTCATCGCCCCACTGGGCTCCAAGGATGACAGCGGACGGGCGGCTGTGCGCGCGCGACGAGGTGGAAGTTTCGGTCTGGCTCACGAGGAAGAGGCTCCGGAGATGATGCTCGGGGGGAAGTGCGCGCAGCGTGCTTCCCGAAGGAACCGTTCGCGCCCATGATTCATTTTATACTGACTGGCTCTGAAATCATGCCTGGCGCGTTTATCGCTTGCGGGGCATGGAGAGGTCGAGGTCCGTCGCGACTAATTGCTTGGTCAGCAGGATGATCTGTCCGGTGTGCATTTCTACGTGGCCGACGACCTTGAAGATGGCTTCGAGGATGGTGGTGTGGCGCCAGGTGCCGGTGGGTTGCGGGTCGATGACGGTGAGCAGGCGGTCGGGCGAGAGGGCCGTGATGACGCGGGCGGATTCGTCGAGGGTGCGGTTGAAGCGGGCGGCTGCATCGGCCGAGTTGGTGGAGGGGATGAGGGTGAACTCTTCGTCGCGCTCGCGGATGTCGGGCTGGTCGTCGATGCCGTGGAGGATCCACTGGCGCATATTGCCTTCGAGATGTAGCAGAAGGTTGGCGATGGAGTTCTCGTGATCGCCACCGCGATGCCAGACCTGGGCGTCGGTGAGCTTGTCGAGGCAGCTGGCGATGGATTTCTGGGATTGGTGCAGACGCCTGGCGGCGTAGTCGAGGAAGTTGTCGGCGACGGGGTCCTTCGCGGACGGCGAGATGCGTTGCGTGGTGGACATGCTTGTCATTCTACGGCTACGCGAATCTTTCGTCTGGGTTGCGTATCCTATGGGTCGATGCCCGAGTTGCCTGAGGTCGAGACGGTTGCGAATGGAGTGGACGCGCGGGTGCGCGGCCAGCGGATTGAGCGCGTGTGGACCAGCGGCAAGCCGCAGACGTTCAAGTCCAGCGAGGCGGAGATTGCCGAGACGCTGACCGGGGCGAAGATTGAGCGAGTGCACCGGGTGGGTAAGTCGATCGTGATGGATTTGGGGCGGAAGAATAAAGCGGCGGCGCAGTTTTTAGTGCACCTCGGGATGACAGGGAGGCTGCTGGTGTCGCAGAAGGAGGTGCCGCTGCCGCTGCATACGCATGCCGTGCTGTCGCTGGGGGATGGGCGGGAGGTGCGGTTTGTCGATCCGCGGCGGTTTGGACGGCTGTCGGTGGTGACCGAGCCGGGCGGCTATGCGGGGCCGGGGACGGAGCCTACGACGATTTCGGTGGAAGATTTTTCGAAGCTGTTCAAGGGGCGGAAGCTGGCGATTAAGGCGGCGCTGCTGAACCAGTCGATTCTGCATGGGGTGGGGAATATTTATGCAGACGAGAGCTTATTTCGGGCGGGAGTTCGGCCACGGAAGCAGGCGGGGCGGCTGACCAAGGCGGAGTTGGCGAAGCTGCATGCGGCGCTGCAGAAGGTGCTGGCACATGCGATTAAGCTGGGCGGGTCGTCGGTGTCGGACTACGTAGATGCGGATGGGGTGCGGGGATTCTTCCAGCTGGAACACAAGGTGTACGGTCGCGCGGGGGAGAACTGTCGTGACTGTGGCTCGGCGCTGAAGAAGATCGTCGTCGGTGGGCGCACGACGGTCTACTGCCCAACCTGCCAGCGGTAGGGCGCGCGGGTCTACACTTTCTGCATGCTGAAGTGCGCGATCACAAGTGGTGAAGGTTGGGCGGTGATGGAGCACGTGCGGCGGTGGTCGCACGAGAGCGTTCAGTATGTGCAGCTGCGCGAAAAGCAGTTGGAGGCGGGTGAGTTGGTGAAGCTGGCGGTGGCGATGCTCGAGGTGCTGCGGGAGTCGGGCGGGACGAAGCTGCTGGTGAATGGGCGGCCGGATGTGGCGGTGGCCGCGGGCGCCGATGGGGTGCACTTGACGGCGCAGGAAGACGAGCTGACGGTGGCGCAGGTGCGCGAAGTGTTTCAGGCGGCAGGCGCGGAGACGCCGGTGATCAGCGTGTCGTGCCACACGCTCGACGAGGTGCGGCGCGCGGTGGACGACGGAGCGGATTTCATCCTGTTTGGGCCGGTGTTTGAGAAGCGGGTGGAGGGGGAGATGGTAGGCGAGGGCGTGGGGCTGGACACGCTGCAGGAGGCTTGCGACGCGGCTGATAGAACGCCGGTGCTGGCGTTGGGTGGGGTAACGTGGCCGCGGGCCGAGCTTTGTATCGAGGCAGGGGCGTGCGGCGTGGCGGGGATTCGGCTGTTTGGGTGAGGCGAGACGCAACCAGTATGATGGGCGAACCCTTATGGTCCAGCTCTGGTTTCTTCACTCCGGCGAAGTTTCGCTGTGCGAACAGATGGTCACGCAGGTCCGGATGGCGGTGCTGTCTGGGGAGCTGAAACCGGGAGAGCGGCTGCCCAGCGTGCGGGCGCTGGCGCATCGATACGGGATTCATCGCAACACCGTGAGCTCCGCCTATCAGAAGCTGGAGCAGGCGAACTGGCTGGAGATGCGCCATGGCAGCGGCGTGTATGTTCGCGAAGCCGGGTCAGGGAGAAGCGCTGCGGACCCGGGGAAGATTCGAGAGCTTTCGGTTGACCGCATGATCGCTGCGTTGCTGGCGGCGGCGCGCGAGTGCGGCATGCGTCCAGCGGCTGTGCAGCAACGGGTGCAGAGCGCGATCGAGCGGTCACAAGTGCGTCGACTGGTGCTGATGGAGCCGGATGAGGAGCTGCGCCAGATTGTTCTGTGTGAGTTGCGAACGGTTGTGACGCTGCCGCTGAGCCTTGGGGCGCTGCCTGCTGCGGGTGCGGGAGAGAGTGAGGATCTGGAGGGCGCGCTGGTGCTGGTACTGCCGAGCAACGAGGTCGCGGCGCGGGCCTCTCTTCCTGAAGGCGCACCGCTGCTGGTGCTGCGCATTCGTTCGGCGGCCGATTCCCTGACCCGCCATCTGCCTGCGCCGAAGACCAGCCTGATTGGAATTGCTTCGCGATGGCCCAAGTTTCTGGATGTGGCGCGGACGATGCTGCTGGCCGCGGGCGTCGATGAAGACGCGCTCGTGGTTCGCGACGCGCGGCTGCCCGACTGGCAGATGGGGCTCCGTGAGGCAGCGGCGATTGTGTGCGATAGCTGGACCGCTCAAAGCGTTGCGGCCGGGGTTCGCGTGTTGCGGTTTCCGCTGGTGGCAGACGCCTCGCTGGCGGAACTCAGAGAGATCGAAGGTGCGGGCTGGACCGAGCGGGCTCGTGACACTTGAGGAAGTGGCTTAAGGCTGGAGATTTGGACGAGATGCGGGGCGCAGGCTGTGAAGCATGCGAATCTCTTGTGGCGGCTTCTTCCTCGGTGTGGGTTTTCTGGCGATGTTGGCTACAGTTCCGGCGATGGGACAGAGTGATCTGCCGCGCTTTGCGGGCGGCGTTTATGGGTCCGTAAGTGCCGTCTTTCCGCTGGATCCGAATGTGTCGGCCGGAGCGTATGTGGAAGCCGCGCGCTTTCGGGTTCGGCCGGGGATAGAGGTTCGGGCAACGGATCAAACGGTTGGAGAGGCGGGGCGGGGGCTGATGCTGGCTGGACCGCGGATCGCGCATGTCATCCCCGGCGCGGATGTGTATGCGGTGGGATTGTTTGGACCGAGCCACATGATGAACTCGACCGGCACGAAGGAGATTTCGGGTGTCACCTCCCAGATAGCAGTGGGAGCTGAAAGAAGTCTGGGCCCCTTTGTCCGTTGGCGCGTGATGGAGCTCAACGCAGGATTTTTTAGTGGAGCGAGTGGCTTGAAGACTTTCACGATTTCAACCGGATTCGTGCTGCACTTTCACTAGGGGCCGAGAACGCAGGCGGACAGGAATAGCCGCTGATTCCCTGCCGTTCGGCGGATCATTGACGCGGGGGGCGGAGCGTCCTACCGTTAAGGCATGGTTATCTCCCCTGCACAACTTGTCGACGAGCCCCTAAAGCTGGATGAAACGATTGCGCCAGGCGCGATCGAGTACGCCCCGGATATCCGGCAGGTGGGGCCGCTCACCGTGAAGGGGCAGGCCGAGCTGATTGTGGAGCATCGCGGGCCGAAGGAGTTTGTGCAGGATATCCGGCTCCGCGCCAACTTCAAAGGAAGATTCGAGCAGTTGTGTGCACGCTGCCTGGAGCCGGTAGAGCGGCCGCTGGAGGGGACCTTTGACCTGATCTTCCGGCCCGGGGGTGTCGATAATGTGGCCGGGGAGCACGCAATTACGGAAGATGAGACGGAAATCGGGTATTATGAAGAGAGCGGCCTGCTGCTGGAGGACGCCGTGCGCGAGCAGGTGCTTTTGACCCTGCCCGGACGGACGCTCTGCCAGGAGGACTGCAAGGGTCTTTGCCCGCATTGCGGCATCAATCGCAACCTCGCAAACTGTGAGTGTGTCGAGAAGCCGGTCGATCCACGGTTAGCTGCGTTAGCCGGGATTGCTGTTGCGCACAAAGGCTAGGGCTGTTCGAGGTTGAACACCCACAAGTTTCTGATTTACAAGAATTTCGGCCGCACAGCTTTGAGCTGACTGGCCATGAAGAAGAGGGTTTACCATGCCTAATCCAAAGCGCCGGCACTCCAAACAGCGCACCGCAAAACGCCGTAGCCATGACTTCTTGACGCCCGTGGGCGTCTCCAACTGCCCGAACTGTGGCGAGAAGAAGCTTCCCCACCGCGCCTGCAAGAAGTGCGGCGAGTACAAGGGTCGCGCCGTGGTTGCGGTCAAGGACGCTGCGTAGTCGAGCGATTCGGGCGAGATGTTGCCTGATGCTGCAGTGCGGATGAAGTCTCCAACCCAGTAAGAGAGTTTCGAGCCTACGCGAGCCATGCCGATCGACATCGTTCTCGATGCCATGGGGTCTGATAAAGCCCCCGACCCGGAGATTCGCGGAGCTATTCTGGCCTGTCGCCAATTGGACGTGCGTGTCCACCTGGTCGGGCCGGAGGATGTGCTGCGTCCGAAATTAAGGGAGGCGCTGAAAGCGACCGAGCGACCGGCCTTCCCCGGCGGGCAGGGGTTTCCAGGGAATAAGAAGCCGCGGCTGCCAATCTTCATGGTCCAGGCCAGCGAGTGGATCAGCATGGAGGACAAGGCGGCGCAAGCGGTGCGGTCCAAGCGCGACTCGTCCATGCGGGTGGGGCTGAAGATGGTGCGCGAGGGACGCGCGGCGGGATTTATCACGGCCGGCAATACGGGTGCGGCCATGGCCACGGCCAAGATGGTGCTGGGATCGCTGGCCGGGGTGGACCGGCCGGCACTCACGGCGATGCTGCCAACGAGTACCGGACAACCGTGCGTGCTGCTGGATGTGGGCGCGAACGTGGATTGCGATCCGGAAAACCTGGTGCAGTTTGCCGTGATGGGGCACATGTATGCCAAGAATGTGCTGCATATAGCGCATCCGCGGGTGGGGCTGCTGTCGATTGGCGAGGAAGATTCGAAGGGCAACTCGCTGACCCGGGACACGCTGCCGCTGCTGCGCGGGCTCGGGCTGAACGTCATCGGCAACGTGGAAGGGCGCGATCTGTTCAACGGCCACGTGGACGTGGTGGTGTGCGATGGATTTGTGGGCAACGTAGCGCTGAAGACGAGTGAGGGGCTGGCGAAGTTGGTGAGCTCGTCGCTGCGCGAGAGTTTGAAGATGACGGTGACGTCGCAGGTGGGGGCGATGTTGTCGCAGAAGGCGTTCAAGGCGTTCAAGAGCCGGCTGGACTACTCGGAGTATGGCGGAGCGCCGCTATTGGGCGTGCGCGGAGTGTGCGTGGTGGGGCATGGCTCGTCCAATGAGCGCGCGGTGATGAACGGGATACGGGTGGCGGCGGAGTTTGCGTCGGCGTCGGTGAACTCGGGCATCGAGGCGAAGCTGGCGGCGCGATAGGCGACGCGGTGGCTATACGGTGGGATGCGGCGGCGCATCAGCTGGCGTAAGCTCTAAGGGCGTAGCTGCAAGGGAACATTGTTGGTCTTCGAAGCGTCAGGAGGGTCTATGGCCACTGCAAAATTTCTTGATCCGCCGCCCGCTGCAAGTCGCGACAAGGCTTCGTTTGAACTGCTGCGGGTGTGGGTGGCTGAGCAGGGTCAGCATGTGAGCCTGCGCAGTGGCGCGTGGGAGGATCCGTTTGCGTGGGGGATCGTGCTGGCGGACCTGGCGCGGCACATCGTCAACGCCGAATCCATGCATCGCAAGGACTTCGATGAAGAGGCGTTCCTGGAGCGATTGCTGGAGGGGTTTCAGGCCGAGATTGATTCGCCGACCGATGAGCCCGAGGGCGAGATCAAGCAGTAAGGCGAGATGCGAAAGTCGAGATGCGGAGATTCGAATCGCGCCTCTGATTACATCGCCAGGGCGACGCGTTCGAGCTCGCGCTGGATGTGCTCGGCGGTACAGCCGGGAACTTCAATGCGGGACGCGGCCGTGCGGGCTTCGTGATGGGAGACGCCGTAACCGCGGCCGCTAAGGAAGTTAGCGACGAGCTCGGCAGCCTGGAACGAATCGACACCGGACTGCAGCAGTTCGTTGCGCAGCGTCATGAGGTCGGTGGGCGTGAACTGCTCGACGTACGTGCGGTCATCGTTTTTGTTTTCGGATTGGCTCACGGGTCGACCTCCTTTGCATCGCGACAGCAATACGCGACTTGTAGGATTAGAAGTCAATCGTACGGTGCAGGTTGCAGTCTTGCTGTGATTTATTCACAAAAGTTACATTTCCTGGCGTCGGGATGGGAATGAATCCTCGCCAGCGCACGATATTCTGTCTCTATGTCTTCTATCGTCTCATCACCGTTTGTGCTTGACGGCATTGCCATCGCCGGTCAAATCAAGTCAGAGCTGGCCGCGGAGGTCGATGCTGCGCGCGAGCGCGGCTATGTACCGGGCCTTGCCGTGATCCTGGTAGGCGAAGTGCCCGCCTCCCAGATCTACGTGCGCAGCAAGGTAAAGACTTGCGGGGAGCTGGGAATCTATTCCGAGATGCATACGCCGCCGGCAAGCGTGACGACGGAAGAGTTGCTGGCGCTGGTGGCTTCGCTCAATGCGCGCGAGGATATTGACGGTATCTTGATTCAGCTGCCGCTGCCTGCGCATGTGGATACATCCCGGCTGCTGGAGGCCGTGATGCCGGAAAAGGACGTCGATGGCTTTCATCCAGTGAATGCAGGCCGGCTGCTCAGTGGGTTTCCGATGGAGGAGATTCTTGCGCCGTGCACGCCTGCCGGGATTATGGAGATCCTGCGGCGCAGCAAGATTCAGATTCGCGGCAAGCGTGCGGTGGTGATCGGGCGCTCGAACATTGTGGGCAAACCAGCGGCCGCGATGCTGATCAATGCGTCGGCGACTGTGACGGTGTGCCACTCGCAGACGGCTGACCTCGCAGCGATTACGCGCGAGGCAGACATCGTCGTCGCTGCAATTGGAAAGGCTGGTTTCGTGAGCGCCGAGATGGTCAAGCCGGGCGCGACCATCATCGACGTCGGCATGAATCCAATTTCGACCGAGGAGGAGCTGCAGAAGTTCTTCCCCGGCAATGCGGTGCGGCGCGCGGCGTTTGAGAAGCGTGGATCCACGCTGATGGGCGATGTGGACCCGGCAGCGTTTGCGATCTCCGGAGCGTATACGCCGGTTCCGGGGGGCGTGGGCGCGCTGACCATTGCAATGCTGATGGCAAACACGGTAAAGGCCGCGCGGCTGCGGAGGATTTGAGGATCTTTCGTTGCTAAGAACTCGGCCCAAGTTGGGTTGGTACATTACGTTTCTACGAAACGAGGTATTCCGTGAAGCTATCATCTGTGGCACAGCGAATCATCGTTACTTTTGCAGTTATCGTGATGGGCGTAGCGGTTTGGGCGATGAAGTTTTCTCATCATCCAATCGTTTGGCTCATTCTGCTTACAGCGTCGATCCCTTTGTTTGCTGCGGTGGCCGGTGCAATTTTTGTAAAGAGCGGTGGAAGCGGGGAATGACAAGATGCTGCGTGCAGGGCTGACCGGGGATCTGGGGAGTGGGAAGTCGACGGTGGCGCGGATGCTGGCGGAGCGTGGCGCGGTGGTGCTGTCGTCCGATGAGATGGGGCGCACGCTGATGCAGCCGGGGCAGCCCGCGTATACGCAGATTGTGGAGGCGTTTGGCCGCGAGGTGGTGGCAGAGGATCGGACGCTCGATCGCAAGAAGCTGGCGGCGCTGGCATTTGACTCTGCCCGGCCGAGAATCGAGGAGCTGAATGCGATCATCCATCCGGCCGTGATTGACGCGCAGGCAGAGCAGTTGGAGGAACTGGCGAAGACGAGTCCGGAGGCGATCGTGGTGGTGGAGTCGGCGCTGATTTTCTCGACGCAGTACGACCGCGGCAACTGGCGCGAGCGGTTCGATTGTGTGCTGGTGGTGGACGCTCCAGAAGAGGTGAAGATTGCGCGCTTCGTGGACCGCATTGCGGCCGGGCGGCCGCTGACAGCCGAGGAGCGCGAGGGGTTCGAGGCCGATGCGCGGCGGCGGCTGCAAGTGCAGCACGCGACGATCTATCCGGGCGACTGCCTGGTGCTGCATAACGATGGAGATGTGGAGTTCCTGGAACAGCAGGTCGCGGTGGTGTGGGAGCAGTTGCAGCAGATGCAGCGAGTTGGCGGAAGACGCTGAGACTGTTTCAGCGCATCGAAGATGGCATAGTCAACCAGCCATCGCATGAAGGCGGAACGTGCGATGGGGGGATTTACTGCACGAGAATCCCCATGGGTTTGATACCCTTGAGCTACAGCATTTTTTAGGAGAACACTATGGCGACAGCGACATTGGAATCAGTACAGCCGAACTACAAGGTAGCCGACATTGGGCTTGCGGATTGGGGACGCAAAGAGATCATCATCGCGGAGCAGGAGATGCCCGGGCTGATGTCGATTCGGCGGAAGTATGCCGCGGAGAAGCCGCTGGCGGGCGTGCGCGTGATGGGATCGCTGCACATGACGATTCAGACGGCCGTGTTGATCGAGACAATGGTGGACCTCGGCGCCGACGTGCGCTGGGCGAGCTGTAATATCTTCTCCACGCAGGACCACGCGGCGGCTGCGATCGCCGCAGCGGGCGTGCCGGTGTTTGCCTGGAAGGGCGAGAGCCTCGAGGAGTTCTGGTGGTGCACGAATGAGGCACTCACCTTCCCCGACGGCAATGGTGGCGCGCTTGGACCGCAGCTGATCATCGACGACGGTGGCGACGCGACGCTTCTGATCCACAAGGGCTATGAGCTGGAGAATGGCGACAAGTGGGTGGATTCGCCGTCGGGCTCGCACGAGGAAGACGTCATCAAGGCGCTGCTGAAGAAGGTTCACGCTCAGCGTCCCACCCACTGGCACGATGTCGTCAAGCAGTGGCGCGGCGTTTCCGAAGAGACGACGACCGGCGTTCACCGGCTCTACAAGATGTTGGAGCAAGGCACGCTGCTGGTGCCGGCGATCAACGTCAACGACTCCGTCACCAAGAGCAAGTTTGACAACCTGTACGGCTGCCGCGAGTCGCTGGTGGACGGCATCAAGCGCGCTACCGACGTGATGGTGGCGGGCAAGGTTGCGGTCGTCTGCGGCTATGGCGATGTCGGCAAGGGTTCGGCAGCCAGCTTACGTGGTCTGGGCGCACGCGTGATCGTTACCGAGATCGACCCGATCAACGCGCTGCAGGCGGCGATGGAAGGCTACGAGGTCACGACGATCGAAGATACCCTCGGTCGCGGCGACATCTACGTGACCTGCACCGGCAACGTCGACATCATCACGCTCGAGCATATGAAGAAGATGAAGGACCAGGCCATCGTCTGCAACATCGGCCACTTCGACAACGAAATCCAGATGGAGCCGTTGAATGCGTACAAGGGCGCCGTGCGCGAGAACATCAAGGCGCAGGTGGACAAGTACACGTTCGAGAATGGCAACGCGATCTTTGTGCTGGCCGAGGGACGGCTGGTGAACCTGGGCTGCGCGACCGGGCATCCGAGCTTCGTGATGTCGAACAGCTTCGCCAACCAGACGCTGGCCCAGCTTGATCTTTGGAAGAACAAGGACAAGTACGAGATCGGGATTTATATCCTGCCGAAGAAGCTGGACGAAGAAGTTGCGCGGCTGCACCTGGAGAAGATTGGCGTGAAGCTGACGACGCTGAGCGAGAAGCAGGCGAACTACCTGAGCGTGCCCGTGGAAGGGCCGTACAAGTCGGAGCACTACAGGTACTAGTGGTTCGTGAGTAGTGAAAAGCTGAAGGCCGCCGATACCCTCGGCGGCCTTCAGCTTTTAGCTACTTCCTGCATTATGGCGCGTCGACATCGGCAGCAACGATGGCTTGCAGGCCGGGTGTTAGCGCGGCGTGTTGCAGACCGACGGGCGCCTGATCGATGAGGACGACGGTGCGCACGGCGCCTGAGGCGTAGGCAACCTGGGCGCCGCTGAACAACGTTACGGTCGACGAGGAGAGCGGGGTTCCCGTGGGAACGACCTCGATGGCGTAGGTGCCTTCGGGGAGATCGATGTACCCGGAGTTGGCGCCAAAGCCCAGGCTGACGGCCACGGGTGAGGTGCTGCTTCCCTTGCCCAATGGGACGAGATAGACGTCCACGGCGCCGGAGCGGGTGCTCTGGTTGACGATGCGGAGGTCGATGCGCCCGGAGGGAGCAGGGGTTGACTGATCAAGCAGGAGGGTCTGCTGGAGGTTGGCCAGGCCGGCTCCGATGATCTCGGTGTACTGGTGGTTGGGGGCGAGGGTTTCGCTGCTCGCGACCAGGGTCTGGCGGGTTCCGGCCTTTGCGGCGGCGAGGTTGTAGACGCCGGGGGACATCGGGATGTAGCTGGTCATGGTGCCGAAGCCGAGGTTGTAGGCCAGGGCGGAGCTGTTCTGGTAGGAATCGATGACTCCGGCATCGGGAGAGGCGTCAATCAGGCGGAGCTGCGCGGAGGTCGAGGTAATGCCCTGGCAACCGGAGAGGCCGACGGCGGCCAGCAGCAGGGCGGCAAACCAGGCGCCGCGGCGATCAGACATGCGACCTGCTCGCGGTCTGCCGGGATGGGGGGTCGATGCCATGCAATAGGTAGAGGAAAGGGCCCGGGGCTGACTGGCTGCACGGAATTCGCGTACCAGCTCACTTTATCGGATTTGCGGGTACTTCGTCGCGCCGCAAGGCGTGCAAAACAGGTGGAGTGCCTAAGAAGGAAAGGTACGGCGGGATGGCCGGAGGGGCCGGCAGAGAGCCTGGAGGTGGCCGGGAAAAAATCAGCCCCGAACGTAATGGCCCAAAGGGACATCGCGCACGGGGCTAGCTCTCTTTCTTTTGCTGCGCCGCCAATACTACGCCGTTGGAGGGGACTTTCGTCAATAGGCAATTGGGCAGGTGTGGATTACTTGGCAATTCGGTGGGCGACGATGAGCTCGGAGACGCTTTCGTAGGCCCCCTTGGGGATGATGCCGCGGGTGACCAGCTGGTTTTTGGCCGTGTAGGGACGGCCGGCGATGACGCGCCGGGTATAGGCGGGGCCGAAGCCGGGCAGCGCGTTCAGTTGCTGCGGGGTGGCAGTGTTGATGTCGAGTGGCTCGGCGGAGGATTGGGCAGTGGGCGTGGGGTGCGGGTGTTCCGGGGCGGGCTGCTGCGCGCAGGCGAGGGTGACTGCGGCGCCGAGCAGGGCAAGGGCGAGGGGGCATTGGAGGCGCATGGTCTAAACCGCGCGGGCAACGCGGCGGGCGCCTGCTTCGATGTTGACGATCTGGCCGTCGCGCATGTGCAGGATGCGGTCGGCAATCTGGGCAGCCTCGGGGTTATGCGTGATCATCAGCACGGTCTGATTGAGCTCGCGGCTGGAGGCGTGGAGCATGGCTAGAACGGTGTCGGCGTTCTGGGAGTCGAGGTTGCCGGTGGGCTCGTCGGCCAGCAGGATGGCGGGACGCGTGATGAGCGCGCGCGCGATGGCGATGCGCTGTTGCTCGCCGCCGGAGAGCTCGTTGGGGCGATGGTTGAGGCGGCCTTCGATCTTCAGCAGGCCAGTCAGCTCGTTGAGAAGATCCTGGTCGAAGGGCTTGCCGGTGGCGGCGATCTCATGAGCCAGCTCGATGTTGGCCTGGGCGGAAATCGTCGGGAGCAAATTGAAGCGCTGGAAGACGAAACCGATCTGCGACCGGCGGAGGCTGGTGCGCTGCGGGTCCGAGAGGCGGGAGAAGTCTTTGCCCTGAATCAGCAGGGAGCCGGAGGTCGCCGAGGTAAGCCCGCCGAGAATATAGAAGAGCGTGGACTTTCCGGAACCTGACGGCCCAACAATGGCGACGAACTCGCCCGGCTGGACGTCGAACGTGACGTCGCGCAGGGCTTCGACCTTGAGCTTGCCGGAACCGTAGATTTTTCCGAGGTGCTGTGCGGAGATGATGGGGGCGCCTGCGGTGGGGGGTCGACTAAGGACGGCGGCTTGGCTGCTTGATTCCATATGAGACTTCAAGTCTATCGCAGCGAGGCTGAAGGAGGCTCTTCGTCGTCCATCCAGGTGCAACCGCAGTTGAGGCAATGCCACACTTCCTCGTTGCGATGCTTTGATCTGTTGGGTAGTGGCAAGCCAAAGACGAGCAAGCTGACTGTAGCCGCTTTCGTGGGGCCGCCATGCAACTGAATCTTCGGCGATTCGCACTGTGGACACCGAGGCTGCTCAAACGGCGGTCCTTCGGCGAACTCGATGGTTTCGGGACGAGGCTGGCTGAGCAACTCGTGGGCGCGGTCGGCATCCTGCGCTGCAACCTGTAAGCGCAGTCCGCCAAGAGCGTTCGACCATCCCCACTCCATACGGATCGTATTTTCATCCTGGAGAAAGCAGAACAGGCCAGCGGATTCGAGGACAGAACGTGCAACGATCGCTTCGCTGAGGTCTCGATATCTGGCTACCGTCACGAGGGCTTGGTGGATGAGTTCGGATGCCTCTTCCTCGATTAGCGGCGGCTCCAGCGAACGGCGGCTGAATTCATCGCGGAGCAGAGTTTTGGCTTCCTCCTGCAGCCCGTCGTAGGCACGTGCAACCTTCACTAGCTCTGTCTCGGACATTTCGCCGTACTCTTGCCGGATGTGATCACGTTCCGCTTGGGTCATTGAAGGGCATGCTACCAGACCACCTCAGGCGCGGCCCATGGTGATTTGGGCCATGTCGGAAGGGCAGTCCGGCTCTTCCACGAAGATGAGCTCGAGGCGGATGGTGAGGACGCGGCGGCGCCGGGCGCGGTGAGGATTATGGTCGCGCACCGTGCACAGGCTCTTCATGCGGGTATGGCTGTCGCGGGAGAGCTCGACGCCGCAGGAGAGGAGGCCGCTGTAGAGCTCGAAGACGGAGCGCAGCAGGAGCTCGAAGTTGAGCTCGGTGACGTTGGGAGGCAGTTCGCGCCGTTTCAGCAGCCAGCAGCCGCAGCTTGCCATGGTATCCAGCAGCGCCGGTACGAACTCCTGGTGGTCTTCAAACGAGCGGCCGCGCAGTTCGACCACGGTAATCCCGGGGGGGAGAGTGGTTTCGGAGGTGCCGGGCGGCTCAGGGTTCATGGTGCCTCGCTTGCTGTAGGGGATATCGGAGATCCGCCCAGGGACATGAGGGATGTCGCAGGCTGCGACGCAAGAAAGGCACCGCCGCTGACCGCGGCTATCGTGGGGCGATGGTTTATGACAACTGAGTGGCTGGTGGCGAGGATGTGGGCGATCGGAAGTGTGGGTACACTGAAAGCCATACATCCAGAGCATGGGAGAGGCCCTTGGTCATCGGACTTGGCACGGACCTGATCGAGATTGAGCGGATCGCGCACAGTGTGGAGCGCTATGGCGAGGCGTTCCTGCGGCGAATCTTCACGGCCGGGGAGATTGAATACTGCCAGCGTAAGAAGAAAAACTCCGCCGAAAGCCTGGCGGCCCGGTTTGCGGCCAAGGAAGCAGGCGCAAAGGCGCTGGGTACGGGGATCAGCCGCGGTGTGAGCTGGCTGGAATTTGACGTGCGCAGGCTTCCCGGGCAGAGGCCCGAGCTCTACTTAAGCGGCAGAGCCGAGGAGGTAGCGAAGGCGCTGGGGATCCGCCGGCTGTCGTTAAGCCTGGCGCATTCGCGGGGTTTATCGATTGCAGTGGTAGTAGCGGAGGATTAATTGCGGCGTCCGAAAGACTCCGTGCAGCAGTTGGAGAATTAAGTGCAGCATCTTCAAGGGCGGAGGCTGCATCCAAAGTTGCGAAGCCCCCAGGCAGTGATTTCCGCAAGGCGCTGATACGATGGTTGCACAGTGACATGCCCGATCTACTCTCACTGATGAGAGATCCTCGAGGAGTTCGATGCCTAGCCAGCAAGAAGTCAAGTGGTCGCAGCTGAAGGTTGGGCTGATCGTCCTGGTATCGATCGCCCTTCTGTGCACTCTGCTTTTTCTGATGACGAGCGCGTCGGGAATGAGCGTTTTCAGCCACAAGACCATTCTTTACACCTACTTTCAGAACTCCGACGGTCTGAAGATCGGCGCCGCCGTGAACCTGGAGGGCGTCACGATTGGCGAGGTGACGCATGTGACGGTGTCGACCGATCCGGCACGCAAGCTGACGCCGGTAAAGGTCGTCATGAAGATCGACCCCAAGTATCACGCCAGCGTGCACACGGATTCGAAGGCGTCGCTTTCGACAGTGGGCGTGCTGGGCGACACGGTGGTGGACATCAACAGCGTGGTGGCAACCGGGCCGGAAGTCCAAACCGGTTCCGAGCTGGGAACGCTGCAGACGCCGAATCTTACCGACGTGGTAAAGGCCAGCCAGGGCACGATTGAGAGCCTCAATGTCATCCTGGCAAAAGTAAATAACATTGTGGACGGCATTCAGAATGGCAAGGGCACGGTGGGCAAGCTCATCAATGACCCGGAGATGTACAACAAGGCGACGCAGACGATCGACGAGTTGCAGAAGGTGGTCGCCGACTTGAACGCGGGCAAGGGCTCGGCCGGCAAGCTGCTGCACGACGACGAGCTTTACAACCGGCTGAACGATACGTCCGCCAAGCTACAGCAGATTACGACGGACCTGAATAACGGCAAGGGCTCGGCAGGCAAGCTGCTGAAGGATGAGACGCTGTACAACAACCTGAATTCGACGCTGAAGCATGCCAATTCTCTGCTGGCGGAGGCGGATGCAGGCAAGGGAGCGTTGGGGTTGTTGACCAAGGACCCGGCCTTCGCGAAGAAGCTCGACGGAACGGTGACCCAGTTGGATACGCTGCTGACTAACGTAAACAGCGGCAGGGGCACGATCGGCAAGCTGGCGACCGATGACACCCTGTATGGCAACCTGAACACCCTTCTGACCAGCAGCACGGACCTGGTGACCGCGATTCGGAAAGACCCGAAGAAGTACCTGGTCATCCACATGAAGATCTTCTAAAGCAGGCGGATCGGCGGGCGGGGCCGAAACTTTCCGCGGGCAGCCGACGTATGATGGGCATCGCGACCCAGCTGTGCCCTTTCGCAACCATCGATATTTGCTCTATGCTGGCTTGCGACAGAGCGACGTCCTGTCTGCAATTAAGGAGATCCATGCGCACCATTCTTTCCGCAGTAGTGCTTGCCCTCGCGGCACCCGTTTGTATGGCTCAGACTTTTTCCACGCCAGCCGACAGTGGGCCAACCTCAGCTCCGAAGAAGCCAATCAGCTTCGATGTGTCATCGATCGACAAGACGGCCGACCCCTGCACGAACTTCTACCAGTACGCCTGCGGGAACTGGAACAAGGCCAACCCGATACCCTCCGACCAGGTGCGCTGGGGGCGGTTCAACGAGCTCTCCGAACGCAACAACTACCTGCTGTACACGGAGCTGAAGTCGGCCGCCGATGCGCCCAAGACCGCGCTGCAGCGGCAGTACGGTGACTTCTTTGCCGCCTGCATGAATACCACCGAGGTGGACAAACTCGGCGTTCGACCGCTGGAGGCGGAGTTGGCGGCGATTGCCGCGCTCGAGGGCACCAAGGACCTGGCGGCGTTCAATGCCAGGCAGATCAAGCGCGGCGGTGGCGGGTTCTTTGGCGTGGGCGTAACCCAGGACCAGAAGGACAGCTCGCAGCAGATTGCGGCCACAGGACAGGGAGGGCTCACGCTGCCTGACCGGGACTATTACCTGAATCCGGACGCGCGCTTCGTGACCATCCGCCAGCAGTACATGGACCACATGGTGAAGATGTTCACGCTGCTTGGCGATACCCAGGACAAGGCGGTCGCCGAGGCCAACGACGTGATGCAGATTGAGACCTCGCTGGCAAAGGGTTCGATGGACCGCACGGAGATGCGCGATCCGGCCAAGCGTTATCACATGATGAGCGTCGCCGACCTGCAGAAGATGAGCCCGAACTACGACTGGACGGTTTACCTGGAGGGCATCGGCATGCCGCAGGTGAAGGACATCGACGTGGCGAGTCCGGGATATGTGACCACAGTGAACGAGGTGCTGGCCACGCAGCCGCTGCAGGCCATCAAGGCCTACTTACGCTGGCACACGCTGCACGAGGCCGCTCCCCTGCTCTCCAAGCCGTTCGAGGATGAGAACTTCGCGTTCTTCTCGCAGACCCTGCAAGGCCAGAAGGTGGAGCAGCCCCGCTGGAAGCGCTGCACGCGGCTGACGGATCGCGCGCTCGGTGAGGCGGTTGGGCAGGACTGGGTACGGCAGAATTTCCCGCCCGATGCCAAGGCCAACATGGAGAAGCTGGTGCATGCGCTGGAAGCGTCGATGGCGGCTGACCTGCAGACGCTGCCGTGGATGAGCGATGCGACCAAGGCGGAGGCGCGCAAGAAACTGGACGCCATCACCGATAAGATTGGCTACCCGACTCACTGGAGGGACTACTCCAGCGTGGTGGTCAAACGTGACGATCTGCTGGGCAATGTACAGCGCGCCGACTGGTTTGAGGAGAAGCGCAATCTCGACAAGTTTGGCAAGCCCGTGGATCCGATGGAGTGGGGCATGACGCCGCCCACGGTGAACGCGTACTACAACCCGCCGCAAAACAATATCAACTTCCCTGCCGGCATTCTGCAGCCTCCCTTCTACGACAACGCCATGGACCCGGCGGTGAACTTTGGCGGCATTGGCGTGGTGATCGGCCACGAGATGACGCATGGCTTCGACGACCAGGGCTCCAAGTACGACCTGCACGGCAACGTGAAGGTATGGTGGACGGCGGAGGACCTGGCCAAGTTCAAGGACCGCACCGAGTGCACGGCCAAGGAGTATGACGGCTTTGAGGCAGCCCCGGGGCAGAACCTGAACGGGCATCTGACGCTGGGCGAGAACACCGCGGACAATGGCGGCCTGCGCATCGCCTACCAGGCGCTGATGGCCACGCTCGCAAAGGAGGGGGCCGCAGCCGAGCCGGGTTATGTAGACGGCAAACGCGACGGCTATACGCCGGCGCAGCGGTTCTTCATCGCCTTCGGACAGGTATGGTGCCAGAACGCGACCGAGCAGTCGGCACGGGTGCTGGCCAAGACCGATCCGCATAGCCCCGGACAGTGGCGGACCAACGGTTCGGTGCAGAACTTCGACGAGTTCGGCAAGGCCTTTGGCTGCAAGGTCGGCCAGCCGATGATGCCGGCGAGCGGAGGCTGCCGCACCTGGTAGACCGTTGCAGCAAGCAGGTAAGCAAGGCCCCGGGCTTCGGTCCGGGGCTTTTTTCTGCTCGCCAATCTGTCGCGGCCGCGTCAAAAGATCACTGGAACCCATCTGGAGGCGGAAATGACCATGCCGAAAATTGGCGTAAAGTCTCTCTACCTTCTACAATCAGACCAAGGTTTTGTACTCCCTCTTAGACAGGTTTCCCCGTGCGAACAAGCCTTGCTGGCTACTCCCGGACGGGGATGAAGGAAACGCATGAAGTTTAGTTTGATTGGCCGGTGGTCGATGGCCTTGTTCGCGTCGTTGGCATTGGGTCTTGGCATGACGGCCTGTGGTGGTGGCACCATCGGTTACATGTGGGTGCTGGGGCAGGAATACAACCAGGTCGCGGGATTCAAGGTGGATCAGTACTCTGGCAACCTGACCGAGGTTCCGGGGTCGCCGTTTTCAAGCAACGGGTCGGTACCGATTTCGATTGTGATTAAGCAGGGTGGACGGTTCGTGTACGTCATCAACCAGGGTGTAGGCGGCGGCGCCAATGGCGCGGGCAAGGGTCAGTCGATTGCGCTGTACAGCGTTGGTGGCGACGGAACCCTCGCCTTCCAGCTGGCCTATACCACCGTGGGCTACGTCTCGGAGTGGGCCCAGATGGACTCCAGCGGCACGTACCTCTATGTGCTGGATAAGTACTCTCCGGCCCTGTGCACCGCCTCGTCGACCGCGTGCACAGGCCCGGTAGGCACCTATACGGCGCCGAACACGGATGGCAATGGATCGATCACGGCGTTTGTGGCAGACCCCAACACCGGCCGCCTGACGCTGCTCACCAACTCGCAAAGCCAGGTCAACCAGGTCAACCTGCCGTTCTGGGAGGTTGGACCCTCTCCCGTCATGTCGAAGTCGCAGGGCGGCTGCCTGTATACGGTCAACGGCGGCTATACCACGTCGGGGGCTCAGACCGTCACGCCGTATTCGATTGGAGCCGGCGGACAGCTGGTGTTTACGACCACGGGCAACATCGTGATCCCGCAGTCGACGACCGGCGTCAAGACCAACATCACGTCCATCAACGGTTCGGGGAACTTCATGTTCCTCACGGATGCGGCGAGCAACATCCTGTACGGCTATCAGTCGGGCGGGGCGTGCGGCCTGACGGCGCTCAATGGCGGCTATACCAACCTCGCGAGTCTCTTCCCGAATACGTCGGATCCGACGTACACGATGATCGACAGCACGGGTAAGTATCTGTACGTCGCGAACAATTCGACCACCAGCACGCAGCCGACGACGCCGTTCAGCTCGCTGTCCGCGCTAACCATCAATTCGACTAACCAGCAGCTGCAGCCGATTATTGGCTCACCGTATCCGGTGGGTTCGGCGCCGGTCTGCATCGTCGAGGATCCCAGCAACCAGTACATCTACACGTCGAACTACAACGATGGAACGGTGACGGGCTTCCAGCTCAACAACACCACTGGCGAACTCTCGCAGCTCACCAAGGGCTCGAAGTTCACCGCAGTGGGCAAGGCGAGCTGCCTGGCGATCAGCGGCGCGGTCGATTAGAAACGGTTGACGATTTTCCGGCAGGGCCTGTTGGCCCTGCCGGCAGACTTCACACTCCGGCCTTCGGGCTGGTATTCAAAGACGGGCCGGTCGATGCCCGATGTAAGGGAAACGCATGAAGTTCAACACAATCAGCCGTATTGCCATGGCCGCAGTCGTCTCGGTGGCAATCGCGTTTGGAACCACCGCCTGCATCCGCGATTACACGGCGGACTATGTTTACGCCGTTTCCAACAACAACGGACAGGTCAGCGCGTACGCGGTCGACTATCAGAGCGGTGTGCTGACCCAGATCAGCGGTTCCCCGTTCTCTACCAACCTTACCAACCCCTCCACGGTGATCGCCGCCCCCAACGGAAAGACGATCTACGTCATTGGTGGAACCCAGAACGCGCAGGTTCAGGCCATGCCGGTGGGTTCGGACGGAAAGCTTTACGGTGGAACCATGGCGAACATGCCTGCGGGCGGAACCTACCCGACCGCTGCCGCCATTGACCATACGGGTTCTTATCTTTACGTCACCTACACCTACCAGAACGGATTCGGTCCGAACTCTCCCGGTCCTGGCGGCGTGGCAATCTTCCCGATCAACTCGGATGGCAGCCTGGGCACTGGCGCCAACGTGAACGTGGGCAATAACCCGGTCGCGATTGCAGCCTCGGCGCCTACCTGCACGGCAACCCCGGCATTGGGCGGCAACGGTAGCCCGAACTGCGTCATCTTGGGCTCCACTGGCACGACCAACAACGGCACCAACCAGTCCTTCGTCTACGTGGTGGATGCGGAGGTTGCGGCCGCTCAAGCGACAGTTCTGGGCTTCGTCGAGACTCCCGGCACGGGCGGCCTGGTCCCGATCACTGGCAACAACCCGAAGAATGGCTTCGGCGCGGGCGTTTCGCCCAGCGCGATCGCCACCGACCCGACCGGCAAGTATGTCTACATAACGGACAAGGCGCAGAACCAGGTCTACGGGTATGGAATCTCCAACAACACCTCGGGCGCTCTCACCGGACTCACTACCAGCCCGTTCGCGACGGGACAATACCCGGTCGCGATCACGATCGAGCCGCGCGGCAAGTATGTGTATGTCGCGAATTACAACTCGAACACCGTGAGCTCTTACTCGCTCAACCTCTCCAATGGATCGCTGGGCGCGTCGGCCGGAAGCAACTTCACCACCACGACCGGCCCCATGTGCGTTACGGTTGAGCCGGCACTGGGCATCTACCTCTACACGTCGGATTACCTGAATTCGTCGGTTTCGGGAGGTCAGCTGAGCCCGAACACCGGCGCGCTGTCCGCAGTCGCCACGTCCTTCTTCCCGTCGGTCTCGCAGCCCATCTGCGTGGTCTCGGTGCCGAACGGGTTGCATGCGTCCCAGTCGACTCAACCCTAACCGCGAAGAAATCGTACGCAGCAGAAGAGCCCGGCCACTGGCCGGGCTCTTCTCTTTGCAGGGATAGGGCGCCCAGCTTGCTGACAGGACTTTCTGCCCGCCGTGGCCGCCGGAAGGTCAGCTATCCTAGAGATATGCCTCATTCCTCGAGCTTCCTCCTCGGCAACGTCACGGTGGGCAGTGGCGAGCTGTTTCTGATCGCCGGCCCCTGCGTGATCGAGTCCGAGCCGCACGCCCGCAAACTTGCCGACGCCATTCAACGCATTACCTCCGACCTCGGCGTCGCGTACATCTTCAAGGCCAGCTACGACAAGGCGAATCGCACCTCGATCCGCAGCTTCCGCGGACCGGGGCTGGAGGAGGGCTGCCGCATTCTGCGCGCGGTCGGCGAGGCCAGCCAGCTGCCCGTGCTCACCGACATCCATACGCCCGAGCAATGCCAGCAGGTAAGCGACGCCCTGGGGTCGGTGGAGGCGATGCTGCAGATTCCGGCGTTCCTCTGCCGCCAGACGGACCTGCTGATCGCTGCGGCCAGAACGGGTCGCGCCATCAACGTGAAGAAGGGCCAGTTCGTCGCACCTTGGGACATGCGGCATGCGGTGGAGAAGATTCGCGACTCCGGCAACACGCGCATCTCGCTGACGGAGCGGGGCGCCAGCTTCGGCTACAACAACCTGGTGGTCGACATGCGTTCGTTGCCGATCATGCGCGGGTTTGCGCCGGTGATCTTCGATGGCACGCACTCGGTGCAGACACCCAGCGGCGGCAACGGGGTTTCAGGCGGCCAGCCGGAGTTTATTCCGGTGCTGGCGCGGGCCGCTGTAGCTGCAGGCATCGACGGCGTGTTTCTGGAGGTCCATGACAATCCGGCGGAGGCGAAGTCGGACGGTGCGAACGCCCTTCACCTGAACCTGTTGAAGCCCACGCTGGAAAGGCTGTTGGCGATTCACGCAGCGGCAAAGGCGTAGGCGGCAACCAGCAGCGCGCAAAAAGGGGCCCCCATTGCTGCTGGGGGCCAATCTGCCGTGATTCTCTCCTGTGGAGAGCCTTGTGGTGCCGGCGAAGACCGACGCCGAACGCGCAGCGGAGCTCCGCTGGAATAGGTACGCGTGGGGATTCCCGGCGGACTCGTACCAGGGCAGATTCTTTTGAGATTTTTTTTTGCGGATCTAGCGGGTCTCGACCTGCGCGATGCGAATCTGGGGAAGTTGCTGATTCCAGCTATCGCTCACATCGTCGAAGATGAGGCGAAAATCTGCTTCGGCGCCGGGAGCGAGAGGCGACGCGCTGACCGGACGCGTATCCACGTACGGCTGACGCATGTAGATGAGATTGAGCGGGCCAGTCTCGATCTGCGGGGCCATGTGGGTGTCGTTGGCAAAGATTACCTGCACCGTGATGCCCGTGACGGTCTGGGTGCCGTGGTTGGCGATGTGGCCCTCGAGATAAGTCTGCTTGCCGCCAGACATGCTGGTGGATTCGCTCATCTGCAGGTTGCTCATCGGGAGATTGGCGGCGTAGGCAGCCACCGGTTGCAGCGTGTGCGGCGAAGGCGCTGCCGGGCCGCGGCGTTCCAACAGCACCAACGCGGCGATCAGGATGATGACCGCGACCGCGGCGATGGCGACAGCCGCGGTCGGAAAGCTCCGTGCCGGCACCGGATCGGTGAACAGGGGCGAGGATGGCTGGGCGTCAGGATCGAGAGGCTGCATGATTGCCGATTCTATACTGACGCGCCGATGGCGATCTTCCCCGCGTAGCAGATAGTGAGCGAAGCTGGCGGGAATCAGGCGAAGCTGGCGCGCTTGACCTTCTGGCGGAAGTCTTCGCCGGTCATCTCGACCACAACGCACATCTCTTGCAGGCGCGAGCGCATGCGTTCGCCGATGCGGTCACCGAGGGTCTCCTCGCGTATGGCCGCGCGTGGGCCATTGGCGTCGGCGGCGAGCGGCGCGAAGTTCGTGTAGTTGGTGGTGATGATGGTGGTACGGCGATCGTTGTAGCGGGTGTTGAGGATGTGGGCGACCGTGTCCCAGACCCAGTCGGTTGGCTTGGAGGCGCCGAGTTCGTCGAGCACCAGCACTTCGGCCTCGAAGACGGGCTGCAAAATTTCGAGTTCGGTGACATCCACACTGCGGTTGTAACTGTTCTGCACCTGCTTCAGCAGATCGCGGTAGTCGAAGAACAGTCCCCTGGCGCCGCGCTCGCCGATCAGTGCCTGCAACATCCCAACCGCGAGATGCGTCTTGCCGACGCCAATGGAGCCGGTGAGCAGGAGCCCGTTGCCGTTGGTGCCAAAGGGATACGCGCTGACGAAGTTGCGTGCCTGGACCAGCGCGCCGGTAAGGGTCCGGTTGGCGGACGGAAACTGCGTGTCGTAGCTTTCGAGCGTGCAATGAGCGTAGCGCTGCGGGATTCTTGCCTGCTGGATCATACGGGCAGAGCGTTTGGCCACGCGGCAGTCGCAGGGGACGGCGGCGCGGGTTCCGTCGGCGCGCTCGATCACGCGTAAACCGGCTCCTTCACAGATGGGGCAAAGCTCTTCCGGCATAGGGATCTTTCTCCGCGTGACGACAACCTGCGGCCTGTCCAGTATCGCAGCCTTGGTCGATGCGGCGCTCCTGTGCGAATCGGGCCCCGCGTGAGGAAAGCGCAGGCAGGTTGGTTTGCGGACGGAGTGTGAGGTAGACTCGCCCCACGCATGCGAAATCCTGTTCGTCCTTTCCTGTGTTTTCTTTTTATTGTCTCTCTATCCCTGGCCGCGCGGGCGCAACAGACGCCGATCGCACTGACCGGAACGCTGGTCATGCCGGAGACCGTGATCGAGCAAGGCACGGTGCTGGTTAAGGACGGCCGCATCGTCGCTTCGGGCGCGCATGTGACGCTGCCCGCGGGGACCAGGGTTGTGCCTACCGACGGCATCATCGCACCGGGTCTGATCGATCTGCATAACCACCTGAGTTGGAATATCTTTCCGCGCTGGAAGCCGATCGAAGAGTTTGGCAATCGCTACGACTGGCAGCAGAAGCCGGTCTACAAGATCCAGATGACGGCGCCGCATGACCTGATCGCGAAGGAGGGCCTCGAGTGCGAGGCCGAGCGCTATGCCGAGGTCAAGGCCATCACGGAGGGCGAGACGAGCGTAACCGGCTCAATGCACGCGCCGTGCGTGCAGCACCTTACGCGCAATCTCGATATCGATCCGGAGCTCGGGCCTGGCCTGGGCAAGATCCTCTACGATGTCTTCCCGCTGCAGATGAGCCCTGAGGCGCTGGCCGCGGCAGACACCGCGTTGAGCGCGCATCCGAGGGGCTCGCTGCTCATTCACCTGAGCGAAGGAGCACCGCATGATGCCGCTGCCGCGCGGGAGTTCGTCATGCTGAAAGGTCGCGGCCTGCTGCGCCCCGGCGTCTCGCTCATCCATGGCGTGGCGATCACGCCCGAGGGGTTTGCGGAGATGGCGGCCGCGGGCGTGGGTCTCATCTGGTCGCCGCGCAGCAACGTCGAGCTCTATGGCGACACAGCAAACGTTGCAGCTGCGAAGGCTGCCGGGGTGCAGATCGCGCTGGCGCCGGATTGGAGCCCCACCGGCAGCGACGGCCTGCTGGGCGAGCTGAAGTATGCGTCGCTGTGGAACCAGACGCAGACGCCGCCTCCCTTCTCCGAGAGAGACCTGGTGATGATGGCGACGACGAATGCTGCAGCGCTGGTGAATCTGTCGGCGGAGATTGGATCGCTGGCGCCGGGCCATGCCGCCGACCTGATCGTGCTCCGCAAGGCCGGCGCGGACAGCGGGCACGACGCGTACTGGACGGTGACCCACTCGTCGCCGCAGGACCTGGAGCTGGTACTGATCGGCGGCCGGGCGCTGTATGGAGACGCCGCGCTGGTGGAGCCGTTCGGAGCGGCGAACGTGGAGACATTGCAGATTTGCGGAGCGTCGAAGCGGCTGGCGGCGGGCGCGACGGCCTTCGCGAACACCGAGCAAAGATTGGACTTGGCCATGCATCGGGCTGGGCGATTCCTGGCGCCCCTGGCGGAGTGCGGCTACTAGCGTGTAAGCCCAAGCGGAGCAATACTTAGGCCGATTAGAGGGTTGGTGATAGACTAGTAGGAGCGCCTGAAGCCCCGGGAGTCGGGGCCCAAGCTCGCAGCGCGACAGGAACATCGATGTACGTTTGAACCCACGACGTGCAAGCGAACCGTTCTGCGGCGGGAATGCTAGAAAGAAACAACATGCCTAAGACAGCCATTCATCCCAACTACGAAGCAACCCACGTGAAGTGCGCGTGTGGGAACCAGTTCGACACACGTTCGACCCACAAGGGCGCGATCGTGGTGGAAATCTGCTCTGCCTGCCACCCGTTCTTTACCGGCAAGCAGAAGCTGGTCGACACCGCCGGCCGTATCGAGCGCTTCCGCCGCAAGTTTGCCGCGACCGATGCCAAGAAGGCCGAGATCGCTGCCAACGACGCGAAGTAAATGCCGCGAAGTAACTCTCGCGCACTACGAAACCGAGAGGCCTCTGCAAAGCGCGGAGGCCTTTCTTCTTGCTAACACGATCCTGCGCCACACCACACTAGAAGCCTTTGCCAAGCGACGTTTACATGAAGAAGGAATGGGACAACTCGGCGATCACCGCGGCGCGAGCGATGCCACACACCGCACGTGTGCCCGCGGAGCTGCACATCGGCGGCGTGCGCATAGCGCCGGCGACCGTGCTCGCGCCCATGGCCGGTGTTACCGATACGGTCTTCCGCCGCTTCATTAAAAACGCGAGCATGTTCAGCAACCCTGCCGCGACCCCGCCCGCGCAGCCGGCGAACGTGGACGTCGAGACGACCAACGAGACCTCCGGTTGCGGCCTGATCATGACCGAGTTCACCTCCGCCGACGGCCTGAGCCGCATGCGCGAGACCAAGCGCAAGCGCTACCTCACCTACTACGAAGACGAACACCCTATCTCCGCGCAGCTCTTCGGCTCCAACCCGGCCACGCTCGCCGACTCCGCACGCATCTGCCAGGACGCCGGCTTCGATCTCGTCGACCTCAACCTCGGCTGCCCGGCCAAGCGCGTCGTCTCCTGCAACGGCGGCAGCGGCCTTCTGCGCGACCTGCCGCGCATCCGCGAGATCTTCGAAGAGATTCGCTCCTCCGTCTCGATTCCCTTCACCGTGAAGTTTCGCATGGGGTGGAACGACTCCAACATCGTGTGCGTGGAGCTGGCGAAGATGGCCGAAGACTGCGGCCTGAATGCGGTGGCGCTGCATGCCCGCACGCGCGAACAGGGCTACTCCGGCGACGCGCGCTGGGAGTGGATTGCTGCGGTGAAGGACGCGGTCACCATCCCCGTGATTGGCAACGGCGACGTTCGTACACCCGAAGATGCGGCCGCGATGGTCGAAGCCACCAGCTGCGATGCCGTGATGATTGGCCGCGCTGCGCCGGCGAACCCCTGGATCTTTCGCCAGATCGCGCAGTACACCGCGTCGAAACAAAGCACCGGCGTTGGGGTCTACGACAAGCCCACCGACATGGATCGCTACCGCATGATCCGCGACTACTTCGAACGCCTCATGGCCGAAGTCGCCGAGCACCCCGAAGTCCTCGGCCCCGCCGACGACGATCTATCGAAACGTCTGAAGCGCAACCATGAGAGCGCGCAACGCGATGCTATTGGACGCATGAAGCAGTTCGCGAGCTGGTTCACCCACGGTGTCCCGGGCGGCGCCACGCTGCGCCGCGAGATCTTCGAAGCCCGGCGCGGCGCGCAGGTGATCGAGAAGGTCGAAGCGTTCTTCACCAGCCGCGACACGGATGCCGATTCGTTCTCTCCTGAACCGGATAGAGAGCTGCACGCCGCTCCTGCCTGGATGGGCTGAGTTACTTCGCGGCCGATTCGAGTTCTTGCCACTCTGCGTCGCTCAGCGTCACGTCGGCGGCCTTTAAGTTCTCTTCGAGATGCTCAATGGACGACGTACCGGGAATCGGCAACATCACGGGCGAACGATGCAGCAGCCAAGCCAGCGAAAGTTGCGAGACCGTAGCGCCATGCTTTTTCGCCAGCTGATCCAGTTTTCCGCCGGGCTGCGCGAGCTTGCCGGACGCCACCGGGAACCACGGAATAAAAGCGATCTTTTCGCGTTCGCAATATTCCAGCACAGCCTCACTCTTGCGATTCGAGATGTTGTATTCGTTCTGCACGCTGACGATGTCGATCACCTTACGCGCCTGCTTGATCTCATCCACGGAGACCTCGCTCAATCCAACAAAGCGAATCTTGCCAGCGGTCTGCAGCTTTTTGATGACTCCCAGCGATTCTTCCACCGGCACCTTGGCATCGATGCGATGCAACTGCCACAGTTCAAGCTGGTCGCGCTTGAGCCAGCGCAGGCTCATCTCCACTTCCTGCTCGAGATACTCAGGCCGTCCCACCGGCAGCCACTTGTCCGGGCCTTGCCGTGTGAGGCCGGCTTTGGTTGCGATGATCGTGCCCTTGTCGTAGGGCGCCAGCGCTTCGCCGATGAGGCGTTCGCTTACGGCGGGGCCATAGCTGTCGGCCGTGTCGATGAAGTCGACACCCAGTTCGACGGCACGGCGCAGGACCTTCTTCGCATTCTCGCGATCGTCCGGCTCGCCCCAGATTCCCTTGCCTGTTATGCGCATCGCGCCGTAGCCCAGCCGCTGAATCTCCAGCTGGCCACCCAATTTAAACGTCTTGCTAACAGCAGCCGCAGTCGCCATAGTAAATCTCCTTCCATGTCTTGGATGACAACGGCGGGTCTCGCGTCGCAGGGATGCTCAGCGGCCGCTCTGTTTGCGCCAGACCACGCGAATCTGCTGCCGCCAGCGTTCATCCAGCGCTAACAAATTCCATTCCACACGCGGCGAGAGGTAGCGCAGCAAAGTTTCCGTCGCAGGATGAATGTGCAGCGAAGGCGCAACCAGGTAGAGCCGGGGCGGCAGCGGCGAGAGCTCGACGCCGCGAAAGTAGCCGTGGCGCTGAAACTCGCCGAGGCCGGTGGCCGTGTCGGCGGTTTGAAGATGATGCTGGCGCACACGAATCCAGTAGTCGAGCCCCTGCATGACGAAGTGCAGGTCATCCTCGACTTTCAGCTCAATCACCGCCAGCCGCCCGTCGGCGGTAACACCCAGCAGGTCGAGCAGACCATGATCGGTGGCGCCAGCGATGGCGGGCACCTGCGAGTACACATGCTGCGCATCGAGGCGAGGAATTGCGCGGCTTTCTTCGACTGCTGGATGGTATGGATTGCCGTCCGCCTCTCGCGCAGAAGGGGCCGCGTTGGCGCGGTTTCCGATGGAGTCCGGATCCATTTCGCTGTCGAAGCATTTGCCAATCCCCTGGGGGGAGGGCTGCGGAGAAGGCGCAAGACTGCGGGTGAGCGGTGCAAGATCCTGCCGCAGCATCGATTCCAGCCAGCGCTCGGGCGCGGCGCGATAGAGCGGATCCTGGGTGGCCGTCGCGACGCCGCCACGCAGCCTTCCCTGCATGCGCGCGTGCGCAGAGGCCGTCATGGGCGAACCGATCCGGCGCAGTGTCGGCACGGCGCGGCGCGCAAACACGCCAGAGGGCTCCACTGCCCGGCGACGCGCAAACAGCTCGGCGATCATCTCAGCGAGCTGCGCGCGATTCTCCGCTGTCAGTGGCGTTTCGTTTGGGCCCACGCCGGCCGAGACCTCGAGCGTCTGCGCGAAGCTGTTGGGCGCGAGGCCAATTCGAACGCGCGCGAACTCCATTCCGTGCAAAAGGAAAGCAAGCTCAGCAGTATTGCGCAGGCGTTGCTCCACGCGATCGTGCTCGCGCGCAGGCACCAACTGCATCACCTGCTCGACACCTGCTGCGAAGCGTTCGCGTGCGGCCTGCTCATCGGGCAGATGCATCAGGCGGGTGCGCAGGTTCCCCTGATCCTTGGCGTCGCGCTGTGTCAACTCCTCGCTGCTCTGCTCGAACTCCCAGAGCTCCCACGTTGCTGCCTCGTCGTTCAGCCATGCCATGCGCGCGAGCGTCAGCGTTGCAGCGCCGCGCGGCACGATGACTTTCAATCCCTGGTAGAGGCGCCGGCCTCCAGCGTGCTCGCGGCAGTGGTCCAGCCACAGGATGCCGAGAGTGAGGATGCCGTCGACGGTGGTCGCGCTCTCCTGCTCGTTGACGCCGATGACGGCCCAGGCAGCGGTTCCGCGGAGCAGAGAGCCTCGCGCGTAGGCGGGTCCAAAGCTTCGCTCCAGGTCCATCGCGGTGCGAAATCCATCGCAGCTCCAATCCGCGAAGTCGCGCGTTAGCGCACGTTCGAGCGTGTGCACGTAGCGCTGTCGGGCGGTCTCGCGCGTGGTCGGTGTTCTGCGCTCGCGCGACCCCACAAGCTCCAGCAGCTTGGTCTGCGCGTGCCCGAAGCGCTGCGTGTCCAGGCGCAGGGTCTCGGAACGCTCGGTGACCGACACGATCTGCCGCACCAGGTTGCGCTCTTCGCTCCACAGGTGGAGCGTGCAGCGTCCGTGCTCGGTGTTGAGGGATGTCTTGGCAAAGCGCAGGTCGAAGATCACCTTGCCGTCTTCGAGCACCGCAGCCTCGGGATGGAGCGCGAGGAACTCCTCGATCTGCTGGGCGATCGCTACGGTGGTCTGGGCCTGGGCGGGTTGCCGATCCGCGGAGGAAGCTCTGGGCGGGCGCATAAGGCGAAGAGTAGCACCATCTTCGACACAGCGATGTGAGCCCGGTCAGCGCGCTAAGGCTACCAGCCCTTGCGCGCTCGCAGGTGCGTGATGTGCGCGAGGTGGTGGCGTGCGTGCCAGGCGTAGAGCAGCGTTACCTCTTCGACTGTGCTGGGCCCGCGTTCACTGTGTTTGTAGCCGCGCTTCCACTGCGGCTCCGTGAGCGAGTGCAGCACCAGCACCCAGCGAGCGTGCACGGCCTCAATCAATTCCACCGACCACTCCGCCGGCGCCACGGAGTCGGCCAGCGTTGCAAAAGCTTTTTCGTCATACCCGTGGACGGTCGGCCAGTCCTCGGTGAGGGCGCGGCGCACGCGGTAAAACGCGATGCCGTGCGAGTCTGCGACGTGATGCACTACCTGCCGAATGGACCATCCACCCTCACGGTAAGGCGTGTTCAGTTGAATCGTATCCAGGTCGCGCAGAGCGCTGCGCAGATACTCCGGCATCTTTTCGAGAGCGGTGATCGCCGCCTTGCGGTCCGCGACGGTGATGGTTGAAGGCGGCGTGAATTTGCCGATGGGGTACTGTGGGTCAGCCACTGGTGGCATGGTGTAAATCCTTCAGATTGAAATGAGACCGGCAAAGCCCAACCCGATGCGTCACTGCGATTGTAGACCGAAACATAACAACCCGACGGCCTCGCCGGCTGTGACCGAAATTACATCCAAGTCCATGTACCCTGAGGTTGACGATTTAAGGGTTCGAACAATTAAGTAAGAATTGGGGGATAACAAGTAAGTAAGAATTGGGGGATAACAAATAAGTAAGAATTGGGAGGTAAGAAAATGCGGCTTGCGTTTCGGCATCTCGGATTTGTAGTGGCCCTTGTTGCTGCCAGCGGCTGTTCGCACGGCAGCGGCGCTATGCCCGCCGCCACCACGACGGAGGCATCGTCTTCCTCCGCGAATCCGGCCGCCGTTGCAGGAGCCATCGGCGCCGTTGCCGGAGGCTTCCGCGGCTTCGATAGCAACGACTATCCTGGCGACGACAATATGGCCACGTTGCATAAAACCTTCGCCTTCACGGGGTATTGGTTGACGAATCCTCCGGGTGAGAATTCCAACACGTGGGCGGGCAAGCGCGCGCTGTTGCGGCAACAGGGGTGGGGCTTCCTCGCGCTGGCCAATGGCCGCCTGGACAACGAAATCCTGAAGGCGCAGAAGACTGGCACATCGCCTGCCGCACTGGCGCACAAGGACGCAGCTGTGGCCGTCGCCGCAGCACGCACCGAGGGCTTTCCGGCGCACACGATTCTCTTTCTCGACCAGGAAGAAGGTGGCATTCTGCTCGAGGAACAGGCGGCCTATCTGCTCGCGTGGACGGAGGCGGTCGCTGCAACGGACTATCGCCCCGGCGTCTACGCCAGCGGCCAGCCGGTGCCCAACGGTCCCGGCCAGACCATCACCACCATCGAGGACATCCGCGCGCATGTCGTGAAAAACCACCTGCATCCCATCGCGATGTTCGACGCGCAGGATGCCTGCCCGCCCGCGCCGGGATGCACGGTCAATGCGAAGCCGCTCTCCACCGCGGGCATGATTACGCTAAGTCCGGGCGGCGACCTGATCGCGTGGCAGTACTCGCAGTCGCCCCGCCGGCCGGAGTTGACGCGCGCTTGTGCGAGCACCTACGCAGTGGACGGCAACTGCTATGCCCCAGGCGTTCCCACGGTTCTGCTCGACATGGATCTGGCCAGCAGCGCCGACCCTTCGCACGGTCGCTAGAGCCTCTGTGCTGAATTACAGCGCCGGCTCAATGCGCGCTTCCGCATCCAAACTTGAGACCCGCCGACCCTCGCGGCGATCACGCAAAGCGAGAAACGGCCGCTCGATGGTGAGATAGAAGAGCCCCGCCGCAGCAAGGCAACTGACCACGAGAACGCAGACAGTCTTCCAGTCGCGCGCGTCCATCACCTTCGGGAGCCATAGCTGGTCCAGGTGCGCGACCTCCTTATGCGTGAGGTACAGGCTATAAGCGAGGGTCGCGACCAGCCTCGCGCCGGGCACGCGCAGTCTTCCAAACCAGGACCGCCTATCGGCAGCAGCCATCACCAGCATCCCCATCGCGATCGCCATCAGCGGAAACCCAATCACGGTGCCCACGGGACCAAGGCGATCGGCAAAGGCCCAGAGCGTGCAGGCCATCAGCGCCACGCCGCCCGCCAGCAGCCAGTTTGCCCGCTGCAAGATCGCAGACCACCAGCCCGGGCGAAAGATCCGCATCAGTGCCAGCGCCACACCTGCCAGCAACCCGTCGAGCCGCGTGTACGTCGGGTAATAGATGCGTTCGATGTAGCGCACACCAAAGTCGTCGCTGTCGCGGCCCATCGGCAACAGCACGTGGAAGTACACGTAGCTGCGAATCGCCAGGCCAAACGCGACGAACAACGTCAGCACCGTGATCGTCTTCCACGCCGCAGCTCGGCGCGAGAGCACCAGCACGATCACGGGCAGCAGCAGATAGAAGTGCTCCTCCACGCACAGCGACCAGACGTGCGAGAAGGCCTGATTAACGGAGTAGTCGACGAAGAAGTTTTCGGTGAAGGTGAGGAACTGCCACAGCGGCGACATGCCCGGCGCCTCGCGCCATAGCGGCCAGAACACATACAGCGCCAGCACCACAAGATAGACCGGCAGAATTCGATAGGCGCGCTTGCGATAGAAATCAAGCAGCGAAATGCCGCGGCCGTCCCGCACCGGCTTGAGCAGCTGCGACCCAATCAGGTAGCCGCTGAGTACGAAAAACAGGTCCACCCCCATCCATCCGAACCGCCCAATCGGACCAAACGCGTCCGGCAGCAACCCATGCAGATGGAACACCATCACCACGGCAATGGCCAGGGCACGGAGGGTATCTAATCCCGGGAGGCGATTAGGGCCCGGAAGCGGGTTATTGGAAGAAAAATTTGCAGTCAAGATACGTTTGGTCACGTCGGGGGCGGGGTTTCGGGTGTTATAAGACTACAATTAGCTTAATGGCCTCCGCTCCAAACCTTCTATCATCTGACGCCCCGGACCATAAGCGTTACTTCCTGACCCACCTCGGACTCACCGAGCGGCTCCTGGAACGATGCCTTGGGGAGGCTCTTTCGGCAGGCGGCGAGTTCGCGGATCTATATTTTGAGGCGGTCACCTCCACGTCGCTGGGCATGGACGAAGGCATCGTCAAAACGGCGGCGCAAGGCATCAGCGTGGGTTGCGGGATTCGCGTTCTCTCCGGCGAGCGCACCGGCTATGCCTACACCGACGACCTCAGCCCGGAGCGCCTGCTGAAGGCCGCGCGCACCGCAGCGCTCATCGCCAATGGCCCGCAGACCCAGCGCGTGCAGGGCTTCAACGAGACACGCACACCTTCGCTCTACCCCGTCACCGGCGTTACCGCCGACGCTGAGATCGCCGAGAAGCTCAAGCTGATCGAGCGCGCCAACAAGGCCGCCCGCGACTACGACTCCCGCATCACCCAGGTTCGCGCGTCCATCAATGACGAGCTGCGCCGGATTTTAATCGCGGCCTCCGACGGCACCTACGCCTCGGATACCCAGCCGCTCGCTCGCCTCAACGTGGCGGTCATTGCGAAGGACGCGATCAACACCGCGCGCGGCACCAGCGGTGGTGGCGGGCGCATCACACTCGACTTCTTTCAGGGGGATAAATCCCCTGAGTACTTTGCACGGGAGGCTGCGCGAACGGCCATCCTGCAGCTTGGCGCAGTCGCTGCTCCGGCTGGCGAGATGGAAGTGGTGCTGGGTCCCGGCTGGCCTGGAGTTCTGCTGCATGAGGCTGTCGGCCATGGCCTCGAAGCCGACTTCAACCGCAAGAAGACCTCGGCGTTTGCCGGCCTCATCGGGCAGCAGGTTGCGTCGTCGAAGGTGACGGTGGTCGACAACGGCCGCATGCCTGGCCGGCGCGGCTCCATCAACGTCGACGACGAGGGCAATGCCACCCAGGAGACGGTGCTCATCGAGAATGGAATTCTGCGTGGCTACCTCTCGGACAAGCTCAGCTCGCGCCTCATGAACATGCCGAACACCGGCAGCGGACGCCGCGAAAGCTACCAGTCCATCCCCATGCCGCGCATGACGAATACCTACATGCTGAACGGCGACGATGAGCCTGGCGACATTTTGAAGTCGGTAAAGCGCGGCCTCTACGCTGTGAACTTTGGCGGCGGCCAGGTCGATATCACGAGCGGCAAGTTTGTCTTCACCGCAAGTGAGGCATACCTGATTGAGGACGGCGTCGTCACCGCCCCGGTCAAGGGAGCAACCCTGATCGGCAACGGGCCCGAAGCGCTGAAGTATGTCTCGATGGTCGGCAATGACCTCGCACTCGACGAAGGAGTTGGCACCTGCGGCAAAGCCGGCCAGAGCGTTCCCGTCGGAGTCGGTATGCCAACCATCAAGCTGGACCGCATGACGGTAGGCGGCACAGGTCACTAAGGATTTTTCGAGATCGAACTGCACACAGGACCAGAACTTCCCACGCACTCTCAACCGCAACAAGAAGGAAGACTATGGCAACCAAAGTCGCAATCACTCCGGAGAAGCTATACGAGTGCGAAGTAAAACGTCGCCGCGTTCGTGTGGGCGGCGGTTATGAACCGTTCTGGAAGGTCAAGACGGTTGCTGACGCCATCCTCGATGGCGACACGGAGTTTCGCTGCAAGGAGTGCCACGGCCCGCTGAAGCTGCACAAGCGCCACACGCCGGGCGCGGTCTCGCACGTGGAGCATAAGCTGAAGAGCGACTCCGAGCACTGCCCGGTTGGCGCACGCTTCCACGCCGCCGCGGATGGCCGCGCAACCCGCCTCTCTGGAACGCCGGTAGCCTAACCGCTACGGAGTTCACGAGCGCTTGAGGAGATCACGTTGAGCACCACCGCAAACGCAGCGCATGCCACCGAGTTCGCTACCGACCTGAGGCAACTTGCCGAGCAGGCCGTCGCGCGCGCGCTGGCACTCGGCGCCACGGACGCCGAAGCGGTAGCCGTGGAGAGCGAAGAGTTTCACGTGAATGTTCGCCTCGGCCAGGTCGAGCAGCTCACCGAGTCGGGCTCGCGCGCGCTCGGTCTGCGCGTCCTGTTTGCCGAGGGCACCGGCAGCCGCACGGCCAGCACCTCCACCAGCGACCTCTCGCCTGAGGGCGTCACGCGCATCATCGAGTCGGCGGTGCAACTGGCACGCGTCACCGGCGTCGATCCCTTTGCCGGCCTACCTGAGCGCGAAGCGTTCGGCTCGAACGACGTCTCCGCGCTCGCGCTTTATTTCAACGACGTCGACGCCATCACGCCCGCCCAGCGCATCGAGATCGCTCGTGGCTGCGAAGCCGCTGCCATGGCCTATGACACGCGCATCCAGAACTCCTCGGGCGCGGACTTCGACGCCAGCACACTACATCGCTTCATGACCAACTCGCGCGGCTTCTCGGGCGAGTATCGCAGCAGCTACTGCGGCTTCTCCGTCACTCCCATCGCCCAGGATGCGAGCGGCGCCATGCAGCGCGACTTCTGGTACTCCTCCGCACGCACGGCGAAGCTGCTCGAAAGCCCCGAATCCATTGGCCGTATCGCTGCCCAGCGCGCGCTTCGCCGGCTCGGCGCGCGGCCGGTTCCCACCCAGCGCTGTCCCGTCGTGTTTGCGCCGGAGGTTGCGCGCGGCCTGATGGGCAACCTGCTGGCGGCGGCGGATGGCGACTCCATCTACAGAAATTCCAGCATGTTCTCCGGCAAGCTTGGCGAGCAGGTTGCCGGCGAGAACATCACCATGATCGACGACGGTACCATGGTCTTCGATCATGACCTCGAGGACGGCACGCGCCTCCGCGTCGGAGGCTTTGGCACCTCCCCGTTCGACGGCGATGGTCTCCCGACGCGCCGCACGGTAGTGATTGAGCGCGGCATCCTCAAGCACCTCATGCTCAACACCTACACCGCGCGCAAGCTCAATATGCAATCCACGGGCAAGGCCTCGCGCGGGCTGGCAGGCGCTCCCGGCATCGGCGGCGGCAATTATTTTCTGGAGCCCGGCATGCTTACGCCAGAGCAGGTAATCGGCGGTGTCACCTCAGGCCTCTATGTTCTGCAGACCATGGGCCACGGCGTGAACCTCGTCACCGGCGACTACTCTGTCGGCGCCAGCGGCCTGTGGATCGAGAACGGCGAGCTCGCCTACCCGGTGGAGCAGATCACGATCGCTGGCAATCTCAAGGACATCTTCCGCAACGTAGTCGCCATCGGCAACGATCTGGAATTCCGCGGCTCGGGCGCTGTACCTACGCTGCGCGTCGACGGCATGACGGTCGCCGGCAGCTAACAGCGCAGCCAATCCAAAATCCTGCAACCCGTCTAAAATCCAATCTGTGGCTGCGCCCTTCGCCTTCGAGCACCGAGCAGAGTTCCTCCCCGAGAGCTCCGACGACCTCCTGCGCAGCATTCCCGCCGCCCCCGGCGTCTTCGCCCTGCGCGGCGCCGACCCTGCAGCCGAGCCCTACCTCACGCGCGCCGCGGATCTTCGCCGCCGCCTTCGCCGCTTGCTCGCCCCTCCTGAAGCCCTCGACGAAAACGGACAGCCCGTCCCCTCCAAGCGCCTGAATCTGCGCGCGCGCATTCACTGGATCGAGTGGACGCGCACCGGCTCGGACTTCGAATCGACGCTGCTGCTCTACCGTGCGGCACGCTCTGCCTTCGGTCCCGACGAAGCCCGCCGTCGCCTCCGCCTGCACGCCCCGTATGTTCTGCGCATCACGATGTCGCAACCGCATCCGCGCGTCTACTCCACCAATCGCCTCAACAGAAAGTCCCTCCGCGAATCCTTCGGGCCCTTCCCTTCCCGTGCGGCCGCCGAGCGCTACTGCGACGCCGTGCTCGACCTGTTCCTGCTGCGCCGCTGCTATGAAGATCTCGAGCCCTACCCCGAGCATCCCGGCTGCGTCTATGGCGAGATGAACAAGTGCATGCAGCCGTGCAAGGAGGGCAATCCGCAGGCCTGCACGCCCGAGCAGTACGCGCAGGAGGCCCAGCGGGTCTTTGATTTCTTCCTCACCCGCGGGCAATCGCTGCTCGACGAAGTCGCTGCCCAGCGCGACGCCGCCAGCGAGGCCATGGACTTCGAAGCCGCAGCCGCCCTGCACAAGCAGTGGGAGAAGGTTCGCGCCGCATCGCTACAGGCCGACGAACTGGTTCGCCCCATCGACCAATTGCGCGCGCTGATCCTCCAGGAAGCTGCACCCCTCGAAGATGAAACCCGCCCCGAAGCCGCTGCTGTCTTTCTATTCCAGCACGGCCACCTCGCCGGCCCCCAACGTCTCTCCACCCTCGGCGTCCGCGCTGTCCGCGAGCAGACCGCGGTCGGCAGCAGCCTGTTCGCTCAACCTCTAATGCTCGCGCCCATCCCCCTGAACGAACCTGCACCCATTCAGATTGCTCAAAATAATCCTGTCATCCTGAGCGAAGGCCCTGAGCGAGCAGGGCGAGTCGAAGGGCCGCAGCCGAAGGAACCCGAGGGACCCCCAACTACCCAAACCGCTCCCAGCTTTTTAGCCACCACGCCGGAAGATCGCGCCCGCGCCGCCATCGACGCACTCGCCATGCACACCGAATCCGCACCAGACATGGCCGAGTTCTGCGACCACCTCTCGTTGCTCCGCCGCTGGTACTACCGCCCCGAAAAGCAGCGCGCCGGCGAAGTCTTCCTCCCCACCCCCGACGGCGCCTGGCCGATCCGCCGCATCCTCAATGGAGCGGCCCGCGTAGCCCTCGGCCCGCCCGCACCAATCTCCCCCGCCGATCGTGAAGCAGCAAAAGCCCTCAAGACCAGGATCATCCATGCCGGCCGCGAAGGCGTAGAGCGCGAAGTCCCGGTCCTCCCCAAACGCCCCCGCACCCGCAAAGCCGTCACCCCCGACGACCTCGTCTAGCGTTCTTCCGAGAACCTGCCGATCAGCCGCTCGGATATAGTCAGCTGCTCAAGACGCGCATCCAGCTCCGCGTAGGCATTGCCAAACTCCTCGCGAAAACGTTCAAAGTCCTCCGCCGAGTCCCACCGGTCCACGGTCACAAAGCGCAGCGGATTCGCCGCATCCCGCAGCAGCGCGGTCCCGAGAAATCCGTGCCCCTGCTGGAAGAGGCGAGCCCAATCGCCCGCCGGCCCATACGCCGCCACGAACGCATCCACATTCCGCTGCTCCACCGTGAACTGCCACACGATCGTATGCACGGCCATAGCATACGTCAGGTGTCGCCCCCCCTGCGCTAAACTGAACTCCATGATTGAACTGGCCTTTTCCATCCTCGCCGCGGACTTCGCGCACCTCGCCGACGAGATCGCCCGCGCCACCGCCGGCGGCGGCACCATCGTCCACGTCGACGTCATGGACGGCCACTTTGTCCCCAACATCACCTTTGGCCCTCCCGTCGTCAAGGCCATCCGCCCGGTCACCAGCCTGCCGCTCGACTGCCACCTGATGATCGAGAACCCCGACGAGTTCATCCCCGCCTTCGCCGAAGCCGGCGCCGACATGGTCTCCGTCCAGGTCGAAGCCTGCCGCCACCTGAACCGCACCCTCCAGCTCATCTTGGATCATGGAATGCTACCGGGAGTCGTGATCAACCCTGCCACGCCGGTCGAGATGCTCTCGGAAGTCCTTTCGATGGTGCATCATGTACTCGTGATGAGCGTCAATCCTGGCTTTGGCGGCCAAAAATTCCTCCCCCGCTCCGTCGAACGCATCGCCCACCTCCGCCGTCTGCGCCACGAGCTCGGCCTCAACTATCGCATCGAAGTTGACGGCGGCATCGCTCACGATACGGTAGCCAGCGTCGTCGAAGCAGGAGCGGACATGCTCGTCGCCGGTTCCGCCATCTTTGCGCCACCGGGGCAACCAGGCAAGACCGAGGAGAACGCGCGCGACTTCCTGCGCGTGGCCCGCGCGGCAAGCTAAACAGAGTCCGGGGAAATGAAATGGGTAAACCCGGAACGAAGAAACCGACCCTACGGATGCGGTCCTGGCACTTCGCCAGATAGAATAGAAGCTGCTCTTGACGCCGCCGCAGGGAAGATGGAGTTGGTGGTATTCACCGCACAATCGATGGAATTCGCGGCCACGCCGCAGAGCAGATGGAGTTTTGATGGGCATGAAGATTAGGAGTTTTTTCCCCAGCAACCAGAAGGGCCTGCTCGCCGGCCTCGCGGTTGCTGCACTATTGGCTGGAACCACCGCGCTGAACGCGCAGGATGCTACGCCGCCAGCGCCCGCTGGCCAGACGACCCCGGCCACGCAGACCTCGGCTCCTCCCGCGCAGGCTGACGTTACGCTGAGCAATACCCCCGTCAAGAAGAAGAAGCCCAAGATTGCCAAGTCTGAGCGCGTCCAGGCGACCAAGGACACCAAGGCCGAGCAGAAAAAGGAAGCCAAGTTCAATCCGCTCATTGGCAAAGATCAGCAGCTCCCGGATAAGCAGCTATATGACAAGGCCGTGGCGCAGATTGCCAGCGGCCACTACGACATTGGCCGGCTCGACCTCCAGACCCTGCTCGATACCTATCCTGACTCGCAGTACATGATGCGCGCCAAGCTCGCGGTCGCTGACGCCTGGTACAAGGAAGGCGGCAGCGCAGCGCTGACCGAGGCGGAGCAGGAGTATCGCGACTTCATCACCTTCTTCCCCAACGTGCCGGAGGCCGCGGAAGCGCAGCTGCGCATCGGCGACATCTACTTCAAGCAGATGGACGTTCCGGACCGCGACTACTCCAAGGCAACCCATGCTGAAGCGGAATACCGCACCATGCTCAAGCAGTATCCGGACGCGCCCAAGCAGATTCTCGATGACGCCCGCCAGAAGCTTCGCGAGGTTCAGGAGGTTCTGGCTGATCGCGAAGCCGAGCTGGGCGCCTTCTACGCGACCCACGCCAACTGGCCCGCCTCCATCGCGCGCTACCAGACGGTCGTGGATACCTACCCGTTGTATAGCCACATGGACGATGTGCTGATCGGCATTGGTGATGCGTACGAGGCGGAAGCTACCGCCGTCCGCGCCGAAGTTGTCTGCACGAAAAATCTCCCCGCCGGAACCCGCTGCCTTCCTGAAGGCGCCAAGGGCCGCCTGCTGGAGGACTACGACAACAAGGCTGCCGATGATTACCGCCGCGTCGTCCTGTACCACTCTGCCGCTCCCCACGTGGAGGACGCCAAGGAACGCCTCACCGGCATGAACCTGCCCATTCCCACTCCCACCAAGGAACAGGAAGCGCTGAGCGAGGAGCTTGAGAGCAGCCGCGCGCAGTACAACCTGCAGAAGCGCATCGAGCTTGTCTTCCTGCGCGAGCCGGACACCGTCACCGCGGCGCGCACGGGCTTGCCAACCCTTCAGGATCCCACCCCGACCACCGCACCCGTTGTGGTCAAGGAGCTGATGGCGGACTACCGCGACGCGTTCAATCCCAACCCTGGCGCCAAGCAGCCCGTAGCAGGCGCAGCAACCCCGGCACCTGACGCCGGAGGCGAAACCTCCGCAGCAACGCCGGCACCGGCAGCGGCTGCACCACCCTCCCTGGAAGACGTTCCCAGCGAGGGCGCCGGGGCAGCAGCGGATAATGCTGACAAGACGGTCACCGTAGTTGAGCCTGGCGAGACCCGGCCCGCGAGCGGCTCTGGCACCGGCATCGGCGCGGAAATCATCACCCCCGGCAGCGAAGCTCCTGCAACCGGCACGGGAGCCAGCAACCTGCCCGCCGCCACCGGCGCCCAGGATCCAAACTTCGGTCTGCCCATGCCCAAGGCGGCGAACACTGCGCTGCCGGCAGTCGAAAAAGCTCCTGATGCTCCCGACCAGGTGAATGAAGCAGAGGGCCACGCGACCGCTCCCGGCGCTCCACCCCCAGCCACCCAGGCCAATGGCAAGAAGAAGAAGACCAAGGCCCCCAAGGAAGACAAGAACGACGAGAGCTCCAGCAAGAAGAAGCCCAAGAAGGGTCTGGACAAGCTGAACCCGTTCTAATGGCTACCGTAAGGCCTGCTGTTGTCTAAAAGCATAAAGCCCTCTCTCGAGAGGGCTTTATGCTTTTAGCGTGTTGTAACCATCATTGAAATCACGACGCCCGACGGGAAAGCCCTGTGAAACCCTCCCTGGCTGCGCATTCCCTAGCTGTTTGCCGTAGCGCCCAGCAAGTCTTCAATACGCACCGGCACCTTGCGAAGGCGCACGCCGGTGGCGTGATACACCGCCGCCGTGATCGCGGGAGCGATCCCAGCCAGTCCGATCTCCCCGATGCCGCGTGCTCCATACTCGTTGATCAGCGGATCGGGAATGTCGAGAAAATGCACGTCGATCTGCGGCATGTCGGCGATGGTGGGAACGATGTAGTCGGCGAAGTTGTCATTGATGGCGTGGCCGTTCCGTTGGTCGTAGATGGTTTCTTCAAAGAGTCCCATCCCCACACCCATCACGATGGCGCCCGCCATCTGGTTGGTTGCGGTGCGCATGTTGATAATGCGGCCTCCGTCCACCACGCTGACCACGCGGCTCACGCGCAGCTTGGCAATCCCGGGATCCCATTCCACCTCGACAAACTGTGCTCCAAACGAATGCGTGGAATAGTCCCGCGCCTTCGGGTCCGCGAAAAGACCGCCGCTCTTTCCCTCGCCGTTGGCGCTGGCGAGGTTCGCCAGCCGAAGGATCTCCGCGTACGGCACCCCACTGGCAGCGGGTTGATCCTTCGCATGCACCCGCCCGGACGTGAACGCCAATGTAGCCGCGTCCTTTCCCTGAAAGGGCGAGCCCTTGGTGTTGGAGGCCACGCTGAGCACCACCTTGATGGCAGCGTTCGCGGCATCAATCACCCCTGGAACCAGCGTCGACGTCGCGGTGGAGCCGCCTGAGGTTGGCCCCGGCGGCAAGGAACTGCTGCCAAGCACGACATGGATCTTGTCGACGGGAATGCCCGTCTTGTCGCTCACCATCTGTGCAACGACGGTGTACGTGCCCGTTCCGATATCCTGCGTACCGCAGCTCAGCCGCGCTGTGCCGTCGCTTTGCAGGCTCAGGGAAGCATCGCAAAGCCCCCGGTTCGCGCCCCACGAAGCAGCCGCCACACCCCAGCCGAGGATCACGTCGCCCTTGCGCATCGAGCCCACCTCCGGCGTGCGCTTCGACCACCCGAAACGCTCCGCACCAACCTGCAGGCACTCCTTCAGGTGCCGCGACGAGAATGGTTTGTTCTTCTCCTCATCCACCAGCGTGTCGAGCGAGATGCGTAGCTCGACAGGATCTCTCTTGAGCTTGATCGCGAGTTCATCCATCGCCGACTCAAGCGCGAAGAGACCGGGAACAGCTCCTGGGCCGCGCATCGGGGTCGGCGTGCCGACATTGCGGCGCACCAGCGCGGACGTCACCTTCAGGTTCGCCGTGCTGTAGAGAAACGGCGTCGCTTCCCCGCAGTTCTCGCGGATATCGTCACCAAAGCTCGTATGGTTGCGATAGTCCTGCTGCAGCGAAACGAGTTTGCCCTCCGCGGTCGCGCCCAGCCGCATCCGCTGTTGCGTGCGCGGACGATGCCCAGAGTTCGAGAACATCATCTTGCGGCTCAGCGTGAGCTTGACCGGGCGACCCAGCTTGCGGGACGCAGCCGCCGCGATCGCCGAATGCGGCCATGGAAAGAGCTTGCCGCCAAAGCCCGAACCGATGAAGCGCGAGACGACCTCCACATTCTCCTTGGGCTCCCCCAACACCTGCGCCATCACGGTTTGATGGTTCATCACGCCCTGTGAGCTCTCATACAACGTGTACTTCTTGCCGTCCCACACAGCGACCGTGGCATGCATCTCCATCGGGTTGTGGGTCTCCACCGGAGTGATATACACCTCATCCACTGTCACCGCGGCTGAGGCAAACGCCGCATCCGTGTCGCCTCGATGGCTCAGAACCTGCGGGCCGCCGCGCTGACCTTCAGGCGGGAGCTCATCGGAGAGGGATGGGCTGACATTCAGGCTTGCCGGCTCGTAGCTCACCCGAACCGCCGCCGCTGCTGCCTGCGCCTGTTCAAACGTCTCGGCCACGACGGCTGCAACGTACTGGCCCCAGTAGGAGACGGTGTCGTCTTCAAACGCTGGCCGGTTTTCGCTGTTACGTCCACCCGAGGCGTTCCGATACAGCGGCATGATCTTGCCGTGCTGCAGCACGAGCAGTACGCCCGGCATCCGCTCCGCAGTCGAGCTATCGATGCTGAGGATCCTGCCGCTGGCAATCGAGGCACGCACCGGCACCGCATACACCAGGCCAGGAAAGTTATAGTCGGAGGCATAGCGTGCCCTTCCGGTCGTCTTCAGCGGGCCGTCGATGCGCGGAATTGCTGCTCCGATGATCGCAGATGGCGGCGGCGTTCCCGGCGCGACCGGCTTTGGAGCGGCGCCTTCCTGACTCCCGATAAATTCACCGAACTCTTCAAAATTCATGCTGATTCTCCTGCGCAGTACTGCGTCTAGGCGCTCTGGGTGGACACGGTGAGAGCCCGCACGATGCAGCGCTTTGCGAGTTCCACTTTGAAGCCGTTTTCGCTGGCCGGCCGCGCGTCTTTCATCGCTGCTTCTGCCGCCTTGCGGAAGATCGCCGCACTCATTCTCTGGCCACGCAACACTTCCTCTGCCTCGTGCGAGCGCCACGGCACCGTTCCAACGCCGCCCAGCGCCACGCGTACCCGCTCGATCCTTCCGCCGCTCACATTGATGACGACGGCCGCAGAGCTCAGGGCAAACTCGTACGCTGCACGATCGCGGAGCTTCAGGTAGTGCGAGCGCGTTCCCGGCTCGACTGCGGGAAGCGTGACGCTGACAATCAGATCGCCAGGCTCAAGAACCGTCTCCCTGTTCGGCGTCGTGCCCGGCTTGAGATAGAACTCGCCGATGGGAATGCTGCGCTCGCCCTTCGCACCCCGCACCTGGATGGTCGCCTCGAGCGCAGTCAGTGCAACGTTCTGATCCGACGGGTTGGTCGCGATGCAATCCTTGCTGGTGCCAAGAATTGCAAGCGTACGATTGTGCCCGCCAATCGCCGAGCAGCCCGTGCCCGGCTCACGCTTGTTGCAGGCGTGCGCCGTGTCCCGGAAGTAAACGCAACGAGTGCGCTGCAGAAGATTACCCGCCGTCGTAGCCATATTGCGCAGCTGCGGAGAAGCCCCCGAGAGCAGGGCCTCCGAGAGCACAGGATAGTCGCGCTGGATCGTGGGGTGATGCGCCACCGCGGCGTTCCGCGCCAGCGCTCCAATGACCACGCCACCGCGCGGCGCCGATTGAATCTGATCGAGCGCAAGGCCATTGATGTCGACGAGTTGATTCGGACGCTCCACGTCCAGCTTCATCAGGTCGACCAACGTGGTGCCGCCTGCGACGAAGCGCACGTCGGCATACTGCTGTGCCGTCTTCGATCGCGCTCCCGCTTGTATCGCCTGGTCGAGGGTAGTGGGTCGGCTGTACTCAAATGTTTGCATCGTTTACTCCATCTGCGGACGTTTGCCGCTTAGGCGTTGCGGCGCGCCGCCTGGACCGCGGCAACAATGTTGGGGTACGCTCCGCAGCGGCAGATGTTGCCGTACATGCCTTGCTTGACGTCGTCATCGGTCGGCCCAACCGGCTCCGCCTGCAACGCCACCGCCGACATGATCTGACCGGAGGTACAGTAGCCACACTGGTAGGCGTCGTGTTCCACGAACGAGACCTGCATGGGATGCATGTGGTCCGGCGTCCCCAGCCCTTCGATCGTGACAATCTCGTCGGCGGAGTGCATCACCGCAAAAGAAAGGCACGAGTTCACGCGCTTCCCATTCACATGCACGGTGCAGGCGCCGCACTGGCCGTGGTCGCAGCCCTTCTTGGTTCCCGGAAAATTCAGGTTCTCGCGAAGGCAATCCAGCAGCGTCGTGCGCGGATCGAGATTCAGCGTATGCTGCTCCCCATTCACCTTGAGCGTGACCGGGACGCTGCCGGCAGGCGCTGCAGCGGCCGGCGTCTGTGCAGGCGCGTTCTGCACCGCCGCAGACGCAAGAACCGGAGAAGCAGTGACCGCAATGCCGGCCGCGCCAAGGTGCCCCAGGAACGAGCGTCGCGTTACCTTGGTTGCGGGCGCAGCTTCTGACTCCGACCTCTCCAGTTCGCCGAACTCTGGAGCGAATGTCGGCTTTTGATCCTTAGCCAAGGGAACACCTCACGTGGAAGATACGTACCATGTTTGCCGATAAGTTTCACCGGACATCCTGTTCTACAAGCCACCCACCTGAACTGTACTGTACAGTACACCTATAAAGAGATGCAAAGTGGACGCAAAATAAGAGATGCAAAGTGGACGCAAAATAAGAGATGCAAAGTCGACGCAAACTAGATGCAAGATGCGTCGACTTCCTATGAACCGGCTCCGGTTTCACCCCGCGCAAAGCAGAGAAGAATCTACGAGGTAAGGATGGCGACCAAGCGTTCGCGAGCAGATATTCGCAGCAGCAAGCTGCAGGAAGTCGCAGCCAACTTGTTCCTCAAGCACGGGTACGAGGGCGTCTCGCTGGACAAGATCGTGGAGCAGGCGGGCGGATCGAAGAGTGCGGTTTACACCCATTTCGGCGGTAAGTGCGGCCTCTTCATCAGCAGTATTGAAACCCTTTGCCGCGAGTCCAATGAGTCCCTCGCGCACCTTGATTATGCAGGCCTGGATCTCGAGCAGAGCCTCAGAAAACTTGCCGTGCACGTCCTTAAACTGATCAGCTCCCGGAAAGCCGTTGCCTTGCACCGGCTGGCAATCGCCGAGGCGGAGCACTGCCCGGAAGTGGGCGAGGCCTGGTACACGCATGGGCCAGCCAGAACGACGTCGTTCATCCGCCAAATTCTGGAACGTCACGCCGGCGACGTTCGCAACCAGAAAGTTTCCCTCGAGCGGCTTGCCGTGATCTTGCACGACGCGCTGACCGGCGACATCCTCTATCGGCGACTCGCCGGCATCGCGAAGACTCCGACCGAGCGGGAACTCAACCGGGCGGCTGACAACATCGTGCAGGTTGTCCTGGCAACCATGCGATCGTGCTGAGCGGAAGACCGAATCCCCGGTTCCTCGACGCGATGATCCGGCTCACGGAGAATCGCAAATAATCTCCAGCACCGCATTCTTCTGCATCTGACAAGGTGAGAGGGCGCGCATGATCAATGACCTTTGGTACAAAAACGCAGTCATTTACTGTGTCTCCGTGGCGACGTACCTGGACACAAACGGGGATGGCATCGGAGACTTTCAGGGCCTCATGCGGCGGCTGGACTACCTGCAAGGCCTGGGGATCACGGCCCTCTGGCTGATGCCCTTTCAGCCTTCCCCGGGACGCGATGACGGCTACGATGTTGCGGACTACTACGGTGTCGATCCCCGCTATGGAACCCTCGGCGACTTCGTCGAATTCACCCACGGATGCAAGCAGCGCGGCATGCGCGTTCTCATCGACCTCGTGGTCAACCACACCTCCGATCAGCACCCGTGGTTCCAGGCAGCTCGCCGCGATCCACAATCAAAATATCGCGACTGGTATGTGTGGTCGAGGAAGAAGCCCAGGGACGCAGCGAAAGGAATCGTCTTCCCCGGCGTGCAGCGCTCGACGTGGGATAGAGATCCTGTCGCGGGCGAATACTACTTTCATCGCTTCTACGACTTCCAGCCCGACCTCAATACTACGAACCCTGAGGTGCAGGCCGAGATCCTGAAGATCATGGGCTTCTGGCTGCAGCTTGGAGTCTCCGGCTTCCGCATGGATGCCGTCCCCTTCGTCATCTCCGCCAAGGGCGCGAACGCAGGCCAGCACCCCTTGGAGCACTACGACATGCTCCGAGAATTCAGCCAGTTCCTCACCTGGCGGGAGGGAGAAGCCATCATCCTCGCGGAGGCGAACGTACTGCCTGGAACAGACATGAACTACTTCGGCAAAGCTGGCGAGCGCCTCCAGATGATGTTCAACTTCGACGTCAATCAGCATCTCTTCTACGCCCTGGCCAGCGCCGACGCGCGACCGTTGGTGAAGGCCATGCAAGACACCAGGCCAAGGCCGGCCACCGCCCAGTGGGGACAGTTCCTGCGCAACCACGATGAGCTCGACCTTGGACGGCTCGAACCGCAGCAGAGGCAGACCGTCTTCGACGCGTTTGGCCCGGAGCCGGAAATGCAGCTCTACAAACGAGGCATACGGCGAAGACTGGCACCCATGCTCGGCGGCGATAGGCGGCGTTTGGAGCTGGCCTACAGCCTCATGCTCACGCTTCCCGGAACGCCCGTCATTCGCTACGGCGACGAGATCGGCATGGGCGACGACCTGCGCCTTCCGGAGAGAAACTGCGCGCGTACGCCTATGCAGTGGTCCAATGAGCCGAACGCGGGATTCACCAAGAGCGACCACCCGATTCTCCCCGTGATCGACCGCGGACCGTACGGCTTCGATCACGTGAACGCAGCGGATCAGCGGCGCGATCCGAACTCGCTGCTGAACTGGATGGAGCGCATGATCCGCATGCGCAAAGAGGTGCCCGAGATCGGCTGGGGCGACTTCCGCTTCGTGAGCACAGGGACAGAGAAAGTACTCGCCATGGAATACGAGTGGCGCAACAACGCGGTCGTGTGCGTGCACAACCTTGAGGGCGCTCCACGCGAGATACGGATGACCCTGGAACACAATGGCGAGGGTTGCGTGCTGGTCAATCTGCTCTCGAGCGACCACAGCGAACCGAACAAGAAGGGCAAGCACACCATCCTGATGGAGCCCTATGGATACCGCTGGTTTCGCGTCTGCGGGTTGGACTACCTCCTGAAACGGGACGAGGCTTGAGCTCGCGAGCCCACCCCTACACTCCATCCCCTGCTTTCCCGCCTTCCTGCTACCCTTAAAGCTTATGAGTCAGGAACTCCCCAAGGCATACGATCCCTCGCTGATTGAAGAGAAGTGGTCCAAATTCTGGGTCGACGAGAACATCTTCTCCGTCCCCACACCCGCCGACGCAAGCACCATTAAGCCGTTCGTCCAGCTGCTGCCTCCGCCCAACGTTACCGGCCGCCTGCACATCGGCCACATGCTCGAGCACACCCAGATGGACATCCTCACGCGCTGGCATCGCATGTCCGGCGACACCGCCGTCTGGGTCCCGGGCACGGATCACGCCGGCATTGCCACGCAGATGATGGTCGAGCGCCAGCTCGCGGCCGAGGGAAGTCCCAATCGAAAGACGCTGGGCCGCGAAGCCTTCACCGCCCGCGTCTGGGAATGGAAGCAGCAGTACGGCTCCGCCATCACCGAGCAGATGAAGCGCCTCGGCGCCTCCGTCGACTGGTCGCGCGAATACTTCACCATGGACGACCGCCTCTCCGTCGCCGTGAAGGAAGCCTTCGTCCGCCTCTACGAACAAGGCCTCATCTATCGCGGCGCCTACATCGTCAACTGGGATCCACAAATCCAAACCGCCATCAGCGATCTCGAGGTCGACTCCGAAGAGCGCGTTGGCAAGCTCTACACCATCCGCTATCCGTTAGCCGACGGCACCGGCTCCATCACCATCGCGACCACTCGCCCCGAGACGATGCTGGGAGATGTTGCCGTCGCCGTGAATCCAACCGACGAACGCTACACCCACCTCATCGGCAAACTCCTCAAGCTTCCTCTCGTCGGCAGAGAGATCCCTATCGTCGCCGATGAATGGGCAAATCCCGAGTTCGGCACCGGGGCCGTCAAGGTCACGCCCGCGCACGATCCCAACGACTTCGCCATCGGCCAGCGCCACAACCTGCCCAACATCACCATCTTCGATCCAACCGCGCACGTCGACCTACCCGGCTCCCCCTTCCACGGCCTTGATCGCTTCGAAGCCCGCGAGCGCATCGTCGCCGAGCTCGAATCCATCGGCGCCCTCGTCGAGATCAAAGACCATCCCATGACGGTCCCGATCTCGCAGCGCACCGGCGTCATCATCGAGCCGCGCCTCTCCATGCAGTGGTTCATCACGATCCAGCCGCTCGCCGACAAAGCCATCGCCGCCGTCGAGCAGGGCCACATCACCTTCACCCCCGACAACAACCGAAAGACCTACATGGAGTGGATGACCAACATCCACGACTGGTGCATCTCCCGCCAGCTCTGGTGGGGCCACCGCATTCCCGCCTGGCACTGCGGCGCCTGCAACGAGATCATCGTCGCCCGCAACCCGCCCACCGCCTGCACTAAATGCTCCAGCACCAACCTTACGCAAGAGACCGACGTCCTCGACACCTGGTTCTCCAGCGGCCTCCTTCCCTTCACCGTCTTCGGTTGGGATGGCAGCAACCACCTCACGCCAGACATGGCCGCCTTCTACCCCACCCAGCAGCTCGTCACTGGCTTCGACATCCTGTTCTTCTGGGTCGCCCGCATGATCATGCTCAGCTGCCACTTCATGCTCGACGTCCCCATGCCCGACGGTTCTGCGCGCACCCTCGCCGACGCTGTTCCCTTCCGCAACGTCTACATCCACGCGCTCGTCCGCGACGCCGACCGCCAGAAGATCTCCAAGACCAAGGGCAACGTCATCGACCCCATCGAGATCGTCACGAAATACGGCACCGACGCCGTCCGCTTCACCCTCGCCGCGCAAGCCTCGCCCGGCACGGACATCGCCTTCAACGAAGCCCGCACCGAAGGTTACCGCGCCTTCGCCAACAAGATCTGGAACGCCGCCCGCTTCCTCCAGATGAACATCGACCGCGGACACGAAGCCGGCTACAAAGTTTCCCTCAGCGGCCACGACTCGGTCTCGCTCGAGCTTCCCGAAACCACGCCGCTCGAAACCCGCTGGATCTTCTCACGCCTCAGCGCCGTCTCCGACAGCGTCGCCCACTCCCTCGCCGACTACCGCTTCGACGAAGCCGCCAACGCCGTCTACCAGTTCTTCTGGGGCGAGTTCTGCGACTGGTACCTCGAGCTGGTAAAACTTCGCCTCAACTTCGACGGCCCCCACAGCGACATCACCGCCCTCACCCTCAACGCCCTCGTCAGCGTCTTCGAAGCCGCCCTCCGCCTGCTCTCCCCCTTCATGCCCTTCCTCACCGAAGAGCTCTGGCACGCCCTCTACGCCAGTGTAGGCAGCGAATCGCCCGCAAAATCCATCGCCCTCACGCGCTATCCGCGACCCGAAGACTTCGCCGCCGATACGACCTCCGTGCTCGCCATGACGACGCTGCAGGACCTCATCGTCACCATCCGCGGCCTGCGCAAAGAGCTTGCCGTCCCCGAAAAAGAATCCACGCCCATCCATCTCCACGCCACCCCGCAGATCTCCACGCTCGTTCACGCCAACGCCGACATGCTCTCGCGTCTGGCGCGCGTCAGCTCCGTCGAGCTCGCCCCGGCAACCCTCACCGGCAACAACGCCCGCGCTACATCCGCTTTTGATGTGTCGGTGATCTATGAGCGCCAGATCGACGTCCCCGCGGAGCGTGAACGCCTCACCAAAGACCTCGCCAAATACACCAGGGGCCTGGACGCCGCCGACAAGCAGCTCGGCAACGAAGGCTTCATCGCCCGCGCTCCCGCACACATCGTCGAAGGCCTGCGCAAGCAGCACGCCGAAACCCTCGCCCTCAAACAAAAGGCCGAAGCGGCCCTGGCGGCCCTCCCCCCCGAGTAGCTTCCAAAGTCTCTCGCGCAGCGTCCAACTATCTCGTAGAACGCGTTTCACAAAGCGTCGCACAAATCCGAAAACCCGCAACGAACCTGGAGTACTCCAATGCCCTTTCCCATCAAAACCTGCATCATCTGCGAAGAAGAGTTCGAGCTAAAACCGGACAAGCCGGGCTACGCCAACCGCTGCCCGTCCTGCTCCACGCCCGAAGCCGCCGAACTGATCGCGCAGCACCCCGCTGCCACGACGGACCGCGAGGCCAACGCCGCGCGCCGCGACGCCATGCGCAACCTGTTGTACCGAAAAGACAGCTAGCAGAATTGCGGTGAAGCCAGCCAGGCGCTCACTTCTTCACAGCCTCCGGCGGAGCTTCCCGTTGCTCGGCGGCGATCGTCACGTTCTCATGCTTGATGTCCAGCCGCAGCAGGTTGAACACGCTCATATAAACGTTTGCGATCCAGACAACCGCCAGCCACGCAATCACGTAGCCGCGCCACCCGCTGTATAGCAATTGGTAGCGAAACAACAGCAACGCCAGCACTGCAATGTAATGCGAGAAACAATACTCGCAGGTAAACAAGTAGAAGAATTTTCTCTTCGGCAGCGACTTGCAGTCCTGGCTCATGCGTTTGCAGAACTCTCGCGGCTCGCGAAACACCTCCTCATGCGTCACGGTCCACGAGGCGCACGCCACGGGCAGCGCCAGCAGCAGCAACACTGCGAATTGATGCGCCAGCGGCACGGGCAACTCAACCGGCATGAACGCACCCCGTCCAACGGTGATCAGCGTCCTTCAAGAGCCATGCCATGAGCGTTAGGATGCAGATATGAGTTCTCGCGAAGAGTTGAATCCGGTCGCACTGCGTAGCGCGCTGGTTGGCACCCGTTTTCCCGCACGTCTGCACCACTTTCCCACGGCCGAGTCCACCAATACCCTGCTGCTCGAAGCAGCCGCCAACGGTGCTCCCGAAGGCACCATCTACCTTGCCGACGCGCAAACGCAAGGCCGAGGCCGCGGTGGCCACGCGTGGCATTCCTCGCCCGGGGACGGCCTCTACCTCAGCGTGCTTGCGATGCCGCGGCTGCCTCTGCGCGAAGCCCTGTGGATCTCGCTCGCCACAGGTCTCGCCGTCCAGTCCGCCGTCAAGACGGTGACCGGTCTCGACGCCGACATCCGCTGGCCCAACGACCTGCTTCTTCCGCAGCCCTCGGGCCCCGGCAAAAAGTGCGGCGGCATCCTCGTCGAAGCCGCCGTTCACCCTGGCGAAGATGCGATGCTCCGCTACGCCGTCATCGGCATCGGCCTCAACATCAACCATGAGAGCTTTCCTCCGGAGCTCGCACCGATCGCCACGTCGCTGCGCATCGCGACCGGCGAGCCGCAGAGCCGCAATGCGCTGATGATCGCGATCCTTCGCGCGCTCGATCTCGAACTCACGCAGCTCGAAGCTCATCAGCCTGATCTTCTCGAACGCTTCACCGCGGCCTCCACTTGGGTGCGCGGCAAGCGCGTCCATGTTCCGGAGCAAGGTGGCTACACAGGCACCACTGCCGGGCTCGACCGCAACGGCTATCTGCTGGTCGACGCTGACGACCACACCCAGCGCACCGTCCTCACCGGCGGCGTTCGCGAAGAACCCTAGGCTTTCACCCATGCCCGTTCTCAACTCTCGCCGTCCGCGCAGGACCGCAGGACCACTGGTAAGATAGCTGATTGAGGCGGGAAAGCTCTGCATGCTACTGGCACTCGATGTCGGAAACTCCAACACGGTCTTCTGTCTCTTCGCGCCCGCGACCAGCGCAGAACCCGCTCACATGGTGGCCGACTGGCGCATCACCACGCCCCTCAAGCAGACCGCCGACGAGCTTGGTGTTCTCTTCCAGGCCCTGCTCAGCATGCGCGGGCTCACGCCGGAGATCGTCACCGGCATCGCCGTTTCCTCCGTCGTCCCACCACTGGACGCGGCCATTCGCGCGCTCTGCGAAACCTTCTTTCACATCCGTCCGCTCTTCATCGAACCCGGCGTGAAGACCGGCCTCCCCGTACTCACCGACAATCCCAGCGAGGCAGGTGCGGACCGTATCGTCAACTGCGTCGCGGCCTTCGACCTGCTCGGCGGCCCCACCATCGTCGTCGACATGGGCACCGCCACAACCTTCGATGTCGTCTCTGCGAAAGGCGAGTTCCTTGGCGGCGCCATCGCTCCCGGAATCGGCATCTCCGCGGACGCGCTCTTCGCCCGCGCCGCCCGCCTCACCCGCGTCGAGATCAAGAAGCCGGCCAAGATCATCGGCACCTCCACCACGGACAACATCCAGATTGGCCTGTACTACGGCGCAATCGGCCAGATCGACGGCATCCTCGAGCGCATGATCGCGGAGCTCGGTCCCGAAACCAAAACGATCGCCACCGGCGGCCTCGCCAAGTTGATCGCCGCAGACTCGAAGTACATCCAGCACGTCGACGACAACCTCACCCTCAACGGCCTCCGCCTCATCTGGGAGCGCAATCACGAACGCCACCGCCGCCGTTAGCAACGAGAAGCGAGATTCGAGGCGCGCACATCTCGCATCTCGCCTCTCCGCATCTCGCCTCTGCTTCTATGAATTACTTTGAATACTTCTCCGAGATCGAAGAACGTTTCAGCAGCCGCCGCGGCTCCATCCTCCTGCTCAACACGCTCGATTGGGCACTGATCGAAACCTGGCGCGAGGCCGGCATTCCGCTCGAAGCTGTCCTGCGTGGCATCGATGCGGCCTTCGATAAATATGACGCCCGCGCCCACAAGGCTCGCGGCCGTCTGCGCAAGGTCAACGGCCTTGCCTGGTGCGCTCAGGCCGTAATGCAGTCTGCCGAAGAACTCGTCGAAGCCTCCACCGGCCTCGCTCCCGTCACCCCACAGGAGCCTCGTGAATCAGGCTTCGAGTCCGAACGCGTTGCCACGTTCCTCGACCAGAACGCGCAGGCTCTCGAAGCCACCACCCTGCCTGACGAATCCTCCGACGCGGTGCGACTGACCATCGCCGCTCGGCTCCGGGAACTTGCCGCCTCCATGCGCGGAACTGCACCTCCGGCTCTCGACGACCTCGATCGCACCCTCACCGTGCTCGAAGAAAAACTCTTCGCCGCGCTGCAATCCTCCGCCACCGAACAAGAGCTCGTAAACTTGAAGACCCAGGCCGATCGCGAGCTCGCTCCGTATCGCGCCCGGATGTCCGCCGTGCAGCTTCGCCAGGTGCAGCAGCAGTTTCTGCACAAGCGTCTTCTCGAACTCCGCGCGCTCCCGCGCCTCAGCCTGTTTTATATGAGCCACGCATGAGCGAAACCCTCCACATCGACCGAGCGCTTTACAGCGGCAATGGACTCGCGCTCAGCGAGCGTGGCCATCCCGTGCTGGTTCCCTTCACGCTCCCGGGCGAGACCGTTGAAGCCACCAACCCCAACGCCAGCAACGAAGCTCAGCTGCTCTGTGTCCTCACGCCCTCACCCGAACGCGTGCCCGCCCCCTGCCCGCACTTCGGCATCTGCGGCGGCTGTCACTACCAGATGGCGAACTATCCGGAACAGCTTCGCCTCAAGCAGTCCATCTTCGCCGAGCTGCTCAGGAGCTCTGGCATAGCCGCCCCACCCGAACCGCAGATGCACTCCGCCGAACCCTGGGGCTACCGCAATCGCATTCGCCTGCGGGTAGCGCGTACGCTTGGCGGCGGCGACGACACCGACACCGAAGGCTCCCTCCGCCTCGGCTACAACCGCCACGCCACCACCGAGTTTCTTCCCATCTCCACCTGCCTCATCGCAGCGCCTGTTCTCTGGTCCACGGCCAAGTCACTTCTCGCTGCGGCTGCGGAGGATCGCGACGTAGCCTACTGGCTCAACGCCACCGCCGAAGTCGAGCTCTTTTGCGACCACACCATGAAACGCATCCAGGTCACCTTCTTTTGCGCGCCGCGCACCAAGGCCCTCTTCGGCAGCCTGGACCGCGCCGCGATCACGCTGCAGGCGTACGCACCGCAAGGCGTGCTGATCACCGCAACGGCTGCTGCCGCATTCGATCCCCGCACCGGTCCCACCGGTCGCATGATCGCCGAAGCCGGTGCCCCCGGACTCAACTATCGCGTGCTCGACGAAACCTACTGGATCACCCGCGGCGGCTTCTTCCAGGTCAACCGCTTCCTGCTTGAAACCCTCGTCGAGCTGGTCTGCAACGACGACGACCAGCCCCGCTCCGGCTCGCTTGCCTGGGATCTCTTCGCCGGCGTCGGCCTCTTCTCCCGCGTATTGGCTCGCAGCTTTAACCAGATCGTCGCCGTCGAAGCCAATCCCACCGCCGTCGCCGACCTGCGCGCCGCTCTCACCAAACGCGGCTCTATCAGCACCGTCCACGAGTCCACCACGCTCGACTTCCTGCGCCGTGCCGTTCTCGATCGCGACCGCCCCGAGCTCATCGTCCTCGACCCGCCCCGTGCCGGCGTGGGCCTCGAAGCCTGCGAGCTGCTCGCGCGCATCGCTGCGCCCACACTCCTCTACGTGTCCTGCGATCCCACCACCCTGGCCCGCGACCTCAGCGCCCTTCAGCCCTTCTACAGCATCCGCGCCCTGCACCTCGTCGACCTCTTTCCCCAGACCTTCCACCTGGAAACAGTCGCCATCCTCGAGCGCCGCAACTAGACACGCGCCCCCGCACCCTCTACCCTCAACTCACGCACCATTGCGCTCTACACTCCACCCTCTACGCTCTATACTCTGTTCTTAGTCAGCGCTTCTCATGCCGGTTGTCGGTGCTGCCACATCCTGGTTGTACGACTCCCCTGTCGTCGAGCCGCTCAGGCTTCGCCGGGTTCCGCTGCTCACTGCGTGCGCCTGCTTCGCTCTGGGCGACCTCCTCGCTCTCCGCTGGCAACCGACCCTCCTTCTCGCCGCCGCCACACTCTTCCTCTTCGCGCTCTCGCTCATCAGCCTGCGCAAGGCTCCTCGCATGGCAATCGTCCCAACCTACGCCCTGTGGATCGCCATCGGCTGCTGGTGCGCCCAGATCGAGCCCGCGATCCCGCAACAGGCCGCGCTCCACCACCTCGCCGACGGACTTACCCGTGACGTCCAGGGCACCGTCATCCGCGTCCGCACGCTTCCTCCGCCGCCACGAAACTCGCCCCATCCCGCCTTCGAACCCAACGCGTGGGATGCCGACCCCGACCCCGATACGCAGTCCGTCGACATCGACATCCAGTCGGTCGAATACCTAACTCCCGACCTCTCCGTCATGCAGCCCACCACCGGCGGCATCCGCTTCACAGTCAATGGTTCGCAGCTCACCCTTCATTGCGGCGATCTCATCGACGTTCCGCTTCGCCTCCGCACACCCGACGTCTACCGCGATCCCGGCGCGTGGTCCTACGCCGACTACCTCCTGAGCGAGGGCATCGGCGCAACCGGAAGCGCCCGATCCTCACGCGTGCAAATTCTCCACACCGCACGCCCAACCCTCCGCTGCCGCATCTTCGCCGTGCAGGCATGGGCCTCTAACCGCCTCCAGTCCTTCACCAACTCCAACGCGATCCACCATCTCCCCAACGCGCTGCGTCTCACTCCCGAAGACGCGTCCATGCTCAACGCCATGCTCTTCGGCGATCGCACCCACCTCACCCGCGCCCTGCGCGAGGCCTTCGAGCGCACCGGAACCTTCCACCTCTTCGTAGTCTCCGGCCTGCACGTCGCCCTGTTAGCCGGCGGCCTCTTCTGGTTCCTGCGACGCCTCCGCCTCCCCCAGGGCGTCGCCGTTCTCCTCACCATCCTCGTCGCCTTCGCCTACGCCGAGCTCACCGGCTTCGGCATTCCCGCCCAACGCGCGTTCCTCATGACGGCGATCTACCTCGTTGCCCGCTGGCTCGACCGCGAGATCACAGCGCTCAACGCCCTCGGCGCAGCCGCCCTCGCCGTCCTCGTCCTCGACCCCCGCTCACTCTTCGAGGCCAGCTTCCAGATGACGTTCGTAGTCATCCTCGCGATTGCTGGCCTGGCTATCCCCCTCAGCGAGCGCCTCATCCTTCCCCGCCTGCGCGCACTTCGCCACCTCGACATCGTGCGCGCCGATGCCGCGGTTCCCCCACGCATCGCCCAGTTCCGCGTCCACACCCGCATGCTCACCGAACTCAGCGGCGATCTCTTCGGCCCTCGCCTCGCCAGCCTTCCCGCCTGGCTGCTCCGTGCTTTCTTCTGGACCTGCGAAGCCATCCTCATCTCCCTCACCGCCGAACTCTGCATGATCCTCCCCATGGCCATCTACTTCCATCGGGCCACCCTGCTCGCTCTCCCCCTCAACTTCATCGACATCCCCCTGCTCTCGGTGCTGCTCTGCGCCGCGATCATCACCTTCCTCGCCTCTCTGTTCAGCGCCTGGCTAGCCCTCATTCCCGCCGCGCTCACGGCACTCTTACTGCACCTCATGCGCTTCACGGTCGACCGCGTGCAAAACCTCACCATCGCCAATCTCCGCACCCCGGAGCCTGCTCCCATCGCGCTCGCGCTAGCCTGCGCCTGCATTCTCTACTGCTGCTGGGCTCTCCGCGCGCACCGCCGCACCGTCTTCGCGACCGGCGTTTTCGCGGCCCTGCTCGTCCCGCTCGCCGTTCTCTATCCAACCCCGCCGCGCCTCCATCCCGGCGCCCTCGAAGTCACCGCCATCGACGTAGGCCAGGGCGACTCCATCTTCGTCGTCAGCCCCGCCGGCCAAACCATGCTGGTCGACGCCGGAGGTCCCACCGGCCGCGGCGAAAACGCAGCCGCGAGCGTTTGGGACGTAGGCGAAGAAGTCGTCGCACCCTACCTCTGGTCGCGCCGCATCCGCCACCTCGACGTCGTCCTGCTCACCCACGCGCACTCCGACCACATGGGCGGCATGCCCGCCGTCCTGCGCGACTTCCATCCCCGCGAACTCTGGATCAGCATCGACCCCGGCGACTCTCCACTCTTCTACGCGCTACTGGCGCAAGCCCGCGCCCAGCACATGATCATTCGCCATCTGCACGCGGGACAGGCGTTTCCCTGGTCCGATCTCCAGACCACCGTCCTCGCTCCCGAATCGCCGTATGCCAACGCCGGCACGCCCATCAACAACGATTCGCTCGTCCTCCGTCTCGACTACGACCGTGCCAGCGTTCTGCTCGAAGGCGACGCCGAAGCGCCCAGCGAAGCAGCCATGCTGGCCAACCACCGCATCCAGCCCGCAACCCTCCTCAAGGTCGGACATCACGGCAGCCACACCTCCACCACGCCCGAGTTCCTCGCGGCCGTCTCGCCCCTCGACGCCGTCATCAGCGACGGCCAGCACAACACCTTCGGCCATCCCAGCCCCATCGTCATCGGCCGCCTGGCCGCGGCCCACATCCACACCTATCGCACCGACCTCCTCGGAGCCACAACCTTCCTGCTCACCCCCAGTGGAGGAATCTCCGTAGCATCTGCCGCGTCTAATTGGTAGCAGCATCACAGGCCAGGGTGATAGAAACACTGCAAGCGTCACTCGCTGCTGTTGCCGTTGCTTGCTGTTCGCCGTTGCTTGCTGTTCGCCGTCGCTTGTTGTTCGCCGTTGCTTGCTGTTCGCCGTTGCTTGCTGTTCGCCGTTGCTTGCTGTTCGCCGTTGCTTGCTGTTCGCCGTTGCTTGCTGTTCGCCGTTGCTTGCTGTTGCCGTTGCTTGCTTGTTTTTCGTCGTTGCTTGTTTTCGCCGTTGCTTGTTGTTCGTCGTTGCTTGTTGTTCGCCGTTGCTTGCTGTTGCCGTTGCTTGTTTTTCGTCGTCATCCTGAACGCAGTGAAGGACCCCCGTATTGGCCTCTGCTGTTGCACTTGCCTTTCTTTCCGTCATTTCCCCCGGGAATCTGCTTCTCCCGCCAACGCCGCACCACCCAAAGGAGCCGCGATTGCCAAACCCCGACCCAACCCCGAACACCCCAACCATCACCCCCACCGCTGTTTCCGCCGATGCCCAGGAAGAGGCGCGTCTTATCCGCCGTCTCCAACTCATGATGAGCCTTGTGCTGCAGACCATCGCACAAGACCATTCCCTCACCATCGACGACGCCTCCCAGATGATCGCCGACGCGCGTTCCGCCGCCCTCGCCATGTTCCCCGGCAAGGAGCTGGCCTACGACCTCATCTGGCGTCCCCGCTTCCAGCGCCTCATGCGCGAACGCTTCCGCATCATGTAGTCCGGCTCAAACCTTTTGCTCACGACCGCATCCACCTTCGCCGTCCGCGCGGGACTCAAGATGCTGCGCGCTCCGACCGCCCCGAGATCTCCGCGGCCCGCGCCTCCGCGAACGCCGCCGCTCCCAGCAACGCGCATGAGTCATCCAGGATCACCCGCACCGGCATCGCCTCCAGCAGCGGCGACAGCCTTCCCTTATCCAGGAACGCCTGCGCAAACTCACCACCTTGCATCGTCTTCAGAATCTTCGGCGCAATGCCGCCGCCCAGGTACATCCCACCGGCCGCCAGCACCTTCAACCCAACGTTTCCCGCCTCTGCGCCAAACGCCGCCACAAACATGCGCAGCGTCTCCGCGCAGATTTCACTCGACCCATCCTCCCCGCACTGCCCAATCACCGCATTCGGATCTTCCTTCTCCATGCGCTCGCGCAGCCACGCCGGCTCGTCCATCTTTTGATCGTCGCGCAAAAACGCGTAGACGTTCTTGATCCCAATCCCCGACACCACGCGCTCAAGGCTCACCCGCCCATTCAGCGTTCTCCGCAAGTACTGCAGCAGCGCAATCTCGCGTTCATTGCGCGCTGCAAAGTCGCAGTGCCCGCCCTCCGAAGCAATCGGCCGGTGCCGCTGCGTCTTCTCATCCCAGATCAGCAGCGCCTCGCCCAGCCCCGTTCCCGCCGACACCAATCCCCTGTTCCCCTCCGCGGCCGGGTCGCCCTTGAGCAGCGTGAACACTTTATCCGGCGCCAGCTCTGGAATCCCGTAGCCGTTGGCTTCCAGATCGTTGATCAGAAAAATATGTTCGATGCCGATCGACTTCTCAAGCTCGCGCTCATCCAGCGTCCACGGCAGGTTGGTCAGCTTCAGGCGTCCATTTCGAACCGGCCCCGGACACCCGAAGCACGCCGCAACGATCTCTTCCTTCGACCCCTCGGCCTGAGCCAGAAATGTCTTCACCACCTCATCGAGCGAAGCATGCTCGCTGGACGGGAACTTGTTCTCTCGAACCAGGCCCAACCGACCACCCACAAAGTTGTACAGCGCCAGGTGAACCTTCGTTCCGCCAACATCGCCCGCAAGAATCATCCGCAACCGCCCCACTCACTACTCACTACTCACTACTCACTACTCACTACTCTTAGATTTCCAGCGTACCAACGCGATATCCCTCGCCGGTTTTCTCCGCCGGTGGCAGCTTCGCCGCGGCAGCCTGATCCACTAAGAAGAGAAGCTTACCATTCGCCGGCCGGATCAGCTGCGATGGCAGCCGGTCCGGGTCTCTCGGCCCGGTCAATACCTCGGCCAGGATGTCCGTCTTGCCGGGCCCCTCGACCTCGAACACCACCTCTGCCGCATGATTGATCACCGGCCAGGTCAGCGATATCCGCCACACATCCTTCTGCGGCACATGGTTGGCAATCACCAGCCGCCCCAGCTCATTGAGCCCCTCGGTGTTCGGAAACAGCGACGCCGTATGCCCATCCTGTCCCATGCCCAGCGTCACCAGGTCGAACGCCGGAGTCTCCGCTCCCTCAAGCTTCAGCACGTTGCGCAGCGTGCTCTCATACCGGCTCGCCGCGACCTCAGGATCCAGCTCGCCTTCCATCCGAAACACATTCTCCGCTGGGATTGGCACCTTGCTCAGCAGCAGATCGCGCGCCACGCCATAATTCGACTCTGGACTTTCCGGCCCCACGCACCGCTCATCCACCCAGAACAGCTGCAGCTTGTCCCACGCGATCATCTTCGCAAACGGCCCCGCTGGATCTGCCAGCAGCTTGAACGTAGCCTGCGGTGTGCTGCCACCCGAGATCGCCAGCCGCGCCATGCCGCGCTTTGCCACCGCCGCCTCCACTGTCGTCTGAAACTTCCTCGCCGAAGCCAGCGCCATCTCCGCCGCCGTCGGCCAAACCTGATACGTCACCGTCACCAAACGCGCCATCAACCCACTCCACCCAAATAAATTTCAGACCCAACCAAAAGAGCGGTCGCAACGGCGTCTTCCCCGCCGCAACCGCTCTTCACTACTCACTACCCACTACTCACTACTCACTGTCCCTACAGCTTGTACCACTTCCGTCGATCCCGCTTCAGCAGTGCATCCGCAGCCGGAGGTCCCCAGCTTCCCGCATCGTAGTTCGGGAAGTCATTGGGCGGACGCTTGGCCCACGCCTCAAGAATCGGCGTCATCAGGGCCCACGTCGCCTCCACGCCCGAGCGATGCGCAAACAGCGTTCCATCGCCCAGCATCGCATCCAGCAGCAACCGCTCATACCCGTTCGCCGAGCTCTTGCCAAAGCTCTCCGCGTAGCTGAAGTGCATCTCCACGGGCATCACATTGGTCGTCGGCCCAGGAACCTTCGCGCCAAACATCAGCGAGATTCCCTCGTCCGGCTGAATGCGCATCTTCAGCACATTCGGCTGCACCTGGCTCTTCGCGTCGTCGGACTTGAACATATGCAGCGGTGGCTGCTTGAACACCACCGTCACTTCGGTCACGCGCTTCGCCAGCCGCTTGCCCGCGCGCAGATAGATTGGCACGCCCGCCCAGCGCCAGTTCTCAATCTGCAGCTTCATCGCCACAAACGTCTCAGTATTCGAGTCCGGATCCACGCGGTCTTCTTCGCGATATCCAATCACCCGCTCGCCATCCACGCGGCCCGGCCCATACTGTCCGCGCACCGTGTCTTCCACCTGGATCGGATCAATCGCGTTCCACACCTTCAACTTCTCTGTCCTCACGGAAGCCGACTCAAAGCTGTCCGGCGGCTCCATCGCAACGAAGCTCAGCACTTCCATCACGTGGTTCTGCAGCACATCGCGCAGCGCGCCCGCGCTCTCATAGAACGGCCCGCGCCCCTCAATGCCAATCGACTCTGCCGCCGTGATCTCCACGTGGTCAATAAAATTTCGATTCCAGATCGGCTCAAAGATCCCGTTGCCGAACCGGAAGACCAGGATGTTCTGCACCGTCTCCTTGCCCAGGTAATGATCGATGCGGAAGATCTGGTCCTCGTGCAATACCCGGTTGATGTCATCGTTCAACTTGCGAGCCGATTCCAGATCGGTTCCAAACGGCTTTTCGATGATCACGTGCATCCACTGCCCGGGCGCCTTCGACTTCGTCATCTCGTGCTTGCCCAACCGGTCCGTGATGTCGGCAAAATACTCCGGCGCCACGGCCAGGTAGAACAGCCGATTCCCCTTGGTGCCGACCTTCTCGTCGATGTCCGCCAAGAAACCCTTCAGCCGGTCGAAACCCTCATCATCATCGAAGTTGGTCGTGAAGTACTTCACCCGCTCCATGAACTGCTTGAGCTTCGGGTCATCCGCCTCCACGCCGCCGCCCTTCACAATCCCGTCTTCCATGTCTGCGGAGAAGTGCGCGGAAATATCCCGGCGCGCCACACCCACCACCGCAAACGACTCGGGCAACAAACCTTCCTGCTTCAAATGAAACAGCGCAGGCAGCAGCTTGCGCTTGGTCAAATCGCCGGACGCTCCAAAGATCACGACGATGCAAGGATCAGGAACCCTCTCCTGTTTCTTTACGCCGTGCTCCCAACCTGCCTGCATCCCTGCGTGTTTTACTTCGTTTGGCATCTACTGCTCCTTACCTGTCTTTTTCTCCTCGTTGAACCTGCGTCCATGCTTCCGGCGAACCAGGGAAACCATTCGCCGCCCACTGGTTGACTGGTCGCGACTACGTCTTCTTCACGGCATGGCCGCCGAACTCGTGCCGCATCACGGAGAGCATCCTGTCAGTAAAGTTATCGTCCTCGCGCGAACGCACCCGGCGTATCAGCGACTCCGTAATCACCGGCGCCGACACATTCAGGTCAATCGCCTCAAAGACCGTCCAGCGTCCTTCGCCCGAGTCCGGCACATACGGCTCCAGTCCATCCAGCGTCGGGTTTTTCTTCAGCGCATCGGCCGTCAGGTCCAGCAGCCAGGACCGCACCACCGACCCGTGCCGCCAGATGTTCGCGATCTGCGTCAGGTCCAGCTCCAGCGCGTGCTTCGAATTCATGATCGAGAACCCTTCGGCATACGCCTGCATCAACCCATACTCAATCCCGTTGTGTACCATCTTCACGAAGTGCCCTGCACCCGTCGGACCCGTCCGTCCCCAGCCCGTATCCTTCGTCGGAGCCAGCGCTTCAAAGATCGGGCGCAGCCGCTCAATCACGTCCTCGTCGCCGCCCACCATCATCGAGTAGCCTTCGGTGATTCCCCAGATCCCGCCCGACGTTCCCACATCCACAAACTCAAAACCCTGCGGCTTCAACTGCGCATAGCGCCGCTGCGAGTCCTTGTAGTTGGAGTTGCCGCCGTCGATAAAAATATCGCCCTTCTGCATCAGCGGCTTCAGCTTGGAGATCGTGTCGTCCACCGGGTCGCCCGCCGGCACCATGATCCAGATCGCGCGCGGCGCCTGCAGATTCTTCACCAGCTCTTCCAGCGAGTTCACCCCCACCGAGCCGGCATCATTCAGCTTCTTCACCGCATCGGCGGAAAAATCAAAGCCGACCACCTTGTGGCCAGCCAGGCGCAAACGCTCCGCCATGTTGCCGCCCATCTTCCCAAGTCCAATCAATCCGAGTTCCATGTTGCAACCGCCCTCACGCGGAAAGTACCACTTAGAGAGTAAACTCAATCGCTGTCAATGCCCAGCCTCACGTCTCAACTCCTCCGTTACACCCCCCGTTTTCAATCCTTTACCGCCCAACCCGCGAATTCCTCGCGTTACGAACAGATGGCCACCGCTGGACCCTTACCGAATATCGGAATAATCGGCCCCCAGCGTCGTCGCTTCCCACCCCGCCAGGTCATGCTGCAACGCCTCGATCTTCGCCTTCACCCGCGGAATCGTGCTCGCCCCCAGCAATAAATGCAGCGGCGGATGCTCAGCCTCCACCGCCTTCACAATCGCCTCCACAGCCTTCTGCGGGTCTCCCGGCTGCTTCCCATCCTGCTCAGTGAAATACGTCCGCATCTTGCCGGCCGTCTGGTCGTACTCCGGAATTCTGCGCTTCGCCTCGCCCCCCGCCTTGCCCAGAAACTTCGTCCGGAACGGCCCCGGTTCCACAATCGTCACAGCAATCCCCAGCGGCTTGACCTCCTGCGCCAGCGCCTCGCTCAAACCCTCCACCGCAAACTTCGTCGCGTTGTACAAACCAAATCCCGGCGACGCCACGAGGCCCCCAATGGACGAAAGATTCACAATGTGTCCCGACCCCTGCTTGCGCATCTGCGGCAGCACCGCCTGCGTCACCCGGATCAGCCCAAACACGTTGGCCTCAAACATGGGCCGAAACTCCTCCTCGGCCGATTCCTCCACCGCCCCGACCATCCCATAGCCCGCATTGTTCACCAGCACATCCACCCGCCCAAACTGCTTTACCGCCGCACTGACCGCGACGTCCACCTGCTTCTGATCCGTCACATCCATCGCCGCCACCAGCGCCCGCTCCGGATACCGCGTCCCCAGCTCCTGCAGTCCTTCCACCTTCCGCGCCGTCGCCACCACCCGCGCACCGTTGGTCAGCAGATGCTCCACCAACTCGCGCCCAAACCCAGTCGACGCCCCCGTTACCAGCCAAACCTTATCCGACTTCGCCACGTTGCTCATACGAGATGAGATTCTTTCCCCACCCCCCACGATGCAAACCCCCAAATCCCCGCGCGCTCTTCTCCCGTCCCGATGGACTCGCCCTACTTCGCGAAACTTCGCGCCTCTCTTCGCGCCCGTTGCGTCAAGGCCTTTGCCCTACCCTCTCCCCGCCCTACCCCACCAGCTCCGTCACGCCACCCTCGCCCGCCACCAGCACAAGCGACGCCATACCAAGAAACAGCCCATGCTCCACCACGCCAACGACTCCGCGAATCTCCGCCGCCGTCTCCTCCGGCTCCGGAATCGCCCTGCCAGCGCAGTCCAGTATGTAATTCTTCTCGTCCGTCAAATAGATCGAGCCATCCGGATGATGCCGCAACTTCGGCCGCAAGCCCAGATCATGCAGCTTGCGTTCGACCAGCGGCAGCGCCATCTTCACCACCTCCACCGGCAGCGGAAACCGCCCCAGCACCGGCACCACCTTGCTCGAATCCACCACCACCACAAACCTGTCCGCCGCGCTGGCCACAATCTTTTCCCGCAGCAGCGCGCCGCCGCCGCCCTTGATCAATGCAAGCTCCGGCCCCACTTCATCGGCGCCGTCGACATACAGATCCAGCTCCGGCAGCTCCGCCAGCGTCACCACATCCATCCCCAGCGACAGCCCCAGGTTGTGGCTCGCATCACTCGAAGCCACGCACCGAATCTTCAGCCCCGCCTTCACCCGCTCCCCCAGCGCCTTGATGAACATCACCGACGTTGTGCCAGTCCCCAACCCAACCCGCATCCCGGCCTCAACCAGCTCCGCCGCCCGCTTGCCAACCAGTGCCTTCGCCTCATCCTGCGTCATCAGCACAACTCCGTTCCCTGATCCCTGATCTCTAATCTCTGCAGTTAAGGGTCTTAGCCGCGGGCCCTCAATCGGCGAGGAAAGAAGGCCCACGGCTAAAACCCTGTCTGCAAAACCAGAAGGCGGCAGTCCATCGAACCGCCGCCTTCACGACTCACTACCCACTACGCACTAGCTCTTCTTCACCAGCTTCTTAGCGGCTTCCACAACATGTCCAACGGAAACCCCCAGCTTTTCCAGAACAATCGCTCCTGGAGCCGAAGCTCCAAAGCGGTCAATCCCGATCGCCACGCCGTCGCGGCCAATGTACTTCCACCAGCCCATCGTCGCTCCGGCCTCGACCGAAATCTTCGGCACGCCATGCGGGAAGATCGACATCTTGTAATCTTCCGTCTGCTCCTCGAAGATCCTGAAGCTCGGCATCGATACGACGGTCGCGCTGATCCCGGCATCCTTCAGTTCGAGCGCAGCCTTCAGCACCACTTCGACCTCGGACCCCGTCGCCACCAGCACAATGTCCTTGCCATATTGCTCGAGCACATATGCGCCCTTGCTCGCGCCCTCATAGATCTTGTACTTCGTCGCATCCAGCACCGGCAGATCCTGCCGGCTCAGCGCCATAAAGCTCGCCGACTTCCGCTCCAGCGCCAAACGCCAGCACGCCGCTGTCTCGTTCGCATCCGCCGGACGAAAATCCGTCAAGTGCGGAATCGCCCGCAACGACATCAGGTGCTCCACTGGCTGGTGCGTCGGCCCATCCGGCCCCAGGCCAACCGAATCATGCGTGAAGATATACAGCGAGTGCGTGCTCATCAACGCACCCATGCGCATCGCCGAACGGCAATAATCGCTGAACGTAAAGAACGTTGACCCAAACGGAATCAGCCCGCCATGCGCTGCGATTCCATTCACCGCAGCCATCATGCCGAACTCGCGCACGCCGAAGAACACGTTGCGGCCCACCGGATCCACATGGAAGCTCGGCGAGTCTTTGAAGATCGTCTTGGTCGAAGCCGTCAGATCCGCCGCCCCGCCAAACAACTCCGGCACCACCTTCGCAATCGCATTCATCACCACCTGGCCAGCGTTGCGCGTGGCCACGGGCTTATCCGTCGGGAAGCTGGGAATCGCCTTCTCCCAACCATCCTTCAGCTTCGCCTCCGCCGTCCGCGTGTACTGCTCACCCAGCTCCGGATACGCCTTCTTGAAGGCATCGAACTTCGCCTGCCACTCGGCCTGCGCCTTCTTGCCTTTCTCGACAGCCTTCAGCCAGTTCTTCCCAGCCTCTTCCGGCACGTAGAAGTTCTTGTCCTCAGGGAACCCGAGATTCCGCTTGGTCGCTTTGGTGTCTTCCGGCCCCATCGCCTCGCCGTGCACCTTGTTCGTGCCGGCCCGCGGGCTTCCGTAACCAATCACCGTCCGCACCCGAATCAGCGACGGCCGCGCCGTCTCCGCCTTCGCCGCCTTGATCGCCTCTTCCAACGCGACCAGGTCGTTGCCGTCATGCACCATCTGCACATGCCAGTGGTACGCCTCAAAGCGCTTGGTCACATCTTCGGTGTAGCTCAGCGCGGTCGGCCCATCCAGCGAAATCAAATTGTCGTCGTACAGCACAATCAGCTTGCCCAGCGCCAGCGTTCCCGCCAGCGAGCACGACTCGTGCGAGATCCCTTCCATCAAATCGCCATCGCCGCACAGCACGTACGTGTGATGATCCACCGGCGTGTGATTGTCGTGGTTGTAAATCGCGGCGAGATGCTTCTCCGCAATCGCCAAACCGACAGCCATGCCCAGTCCCTGGCCCAGCGGCCCGGTCGTCACTTCCACGCCCGGCGTGTCCCCGCGCTCCGGATGCCCTGGCGTCTCCGATCCCCACTCACGGAACTGCTCCAGCTGCGAAATCGGCAGGTCATACCCCGTCAAATGCAGCACGCCATACAGCAGCGCCGACGCGTGTCCGTTCGACAGCACAAACCGGTCCCGGTCCGGCCACAACGGGTCCTTCGGGTTGTACTTCATGAACTTGTGGTACAGCAGGTAGGCGATCGGCGCGTCGCCCAGCGGCGCTCCCGGATGCCCATTCTTCGCGGCCTCCACCTGGTCGACGGCCAGAAATCTCAAAGTATTGATCGACAACTGGTCCAACTCATCCTGTTGCCGCTGATCTAACGCCTCTTGCTGCACTTGTTCAATCATTCCTGTCCTCGAAAGAGAGATGCGCCGTTCCGCGCTTCACAACCGTTCAGATGCCCAGCCCCACCGAATGGGCACGTTTACCAGTGTACTCGCGCCGCCGTGAATGCCAACCCAACGCGTCCCCGGGCCGCTAAACTAAAGTCAGCATGGTCACCGTCGCCGCCTTCTACCGCTTCCTCGCGCTCCCCAACCCCGCAGCCCTCCGCGACGAGCTCCGTTCCACCTTCACCTCCACCGGCCTCCTCGGCACCACCCTCATCGCCCCCGAAGGCATCAACGGCACCATGGCCGGCTCGCCCGCGCTCATCGACCACCTCCTCCACCTCCTCGCCGACCGCACCGGCCTCAACCGCTCCGAAGTAAAATTTTCCACCGCCGAAGCCCCGCCCTTCCGCCGCCTCAAGTTCAAGCTCAAGCGCGAGATCATCACCTTCCGCAACGCCGCCGTCGACCCCGCCCGCCCCGGCCAATACGTCGACCCCGCGCACTGGAACGCCCTCCTCGCCGACCCCGAAGTCCTCCTCCTCGACACCCGCAACATCTACGAGTCCGCCATCGGCACCTTCGCCGGCGCCGTCACCCCTCCCCTCGACACCTTCTCCGACTTCTCCGACTACGTCCGCCAGCACCTCGACCCCGCCCGCCACCGCAAGGTCGCCATGTTCTGCACCGGCGGCATCCGCTGCGAAAAGGCCTCGGCCTACATGCTCCAGCAAGGCTTCCCCGAGGTCTATCACCTCAAAGGCGGCATCCTGAAATACCTCGAAACCGTCCCCACCGAATCCAGCCAATGGCAAGGCGCCTGCTACATCTTCGACGAACGAGTCTCCGTAGACCACGAAGATTTCCAAGCCCCCTAACGACGTCATAGACCACAAAGACTTCCAAGCCCCCTAACGACGTCATAGACCACGAAGACTTCCAAGCCCCCTAACGACTTTCAACACCCACACCGCCCGCACCGCCCTCAACCGCCGTTGCCGTTGCCCGTTTTTCGCCGTCATCCTAAGCGCAGCGAAGGACCCCCGTATTGGCCTTGGCTTTTGCTTTTGCTTTTGCCCTTGCCGTTGCCGTTGCCCGTTTTTCGCCGTCATCCTGAGCACAGCGAAGGACCCCCGTATTGGCCTTGGCTCTTGATCTTGCCGTTGCCGTTGCCCGTTTTTCGCCGTCATCCTGAGCGCAGCGAAGGACCCCCGTATTGGCCTTGGCTTTTGCTTTTGCCCTTGCCGTTGCCGTTGCCCGTTTTTCGCCGTCATCCTGAGCGCAGCGAAGGACCCCCGTATTGGCCTTGGCCTTGGCTTTTGCTTTTGCCCTTGCCTTGCCTTGCCCTTGCTCTTGCTTTTGCCCTTGCCCTTGCCCCAACGCTTTGCTTCTAGGTACCCCCAGGCTTCAGCCTTGGGTCTCATACACCCACAAGCCTAGGGGCTTTAGCCCCTGGAGTATGACTTCCTTTCCCCGGAATTCCCTCCACGAAGGCAAAACCAATTCGTCCGACACCACCAAACTCTCGCGCCTCGAAGAGAAGATCGGCGCCGTCGGCACCGATCGAACCCCCGCCGGCCTGACCCGGATCCATACCGCCGCCACGATCACCCCCGAAAGGAGACCGCCCTCCCTGCCTTGAATTAACCTCCAACACGACCAGCAACCACCATCGCATTTAGGACTACAATTCGCGCATGCATTGGCTCCAGGAGCACCGCTTCTGTATAGGCATTCTGGCCGATTCGCTAACCTTTCTCGGCGGCCTCTTGCTGGCTCGCGACGCCATCAACCGGTTGCAGGATTTGAAAAACAAGCGCATCGATGAGGAGTTCCGCCGCACCTTTCCCAAGCTCAATCTCACCGACCAGGAATGGCGCGACGCGATCGCCGCCATGTGGTGGACCGTCGGCGGGTTTGCCCTCATGGTCGTTGGTTTTGCATTCCAGCTGCTGCTGCGCTTCGCCGGCGATTGATGCGTCGGAACATCCGACTGGCGGATTTTCCGATAATCCGCTATGCTATTTCAAGGGATGGATGCTATGCCCACCAGTGAGTTTCGACTTTCAATCGGCGCCAAGCGGCAGCTAACCCTCCCTGCCGAGCTGCTCGAGCAACTCCAGGTTCCCGAGCGCGGCGAGTTGTTGATTCAGGTCATCGGCGATCACGCCGTAGTCACGCCCCTTGTCAGCGTGCCACGCGCACAGCTGCCCGAAGAGCTGCGGCGCACCTTCGAATCGCGTCGCGGCCCTCACCCATCCGACATCCCCTTGGCGCAATTCTTGTCCGAGGTTGGCTACAAAGAAACAGCTCCACAGGCCGCCGCCCCGCCCCGGATGTCGATACGGGAGCGTTTGGCCAGTCAAACCCCCAACGAGATCGAGGCACTCCAGCAGGCTTCTCCGCACCGCACCCGGCGGCGCTTTACCCCCCTCTCCAAGGAGCGTCCCATGCGGCTGACGGTGCGTGAGAAGCAGGTGCTGCAGCAGGTAACCAACGCGCAATCTGCGCGGCAGATTGCAGAGACCCTCGGCCTCGCAGAATTCACCGTGAAATCGAATCTCTCCAGCATTCAGCGGAAGTTTGGAAAGTTGCTGTCGACCTCGCCCGACGAAGTCCGGTCCGCCGGCAGCTAAGTACAGGCTCCCCAAATATCCTTCTTTCAGAGTCGTTTGCTACAATCTCGCGCATGTCCTGTGTAGTGGATGTCGCTCGACCCCTGAAAGCCGAGATTCTCCATTACTCGCCCAAGGTTCGTAACGAGATTGGCAGTGACCTGCTGGCCCTCCAGGAAGATCCTCTGCCCGCGGATCGTGCCGATCTCACTCGCCCGTATGGCTATTTCCATCAGCTACCCTGCGGGTATTACGTGTCGTGGGAGTTGATCGGCGACCAGCAGGACCTCCTCCTTCTCATTCTTACCGGCACCTGCCGCAACATCACCGTCCGCATACTCGGGGCCGGCGAGGATCCTCCCGCCCCGACCCTCTAACCTTGTCAACCCCCCTGCCGCCCACCCTCCGCCCCAACCCGCTGATTCCAAGCCAGATAAAACTTCTCAAAACTTGGCATAGTTACCCCCCGCCAGTCACTACAATTGAAGTAGGGATGAATCCCGCCAAACCCACACAAGCCTCCAAAACAAGATCGGTGCAGTAACGACGGTACTTTGCCCCGTAACCCGCCTGCTTAGACTACTTTACGGGCGAAATATGACTTGGCAGGGGGGTACCTTGGCCTCTAAGCCGTCTGCTGAGACTACTTTGCGGGCAAAGTATGACTCGGAAGGGGGGGGGGTACCCACAACTCTCCGGCCACCGCGACTACACCTTCAACCCAATCAGCCGCATCAGCTCCACCCCATTGCTCTTCATCGCCACGCCCTCCCGCAGCGAGAAGTCAAAGCGCATCTGCCCGTCCACAATCTCATCCTGAAAGTGCATATTCTTCATGGCCCCCTGCGGCAATCCGACCATCTCTGCCAGCGCGAGGTCGTGCGTGGTCACCATGCCAATCGCGCCGGCCTCCACCAGCTCCCGAACCACGCCCTCGGCTCCCACGAGCCTGTCCTTCGAGTTCGTCCCCTGCAGCAACTCGTCCAGCAAAAACAACATGCCGTCTTTACCCGCGCCTTCCGCTAGCGAGCAAATTCTGCCCAGCTTCTCTATCTCGGCATAAAACCGCGAGTGGCCTTCCTGCAGCGAATCATTCAGCAGCAAGCTCGCGCCAATCCTCAGCGGCGTCAGCCGAAACCTCTTCGCCCGCACCGGAGCTCCACACATCGCAAGCACCGTGTTCACGCCCAGCGTGCGCATCAGCGTACTCTTGCCGCTCATGTTCGACCCGGAGATCAGCAGCACGCGCGTCTCGCCGCCAATCTGCAGACTGTTCCGCACGCACTTCGCCGCCGCAATCAGCGGATGCCCCATCGCCTCGGCATCCACACCAGCGCCCTCGCGCTCGAACTCCGGAAACACATCCGCCGGATGCTCATACGCATACATCGCCAGCGAGTTCAGCGCCTCCATCTCGGCGACGGCTTCAATCCACAGCCGCACCGCGCCTCCATGCTCCCGCCTCCACCGCTGGATCGCCCAAGCCACCTGCACCGAATACATCAGCGGCAGATTCAGCCCCTTCACAATCATGTTGTCCATCGAGTCGCGCCATTGTCCGAGCTTCCCAAGCTTCCCAATCGCCACCGACCCGGCGATCGTATGCGACGTCAGCTTTCGCTTGATCTCCACCAGTCGTTCCGACGCGAACGTCTCCGCCTCCATCACCTCCAACAGCGACGCCAGCAACTGCATATTCCTCACCGCAGCATCGGTGCCCTCGAGCACAGCCGTGATCCTCTTCTCGAACGGCCGTCGCACCAACTTCTCCGCCACCAGCACCACCAGCAGCAGGCCCGTTACGTCGCTGGGCGTTATGGATCCCGGCTGTCCCAGGCTCCCGCCCAGCCACAACCAGACTCTCGCACCCGACAGGACCGCGAACAGACCAGCCAGCACGCCCGCAACCCATGGCATCCAGCGCTGCGTCAGCACATCCTCGGCCGCAGCCCACTCCCGGAGCGCCTCTGCCTGCACACCCACTGCAGCCGTCTCGCCCGCCACGCCCATCCGCTCGCGCAGATCCACCCGCCCGCGCAGCTCCTCGATGGCCGCCTGCCGCCGTAGAACCTCGGCCACCTCCGCCGGCTCCAACAGCCACGTCAGCAGTGTCTCCTCGCCCATCCGTGTCCGCGCGCGGCACAGCAGTTCGAACATCCCACCCCGCCCCACAACATCCAGGTCCCCCGCATACAGGCTCGCGGCCAGCCGCCCCCGCACCGCCGCGGAGAGTCCCGCAGTCTCGCGTACCTCCAACCCAATCCAGCGGTCTTCAATCCGCGCAATCCCTCGGCGATAGATCTCGCCCGCCCGCTGTGCCGAACCAAGCCGCCGCGACACCCTTCCCTGCCACACCCCCAGGGCAATGAACAGCCCGATCGGAATCGCAAGGCACCAACGCGGACCTTCGCTCAGGAAGATCGTGAACCACGCCACGCCCAGAAACAGCACGACCGCGGCGAGCCGCAGCCAGCCTAGCCACAGGTGCAAAGCCTTAAGTTTTGCTGCTTGCTCTTCATGCGCCTGCAACCGCCGCTGATATTCCTGCAGGGGTCCAGCCGGCGCGGACCCGGCACTCACAGCTTCATTCATCAGTCCATTATGGACGCGCCAGGTCATCCTCCTCGGCGCGTCCTCGATGAAGTTCTTCTGCGCGGCTTATGCGATAAGTCTCCGTCGCACGACTCCCGCAAAGCCCATCAAGCCCGTGCCCAGCAACAACAGGCTCTGCGGCTCTGGCGTCACCGTCGTACCCGGCGCCTGGTCCAGCGTCGTCTCACCCACCTGCACCACGTACTGCGAGGTCTGCACCACAGTGAAGTTCACAATCCCGGTTCCCAGCGAAGCGATCTGCCCTGCCGTCAAGTCATCGGACCACGGCGTCGGTATGCCGGAGATATCTTCATAGCAGACGCCGAACTCCGTGCAACTCGCCACCAGGATGTTGCCAAGATACAGGTTCTCGCCAGCCGACGACGAAAGGTTCGGCGTGTCCGCGCTCCCAAACGATCCCGTCAGATCGATCGACGTATCGCCCGCCAGAATGTTGAACGTTCCAATCACCGTCGGCGGCTGATACGGCCCCGGATCGGGGAAAAAGTTGTAACCCTCGTAGGAAGGGAGTGTTTGAATGTTGTCTGCTTTCGCATAGGTCGTTCCAGCAAGGGCTGCGAGAGAGAGGACTACCAGGAACATCTTCATGAAGAACTCCAGGGATGAGATCACGGCGTGAGCCAGCGTTCAAGAAGGCGCTCGCGATATAGGATGCAGCAATCGGTGCACCGCGAACGTGAATCGTCAAACCTCTCGATTTGCCCGAAATTCGCTACGAAGAAGGTGCGTCCAGCGTCGCATTCTGCAAGAGTTTGCAGTCCTCTGAGAAAAAAATTCTCCTCACCCTCGCTGCGATGTGAAGCTAGTGCTCTGGGGCCGAGGCAGAATTCGTTGCTCCGGCTATTGGGCTCCAACCTCCCCGCAACGTCCCCACCTCGTTCCTATTCCCTCAGATCCATGGAACCACAAGGCGGCTTCGGGCGTATCCTCATGTCGTATCCCAAACGACCGCGCGCCCCTGCGTCCCATGCGCGCTGGAGGATTCATGACCCGCACACTTCGCTCCCTGACCACCTTCGCCGTAGCCGCGCCCATCGCCTGCCTCCTGCTCTCCGGCTGCCACGTCACCGAGGACGACCACGGCGACCACAAGAACGTCAGCATCGGAACTCCCTTCGGCTCCATGAAAGTGAATACCAACAAGAATGGGACCGACACCGCCTCCATCGGCATCACGGCCTACCCCGGCGCCACGCCCATCAACGACAAGGACGACGACAACTCCAACAACGCGAACGTCACCATGAACTTCGGCCCCTTCCATCTCGGTGTCAAGGCTGCTGACTTCCAAAGCTCCGACCCCTCCGACAAGGTCATCGCCTTCTACACCAAGGATCTCGCGTCCCGCTACGGCAGCGTCATCGAGTGCCGCGGCCACAACTCCGTTGGCTCCGTCAATCGCACCTCCCAGGGCCTCACCTGCAGCGATGACGAGCACACCCACATCAAGACCCACGATGGCGACCACAAGGGCTTCTCCATCACTAGCGGCGACTCCGCCGCCGACATCGAGCTGCGCTCCGGCTCCCCGCAGCATCTGCACATCGTCGGCATCGAGCCCCGTGACGGCGGCACCAAGATCGGCCTCGTCTCCCTCGATCTCCCCTCCGATCTCTCCAATCACGACAGTAAAGACAGCGAATAGCCAGCAAGAACAGCGAATCGTCCAGCCGCGCTTGCTGCCCGGCCAGCTATACACCATCAGGGAGAATGCTCTACCCTTCAAAGTAGTGAGTCCCCGCATCTGTTCCCGCTGTCACGCCGTCCTGCATCGCGAAGATGAGGGAGCCCTCGTCTATTGCTGGAACTGCGGAGCACCGCAGGTGCAGCTCTCCGAAGAGCTCCGCGACCAGATCGATCAGCAGATCACTGCCCAGCATGCCGCCGCCAATCCTCTGGCCGAGCCCCTCGCGCAGCCCATCACCCCCAGCCATGCCGTCGTCTGGCGCGGCGCCATCCAGACTGCCGGCCTCGCAGCAGCCATCGCCGCCGGCCTCGCCCTGCTGTCGTTCGCCCTTCCCCCCGTCACGCTGCTCTCGCTCTTCTGGTTCATCTCCGCGCCCATCATCGTGATGGGCCTCTACAGCTCCCGCTTCCGCAAGACCCACATCACCGCCGGCTTTGGCGCGCGCCTCGGCCTCCTCACCGGCCTCTTCATCCTCATTGTCACCTCCACGCTCAACACCATTGGCCTCGTTCTCCAGCGCTTCGTCTTCCACTCCACCGCCGAGCTCGACACCCAGATCGACAAGCTCTTTGCCCAGGTGCACGCCAACTTCGCCACGCAATCGCAACAGTCCGTCAAGATCATGAGTGACATGCTCGCCATCCCGGAGTTCCGCGCCGGCATCCTGCTCAGCAGCATCTTCTTCGGCCTCACCCTCTATCTCGCCTACTCCGCCACCGCCGGCGCCTTCGCCGGCTACCTGCGCTCCCGCTCACCCCGAGCCTGACCTCCCTGCCATTCTCCCGATACTCGCCCACCTCCCTCTCCCACGCGCGCTGACCGGTACCCTCCGCTGCTATCATGAAGGGCAAACCATGAGCGATCTCACCCAGTCCGCCGCAGCCTCTCCCTCCGCCTCCAAGCCGCAACTCCGCGAGAAGGGCCGCCTCATGTCCGCCTCCGAGATCGAGCGCACCCTCGTCCGGCTCGCGCACGAGATCGTCGAGCGCAATAACGGCAGCGACAACCTCGGCCTTATCGGCATCAAGCGCCGCGGCGTTCCCCTCGCCCAGCGCATCGCCAGGCTCATCGAGACCATCGAGAAGTCTCCCGTCGATACCGGCGTACTCGACATCAGCTTCTACCGCGACGACCTCTCCACCGCCGGCCCTCGCCCCGTCGTCGAAAAAGGCGACATCGGCTTCGACGTCAACGGCCGCGACATCATCCTGATGGACGACGTCCTCTACACGGGCCGCACCATCCGCGCTGCTCTTGATGCGTTGTTTGACCAGGGCCGCCCCAAGAGCGTCCAGTTGCTCGTCCTCATCGACCGCGGCCACCGCGAGCTTCCCATCGAAGCCCGATTCATCGGCCGCACCATCCCCACCTCCCGCCGCGAAATCATCGAAGTCAAACTCCGCGAAGTCGACAACGATGAACAAGTAATCCTCGTCGAACTCGCCGACTGAATCTCCCGCCCCAACAGGGAGAAGAAGGCCAACAGCCCGACAGATCACAGCCTGGGGCGAAGCCCTAGGGACCCTCCGTTCAAGCAAGTAAGGGCCAACGGCCCGACAGATATTAAAGGGGGCCAACGGCCCCCGGCCCCCCAAGCCATCGCAAACTCTAATCTCTGCGTCCTTCACAATCGCCATCGCATCTGCATCTGGAACCAACCCCATGAGCCAGGAATCCCTCAACCAACTCGACAACGAGCTAGACGCCAGCACCGTCGAAGCCGTTCCCGTGCCTGCTCCTAACGCCGGGGTCCCCGGACAGCTTGCTGGCGGGGGTGGAAACGCCCCCGAACCCCTCAGCATGCGCGCCGTCCTCCGCGTCGTCACGATGCGCCGCCTCTGGTACGCCCAAATCGTCTCCACCTTCGGCGACTTCCTCGCTCTCTTCGCGGTCATCACCTACATGACCTTCCGCCTGCACGCCACACCGCAGCAGGTCACCGGCATCCAGATCGCCTATCTCCTCCCCATCGCGCTCATCAGCGTCCTCAGCGGCGTCTTCGTCGATCGCTGGCCCGTCAAAACAACGCTCGTCACCAGCGACTTTCTCCGCGCCGGCCTCTGCCTCTTCCTCCTTCTCGTCCACAGCGTCTACGGCTTTTACGCCGCGCTGGCGGCGATCAGCGTCGTCTCCAGTTTCTTCAGCCCCGCGCAGGGCGTTGCCATCCGCTCTGCCGTGCCGTTGCATGGACTCCGCTCAGCCAATGCGCTCATGCAACAGGTCATGTTCATCATGCGCATCATCGGCCCGTCCATTGCGATCCTGCTGGTCGGTGCCTTCGGCGCCAAAGTCTGCTACTACCTCGACTCCGCCAGCTTCATCGCCTCCGGCTCGCTCATCGCCTCCCTCTCCCTGATTCTTCCCCGCAAGACCCCGCCTGCTCCAGTCGACGGCCAGCCGGCCGTCCAGGAAAAAACCGGCATCCCCCGCGTCCTCGCCGACATGAAGGTAGGCGCCGGCTTCATCTTCCACCACGCCGGCCTTCTCTTCGTCATCTTTGCCCTTGCCGCCGCCATGTTTGTGATGGGCTGCTTCGGCCCACTCATCGCCGTCTATGTTCGCGACGTCCTGCACGCCCTCACCAAGACCTACAGCATCGTGAGTGCCATGATTGGCTTCGGCCTGCTCATCGGCGTCAACACCCTCAACGCCTTCGCAAAGAAGATGAGCAACACCCTGCAGGTCTACCTCGGCCTCGGCGGCATCGCCTTAGGAACCCTCCTGCTCGCAACCATCCCAACCGTCGCGACCACCATCCTCGGCTGCTTCCTCATCGGCTTCTCCACCGCCGGCATCATCGTTCCGTCACAAACATTAGTGCAGCAGGAGACCCCACCCGAGCTCATGGGCCGAGTCGGTTCCACCCTGATGTCCGCCATCTTCACCGCGCAGATTCTCGGCCTGGTGCTCTCCGGCATCCTCGCCCAGCACACCAGCATCCGCGGCGTCTTCGGTCTCTGCACCGCGCTTCTGGTCGCGCTCATCGTCGCCGGCAAGCTGTGGATGGAACCTGCCGAACACCCCGCCCTCACCTGATCGTTTCTTCGCGCTATTTCTTGGCGAACGATCGCACCAGCACAACCATGTTCCACAGATCATCGTTCTTCGCCCGGTCACCCTCCGCCGGCATCTGGCCGTCGCCGTTCTTGATGATGTAGAACAGCTCCCCATCGGTCCTCGCCTGCAGCGCCGCGGGATCGCTCCAGTCCTTCAGATCCATCTTCAATTGCACGGCAAGTTCGCCCTTTCCGTTGCCGTTGGCTCCGTGGCACATCGCGCAATCGTAGCCGTACATCTTGGTCGCATGCGCCCTTCCTTCGCTCGTTGGCTTGACCGGGTTCGTCAGGTGTACGGCTTCGGGAGGAATTACCAACGGGGCTGGTGCAGCCGCAGGTTGTTGCGCTGCTCCCGCAATGAAAAACAGGGAAAGCAGCAAAAACGGAGGAAACATAGAACGCTCCTGTTGAGTAGCGCCCTAACTATACCCTTGGTTGGGGCCACCCGCCAGTTCCATACGTCCCCAGCCTCCCACCCTCCACCCCGCCCGTCAGTGACTTCCATCACCCCGCCGCGTCTTCCACCCCTGTCGCACGCCGAATCAATCCTTCGACACCGCCGCCCGCGCAATCAACACCGCGGTATACGCCGCCCCAAACCCGTTGTCGATGTTCACCACCGTCACATTCGGGCTACACGAATTCAGCATCCCCAGCAGCGCCGTCGCGCCGCCAAACGAGCCGCCATAGCCCACCGACGTCGGAACCGCAATCACCGGAACCCCCACCAGCCCGCCCACCACCGAAGGCAGCGCCCCCTCCATCCCCGCACACACCACCACCACATCCGCCGCCGTCAGCTCGCTCCGCACCGCCAGCAGCCGATGCAGTCCCGCCACGCCCACGTCATACATCCGCGTCACCCGCGCACCAAACGTCTCCGCCGTTACCGCAGCCTCTTCCGCCACCGGCAGATCGCTCGTCCCCGCACACACCACCGCAACATGCCCCTGCGTTTTCTCCGACGCCGGCGTCTGCCGCAAGCTCACCGTTCGCGCCATCGCGTTATGGATAGCCCCGGGATACGCACCCACCAGCGCTTCTGCAGTCCCCGCCTCGACCCGCGTCACCAGCACATCCACGCCATCGGCCAGCAGGCTCCCAAAGATCGCCAGTGTCTGCTCCTGCGTCTTGCCCGCCGCATAGATCACCTCCGGCAACCCGCTGCGCAGGCTGCGATGATGATCCACACGCGCATGCCCCAGGTCCTCAAACGGCAGCGACGCCAGCCGCTCCGCCGCCGCCGCCGGCGACATCCCCCCGCGCTCCACCTCCGAAAGGATCTTCAGCAAATCATTTCGCTTCATGACGCGACCTTGCCCCCGGCCTTCTCCCTCTCCCCGGCCGCATACGCCGCAATCGCCGCCTGCTGCACGTGCTTCAGCGGAACATCACACCGCACCGCGGCAGCGCGGCAGTCTTCAAACTCAGGCGCCGCATTCATCACTTCGCCATCCAGCTTCCCAATCTTCATGCGAATCTCCCCATACGGCGTCTGCACCGCAAGATGATGCCGCTCCAAACAACTGCGCTCGTCGCGACGAATCCGCATCCCCAGCGTGCTCGTCTCGCGCAAAATTAATCGCTCCAACTCCGGCCGCTTCGCCTCGCCGCACAGCACCGTCAGCAGCGTCCCCGGCCTGCCCTTCTTCATGATCACGGGAGTCAGCATCACATCCATCGCGCCCGCGGCCAGCGCTCGCTCCGCCACCCACGCCAGCACTTGCGGCGACAAATCATCCAGCGCCGTCTCCAGCACCGTCACCGTCTCCGTCTTCGCTCCGCCGTTCACCTCACCAACGCTGATCCGCAGCGCATTCGGAAATCCCTTCGGATTCCGCGACCCCGCGCCATACCCAATCCGCTCCACGCTCATCGCCGGTTGCGCTCCAAACACCGGCTCCAGCATCCGCACCAGCGCCGCACCCGTCGGCGTCACCAACTCCTTCTGCACGTGCGCCGAGTACGTCGGAAACCCGCGCAACAAATCCGCCGTCGCCGGAGCCGGCACCGGAAACGTTCCATGCGCGCACTCCACCATGCCGCCCCCCACATTCAGCGCCGAGCAATGCCACGCATCCACCTTCAAATGCTCAATCCCCGCGCAGGCCGCAACAATATCGACGATCGCATCCACCGCGCCCACCTCGTGAAAGTGAATCGCCTCAACTTCCACGTTGTGAATCTTCGCCTCCGAAGCCCCCAGCAACTCGAACGTTCGAATCGCACGCGCCTTCACCGCCTCCGCCAGCGGCGCCTTCCGAATCAACGTGCGAATCACCGACAGCGAGCGCCCATGCACATGCTCATGCGTGTGCGAGTGTCCATCCTCATGCGTGTGTCCATCCTCATGCGAATGCGCGCTTCCATCCTCGTGACTGTGAGTATGCGTATGCGAATGATCGGCCCCATGTGCATGACCGTGCGCTGCGTGCGACGCTACCTCTTCCGCCACAGCCGCGCCCTCCATCACCTGCACCCGCGTACACGAAATCCCGCTGCGATCCACCGTCTCAATCTTGAGCCACGCGCCCAACTCCAGCGCCGACGTAGCCTGCTCCAGCACCTCCGCCGGAACTCCCGCATCGATCAACGCACCGAGCAACATATCGCCGGCAATCCCGGCAAAGCATTCTAAATAAGCAATCCGCATGAACTCTCTTTCACTGGTGGAACGAAATTTGTAAGGTGTCGAAATCCGCAACGGATAATCCGCCCTACCCCGCCTGGCCAATCGCCGTAACCGGCAGCACATCATTCATCGACCCCGACCGATACCCCTGCGTATCCAGCGTGACATACAAAAATCCCGCGCCACGCACCGCCTCCGTCATTCGATCCATCACACTCAACGTCAGCGCCCGCTCAAGATCTTCTCGCGCAATCTCAATCCGCGCAAGATTTCCATGGTGCCGCACCCGCACCTGCGCAAATCCAAGCGCATGCAACGCCTCCTCCGCACGCTCCACCTGCGCAAGATTCTCCGCCGTCACTTCGCGCCCATACTCAATGCGCGACGACAAACACGCACTCGCCGGCTTATCCGCCAGTTCCAGCCCAGTCTCCCGCGCCAGCGCCCGAATCTCGCTCTTGCTCAGCCCGGCATCCACCAGCGGCGCCAGCGCTCCATGCATCGCCGCCGCCTTCTGCCCTGGCCGGAACTCCCCGCGATCATCCAGATTCATTCCGTACGCCAGCCGCTCAAACCCCAGCCGCACCCGCGTCTCTTCCATCTGCGTAAACAACTCGCTCTTGCAGTGGAAGCATCGCTGCGCATCGTTGCGCGCATACTCCGGCTTCTCCAGCTCGTTGGTCCGCAACACGCGCACAGGAATGCCATGCCGCTCGGCGAACGCCATCGCATCCGCCAGCTCCTTGCGTGGCAGCGAAGGCGAATCCGCAATCACCGCCAGCATCCGCTCGCCCAGCGCTGCGTGCGCCGCATACGCCAGGTACGCCGAGTCCGTGCCGCCCGAGTACGCCACCAGCAACGAACCCACCGCCGCAAGATTCGCCTGCAACAACTCCGATTTGTCCTTCAAATCCATCGTGCTCAGCCTTTGCTGCGATCAGTAAATCGGAAGAAGAGCGACTGCTTCGCCACCGGCGCCGCAAGCTCATTGATCGAAGCCATCTGCGTATGCGACAGCGGCGTAAATTCACTCGCCAACCGCACATTCTCCTCCAGCTGCGCCACCGAATCGCAACCGATAATCACCGTGCTCACCGGGTGCGTCAGCGTAAAGTACATTGCCTCGCGCATATTAATCACTCCCCCGCGCGTCGCAATCGCCGACCCTTCCCACGAGTGCTGCTGCTTCTCCAACGGCGGCGGCGTCCAGCTCGTAAGCAGCCTCCCACGCGCCGGAACCTTCATCCCGATAATGCCCATCTGCTTCTCCACCGCCAACGGCAGCAGCGCATCGGAAAAACTATAGATGTGCGAATCGGCAGCATTCAGCGCCAGCAGAATCGTATCGAAGGGATGCCGGTTGATCGCGTCCATCAGCGCATCAGGCCGATAATGCCCCGTCACGCCAAGGAACCGCACCACCTTCTGCTCCTGCATCTCGATCAGCGCTTCCATCGCGCCGCCCTTCGCAAAAATCGCATCCACATCTTCCGGCAGCCCCACATCATGCAACTGCCACAAGTCCACATGGTCTGTGTTCAGCAGCTTCAGCGACTTCTCGATCATCCGCAGCGAACCCTCGCGCGTCCGCTCCTTGGTCTTCGTCGCCACAAACGCCTCGTTGCGACGCCGCTTCATCACCTGGCCGTAATACTGCTCGCTCCAGCGCTCAGGCCCGCCATAAATCGACGACGTATCCACATAATTCACGCCCAGATCCAGCGCGCGCTCAATGATCGGCACCGCCACATCAAAGTTATTTGCCCGCTCCAGCGCCGCCTGGCCACCCAGGCTGAAGATGCCAACCTTGTACCCCGTCTTCCCCAAATTACGCGTCGGCATCGCCGTCAGCGTTCTTGGATTATCCGGAAGCGCACCAAACTCTTTCGCTGCCTGTGCGTGCGCCGGCATCCCAGCCTGCGCCAGCAACCCGGCAGCCAGCGCTCCACTCTTCTTCAGAAAACTACGGCGATCTCCAGCATTCGGCGAATTGCTCACGGGCCAAGCCTCCAGGTTCTACTGATTCCCGATTCTATTCCAGCCACAGGATTCGTGATTACCGCGGGCTTCCGCCAGGATCCACGCTGGCCACAGGAGTCTGCGTTACCGGTAGCGGTTGCCGTGTTGGTTCAGCGGAGGGCACCGTCGGCTCCGTCGTCTCTTCGTCCCCAATCTTGAAAACCGGCGTGCCCTTGGGCAGCTTCAGTCGACCATCCACCAGGTACGCCACCACCACGCCGCCCGTCACCTCGGGCGCAAGAATCGTCAGCGGAATCAAATACTTCTTGCTCTTCACCAGCGACTCCGTCACACCATCCACCGCGTGACTGCGCGGAATCGTGCCCGGCACCTGCGGAATTACGAACGCCCGCATGTTCACGTCCGGATACTTCTCACCGTAACCCACCAGCGAACGCGCCACCTGCTTCGGCGTCATCAGCCCCACATCCGCAATGAAGTTGCGATGAATTGCATGCGGCATATAAATGTCCAGCACCATGCGCGAAAAATCTGCACAGTTATGAAAGAACAAGTTGAAGTGCCCCACATTCTTGCGGTCGTTAAAGATCGCGATGAACCGCTCATCCTGCTCCGCCGTGCTGTCCACCTCGAACCCATGCATCGTCCGGATATACGACTCGCCCACCAACTCGTTCCACTCACCCTTGGGCGCTTCCCCCTTTTTGTTATCCGGAGCCAGCTCCATCAGGTGCGCCCGGCGATAGGCATCCTGCAACGCCCACACCTGCGCCCGATCCGCAGTCGCTGGAATCTCCTTCACATCATCCACGGCATACAGGTACCCGACCAGCGGCACCGCAATCCAGTCATAGCCATCCATCTTGTGATACCGGCTGATCACCACGCCATACTCTCCCGCGTGGCAAGCTCGAAGAGACGTCGGCGAATCAGCGCAGACGTGGTTCAAATAAATCGCCGCATGGCCGGTCGGATTCATCGCGCCAAATGCGCCATAAGGCTCTTCCATCAACAGCGCCACGCCCGCGTGCGCCGTCCCAGCCGTCACCAGCAAGCACCCCAGCACACAGCCCAGGACTGCCATCCTCCGTCGAAGCATTCGGTTGCCGTGCCGCACCACTGCCTCGCATTTGTCCATATGTATTTGGATGCAAATGGTCGCCTCGCGGCCAACGAGACCCTCTTCGCGCACACTATCCGCGCCACAATTCAAAGGACTTAGCCCCCAAATGGAATGACCGCGGAACTCTCCCATCTCCGAAAATAACAGCGAACCCCGCCCCCACCGCGGGGCCCGCCGAAGAACCTCTACGCGTTGTACGTGGACGACGACACGCGCCCGCCATGCCCCGTCCAGTTGGTATGGAAGAACTCGCCACGCGGCTTGTCGGTCCGCTCATACGTGTGCGCGCCAAAGAAGTCGCGCTGCGCCTGCAGCAGATTCGCCGGCAATCTCGCCGTGCGGAACCCATCGTAGAACGCGAGCGCCGTCGAGAACGCCGGAGTCGGCACCCCCAGCTCGATCGCCTTGATCAGCGCCTTCCGCCAGCTTCCCTGGTACTTGTTCAGCGCGCTCGAGAAGAATTGATCCAGCAGCAAATTCTCCAGGTTTGGATTCTTGTCGAACGCCGCCTTAATATCGCTCAGGAAGATGCTGCGAATGATGCAGCCGCCGCGCCACATCAGCGCGATGCCACCCATGTTCAGCTTCCAGCCAAACTCCTTCTCGGCCGCACGCAGCAACATGTAGCCCTGCGCGTAGCTCACCATCTTCGAGCAGTAAAGCGCTCGCCGCACAAGCTCGATGAACTCCGCGCGGTCGCCAACCGACACCTTCTCCGCAGGCCCCTCCAGCACCTTCGAAGCCTTCACGCGGTCGTCCTTCAACGCCGACAGGCAGCGCGCAAACACGCTCTCGCCAATCAGCGTCACCGGCATGCCCAGGTCGAGCGCAGAGATCGCCGTCCACTTGCCCGTACCCTTCTGTCCCGCCGTATCGAGAATCTTGTCCACAATCGGCGTTCCATCCTCATCCTTCTTCGCAAAGATCGTCGCCGAAATTTCAATGAGGTAGCTGTCCAGCTCGCCCTTGTTCCATTCCTTGAACACCTCGGCAAACTCATCGGCGCTCAATCCCAGCCCGTCTTTCAGCAGTTGATACGCCTCACAGATCAGCTGGATATCGCCATACTCAATGCCGTTGTGCACCATCTTCACGTAGTGGCCGGCACCGTCTTCGCCCACCCAGTCGCAGCACGGCGTTCCATCTTCCACCTTCGCCGAAATCGCCTGGAAGATCTCCTTCACATGCGGCCAGGCAGCAGCGTTCCCGCCCGGCATAATCGACGGACCAAACCGCGCTCCCTCTTCACCGCCCGAAACGCCGGTCCCGATAAACAGGATGCCCTTCTCCGCCAGCTCCTTCGTCCGCCGATTGGAGTCCGTAAACAGCGAATTGCCGCCGTCAATAATGATGTCGCCCTTTTCCAGGTGAGGCAGAATCTGCGCAATCGTCTGATCCACCACGTCGCCGGCCTTCACCATAATCATCACGCGGCGCGGGCTCTTCAGCAGCCCACACAGCTCTTCCATCGAGTGCGCACCCACCACCTCGGTGCCCTTCGCTTCCTCGTTGATGAACTCGTCCACCTTCGATACCGTGCGGTTGAACACCGCCACCTTGTACCCGTGATCATTCATATTCAGAACAAGGTTCTGTCCCATAACTGCAAGCCCAATCAATCCAATGTCACACGTTCCATTCGACATAAATCGTTCTCCATATTTAAGCCGCCGAGATCAATCCGCAACCTCGATCCGCCGTTTTCCTTCGCTGCCGTTATAGACGCGCTAGAACCTCGAGCGCAGCCTGGGAGTACAACTCAATTCAATTCCTTCGCGACCCCACTTATTATCATATCCGCCACATTCCCAGCTACGTGATGCCCGACACAGCGCCATTCCGCCGATGCAATCGCCAATCGCAGAAATTCACGGTCCGTTCTCAAGAAAACCAGACCAACGCCCTCCTCCACCAGCGCAACGCCCTCATGGTACGGTTTGGTAGACCTGCTCCTCCAACCTCTCCCGGAGCATCACACCCTCAAGGCAACTCGATGCGCCCGTCCTTACGCTCCCTCCTCGACGACCAACCCGGCAACACCCGCGGCAAGATCCTCGCGATCTATGCCGTCCTCGCCGTCTTCAACCTCGGCGCCTGGGCATGGGCCGTCATTGCCTTCCACCGCTTCCCCGTCCTCCTCGGAACCGCCTTCCTGGCCTACAGCTTCGGCCTCCGCCACGCCGTCGACGCTGACCACATCGCCGCCATCGATAACGTCACCCGCAAGCTCATGCACGAAGGCAAGCGCCCCGTCGCCGTAGGCTTCCTCTTCTCGCTCGGCCACTCCACCATCGTCGTCATCGGATCGATAGCCATCGCCGCGACCGCCCTCGCACTCCAACATCGCATCGACCACATCCGCGACATCGGCAGCATCGTCGGCACCCTCGTCTCCACGCTCTTCCTCTTCGCCATCGCCATCGTCAACCTCATCATCCTGCGCGCCGTCTACCGCACCTTCCAGTCCGTCCGCCGCGGCGAGCCCTACGTCGACGAAGACTTCGATCTCCTCCTCGGCAGCCGCGGCTTCCTCTCCCGCCTCTTCCGCCCCGTCTTCCGCATGATCCGCAGCAGCTGGCACATGTACCCGCTCGGCCTGCTCTTCGGGCTCGGCTTCGACACCGCCACCGAAATCGGCGTGCTCGGCATCTCCGCCGCCGAAGCCTCCAAGGGCCTGCCGATCCTCTCCATCCTCGTCTTCCCCGCCCTCTTCGCCGCGGGCATGTCCCTCATCGACACCACCGACAACATCCTCATGCTCGGCGCCTACGGCTGGGCCTTCGTCAAACCCATCCGCAAGCTCTACTACAACCTCACCATTACCTCCGTCTCGGTCATCGTCGCCTTCGCCGTCGGCGGCATCGAAGCCCTCGGCCTCATCGCTTCGCAGCTCCATCTCGCCGGCTCCTTCTGGTCGCTCATCGCAAAGCTCAACAACAACTTCGGCGTCCTCGGCTACTTCATCATCGCCCTCTTCGCCCTCGCCTGGATCCTCTCCGTAGCCATCTACCGCTGGCGCCGTCTCGACGACCTCGACGTCCACCTCGAGCTAGCCGCACCCCTCCCCACCCCCACCGAATCCGACTAGCCCAACACCTTCAGCCGCCTTTGACTTTGCCCTTGCCCTTCTTTGACAATTTCCAAAAGAAATTGTCATTCCGACCCTGAGCTTGTCGAAGGGGCAGGAACCTGCTTCTCGCGCGAAGCGCGCCCGTTCTCCCACCCCAACCCTGTCATCTCGACCGCAGCATCACGCCCTTGTTCTCGTGGTGCGAAGTGGAGAGACCTGCAGTCGTCTTCACCCCCGCACGCTCGCCAGACCTTTTCCAACTTCCGTATACTGTCCTCGCTCGATAAGTCCGGTGCCCAAACAAAATGAAAATGACTTCCCCCCTTAAATCTCTCTGCGCCTCAATCCTCTTCCTCGCTCCCCTCGCCGTCATCGCTCAACAGCAGCGTCCCGAGATCACCGGCATCTCCCACATGTGCCTCTACGCGCACGACCTCACCGCCTCCGACAACTTCTACGGCCACATCCTCGGCGCCACCAAGGCTCCCGACCCGCAAGACCCCGCCGGCACCCGTTACTACTTCAGCCCCACGCAATTCGTCGAAGTCCTTCCCCTGCCCGCCGACCACACCATCAGCCGCATGGCCTGCGTCGCTTACTCCACCCCCGACGCCGCCGCTCTTCGCAGCTATCTCGCCGCGCACAACGTCGCGCACCTCTCCGAGCTCCACACCTCCACCGACGGCGCTCACTGGTTCGACACCCAGGACCCCGAAGGCAACAAGGTGCAGTTCCTCCAACCCACCCACGCGCACGCCGTCGCCATCACCACCAAGCCCATCAGCACCCGCATCATCCACATGGGCTACCTCGTCCACAACCGCGCCGACGAAGACCACTTCTACCGCGAGCTGCTCGGCTTCCGCGCCTACTGGCACGGCGCCATGAAGCCCGAATCCGTCGACTGGATCTCGCAACAAGTCCCCAACGGTCACGACTGGATCGAGTACATGATGGTCGGCGACGGCTCGGACACCCCCATCGATCACGTCAACGAGCGCGAGATCGGCGTCCTCAATCACTTCTCCCTCGGCGTTCCCAACATGGAGCAGGCCGTCCAGACCCTCTACCAGCAGGACCGCCTTCCCCCGCGTCACGACGGCCCGCAGATGGGTCGCGACGGCAAGTGGCAAGCCAACCTCTACGACCCCGACAACACCCGCGTCGAGCTCATGGAATTCCAGCCCGTCACCAAGCCCTGCTGCTCCGACTTCACCGCCTCCAGCCCCACCCACTAGTACCGCGAATGCTGTGAGCTCTGCCACAAATTGGGTGCCGCGGGTCTCGCTCCTGAGACCTGGGTCTGTACCTCCCCAAAACGGCCGAGGTATCCATACCACTCTCCCCTGAGGTCCACGTGCGCACCGACCCAACGATCCCAATCCGTCGCCGCTCCTTCCTCAAATCCATCGCCGCAACCGCCGCGGCCTCGACGCTCCCACACCCTCTCCACGCCCTCGCGCAAGCGCCTCTCTCCGCCACCTACACCGCACCGCCCATCCTCCTCAACCAGCTAGGCTATCTCCCCACCCACGCCAAGCTCGCCACCTTCCTCCTCGCCAAACTCCCTACCCAAACGCCTCCAACAACCTTCCGCGTCCGCTCCGAAAATCACGCCGTCGTCCTCGAAGCCAAGCTCTCCACCCCCGCCCTCGACGCCGCCTCCGGAGACACCACCACCCAAGCCGACTTCTCCTCCCTCACCACCCCCGGCCTCTACCGACTCGAAATCGCCGGCACCCTCTCCGATCCGTTCCTCATCAGCCCCACCGTCTACGCCGACGCCCTGCGCATCACCATGCGCGGCTACTACGGTCAGCGCTGCGGCTGCGCCGTCGACCTCGGCAACGGCTACCACCATCCCGCCTGCCATCCCGACGGCGCCTTCGACCCCACCTCCGGCCGCTCCGGCGCCGTCCCCAACACCGGCGGTTGGCACGACGCCGGCGACTACGGCCGCTACATCGTCAACTCCGGCATCTCCACCGCCACCCTCCTCTGGGCCTGGGAAATGTACCCCGACCCGCTCCGCAATCTCACCCTGGACATCCCCGAGTCGGGCCACACGCTCCCCGACTTCCTCGCCGAAACTAAGTGGAACCTCAACTGGATGCTCTCGCTCCAGGACCCGTCTGACGGCGGCGTCTGGCACAAACAAACCAGCCTTCACTTCTGCGCCTTCATCATGCCGCAGGACGACCACCTCCCGAGTGAAATCATCGGCACCGGCGCCACGCCCTATAGATCCACCTGCGCCACCGCCGACCTCGCCGCCGTCATGGCCATCGCCGCCCGCTGCTACCAGCCCTTCGATCCAGCCTTCTCTGCCCGCTGCTTAACCGCCGCACGCAACGCATGGACCTGGGCCAGCCAACACCCCAACGTCCCCTTCAAAAACCCTCCCACCGTCTCCACCGGAGAATACGGCGACCCCGACTGCAGCGACGAACTCCTCTGGGCCTCCGCCGAACTCTTTCGTACCACCCACGACCCGCAATACGAAACTGCCCTCCTCAACTCCCTCAAACCACTTCTCCTCAACTTAAAAATCACCGTCCCCTCCTGGAACAACGTAGCCTCACTAGGCCTCTGGACCTACGCCTTCGCCACTACCACCAAGCCAACCGCAACGACCGCAGCCATCCACCAAGCCACGCAAACCGCCGCCGCCGAACTCATCATCCGCACCCAAACCAGCGGCTACGGCAGCTCCCTATCCCTCGCCGACTACCACTGGGGCTCCAACTCCAACGCCGGCAACCAATCCCTGCTCCTCCTCATCGCCAATCGCTTCCAACCCAGCCCGACCACCCTCAACGCAGCCCTCTCCAACCTCCACTACCTCGTCGGCCGCAACTGCTTTGGAGTCTCCTGGGTCACGCAGCTAGGCCACCGCCCTTTCCAGCATCCCCACCACCGCCCCAGCGCAGCCGACGGTATCGCCGCCCCGTGGCCCGGCCTCCTCTCCGGCGGCCCCAACGCCCACGGCGGCGACGCCATCGCCGACGCCCTCCCCAAAGCTCCCCCCATGCGCATGTGGCTAGACGACCAGCGCGCCTACTCCATGAACGAAATCGCCATCAACTGGAACGCCCCGCTAGTCTTCCTCCTAGCCGCCGCCAACAGCCCCCACCCCTAACCCGTTGCTCCTGCGTCCGCTCTTGCCGTTGCTCCTGCTTCATGTCCTTGCCGTTGCTTTTCTTTCTGTCATTCCCCCGGGAATCTGCTTCTTCTGTTGTCCTTGCCTTTCTTTGACAATTTCTAAAAGAAATTGTCATTCCGCGCGCAGCAAGGAACCTGCTGTCTCCCGTTCTTGCCTTTGCTCTTGACCCCACAGCCCTCTACCGCACCGCATCCCTCAACGCGCCCTTCGCCGCCTCCAACACCAACTCCACCTCTCGCTCCCCATGCGCCGCACTCACAAACGCAGCCTCATACTGACTCGGCGGCAGCCACACCCCCCTCTCCAGCATCCCGCGATGGAACCGCGCAAACGTCGCCGTATCCGACGTAGCCGCCGTAGCAAAATCCACCACCCGCTGCGGCGTAAAGAACCACGTAAACATACTCCCCACCATATTCGTCGTCATCGCAATCCCCTCCATCGCCGCCAGCTTCGCCACACCCTCCGCAATCGCTGTCGTCGTCTCCTCCAATCCCGCATATAACGAATCCCGCCGCTCCAAAATTGCCGACAGCGTAGCAATCCCCGCAGCCATCGCCAGTGGATTCCCGCTCAGCGTTCCCGCCTGGTACACCGGTCCCAGCGGAGCCAGGCAATCCATCACGTCCGCGCGCCCGCCAAACACGCCCACCGGCAATCCCCCGCCAACAATCTTCCCCAGCGTCGTCAGATCCGGCAACCCACCAATCTCCTCCGCAAAAAACTCCTGCGCCCCTCCCACCGCCAGCCGAAACCCAACCATCACCTCATCGAAAATTAACAGGGCCCCATGCTTCCACGTAATCTCCCGCAGCCCCTTCAGATATCCAGGCTCCGGCAAAATCGTTCCCGCATTCCCCACCACCGGCTCCAGAATCACGCACGCAATCTGATCCGGATGCGCCGCAAACGCCGCTTCCACCGCGCTCAAATCGTTATACGGCAGCGCCAGCGTATGCATCACCGTCTCCGCGGGAACCCCCGCCGATCCCGGTATCCCAAACGTCGCCACGCCGCTCCCCGCCTTCACCAGCAGTGCGTCGGCATGCCCGTGGTAGCAGCCCTCAAACTTGATCACAAACGGCCGCCCCGTAAACCCGCGCGCCACCCGGATCGCCGACATGCAAGCCTCTGTCCCCGAGCTTACAAACCGCATCTTCTGCACGGACGGATAGCACCGCTGCACCAGCTCCGCTAAATTCGCCTCGTCAGCAGTACTAGCTCCGAAGGACGCACTCTTGCCTGCCGCCTCGCGTATCGCCGCCACCGCCGGCGGGAACGCATGCCCCAGCAACATCGGCCCCCACGACCCAAACATATCCACAAAGCGATTGCCGTCTACGTCGAACAAATACGCGCCCTCGGCACGCTCCACAAACGGCGGATGCCCGCCAACCGCGCGGAAGGCGCGCACCGGAGAATCCACACCACCCGGCAAAAATTCCTCAGCGCGCTGCTGTAACTGCGCCGACCGTGCAAAAGAAATGCTCATATCCACAAGTATAGAAGTGACCCCAGACACCATAGAAGTGACCACGAACACGTCGCCCCGAAATCCGGCTGGTAAACTTGCTCTGCACACTCCAGCAAGTGAAGGCGGCCTCCTTGGCAAAATCAATCTCCGGCAACGATGAGCAGCCGCCGCGTGAAGGCTCTGCCACCCCGTCGCCCATCCCCTCCACCATCCACAAGGAAGCCCGCGCCCCGCGCAGCGACGACCACGCCATCGTCTCCACCGATCGCCACGTCCTCGCCAACGACCGCATCAAGGGCCTCGCCCGCCGCACCTTCAACAAGCACGTCCTGAGCGAAATCGGCGGCTTCTCCGGCCTCTTCCAACTCGATGCCGAGCGCTTTCCCGACCCCGTCCTGGTCGCCTCCACCGACGGCGTCGGCAGCAAGCTTGAGCTCGCCATCCAGCTCGGCCTCCACTCCAGCATTGGCGCCGACCTCGTCAATCACTGCGTCAACGACATCGCCGTGCAGGGCGCCACACCCCTTTTCTTCCTCGACTACTTCGCCGCCGGCTACCTCGATCCCGACGTCGTCCAGCAAGTCATCAGCGGCCTCGTCGACGCCTGCAAGGCCAACGCCTGCGCCCTCCTCGGCGGCGAAACCTCCGAAACCCCCTGGCTCTACGACAAAACTCAGTACGAACTCGCCGGCTTCATGACCGGCGTCGTCCCCCGCGCCCGCCTGCTCACCGGCGAGGCCATCCGCGAAGGCGATTGCCTGCTCGGCCTCCCCTCCAACGGCCTCCACACCACCGGCTATTCACTCGCCCTCAAGCTCCTCCTCGAGACCGCCCACTACCGCCCCGAACAGTACGTCAACGAACTCGGCGACAAGGTCGGCGCCGCCCTCATGCGCCCCCACCGCAGCTACCTCGCGCCCATCCGCAAGCTCATCCAGGCCGAAGTCGTCACCGGCTTCTCCCACATCACCGGCGGCGGCCTCACCGAAAACCTTCCCCGCATCCTCCCCCGCGGTCTGGCCGCCCACGTCGACCTCTCGGCTTGGGATCCACCACCGTTGTTCACTCACTTGAAACAACTCGGCGGCCTCGATCACGACGAGATGTTCCGCACCTTCAACATGGGCATCGGCCTGGTCGCCGTCGTCCCCGCCGACCTCATCAAAAAAGCCCGCCTCACCCTCACCCGCATGAACGAGCGCTCCATCATCCTCGGCCGCGTCATCCGCAAATCCTCGCCCCGCATCCTCTATAGCTAAGTCAATTACGGCATGCCTTAGCCTTTCTTTCACAATTTCTTAAAAGGAAATCGTCATTCCGACCCTGTCATGGGAGGTACCTGCTTCTGGCCTTTGCGGTTGCTCTTGCTTTTCTTTCTGTCATTCCCTTCGGGAATCTGCTGTTTGCTCGCTATGTCGGAGAAGCCTGCCCCAATATCGCTCTGCCTCGCTACTCGTCTTCCCAGGGATTAATTACATCCACGCCCGCCACACGAAACGGCGCCCCATCCCGCGTCGCCACCGCGAACCCATGCACCCTCGCAATTGCAGCAATCTGACCGTCCGCAATCGGCATTGTGTATCGCAGCGCCTTTGCCCGCACCCATACGTCCGCATAAGCCATTGCCGCCTGTTGATCGAAGGGCAGAACTGGCGTCGCAATCTCTGCAATGATCTCTTCCAGTGCCCGCCTCAGCGCTTCTTTTCTGCGTCCTTCAGGAAGCACCGCAACTCCGCTGAACAACTCGGCAATCGTTATGGCTGTCAAGCACAACGATTTCGGGGGTTGGCGATCGAGCCAAGCCAACACCCGCTCATTCGCCCTCGATGCAGCCGGCTCGGATACCACGTTTGTATCGAGGATGATCAATCGAAAACTGCCGGTTCCAGTGGCGTTTGATCACGCTTGATTTCAAGATCGAATCCACCATACTTCTTCCCGATCGCCCGCAGCCGCGTCCCCAGCCCCACTTCCTTCTTCACCGGCCGCACCGCCTCATCCAGGATCAGACGGATCTCCGCCTCCGTGCTGTTCCCCTTCTTCGCCGCCCGCGCCTTCAACCGGCGATGCGTCTCAACCGACAAACCCCTCACCGTCACTGCCGGCATACGACCACCTCCCGCTTGATATCACTTTCCTGCTCATGATATCACTCTGCCCTCAGCGTCCCGCCGGCACAGCCATCCCCGCAAACTGCGTCCGATACACAATCACCCCCAGCACCAGCACCAGCGCCTGGAAGTACAGAAACGTCTTCGTGCTCGGCTTCTCCGGCTCAGGTCCAAACGCCCGCCACGCCATCCCCAGCCCCACAATCAGGAAGATCCAAAGCGTCGACGCCCCAAATAAATCCCCATTCGTAATCGACAGCGCAAATAGCACCCCGCACGTCGCCGCAATCAATCCCCGCTGCAGCCGCGACAACGCATACGTAGCCTGCGCGCCGTCCAGGCCCAGCAGCGGAAACAGGTTGATAAAGTTCACCCACGCGCCCACATACACCAGCACCATGAAAATCGGAGAATGCGTCGACACAAAAAATCCATAGCAGGCAAACACGGCCAGCAACCCGTACAGCGGCCCCGCCAGCGAGATCGCGGCCAAATCCTCCAGCGACACTCCCTGCCCATACCACCGCACATAGGCGCCCATCATCGGCAAGAACACCGGCAGCTCCGCCTTCAACCCGCGCCGCCGCACCGCCACATAATGTCCCATCTCGTGGATGAACAAACACGCAATAAAGCCTGCAGCAAACTTCCACCCAAACAGTACCCAGTAGATCCCGAAGAACGCCACCAGGCTCAGCAGAAACTTCAGCTTGAATAATACGAACAGCAGCGATTTAATCTTCAGCAGGAACAGCGCAATCGGCGCAAACGGCCCCAGCCGTTTGGTCCACTTCGCCTTCTGATCCTCGGCCGCCCGGAATCGCGCATCAATCTGCGCGATATGCTGGCGCACGCTCGCCGCCTGCGTCGTCTCTTCTGGCAGCCATTGCAGCGCCGACCGCCACCGTTCCCGCGCCTCCACCCACTTCTGTTCCTGCTCCAACTCCTGCGCCGAGCGCGCAATCCCGCTCAGGTGCACCCCATACGTCAGCGTCTGGCAATCCGGACACGCCAGCGTCCCATCCGGCAGCCAATGGCTGCACGACGGGCAGTTATGAATCACCTCAGGCGGCGCGGGTTCGGGCGGAAGTACGGTTGCATTCGTAGTAGACACTGCATTCACTATTCTATTGGACGCGCCCCATTCCCATACGGCGCGCCCGCTCTCTCTGCGCCCTCTGGTACCCCCGCCACATCTAACTCCCCATGTCCATTCCGCCCGACACTCTCTTCTCCCCGCTCCCCCAGCGCAGCATCACCCTCCCCAACCGCATCGTCGTCTCCCCCATGTGCGAGTACAGCTCCGTCGACGGGCACGCCAACGACTGGCACCTCGTCCACCTCGGCTCCCGCGCCATCGGCGGCGCCGGCACCGTCATCACAGAAGCCGCCGCCGTCTCCCCCGAAGGCCGCATCACCCCCGCCGACCTCGGCATCTACTCCGACGATCACATCCCCTTCCTCTCCCGCATCACCAGCTTCCTCAAAGCCCATGGCAGCGTCCCCGGCATCCAGCTCGCGCACGCCGGCCGCAAAGCCAGCATGACCGCCCCCTGGGTCACTCCCTCCCACACCGCCACGCCGGCCGAAGGCGGCTGGACCAATGTCGTCGCCCCCTCCGCCCTCCGCTTCCACGACGAGTATCCCCTCCCCCAGGCGCTCGATCGCGCCGGCATGGACAAAATCATTGCCGACTTCACCGCTGCTACCCACCGCGCCACCCAGGCAGGCTTCCTCCTCGCCGAAGTCCACGCCGCCCACGGCTACCTCTCCCACGAGTTCCTCTCCCCGCTCTCCAACACCCGTACCGACGAGTACGGCGGCTCCCTCGCGAACCGTGCAAAATTCCCCCTCGAGATCATCCGCGCCGTCCGCGCAGCCTTCCCCGCCCACCTCCCCGTCTGGGTCCGCGTCTCTGCCGTCGACTGGGTCGATGGCGGCTTGACCCTCGAAGACTCCATCGCCTTCGCACGCCTCGTCAAGGCCGAAGGCATCGACCTCCTCGACGTCTCCTCCGGCGGCAACGATCCCCGCCAGCAGATCCCGCTCGGCCCCGGCTATCAGGTAGCCTTCGCCGACCGCATCCGCCGCGAAACCGGCCTCGCCACCGGCGCCGTCGGCATGATCACCGACCCCGCCCAGGCCGATCAGATCATCCGCACCCACCAGGCCGACGTCGTTCTTCTCGCCCGCGAGCTTCTCCGCGAACCCTACTGGCCCCTCCGCGCCGCCGACCAGCTCCACCACCCCGCCCCCTGGCCCGTCCAGTACGAGCGCGCCGCCCAGGGCAAAGTCCAGCGCCGCGAGCCCCTCAAGAGCTAGCTGTCCGTCCTCAGTGCTTAGCCCGCAGCCCGGCTTCCACCTGCGTTGGACCGCAGGCCCGCGCAGGTGGTTCGTGCTGCTGCTGCGTCGATCACCCAAATTGTTTGGCGCTGCTCTCTATTGCTTCGCCACAGCCGGAGGATTGAAGATAACTTCACCACCCTCGCCCGAGACAATGTACGCCGTGTAGCTGCACCGTTGCATGGCGGCATTGTTGCCAAAGACAGCCAGGGCAAGTGTGATCTGCGCCTGCGAAACTCCCGTTGGTTGCACCGTCGCCGAATCCACCGCGTACCCAATTTGCGGCGGAATGTAGGAGCCGGGAATCTCGAAGCTGATTTCGCTCGTGTTCCCGTTCCCGTCCGTTACCGGAAAGCTCTCCTCGCTGCTGCCGGTGCTTTCAACGTTCTTAAGCGGCGTATAAAACGAAGCCGGATTCCCTACCGCCATTCCGCTGACGAAGGTGCTGGGGGCGACAAATTTAGGACCTACCGGAAATGTGAGCGTGTCGCGTGTCCAATCGTGAGGGTTCGTCCCTTCCAGATTGAACACCGCCACTCCGGTTTCGATATATATCGTGAGTGCCTTCTGTATCACGATCGGGCCTGGTGTGATGCCGCCCGGAAATTGAAGCAGAGATGAGCTTTTGGAGATGAGCGTGACCATGGTGATCCTTTCGAGGGTTGTTCTGCATGCGGTCCTTGTCTCCGCGCCTCAGACGCCGAAGACCATCAAAACCCGGGAGTGGTTTGACGAAGCACAGAACCTCAACTACCTCGGATTGCACCTACTTGGATTGCACGTACTACTTGCTCTCTTTCCGCATGTCTAGCGCATGTTCAATCACAACTCGGCCCGTGTGAGGCCACACTCTATACGCCTTCGCTCTGGGTTGTCACCAACAAACCTCGCGAGCGCGTCGTGCGCCTCCTGCCACCCTTCCACTCGCCCTGATCCCCACGCTGGCTTCCAACCGCGATCTGACAACGGAGAACAGCCAACTGAGAACTGACAACCCCCCACCATCCCCGCCCAACTCTTCAAGTAACCCTCGAACCACTGTTAACTCATCTGATACTGGGTACCCACAGGGGGGAATCACAGGCGGAACCGCGCTTACTACTAGCTCCATTCCTCTGCCATCCTATACTTTGAGTACTTCAGATTCTTAGTGACCTCCCACCATCCAATTCGCAAAGCAATTGCCCCCGAGCCAACCGTCATTCCGGACAAGCTCTACTTCCGCATTGGCGATGTAGCCAAGCTGTGCGACGTGCCCGCCTACGTCCTCCGTTTCTGGGAGACCGAGTTCCCCCAGCTCAAGCCCAACAAAGGCGGCACCGGCCAGCGCCTCTACCGCAAGCGCGACGTCGAGATGGCCCTCCGCATCAAGAGCCTGCTCTACGACCAGGGCTACACCATCCCCGGCGCCCGCCAGGTCTTCTCCACCGAGTCCAGAGTCAAAGACGCCCCCGAAGCCGCCCCGCAGCTCGCCGCCGCTCCCGCTCCAACCCCCGCGCCCGAGCCTGCACCCTCCATCGACGTAGGCGAGGCCATCCGCCAGCAAGCCCACCGCCGCGAGCAGCTCGCCGCCCTCCGCTCCGAGCTCCACTCCCTCGCCGGCCTCCTCGCCAAACCCGCCTCGCCCCACCACCCCGCACCCTCCGCTGAAGCTCCCGCCCCTCCCGCTCCTCCCGCCTCCAAACCAACCTCCATGCGCCCCCGCCTCGTCCTCGAGCCCAAGCCCGACGCCAAGGCCCCCCGCCTGCTCAATCAAGGCGACCTCTTCTCCTCCGAGTAACCTGCCGACCGACCCCTCACCTCCTGTACCCTGACCCTGGGCCAGTTGCTGCTGTTGCCAGTTTTTCGTCGTCATCCTGAGGCGCAGCCGAAGGACCCCGCATTGGCCTTCGCCGTTGCCTTTGCCGTTGCCTTTGCCGTTGCCGTTGCCTTTGCCGTTGCCTTTGCCTTTGCCTTTGCTTTTGCTTTTGCTTTTGCTTTTGCTTTTGCTTTTGCTTTTGCCCTTGCCAGTTTTCGTCGTCATCCTGAGCGTAGCGAAGGACCCCCGTATTGGCTTTTGCTGTTGCTCTTGCCGTTCTTTCTGTCATTCCCTCCGGGAATCTGCTTCCCCTCCCCACCAGAAACCCGAGCACCAACCCGAGCACCGAACCCCATGACCGCCTCCGCACCCTCGCTTCCGACTCCACCCGCACCCCGGAAGCGAACCCACACCGCCGGCTCAGCCGCCATCCTCCTCATGCTGAGCTCCTTCGGTTCCGGCCTGCTCGCGCTCGTGCGCATCCGCTACGTCAACTCCCTCTTCGGAGCAGGCGCCGCCCAGGACGCCTACCGCGCCGCCTTCACCCTCCCCGACCTCCTCAACTACTTCCTCATCGGCGGCGCTGCCTCCATCTCCCTCATCACCATCCTCAACCGCTACCGCGAAGCCGGCGACGAAGAAGGTGGCGACCGCGCCCTCTCCGTCATCCTCACCACCATGCTGGTTGTCCTAGGCACGGGCGTCCTGCTCGCCGAAGTCTTCGCCCCTGAGTATGTGTGGCTAGCCAACAAGGGCTTCCGCTCCGATCCCGTCCGCGCCGCGCTCTGCACCGCCCTCACCCGCATCATTCTTCCAGCGCAGCTTTTCTTTTTCATCGGCAGCGTCATGAGCTCGCGCCTCCAGGTCCGCAAGATCTTCATCTACCAGGCCTTCACCCCGATCATCTACAACGGCGGCATCATCCTCGGCGCCCTCCTCCTGCATACCCGCCTCGGCATCTACTCACTCGCCATCGGCGTCATCGCCGGCGTCCTCCTCGGCTCTGCCCTGCTCAACACCCTCGGCGCCTTCCGCACCGGCTTCCACTACACTCCCCGCGTCCACTTCAAGGCCCCCGCCTTCCTCGAGTGGCTCAAGCTCTCTCTCCCCCTCATGATCGGCGTCTCGCTCGTCATGTTCGACGGCATCTTCCTCAAATATTTCGCCTCCGTCCAGCACGGCGGCATCACCCTCATCGGAAACGCCAAGGACCTCTTCAACGCCCCCTTCAACGTCATCGGTGCCGCCGCCGGCGCCGCCTCTCTCCCCTTCTTCGCCAGCCTCTTCCAGCAAAACCGCCACTTCGACTTCTCCACCTCTGTCGGCCGCTCCGTCTCCCGCCTCTTCGCCGTAGGCATGCTCGTCTCTGCCTGGATGATCGCCCTCGCCCCCTGGCTGATGGACCTCTTTCGCAGCGGCAAGTTCAACCACGCCGACGCACTCTCCGTCACCCGCCTCTTCCAGATCCTCGCCATCACCCTCGCCATCTGGGCCGTGCAGGGCATCTATGCCCGCGCCTTCTACGCCGCCTCCGACACCCGCACCCCCGCCATCACCGGCACCGTCATCACCCTCCTCTCCGTCCCTCTCTACTGGGCGCTCTTCAAATTCCACGGCCTCACCGGCCTCGCCATCGCCTCCGACATCGGCATCCTCATCCAGACCGCCGCCCTCGCCCTCCTTCTCCACCGCAAGCGCCTCGTCTCGCTCACCCACCTCGAATACGCCGAGCTAGCCCGCGCCCTCGCCGCCGCACTGTTCGCCTTCGCCGCCACCTACGCCGCCGCCCACGCGCTTGTCCGAGCCCTTCCCAACCTCCACGGCCACCCCGCCGACCTCCTCCTTCTCGCCGCCGGCACCACCGCCTGGCTCATCGCCGCCTTCCTCACCCTCCTGGCCCTACGCTCCAAACTCCCCAACCAACTCCTCCGCCGCAAATCCGCCTGACGCGCCTTTGCTGGCGAGTTCTGCTTCCTCTCGACAGTTGGTGCCACTATTGATACCATGATCAATATGGCATCCTCGGAGAAGATCCTCGCCCAGATGCTGAGCGAGCCCACGAGTGTGCGCTTCTCCGATCTGCTCAAAGTTTGCCGTGAGTTCTTTGGAAAGCCCCGACAAACTTCCGGCAGCCATGTCGTCTTCAAGACGCCCTGGCCCGGCGATCCGCGTGTGAACATACAGAACGAAAAGGGCAAAGCGAAGGCATATCAAGTCCGCCAGGTTCTTGCCGCCATCGATAAACTCAGAGAGGAAAAACAATGAGCCGTGATCACTACACCTATCGCGTCACCTGGTCGCAGGAAGACAGCGAGTATCTCGGGCTATGCCTCGAATTTCCGTCACTCTCCTGGCTGGCTGGCACGCCGGAAAAAGCCTTGTCGGGAATTCGCAAAGCCGTCGCCGACGTCGTTGCCGATATGCAGTCGAACGGCGAACCCATTCCCCAGCCCCTGGCGGAAAAGCATTACAGCGGCGAATTTCGAGTCCGCATTCCGCCGCTCCTACACCGTTCTCTGGCCGTGCAGGCTGCGGAGCAAGGCGTCAGCTTGAATCGCCTGGCCAGCGCAAAACTCGCTAGCTGATCCGATCGGCTCATCCCTCCCATCCCCCCTCCCTCCCCCTTCACCCCGCATTTCCCGCAACTCACTGTTCCCGCTTCGCCCACGCCCCTCCGGGCAGGTAGAATAAAAGAGTTCCGTCGACACGATCTGCATCGTATTGACTGAACGTCCGGAGACCAATGCTGCGCCACGCCCGTGGCACTTCGCAGCACGAGGGGCCGGTCGTCGGGCGCTCGGTTTCCCCCGAGCGCGTCCGGCTATCTGATCTAAGGAGCTTTCCGCTTTGTCTACCAACACCGACCGTTTCCTCTTCACCAGTGAGTCCGTGACCGAAGGTCACCCCGACAAGATCGCCGACCAGATCTCCGACGCCATCCTGGACGCCTGCCTCGCCCAGGACCCCACCAGCCGCGTTGCCTGCGAGACTCTCACCTGCACCGGCCTCATCGTCGTCGCTGGAGAGATCACCACCCAGGCCTACGTCGACTTCCAGACCCTGGTCCGTGACACGGTCCGCGAGATTGGCTACGACGACGCCCTCAAGGGCTTCGACTGCAACACCTGCGGCGTCATCTCCACCATCAACCGCCAGTCCCCCGACATCGCGCAAGGTGTTGACACCGGCGGCGCCGGCGACCAGGGCATGATGTTCGGCTACGCCACCAACGAGACCCCCGAGCTGATGCCCACCCCCATCTCGCTCGCCCACAAGCTCGCGCAAAAGCTCACCGAAGTTCGCAAGAACGGCAAGCTCGGCTACCTCCGCCCCGACGGCAAGTCGCAGGTCACCGTCGAGTACGACTCTAACCACAAGCCCGTTCGCGTCGACGCCGTCGTCATCTCCACCCAGCACGCCGAGTTCTCCGACAAGGACTCCAACAGCACCCTCACCAACGAACAGCTCCGCGCGGAGATCATGGAGCACGTCATCCAGGCCGTCATCCCCGCCAACCTCCTCGACGCCGACACCAAGTACCACATCAACCCAACCGGCCGCTTCGTCATCGGCGGCCCCATGGGCGACACCGGCCTCACCGGCCGCAAGATCATCGTCGACACCTACGGCGGCATGGGCCGTCACGGCGGCGGCGCCTTCTCCGGTAAGGACTCCACCAAGGTCGATCGCTCGGCCGCCTACATGGCGCGTTACGTTGCCAAGAACATCGTCGCCGCAGGCCTTGCCTCGCGCGTCGAAGTTCAACTCGCCTACGCGATCGGTGTAGCCGAGCCCGTCAGCATCCGCGTCGACACCTTCGGCACCGGCACCGTCTCCGAGCCCCGTCTCATCGAGCTGGTTCGCGAGAACTTCCAGCTAACCCCCAAGGGCATCATCGAGAGCCTCAACCTCCGCCGCCCCATCTTCAAGCAGACCGCCGCCTACGGCCACTTCGGCCGCACCGGCGACGCCTTCACCTGGGAAGCCACCGACAAAGCAGCAGCCCTCAAAACGGGCGCCGCCGCCGAACTCGCTGCCAAGTAAATCTCAACGCACCAAACAGCAAGGGCGAGCCATCATGGCTCGCCCTTGTTGTTTGCCTTAGCTTTTCTTTCTGTCATTCCCTCTGGGAATCTGCTTCATCCAAAGGCGAGCCGCCACGCTCGCCCTTCGCGCTCCAACCCTTGTGGGTCATCCTTGCGCGCGGTTCAGAATTCTCGCATTCGCGGTCGTTCCCTCGATATAGACTGTGGTGACCCTCAAAACTTCGAACCGGCGGTCACATGTCGAGAACCCTGCCTCCGCTCCGCGATGTTGCAACGCTCAGCGTCCTTTTCTTCTCAACGGTCTGCGTTGCTGCCCAGGCACCCCCACCTGCGCCGCCGCTCGCCGCATCCATAGGTCTGCCGATCGACGTCTCCCAGCTTAAGGTTGGAACGCAAGTTCATGCGCACGTGACCTCTGCTTGGAGCGCTTATGGTTGCCAGCTGCGAGTTGGCGCTCTCGTTCAAGGTCACGTCTCCGAGCTGCAGAAAAAATCGAAGACCGACCCTCGATCAGCCTTCGGTATCGTGATCGACTCCGCCGAGTGCAACCACCAAAAGGCCGTTCCCTTCAAGGCCACGCTCGTCGCGCTTCTCGGTCCTGACACGATCTCGACCGCCGACGGCATGGGCAAGGCACCACCGCTGACAGACGTTCCGGCGTCTATCGCAGGCGGTATGAGAAGTGCTGAAGGGGCCGCCTCGAATTACAGTTATGCCGTCCGCAGTAGAAGCGTGCCTTCGGAATGGAAGATCGGCATGGTGGTCGACTCGCCCATGAACCTCACCGTTGGCAAGGGGGTCGACGGCGGCAGCGTCATTTGGTCCACCACCACCGGCGCGCGCCTCGAAGGCAATACTGAGCTCTTCCTCTTAGCCACTCCCCCGCCCCCTGCACCCTAATCGTCACTTGCTCGCGGCACCGCCCTCGAATCTCACACTCCGTATCACCACCGCCTTCACCGGCCGATTCTTCTCATCCCGCGCCACTCCCGCAATCGCCGCGGCAACCTTCACACTCGCCTCATCGCACTGCCCGAAGATCGTGTAATTCCCATCCAGCCGAGAATTCGGCGCCAGGGTAATAAAGAACTCGCTCTCATTCGTATTCGGCCCCGCGTTCGCATACGCCAGCCTTCCAGGCCGATCGAACGTCAGCCCCGGCACAATCTCATTCTCAAAATGAAATCCAATATCCCCATCGCCGGAAGGATCACCCGGCAGATCGGCATTCTGAATCATGAAGTCAGGAATCACCCTCCGAAAACTCAGCCCGTCATAAAACTTCTTCCCCCGCATCTCCACGTGCGTCGCAGGATTCTTCCACGCCTTGGTCCCCTCAGCCAGCCCAATAAAATTCGCCACCCCAATCGGTGCCTCCTTATCGAACAGCCTGCATCGCATCGTCCCCATCGTCGTCTCGATCACCGCCGCCGGCCCCGTTGGCTCAGGCGAAGGAATCGCCGCCACAGCCATCGGCACCGGCTGCGGCGTCACCTGCGTCAGCGGCACAGCAGCCGCCACCGCAGGCATCGCCTCGCCCTCCCGCACCACCGCAATATGATTAATCGCAATCGCCTCGGCCGGATGATTATCCGCGCTCAGCAGCGCATGCGAGATCGCCGTCACCACCGGCAACGACGCATCATCGCACTGCCCAAACACCGTCCCGCGCCCCTCATACTCCTTGTCCGCGTGTTCCAGCACATAGAACACCGAGCTGCTCGTCAAATCCGGCGCCTTCCCCGCCGCCGCTGCCACCGCGCCCGGCGGCGGCCTGTACTTCGCCATCACCAATCGTCCCGCGCGCTCAAATCCCAACCCACTCTTCTCCATAGGAAACGGAGGTCCCGCGGTTCCCAGCCACCGTCCCAACCGGTCTCCACCCACAATCCCATCCGACGTCCCCGCCAATCCGGTCCCGTCATAAAACCCCTTGCCATGCACCACCTGATCCGTAGCAGGATCCTTCCAGTCTTTGCTCCCCTCAGCCAACCCAACAAAATTCGCCGCCGTCACCGGAGCCTGCTTCTCATACAGCCTGCAAGTAATCCGTCCCATCGACGTATCGATCACCACCGTCGGCCCCGTCGGCTCCACCACCTTCACCGCCGCACTCGCCCCATGCCGTGCACCCGCATGCGTCTGCCCAAACCCCATCGTCCCCACCATCACCAAACCCACCGCAATCGTCGCCTTCAACATGAACGCTCCTTCCATCACTGGCGCGATTGTAGCAATCCAAGACCAACGCCTCGGAACGCATGCTCTCGCTCATCGGCATCTTCGGCACCCTCCTCTTCGCCCCGTTCGCCGCTCCCAGCCCCTCCTCTCAGAAATCGCATCCTAGGCCCACCGACCGGCCATAAGGTACAGTCAGAGCAGCCCCACCGCACACAAGCCGCATCTTACGTTCAGTACCCGCGTGTCTCTTTCGAGTCTTGTTGTGTCCCAACGATCTCTGGTCGCGAAAGGCCACCCTTGCTCATCCAGTCCGAGTACGACATCCACTTCCATCTCCTCCAGCCCACCCCCATCGTGGCGCTGCTGCATCTGCATCCATCGCTCGATTCTCAGATCGCTTCCGTCCCCGGCATCGACGCCGACGACCGCCTCCACGTCGAACAACTCGGCCCCAACAAAGAGCCCATCCAGGACCTCCCCGTCGACGAGTACCTCGACTCCTTCGGCAATTGTTGCTCCCGCTTCCTCGCCCCCGCCGGCGACCTCCGCCTCCACGGCCGCAGCATCATCACCTCGGGCGACTACCCCGAGCTCCAGGGCTTCAACCTCCCCCAAACCCCCATCGAGCTCCTCCCCGCCGACACCCTCCAGTTCCTCCTCGCCAGCCGCTACTGCGAAGTCGATCGCTTCGGCGGCATCGCCCACGACCTCTTCGGACACCTCGGCTCCGGCTGGGCGCTCGCCGCCACCATCCGCGACTGGGTCCACGAAAAAGTCGCCTTCGACTACAAGCAGGCACGCGCCACCAAGACCGCCATGGACGTCTACACCGAACGCATCGGCGTCTGCCGCGACTACCAGCACCTCGCCATCACCCTCTCCCGCTGCATGAAGCTCCCCGCCCGCTACGTCACCGGCTACATCGGCGACATCCGCGTCCCCTTCTCCGGCCCCGGCGACTTCAGCGCCTGGTATCAGATCTGGCTCGACGGCCGCTGGTGGGACATGGACGCCCGCCACAACTACCCCCGCACCGGCCGCATCCTCATGGCCACCGGCCGCGATGCCGCCGACGTCGCCATCACCACCAGCTTCGGCCGCGCCGACCTCACCCACTTCTACGTCGACTCCTTCGAAATCGACCCCCACGGCAACCGCGCCCCCCCCGTCCCCAA
>Ga0210392_10000050_pt1 | contig 112756 bp, 112 predicted proteins | sample IncBWC30OmetaG_FD_161057 | JGI IMG/M metagenome (GOLD analysis project Ga0210392, IMG submission 161057) | Forest soil microbial communities from Barre Woods Harvard Forest LTER site, Petersham, Massachusetts, United States - Inc-BW-C-30-O ... | reverse complement strand
CGATCGGATGACGGCATACGAGATGCTGGTCCGTTCGGCGAAGGTGCGGGCGGGGCAGAAGATTTTTGTGCACGGGCTGAGCGGCGGAGTGGGAGGGGCGCTGCTGCGGCTGGGGAAGGTGATGGGCGTTGCGGTGTACGGTACGGCTTCGGCGAAGAAGCATGAAGAGTTGAGGGCGCTGGGGGCGGTGCCGTTTGACTACTCGAATAAGGAATGGATTGGCGCGATGCAGCGGATGGGCGGTGTGGACGCGGTGTTCGATGCGCTGGGGTTTGAAAGCTTCGACGAATCGTATTCGATTTTGAAGAAGGGCGGGATCCTGGTGGGATATGGGCAGAACCTGCCGGCGTGGACGGGGACTCCTGAACGGACGCCTGTGCCGATGTTGCTGAAGTTGTTTGCGCGGAACCTGGCGGTCTGGACGGGGAAGAAGACGACGTTCTTCGGCGTGATGCGAGGTTCGAAGTACTTTGCGACCGACCTGGAGACGCTGTTTGCCTGGCTGAAGGAAGGCCGGATATCGGTGCCGGTGAAGGCGCGGTTCGGTCTGGACGAGATTCAGCAGGCGCACAGGGCGTATGCCGCGAGCGCGGGGATGGGATCGATTGTGATCGAGGTTGCGCGGCCGTAGAGAGCGCTAGGGGTGTTGGGTGGTCTGCGAGGGCTTGGCGCCGTGGAACAGGGCGTGATTGACGTCGGGCCAGAACTCCTTGACGACGAAGGAGAGGGCGTCGATGCCGATGTTGGTGCCCCACTGGGTGCCGAAGGTGCCGATGGAGCGCTCGCGGGTGGGGTAGTAGGTGGTGGAGATGCCGCCGGCAGCAGCAGAGCCGAAAACTTCGCTGATGTTGAAGGTTTCGTTGCCGGCATCGTTACGGGTGACGACCGTGCGGGTGACAGCGTAGCCGGTGCGCTTCCAGAAGCCGCCGCGGCCGAGGGTGTAATAGCGATTGTCCTCGCGGGTGATGGAAGGAACGATGCCTTCGACGAGTAGATTCTCGATGGTTTGATCGGCAGCGGCATGCCAGAGGTAACGGCCGAAGGCGACGCCGCCGGAACCGAACTCGGGATAGGTATTCTCTGCGACGCCGTAGCCGGCGAGGGCGAGCGGGATGAAGATGGCGGAGTAGTCGAACGAATCTTTGAAGGCGGTGCCAAACTTCTCTTTGGCGGTCTGGGGCGGCAGCTTGACGTCGGCGCTGACGGCGCGGAAGTTGGGGAGGATGCCGAGGATGCGCGAGGTCTGCTTGGGCGGTGGCTCGTTGGATTGCGTCTGGGGAACGGGCGCGTCGATGTCGGCTGGGGGCGCGGGCTGATCGGTGTCGGCGCTGCTGGAGATATATTGAGGAACGCTGAGGTCAAGAGCAGGGGCAGCGGCGGCGGTCTGGAGGAGAGCGGGAGTCGAGGGGGAGTCTGCGAGGGTGGCTTGCTGCGCGTGCAGCGTCGTGCCGAAGAAGGCGAACGGGGTCGTGCCGAAGACGAAGAGAGCGAGCGAGACGCGATATGCGGAGGAACGATATTTCGATGAAAAAAGCTGGTGCATTCTTCCCCTTGGACGATTCCGTACGTTGATTCTTACAGCCTTCGTCGTTTGAAGCTGCATGGTGTGATGACTAGAGACTGTTCTTAGTAGACGCACGAGAGAGCGACAAGGTTCTCCCGATGAAGGCTTTGTCATGATCCATCAGGTCTCTTCATCTTCTTATGCTTAGGGTATGGATGCCGCGGCGGGCGGGGTGGATGCAATGGCGGGCGAAGATTATGCTGAGGGAGCCGGGATTGGGTTGGAAGAGGACAGGCTCAACAGGGGCGGACGAGGAAGAGGACGGTCTATGAGCGGAGTAGCTGGGAACGGAGCAGCAGGCAGCGGAGCGGCGGTTGGGTATGCGCGGGAGCAGGGCGCACGGTTTGTTGAGGAGCTGAAGGACCTGTTGCGGATTCCTTCGGTGTCGACGGCACCGGAGCATGCGGGCGATGTGCGCAGGGCGGCGGAGTTTGTCGCGGACGGGCTGCGCGCTGCGGGGATGGAGAATGTGCGGCTGATTGAGACGAACTCGGCTGCGCATCCGGGAGGACATCCGCTGGTGTATGCGGACTGGCTGCATGCAGAGCCTTCAGCGGACGGGAAGGCGAAACCTACGGTGCTGCTGTACGGGCACTACGATGTGCAGCCGGCGGAGCCGTTGGATGAGTGGAAGTCGCCGCCATTTGAGCCTACGGAGCGGGATGGGAATATTTATGCGCGTGGGGCTGTCGACGACAAGGGACAGATGTGGATGCATGTGAAGGCGCTGGAGTCGTTGATGAAGGCGGACCGGAAGCTGCCGGTGAATGTGCGCGTGATTGTGGAGGGCGAGGAAGAGGTTGGAGGCGAGGGGATTGCCGCGTTTGTGCGCGAGCATGGCGACCAGTTGAAGGCGGACGCGGCGCTGGTTTCGGACACGGAGATGTTTGCGCCGGAGCTGCCGACGTTGTGCGTGGGGCTGCGCGGGATGATCTATACGGAGCTGGAGGCGCGGGGCGCGGCGACCGATCTGCATTCAGGGATGTATGGAGGTGCGGCGCCGAATCCGTTTGTGGCGCTGGCGCAGATGATTGCGAAGTTGAAGGGCGAGGACGGAAAGATTGCGATTCCGGGGTTCTATGACGGGATCGAGGAGCCGACGAAAGCTGAACTTGCTGCGTGGAAGTCGCTGCCGTTTGATGAGGAGGAGTATCGGAAGCACGAGGTGGGGTCGACCGAGCTTACGGGCGAGGCGAAGTTCAGCGTGCTGGAGAGGACGTGGTCGCGGCCGACGATGGATGTGCACGGGATGCCGGGCGGGTTTATCGGGGCGGGAGCGAAGACGGTGATTCCTGCAAAGGCGGTGGCGAAGATCAGCTTCCGGCTGGTTCCGGGAATGACGCCGCAGGAGACGTTCGCGAAGTACAGGAAGTTTGTGGAGGGGATTTGCCCGAAGGGGATCCAGGTGAAGGTCACGCTGATTCACTCGGGTGAGCCGATCGTGGTGAGCACGGATAACGCGTATGTGCACGCGGCGACCGAGGCGATGGCAGAGGTGTTTGGGAAAGAGACGGTGTTCGTGCGCGGGGGCGGGTCAATCCCGATCGTGGGGGATTTTGTGCGCGAGCTGGGGATTCCAACGGTGATGATGGGGTTTGGGCTGCCGGACGATAATCTGCATGCGCCGAATGAGAAGTTTCACCTGGCGAACTTTCACCGGGGGATTGAGTCGATTGTGCGGTTTCTGGATAAGGTCGGGGCGGGAGCTTAGGGGAAAGGCTTTGACGCAAAGTTCGCGAAGTTGGCAACGGTTCGCGAAGAGAGCATTGAGGTATTTCGGGTATGGTGCAAGATGCGAAGCTGCCGGTGCACGGCTTTGTGCTGGCGGGCGGGAAGAGCTCGCGGATGGGGGAGGATAAGGCGCTGCTGCGGTTCTGCGGGCGGCCGATGGTGGAAATCGCTGTGGAAAAGCTGCGGGGATTCTGTGCGGAGGTTACCATCGCGGGGAATCGGGAAGACCTGCGGGAGTTTGCGCCGGTGGTGCGGGAGACGCGGACCGGGGTGGGGCCGGCGGCGGGGATTGAGGCGGGGTTGGGAGCGGCGTCGGAAGAGTGGGCGCTGTTTGTGCCGGTGGATGTGCCGCTGGTTCCCGGGGAATTGCTGCGGCGGTGGTGTGAAGAGGCGTTGCGGGTGGGGATGAGCGTGAGCCTCCTGGGGGCGGGAGGACGAAAACAGCCGGCGTTTTGTTTGCTGCAGCGGGAGAGAGTGGGGGCGTTTACGGATCTGCTCGATGGCGGGGAACGGCGGCTGGAGGTGCTGCTGAATCGCTCGGCGGAGTCGGATGGATTTGCTTCATGGACGTATGACGAGCACGTACTGTATGGGCGGGTGGAGGAGGGTGCTCCGGATGCGGAGACGGTGGAGCGGTGGTTCAAGAACGTGAATACCCCGGAAGACCTGGCGGAAGCGGAGGCCTGGGCGGGTGCGGATAGGGTGGGCGGCCGGTAGGGGGCATCCTTGGAGGTGCGGGGCGGGCCGGTTTAGGGGAGATGCTTTGAAGGAAAGCGTGCATCATAAGAGGTACAGCTATGAGTGAACGTCCTAACCCTCCTGACTCGCCGCGTGAGCCACCTGCGTCTCCTGACACTGAACCCAGGGGTTCGTCGATCGCTGCGAACAAGACCGATCCGAACGCTGTGGCAGACCGTGCGGCCCATAGCTCGGCCGGGAGTACTGGCCAGACGACTGCGGAGGCTGCGCAGGAAGAACAGATTGAAAAGCCGTTGATTGAGGACGTGTCGCGGGACGTGGCGCCGACGGTGCGGGAGTTCATCGACGAGACGGCTGCGGCGAACAAGGAGGGGAACGCGGCGATTGCGGAAGAGGCGGTGACGGCGGAGGAGGAGTCGGCGATGCGGGCGGCCGACGGGACGGAGGGTGCTTCGGCGGAGGCGGAAGAGGTGGCACCGTTTATCGCGTTTGAGAATGTGAACAAGTCGTTTGGCGACCTGGTTGTGCTTAAAGATGTGAGTTTCTATGTAAAACCTGGGGAAACGCTGTGCATTCTGGGTCGAAGCGGGGTGGGTAAGTCGGTGTCGCTGCAGATTTTGATGGGGTTTCTCAAGCCGGACAGCGGGACGGTGCTGGTGGCAGGGGGAGACATTGCGGGGTATGGTGAGCCGGAGATGCAGGAAGTTCGGCGCAAGGTGACGATGGTGTTTCAGAATGGGGCACTGTTCGATTCGATTACTGTCGGGGAGAATGTGGCCTTCCCGCTGCGGGAGCGGGGGCACATGGAGGAGGACCAGATCCTGCAGGTGGTGAAGGGGCTGCTGGAGATGGTGGGGGTGGCGGGGATGGAAAACCAGTTGCCGTCGGAGCTTTCGACGGGGATGAAGCGGTCGGTGGCGATTGCGCGGGCGCTGGCGTCGCAGCCCTCGGCGGTGCTGTATGACGAGCCAACCACGATGGTGGATCCGCTGATGGCGCATCTTCTTGGCAACCTGATCCAACGTTTAAAAATGCAGATGCATCTCACCAGCATTGTTGTCACGCACGACATGCGTTTTGCAGAGAAGCTGGCGGATCGACTCGTGTTCCTGCACGAGGGCAAGGTACGTTTCTTTGGGACGACGGAAGAAATGCGGGCGAGTGAAGACCCGATTCTGCACGAATTTTTCTCCATGGATGAACTGGTGTTACCGGTATAGCGTCTTAAGTACCCGTTTCAACAGGCTCCGATCCTTTACAGTAAGAGAGAACCCATAACTGACGATAAAGAGCGTGTCTACAAAGAGTTGAACAAAGTACACACCAACTCCGCCATGCAGGCCATGGCACAACAAAACGGCCCCAGGACCGAAAATTCAGAACTATGGCGACCCTCGATTATCTAAAGCAAGCGACTATCTCGAGCCAGCGGCGCCATCAGGCGCGCATGCAGGAACGGGTACGGCTGTTTTCCAGGCCGTCGTTTACGATCATGGTCTGGGCGATGCTGGATTTTGTGAGCGCGCTGATAGCAGGTTTTATTGCGTTTCGGATCCGGTTGGATCCGGTGGTGAAGCCGACCACTCATGCGGTGCTTCGGCACCTGGAGGCGACGGCTCCGCTGGTTTCGATTGCCTACCTGCTGGTTTTCGGTGTGTACCTGGTGATCTTCGCGCGGCTGTTCGGTTTGTATCGGTCACAGGACGTGCGCAGCGGATTAAACGAGCAGCGGCTTACGGTGCAGACGACCCTGACGTCGGGGCTGATGCTGTGCGGGACGCTGTATGTGATGAAGCAGTACGCGGTTTCGCGCCTGGTGGTGGCGCTGACGATCGTGATCACCGCGGGCTTCCTGATGGCGCGGCGGGCGATTGAACGCAAGATGATGCAGCGACGGTATTTGCAGGGGCGGGAGACGCGGAATGTGCTGATTGTGGGGCATGGCCGGGTGGCCCATGCGCTGCGCAATCATCTGCAGGCGCTGCCGCACATGGGTTTCCGGTTCATGGGATTTGTGTCGCTGGAAGAAGATGCCGAGGACGGCGCGAACTCGCAAATTATTGGGAACATTCAAAACTGCGTGGCGCTGGCGCGGTCGCTGTTTGTGGATGAGATCTATTTCTCCACGCCGGCGGACAAGCAGACGGTGGTTTCGGTGGTGGAAGAGGCGCGGGTGAATGGCATTGAGGTGCGGGTGGTGCCGGACCTGTATGACGGCCTGGCGTGGAATGCGCCGGTAGAGTTCATCGGGCAGTTTCCGACCATTCCGCTGCACCAGCGGGAGTTTCCGCGCGGCGCGTTCCTGATGAAGCGGGTGCTGGATGTGTTTCTGTCGTCGCTGGCGCTGCTGGTGCTGTCGCCAGTGATGCTGTTGATTGCATTGCTGATCCGCCTGGATTCGCCGGGGCCGGTGTTCTACCGGGCATCACGGATTGGGCGGAAGGGGCGGACGTTTACGTGCCTGAAGTTCCGGACCATGGTGACGGATGCGGACAAGTTGAAGGAAGACCTCGCGCACAAGAATGAGCGCGACGGGATTCTGTTCAAGATGAGCAACGATCCGCGGATAACGAAGGTGGGAGCGCGGCTGCGGAAGTATTCGCTGGACGAGCTGCCGCAGTTCATCAATGTGTTGATGGGCGATATGAGTTTGGTGGGGCCGCGGCCGCCGCTGGCCTCCGAGGTGGAGAAGTACGACCTGGCGCACCTGCGCCGGCTGGATGTGCTGCCGGGAATTACGGGGCTGTGGCAGGTGGAGGCGCGGCAGGATCCGTCCTTTGACAGCTATATTTCTCTGGACACCGCGTACGTCGAGAACTGGAACCTGCTGTTGGATCTTCGCATCCTGGCACGGACGGTGGGCGTGGTGCTGGCGGGCACGGGGTCTTAAGGGCAGAGTGTAGGGGATAGAGTGTAGAGAGGGCGGAAAGGCCTTCGCGCGCGATAGACTGTAGGGGTGCGGATCGCGCTGGCGCAAATTAATCCAACGGTTGGAGACTTCTCGGGGAACCTGCAGAAGATCGCGGAGTTCGTGGAACGGGCGGCGGCTGAGGGTGCTGCGCTGGTGATGTTTCCGGAGCTGGCGACGTGTGGGTATCCGCCGGCGGATTTACTGGAAAAAGAAAGCTTTGTGAAGCGCGCGGAGGAGACGCTGGCGGCGGTGGCGGAGCTGACGCGCGGCGAGGGCCGGCCGGCGGTGCTGTGCGGGTCGCCGATGCGGTGCGAGGGTGGGACCGGAAAACGCGTGCGCAATGCTGCGGTGCTGATGGAAGACGGCGAGATTACGTTTGTGCAGCAGAAGATGCTGCTGCCGTTCTATGACGTATTCGATGAGCAGCGGTATTTTGATCCGGCGAAGCAGCAGGCGCTGACGGTGGTGAAGGGGAAGGCGGTCGCGATCACGATCTGCGAGGATGCGTGGAACGACAAGATGTTCTGGCCGCGGCAGATGTATCCGGTCGATCCTATCGACGAGTTGATGCGGCAGTGGGCCGTGTTGCCGCAGCCGCTGAGCGGGCATCGGCTGATTCTGAATATTTCGGCGTCGCCGTTCTGGCATGGGAAGCTGGAGGTGCGGCAGCGGATGATTGGCGCGCTGGCGAAACGGCATCGTGCGACGGTGGTGATGGTGAACCAGGTGGGCGCGAACGATAGCCTGATCTTCGATGGCGGGTCGTTCGCGGTGGGGCCTGACGGCGAGGTGTTTGCGCAGGCGAAGAGCTTTGTGGAAGACCTGCTGATTTTTGAGACCGAGGACTCGGTTGCGGTTGCGGGGGGAGAGGCGAACGGTGCGGAGACGCTGGGGAATGAGGGCGACGCGGGGGGCGAGGATCGCGTGGAGAAGACATGGCAGGCGCTGGTGCTGGGGACCCGGGATTATCTGCGCAAGTGCGGATTCAAGAAGGCGATTATTGCGTTGAGCGGGGGCATTGATTCGGCGCTGGTTGCCGCGATTGCGGTGGCGGCGTTGGGCGCGGAGAACGTGCAGGGCATCGGGATGCCGAGTGAGTTTTCGTCGGAGGGTTCGGTAACGGACGCGGAGAAGCTGGCGCGGAATTTGGGGATTGCGTTTTCGACGGTGCCGATTCGCGGGGTGTATGAGGAGTTTACGAAGTCGCTGGAGCCATTTTTCAAGGGAACGAGTTTTGGGTTGGCGGAGGAGAATCTGCAGCCGAGGATTCGCGGGAGTCTGTTGATGGCGCTGTCGAATAAGACGGGTGCGCTGGTGCTGACGACGGGCAACAAGAGCGAGATGGCGTGCGGGTACTGCACGCTGTACGGAGATATGGTGGGGGCGCTGGCGGTGATCGGCGATGTGTATAAGACGGAGGTGTACGAGCTGAGCCGGTGGGTGAATCGCGAGCGCGAGGTGATTCCGGAGGATACGTTGACCAAGCCGCCGTCGGCGGAGTTGAGGCCGGGGCAGAAGGATACGGACTCGCTGCCACCGTATGATGTTCTTGACCCGATTGTGCGCGCGTACATTGAGGACTACAGCTCCGCGGAAGAGATTGTGCGGTCGCAGGGGGTGGAGCTGGAGCTGGTGCGGAAGGTGATCCGGCTGGTGGAGTTGAGCGAGTACAAGCGGCAGCAGGCGGCGCCGGTGTTGAAGGTTTCACGGAAGTCGTTTGGTATGGGAAGAAGATTTCCGATAGCGGCGAGACGCGAAGTTTAGTGTGACGGCCGCGAGGCTCGATTTGACTTGAGGAGATACGGCATAGTGAGGATGGTTTTGATGGTGAATGAGGTTCGCAGCATGAAGACGATGGCAAGAATGATGGTGGTGATGGCGGGCATGGGAGCCGCAGCGTGGGGGCAGGCGCCGGCAGCACCGGTGATGTCTCCGGCAACGGCGGAGGCGGCGCAGGCAGGGCAGGCTCCAGCGGCAAATGCGGCGGCGCCGGTGGATCCATTTCCGCCGGTGAATTTAAAGAACTTCACGGCGAACTCGCCGACGACTGCGGAGGTGAATGCGTTTCTGAAGCAGGCGTGGGGTTTTGACGACAATCGCATATGGAGCATTGCGGCGATTGTGAAGACGCAGGCTCCCGGTGTGTCGAGGGTGATTGTGTTTGCAACCGATAAGGCGCATCCGGACAAGGTGTCGCGGAACGAGTTTTTTGTCACGCCGGATGGCAAGCACGCGATTGCGGGTGGAGTGATCGACTTTGGGCCGACGCCGTTTGCGGAGCGGCGCGCGCTGCTGCTGCAGGGGGTGGATGGACCTGCGGAGGGCGCTGCCGGGAAGGACCTGTTGATGGTGTTGTTCTCGGACTTGCTGAATGGGCGGTCGAAGGATGCCCAGGAGGTTGCGAGCAATCTGGTGAAGGACATTCCGCAGGCGCGGCTGGTGGTGGAGTATCTTCCTGCGGATGGCAGCCCGTATGCGTTTCACGCAGCAGCGGAGGGAGCGTGTGTCCGCAAGGCGAAGGGGGACGCTGCGTTCTTCACCTATGGCCAGGAGGTTTACAGCCGGCAGAAGGGGCTGACCGCGGCGACGCTGCAGGCGGCGCTGGATGCTGCGGTTGTGGCTGCTGGCGGGGACGCGAAGAGCGTTGACACGTGCTCTGCGACGCCGGAGACCAAGGCGGTGGTGCAAGCTTCGATTGCACTGGCGGCAAAGGCCGGTGTGGATGTGGCGCCGATGCTGGTGGTGAACGGACGCACGCTGCCGCCGGTGGAGATTCCGTACGACACGCTGAAGCGGATTGTGGCGTACCAGGCGCAGCTGGATGGGATCAGTGTGAAGGTGCAACCGACGCTGACGAATCTCAAGTAAGTGAATAAGGCTGGAAGCAGCAAGGAGACCGGACAGTGAAGATTACCGTGGTGTCTCCGCATCGCGGAGATGCGGCCTTCGCGCTGGGACTCTCGATTGGGGCGTGGCTCGGAGAGGGCCACGCCGTCGAGGTGGTGAGCTGCTTTACGCGCAGCGAGTTTGCGCCGTACTCGGATGTGGGGTCGGTGCATCGGAACGACCGCGTGTCGTTTGTGACGGCGGTGCGGAAGCGCGAGGATGAGGCGTGGCGAAAGCAGCTTGAACCGGTTGCGCGGGCTGGCGCGGCGAAGTTTTCGATCACGGATTTGAATCTGAAGGATGCGCCGCTGCGGTTGCATGTGGGAGCGAACGAGGTGTTTGGGCGGGCGGCGGATGCGTCGGAGAAGGTGGTGTCGAAGATACGGCGGGCGCTGGAGACGAGTAAGGCGGGAGCGTGGGTGCTGCCGCTGGGGCTGGGCGGGCATGTCGATCATGTGACGGGGCGGGATGTGGCGCTGAGTGCGCTGGCGGCGACGATGCCGGTGGCGTTCTACGAGGAGCTTCCGGAGGCTGGTGTGGTTGGGGAGGAGGGCATTGATGCCGCTGTTGTGGCGTTGACGTTGGCGGTGCAGAGTACGCTGGAGCCGGTGCTTGCGGGTGGTGATGGGTTGGGCGATGTGGAGGCTGCGGTGGCGAAGAAGCGGCGCGTGGCGTGGTGTTATGACTCGCAGATTGATGAGGCGGCGACGACGGAGATTGCGGAGTTTTGCCGGAGGTTTGAGGGGCGAGAACGGATTTGGGCGAATGCGGCGTGGCGCTCGCAGGGGTTGTAGGACAGCCATCACAGAGGGTGCGGGGAGTTCGACGGTAGGATGGTGGGGGAGAGTTTGTGCATACACGGACGATAGCGTCGCTGATTGCGGTGATGGGAGTTCAGGTATTTGCCGCGATTGCGGTGATGTCGCTGCATCGCTCGGAGGCGTGGCTGCGGCGCGCGCTGCCGTATGTGATCAGCGTGGCGGTGGGAGTCTTGCTGGCAACCGGGGTGGTCCACCTGCTGCCGGAGGCAGTGGAGGCGCTGGGGAATCGCAGTGGTGTTTGGATTGTGCTGGTGCTGACGATGCTTGGCTTGTACAGCTTTGAGCGCTTGTTCCATGCGTTCTCCGGGGTGAGTGCGGAGCCGGCGACGGATGCGGAAGAGGCGCATGAGCGGGGGCATCATCATCACCATCATGCGTCGAGACCGGCAACGCTGCTGCTGGGGAGCTTTATGCACAGTTTGGTGGATGGCACGGGTATTGCGGCGGCGTTTGCGATTGACGCGCGGGTGGGCTGGGTGACGGCGCTGGCCGTGGGACTGCACGAGGTGCCGCATCGGCTGGGAGATTTTGCGCTGCTGATCCATATGGGGATTGCGCGCGGACGGGCGGCGATGCTGGCGATTGGTGCTGGCGCGTCGAGCTTGCTGGGATGGGCGGTGGTGGCGGCGCTGGGGCAGGGTGGATCGCACCAGGTAGCGTGGCTATTGCCGGTGAGCGCAGGAAGTTTTCTGTATATTTCACTTGTCGATCTGCTGCCGGAGTTACAGCATGAGCGCCGACCGAGGGCGGTGCTGGGGCAGATTGTTGGCTTGGCGGTGGGGATCGCCCTGGCGTTAGGCTTAACGCAGCTGCCGGGAGCGTAAGGTCGAGAGCATAGAAGGATAAGGAGCGAAACGAAGGCGATGCGGATTGGTGTGGATGTGGGTGGGACGAAGATTGAAGCCATTGCGCTGGATGCGAAGGGCAGCGAGTTGCAGCGGATTCGCACGGCAACGCCCAGGGGCGAGTATGAAGGAACCATCGCGGCGGTTGTGGGGCTGGTGAATGAACTGGAGACGGCCACCGGGCAGAGGGGAACGGTGGGTGTGGGGATTCCGGGAACGATTGTCGGGGCGACGGGGCTGGTGAAGAACGCAAACTCGACGTGGCTGAATGGGAAGCCGTTGCAGAAGGATCTGTCCGCCGCGCTGGGACGCGAGGTGCGCTGCGCGAATGATGCGAATTGCTTTGCGATCAGCGAGGCGACCGATGGCGCGGCGAAGGGGTATGAGGTGGTGTTCGGCGTGATCTTTGGCACCGGATGCGGCGGAGGGGTGTGTTTTGAGGGGCGCGTGCACAATGGTCCGAATGGCCTGGCGGGGGAGTGGGGGCACACGCCGCTGCCCTGGGCGACAGGGAATGAGCTGCCGGGGCCGTTGTGTTACTGCGGTCACCACGGGTGCCTGGAGACATGGATTTCCGGGACCGGGTTGGAGTGGGATTTTGCGCGGACGAGCAGCCGCAATCTGCGTGGGGCGGAGATTGTGCAGGCCGCGGAGGCTGGGGATGAGGAAGCCAGGCAGGCACTGGAGCGGCTGATCGACCGCATGGCGCGGGGGCTTTCGACGGTGGTGAATGTGCTCGACCCGGATGCGATTGTGTTGGGGGGAGGGCTATCGAATCTGCATCGGCTGTACGATGGCGAGTTGGCGAACCGGCTGCGCGATTACGGGTTTGGTGGCGGAGTGGAGACGCCGATTTTGAAGAACCAGCATGGGGACTCGAGCGGGGTGCGGGGAGCGGCGTGGTTGTGGCCGCTCGAAAAAAGTGACGCTGAGGAGTCAGGCCGCATCTGATGGAGCATGACAAAACGCGGGGCAGCGACAGCGGAAGTGGATCTCGGACAGGCGTTACGGAAACAGTTGCAGGCGTTGCTGGATGGCGGGCAGGCGCATGCGACGTTCGATGAGGCGGTGAGGGACTTTCCGGCGAAGCTGCGCGGTGTGGTTCCGGAGGGGCTGCCGTATTCTGCGTGGCAGATTCTGGAGCATATCCGGATTACGCAGCGGGACATCCTGGACTTCAGCAGAAATACCGATGGCAGCTACAAGGCGGTGAAGTGGCCGGAGGACTATTGGCCGAAGGCTGCGGAGCCGGGAAGTGACGAGGCGTGGGAGCACTCGATTACGCAGATACACGAGGACCGGGCGGCGTTTGAGAAGCTGCTGGCGTCCGCCGATGATGCGGAGTTGATAGCGCCGTTTGCGTGGGGGGCGGGGCAGTCGCTGCTGCGCGAGGCTTTGCTTGTGGCTGATCATGATGCGTACCACGTCGGGGAGTTGATTGTGGTGCGGCGGCTGCTGGGGGCTTGGAAGAATTAAAGATGGAGCGGGCTTTCAGCCCTCGATCCTTGGCGTGACCTTAACCTGGGGCTGCGTCCCAGGCTGTGATGGAGTGGGCCTTTGGCCCTCGGCGATTGCGCGTCCCTGGAGGCCGAGCACGGGGGCTACTTGGTTAGAGGCAGAGGTTGGGGACTACTTGGTTAGAGGCCGAGTGCGGGGGACTACGTGGTTAGAGGCCGAGCCCGGGGGCTACCTGGCTAGAGGCCGAGGGCTGCGGGCCACTCGGTGGGGTGGTCTACGGTCCTCTCGGGTTGGGCGGCGGCTAGTGCGGCGGGGGCGAGGCCGAAGGTGCAGCCGAGGAAGTGGGCGCCGCAGCGTTGCGCGGTGAGCGCGTCGACGTCGGAGTCGCCGATCAGGACGGTGTCTTGCGGGGTGAGTGGGGTTGCGATTAGAACGGACGCTTCGGCGATGAGGGTGAGAAGGCCTTCGGGGTCGGGCTTCTTGGTGTCGAAGGAGTTGCCGCCGTAGTTCTGGAAGAAGAAGGGCTCGAGGGCGAGGGCGCGGCAGATGTCGCGGGAGGGATTGACGGGCTTGTTGGTGAGGACGGCCATGGGCAGGAGCGGGTTGCGGGTGCGGATTTCGGTGAGGGCATCGAGGACGCCGTCGTAGCAGCGGGTGTTGTCGAGCTTGTGGGCGCGGTAGTAGGTGAGGAAGAAGTCGAAGGTGCGGCGGAAGAGAGTGTCGGCGTCGTTGGGGTGGAGGGCGTCGAGGTCGTGGGGGTCGCCGAGGGCGCGGCGGACGAGCATGGCGGCGCCGTCGCCGATGTAGCTGGCGATGAGGGGATTGGGCAGGGAAGGCTGGCCGACGTGGGCGAGGGCGGCGTTTACGGAGTTGCAGAGGTCGAGCGAGGAGTCGATGAGCGTGCCATCTAGATCGAAGACGAGCAAACGGGGCGGAACACTAACCATGGTGCTAGTGTATCCGCCCCGTTCACATTTGAAGGCGATGCGTTCGTTGTGATCGACGCGTTAGTTGTGATCGATGACAACGTCGCCTGAACCGGTGCGGACTTCGAGCGGAGCGCCGCCGCCGTTGACGGGGCCGGTGAGGTGATGGCGCGAGCTGTCATTCTGTTGCGGCGCGTTGGGGAAGCCGACGTGGATGTCGCCGGAGCCGGTGGAGGCCTCGAGGTTGAAATGCGCGTCGGGGGTGAGGCGCAGCTTGATGTTGCCGGAACCGGAGCCAAGATTGGCTGCGCCGGTGAGATGACCTTCGGCCTGGATGTCGCCGGAGCCGCTGCGGGCGGTCAGGCCACCGTTGAGGCCATTGATCTTGATATTGCCGGAGCCGGTCTTGGCTTTGAGGTCGCCGGAGCCGGTTGCATCGAGCTCGATGTCGCCGGAGCCGGTGCTGAGGTCGGTGGCGCCGTTGACGCCGTGGGCGCGGATGTCGCCGGAGCCGCTGGATGCGGAGAGAAAGCGCCCGGTGTGGTCGATGGTGATGTCGCCGGAACCGCTGTGGAGGTTGAGCGCGACGGAGGCTGGGGCGGTGATGACGTAGTCGACGCTGAGGTGGTTGTACAGCTGGTGATCGTTGCTCTCACCGACGCGGATGGTATTGCCGTCCTGGGTGATGGGCGGGTTTTCGACGATGCGTTTGATGCGTGCCTCCATGTCGTCGCCAAACATGGACCAGCCGGCGTGGATGTGGCCGACGATGTGGACCTGGTTATCGCTGCCGGGACGGATGGTGATGTCGCCGGAACCGGTGGAGACGAACAGGTCGGGCTGCGCGGTAACGTTGAGGGTGCGCTCGAACTGGCTGTCAGAGGCGAATGCGGCTGTCGATACCGTCAAGAGAATCGCTGCCGCGAGTAGACGAAGTTTCATGGTGTACCTTCCTGGAAAAGTTACGAAGTTTGCCGGTGAACTAACAATTTATGAAGTTTGCTGAAGGACTACTTTATCTCCAGCCTTGAGGCCCGAGAGCACTTCGATGCGGCTGCCGTTGGAGATGCCGACCTTGATGGAGACGACGCGGTGGCCGTCTTTGCCATGGGCGTCCGGCACCCAGACGGAGGCGTTGCGGTCCTTGTCGTAGATCACGGCCTGCTCGGGAATGCTGAGGGCCTTTTTGTGCTCTTCGAGGACGATCTCGGCGTTGGCGGTCATGTTGGCCTTGAGCTCGCCGCCGGGATTATCGATGGAGATCTGGACCTCGAAGGTGGTGACGTTGTCCTTCTCGACACCGAGGGGAGCGATCTTGGTGACGCGGCCGGCGAAGGTGCGGTTGGGGAAGCTCTGTACCTTGATGCGGGCGGCCTGGCCGAGATAGACCTTGGCGATATCGGACTCGTCGACCTTGCCTTTGACGTAGACCTGGTGGGTGTCGCCGAGGGTCATCACCAGGGTTGCCGTCGACCCGAGGACGAGGATGGAGCTGACCGCGTCGCCGACCTGGACGTCGCGGGAGAGGACGACGCCATCGATGGGCGAGGTGACGGTGGTGTAGGAGAGCTGCTCCTCAAGCTGCTTGAGCGAGGCCTCCGATTGCTGTACCTGGGCTTCGCTCTGGTGCAGCTTGGCGTTGTCGACGGCGATCTGGGCGACGGCTTTGTCGCGGGTGTTGAGGGCGGAGAGATACTTCTGGTGGGCGTCGTCCATGGCCTGGGTGGAGAGCACGCCTTGCTGCTGCATCTCCAGGGCGCGATGGTAGGAGTGCTCGAACATGGGGAGGTCGGGGGCTTCGGCGGCGACCTTATCGAAGGAGACGGCGGCCGCCGCGGAGCGTTCGCTGGATTCGGCTGCAGCGAGTTGGGCCTTCTGCGCGGCCACCTGGTCGAGGATCTCTTCCTGATCGAGCTGGGCGAGGACTTCGCCCTTGTGCACGGTGTGGTTGATGTCGGTGTCGAGCTGGGTGACGATGCCGCTGGCCTTGGATTTGACCTCGACTTCGGTGATGGGCTGGACCTTGCCGGTGGCGACGACCGAGCGCGCGATATCGCCGGTGTCGGCGGTGCCCAGCTGGGAAGGATCAAGCGGAGGGGATCCGCCGAGGCTCTTGGCGGCGAGGAAGCCGCCGCCCGCGATGACGCAGACAACGATCGCGAGGACGATCCAAAGGCGCTTGCGCGATTTCGATTTCGATTTCAAGGGGTCTCCGAAGCCTTAGGGATTTGCTCTTCGGAGTTGGATTACGCAGAGGCGGGCCGGTCGGTTCCATTGAACCTGTTTAATACCAGTCCTGCCGGACGGGCCCGCTACGCGCGGGGCGGCAACTTCGTTGCGGGCAGAGGCCTTCGGCTGGGCGCTCCCGTTGGTCGCGGGCGAAATCTGGTTGCCGACCAGCGGGAGGCCCACGCGAAGCAGTAAAGAGGCGTGCGAACGCCCGCCCCACACGTAGTGGGCACGTCTGGAAGAAAGTCAGGCGTACTTGCGGAGCATGCCCAGGACTTTTCCCTGGATACTGACGTTTTTGGCGGGGGCGTAGATGGGCTTCATCTCGCTGTTGGAAGGTTGTAGGCGGATGAGGGCGCCTTCGCGGTAGAAGCGCTTGAGGGTAGCGTCGGTGCCATCCACCAGGGCGACGACGATTTCGCCTTCGCGGGCGGTGCGGGTGCGCTCGACCAGAACATAGTCGCCGGAGACGATGTGCTCGTCGCGCATGGAGTCGCCCTGGACCTCGAGGGCGTAGACCTCGCGGCTGCCGATTATGTCGCCCAGCGAGATGGTCTCGGCGGTTTCGATGGCTTCGACGGGCTTGCCGGCGGCGATGCGGCCGAGCAGGGGGAGGCGGTCCATGATTCTGCGGGGAGGGCGCTGTGGGATGACGTCGATGGAACGGCTGCGGTTGTGGGCGCGCTGCAGGAGGCCCTTGGTCTGGAGATTGGTGACGTGCTTATGGACGGTGGCGAGCGAACTGAGGCCGAGGCCGGCGGCGATCTCCTCGTAGGAGGGTGAGTAGCCATTGCGGGCGGTGAAGGTGGAGAGAAAATCGAGGACCTCTTTTTGCCGACGCGTGATAGCCATGGGCTCCATTTTAGCGAATAAAAGGCGAACTGGGGGCAAAAGTTTGGGGGAATCAGAATTGCAACGGTGAGGGCCGAAATGGGACTGGAGTGAGGTGTCCCGCAACGGGAGCAGAAAGGATTAGATCTGCATGAGTATTCGTTGTGCGGGGGGTCGAGGAAGTGGATGGTAATAGTACACCGCGAGGGTGAGCGAAGAGTTTGATGAGAACGATGAGACGCACAGAAGGTGAGTCTCGGCGAAGTGGTTAAAGGTGCAAGGGATTCTGGAAGGGTTCAGGGAGCGAAATGGAACAGTCGACGATGGCGATGGCAGGGCGGGAGAACACGATAGCGATGAGCGGCCTTGGAGCGGGAAAAAACGGGGGGCGGGGAGGCATCCTGATTGCGGATGAGGATGCTTCGCTGGCGAACTTTTTGAGTCAGGAGCTGCAGGACGAGAGTTTTGAGGTGGAGGTGGTGCATGACGGGCAGGCGGCGCTGGATGCGCTGCGGGAGGAACGGCGGCACGACCTGGTAATCCTGGACCTGAATCTTTCCCGGGTGGATGGCATGAGCCTGATCCAGAGGGTGAGGCCTGCGCAGCCGCGGTTGCCGATGCTGGTGCTGACGGCGCGCAGCCGGGTTGAGGACAAGGTGCTGGCGTTTCAGAGTGGAGCGGATGATTTTATGGTGAAGCCGTTCTCCTTTGCGGAGCTGCTGGCACGGGTGAATGCGTTGATGCGGCGGCATGCGCGGGCGGTTCCGAATGTTTCCGAAGTTGGCGACTTGCGGCTGTATCGGGAAGAGCATCGGGTGGAGCGGAACGGGCGGCGGATTGACTTGACGCCGCGGGAGTTCTCGATCGTGGACTACATGTTGCAGCATGTGGGGCGGCCGGTCAGCCGGGCGATGTTGTTTGAACAGGTATGGAAGATGCCGCATGAGCCCTCCACCAACATTGTGGATGTCTATATGAAGTATGTGCGCGACAAGGTGGATGGGCCGGGAGAGCGGAAGCTGACCCACACGGTGCGCGGCATCGGGTATGAGTTTCGGGACGCGTAGGAAGAGCAGGATTCCACGGCTGCAAGCGGTGCTGCGGTCCTCACGAAGTTTTCACATTAGGGTAGAGGTATTTTGTCATGGGAATGTCGGTCGCAACCTTCGCAGAGCACGATCATCAAGCGGCAACCAATGTCTTTGTTGTCAGCTCCAACGTGAGGCTGCGCGAGAGTCTTCATGGCAAGCTTGGGCATGCACGCTGGAATGTGATTGAAGCCGGCAGCGGTGCGGGAGCGCTCGAAGTGCTGCATCAACATGAGGACGGAGATGGAGTGGTGCTGCTCGATCCGATGCTGCCGGATCTGGACCCGGATGAGTTTCAACGGATGATCAGGAGGCGGTTTCCGAACACCCAGGTGGTGACGCTCAACGCCCGGACGGGGCAGATGCAGGCGGGCGATGGGGCGACGACGCCGGTATCGAAGTGGCTGATGGAGCTGGTGAATGTCGACGGAATTGTGGGCGCGGACGTGCGTGGAATCCGGCAGGGAGAGACATCGCCGCGCTTGCAGACGGAGAGAAATAATCTGCGGGGAATGGTGGGGAACTCGGAGCCGATGCGGCGCGCGTATGAGCTGACGCGGATGGTTGCGGTGCGCGATACGACGGTGCTGGTGACGGGCGAGAGTGGTACGGGGAAGGATTTGGTGGCGCAGGAGATTCACCAGATCAGTCCGCGGCGGAAGCAGCCGTTCGTGGTGGTGAACTGCTCGGCGATTCCGGAATCGCTGCTGGAGGCAGAGCTGTTTGGATATACCAAGGGTGCGTTTACGGGGGCGGTGCAGTCGCGCATTGGGCGGATTCATGCGGCGCATGGGGGAACGCTGTTCCTGGATGAGATTGGCGACATGCCGCTGTCGCTGCAGGGCAAGCTGTTGCGATTTCTGGAGCAGGGCGAGGTGCAGCGGCTGGGCGGCAATGACAATTTGAAGGTGGATGTGCGGGTGGTGGCGGCGACGAATGTGCATTTGAAACAGCAGATTGAGAAACAGCTGTTTCGCGATGATCTTTATTACCGGCTGGCGATCTTTCCGATACAGCTGCCGCCGCTGCGGGAACGGATGGAAGATCTTGAGGACCTGGCAGCGACGTTTCTTACGCGGTTTGGCCCGGGCCAGGGCTTGAGCCCGGAGGCTATGCAGGTACTGGCCAGGCATGATTGGCCAGGCAACGTGCGCGAGCTGCGGAATGTGATGGAACGCGCGACGATCCTGGTTGGCGCTGGACGAGAGATTCGGGCCGAACACATTCTTTTGTAGCGAAAGGATTTTGTTTGGCTCAGGAAGTTTCTGCGGTGCTGGAAGTTTATGTGCTGCATGTCATCGAGTTTGGCAACCGTCGTGCAATTGAAATAGGCAAATGTTGCCCTGTTCTCATGTGGTTCCAATAAACGATTCCGCGCTGAAGTCCCTGCAGAGCCCGCAGCTGCTGGCGGATGCGTTCTCGGAGTTCATCTCTGCGTCGTCGCTGCTGGAGGGCTCGTATCGGGACCTGCAGCGGGAGGTGGGGCATCTGGGTACGGAGTTGGCCGAGCGGAATGCGGCGCTGACGCGGAGCCTGGCTGAAAACGAAGCGATGCGCGGCGTGCTGCAGCAGATGATCGAGTCGATGCCGTGCGGCGTGCTGGTGCTGGATACCGCGGAGAACATTGTGACGATCAATCCTGAAGGCCGAGAGTTATTGCAGCTTGGGGACGCGGTGGTCAGGACGTTGCGCGATGTGGCGGCGGTGAGCTCGGTGGATCTGGAGATGCTGGTGGCGGGAGTGGAACAAGAGATTGAGCACGAGGTGTGCCTGGCGCGCGGCGAGAGGAAGCGCTGGCTGGCGATCAGTAAACGGAGATTCTCGGGAGGGTCGCTGCGGCCGCTTGCCGGCTCGGGAAAGCGCGGGCTGCAGAGCATCTGGATCCTGCGCGACGTAACGGCAACGGAGGAGGCGGAGCGGGAGCGCGAGGCGGCGCGGAGCGCGATGGCGCTGGCCGAGGTTTCGGCGATCCTGGCACACGAGATTAGAAATCCATTAGCGAGCATGGAATTGTTTGCGGGTCTGCTGGTGGAGGATCCCGAGCAGGGGGCGTTGTGGGTATCGCACCTGCGGGCGGGGATTCGTATGCTGTCGGCGACGGTAAACAACGTGTTGAGTTTGCATGGCGGAAGCGGAGGTCACCTAATGCCGATTGAACTGTCTGGGTGTGTTCGGGATGGCGTGGAGTTTGTGCGGCCGATTGCGGAACAGGCGGGCGTGACGCTTTCGTTTCGGAGCGACGAAGAGCTGAAGATTCAGGGGAGCGAAAACCAGCTTCGCCAGGTACTGCTGAACCTGATCTGCAACGCGATACGGCATACGCCGGCTGGAGGGAAGGTTGCGGTAACGGCTTGCGGCGTGGAGCGGGAGGGAAGACGCCGTGCTGTTGTGGAGGTGAGCGATACGGGGTGCGGTATTCCCGAGCCGGCGATCGGGCGTGTCTTTGAAGCTGGATTCAGTGCTCAGGGCGACACGCCAGGCCTGGGGCTGGCGGTGTGCAAGCGGCTCGTGGACGGGCACAGGGGAGAGATTCGGGTACGTAGCCGCTTGCATGGTGGAAGCACGTTTGAAATGGAGTTTCCAACGTTATGACAAATGATCGAGTTTCATCGGTGATGGTGGTCGACGACGAGCCAGGAATCCGGACAGCTCTGCGTGCAAATTTTTTGCGTCATGGGTGGAGGGTGGAGGTGGCTGGTTCGGTGCGTGAAGCGATCAGCCATCTGGAGGGCAAGGAGTTTGACCTGGTGGTCACCGATATACGCATGCCCGACGGGACGGGCATGGAGGTAATGCGAGCGACGCGGCGGTTGTCTCCGGGGACGGCGGTGATTCTGCTGACGGCGTACGGCTCGGTTCCGGATGCGGTGAGCGCGATGCGCGATGGAGCGCTGGATTACCTGACCAAGCCCATCTCGTTTGACCAACTGCAGGCGACCGCGGCCAAGGTGATGCAGGTTGCAAGACAGGCGCCGGTGGAGGACGATTCTCTGGCGAGCGGAATCATTGGACGATCGCCGTTGCTGCTGCGAGCGCTGCAGAGGGCGCGATCGGCGGCGAGCACCAACGCGGATGTGCTGGTGGAGGCCGAGAGCGGGACAGGTAAAGAGTTGCTAGCGCGGTTTATTCATGACTCGAGCGATCGCCGTGGAAAGCCGTTTGTTGCGTTGAACTGTGCGGCGGTCCCTGAATCGCTGCTCGAGAGTGAGCTGTTTGGACATGCGCGAGGCGCCTTCACGGGAGCGGTGAGTGCGAAGCCGGGTAAGTTCGAGCTCGCCGACGGTGGCACGATTCTGCTCGACGAGATTGGAGAGATGCCGCTGCACCTGCAGCCGAAGCTGTTGCGCGCGTTGCAGGAGCGTGAGTTTGAACGGCTGGGCGAGGCGCGATCCGTGCATGTTGACATTCGCGTGATTGCCACGACCAACGTCTCTCTGGCTGCGATGGTGGAACGAGGACAGTTTCGAAGCGATCTCTTCTATCGGCTGAATGTCATTCCATTGTCGCTGCCGCCGTTGCGCGACCGGAAGGAAGACATTCCAGCGCTTGCGAAGTATTTCGCGGAGAAGCATGCAGCCCAGTCGCAGACTCGGGCGCCGCAGCTGAGGCAGGAGTTTCTGGATCGTTTGCAAACTCACGCGTGGCCAGGAAACGTTCGGGAGCTGGCGAACTTTATGCGCCGGGTGGTCACGCTGAGCGATACCCAGGACATCGACGCCAGGTGTTTCGACAGAGAGTTTCAGATCGTGGCGCGGTCCTCGTCATCATGGCCGAGCCTGGCGCCAGTGCAGTCGCCGGCGGTGCTGGCGGGAACGCCGATTCGCGAACTGGAACGGCTGCATGTAGAGAATACGCTGGCGCTCACCGACGGAAACAGGACCCATGCGGCGGTGATGCTGGGCATTAGCTTGCGAACTCTACGCAACAGGATTCGCGAGTATGGATTGCCGCCAAGGAGGATTGCCTGATATGTCTGCCTTTTCTTCTGTAGAGATGTTGCAGGGCTATCTGAAGGTCCTGACGGACCGGCAACAGATGATTGTCTCCAACATGGCGAATATTGACACGCCGGGATATCACACCAAGGATCTGAACTTCCAGGCCGCGATACGGCGCGTGATGGATGAGGGCGATTCAGGAAGCAGTGCGGCGTTGGAGCCGGCGTCGCTCGAAACCCAGGGACTGCCGGAGCGGCCGGATGGAAATAATGTGAGCGTCGATCGCGAGAGCATGTTGCTGGCGCAGACGCAGCTGCAATTCCAACTGGGCGTGCAGTTAATGAAATCGCAGATGCATATGGTGCTGTCTGCAATCAAGGATGGTAACTGAGATGAGCATGTTTGACATGATGAACATTAGCGGCTCCGCGTTGTCGGCGGAGAGACTTCGCGCCGAGGTGACGTCGGCTAACATGGCCAACGCCGAGACGACGCATACCGAAGACGGCGGCCCGTATGTGCGGAAAGAAGTTGTCTTCACGACTAGAAATGCATCGCCGTTCAGGACGATGTTTGCGTCCATGGCACGGTCCGGACAGACGGCGGGAGGGTCGGTGCAACTGTCGCAGGTGATCGACGACACGACGCCGGCGGTGATGCGCTATGAGCCGGGAAGTCCCGATGCCAACGCGGCCGGCTACGTGGCGTATCCGGCGATCAATCCCGCCAGTGAGATGGTGGACCTGATGGGAGCGGTACGGGCTTACCAGTTGAATGCGTCGGCGGTGAGCGCGGCGAAGCAGATGATCCAGGAATCTATCGACATCCTGAAGACCACGTAGGCTGGAGCGCAACGATGAGCAATGTAAGTTTGAGTGGAATTCCGAGTATCAGTATGCCCTCCTCACCGACGCTGGACAGCGGCGGAGATGGCGGCGGTATGAACTTCGGCGATGTGCTGCAGAACGCCGTCACGGGAGTTGATTCGCTGAACAATGCCGCGGGCGCGCAGATCGGCAATCTGCTGCAGGGCGGGAGTTCGGACATGACCAGCGTGATGATTGCCGTAGAAAAGGCGGATGCCTCCTTCCAGCTCATGATGCAGGTTCGGAACAAGATCGTGAGCGCCTACCAGGATATCGAGAAGATGCAGTTCTAGGGTTGAGACACAATGGCAGGCTTTGACGACATCACGAAACAGGCGCAACAGTTCTGGGCGAGCCGGAGCAAGCGGCAGAAGACACTGCTTGCGGCGGGAGCGGCGGCCAGCGTGCTGGTAGTGTCGCTCTTTGCTGGTCTGCTCGGCAGCCCGGAGTACAAGCCGCTTTACTCGGGCCTCGAAGCCGCGGACGTGCAGACACTTTCCGCGCAGCTGGATGCGCAGAGCATTCCGCACCAGACCAGTGGGGACGGGAAAACCATCAGCGTACCTGCCGACAAGCTGGACGTGGCGCGCATGCAGACGGCATCCCAGGGGACGCCGCACAGCGGACGGATGGGGTTCGAGTTGTTCGACAAGATGTCGTGGGGGCAGACGGAATTTGATGAGAAGGTGACCTACCAGCGGGCGCTGGAGGGAGAGTTGGAGAAGACGATCGGGACGCTGAGCGATGTGAAGACGGCGCGCGTTCACCTGGTGATGCCGACCGATTCGATCTACGACGATCAGCAGCGCGCTGCGAAGGCGTCGGTGATTGTGAAGCTCAATCGAGACAGCATCGCGAAGGATGCCGTCCAGGCGATTGCACGATTGGTCTCGGGCGCGGTGGATGGCTTGAAACCGGAGGATGTTGCGATCATTGACGCGGATTCGGACCGGTCTCTGAATGTGTCGCACGATGGTCCGATGAGTGGAGAAGGGCTGGAGACGAGCCTGACGCAGCGGCTGATGAGCACGCTGGAACCGATTGTTGGCGCGGGGAATATTCGCGCGAGCGTGAACGTCGATTACGACCAGGGGTCGAGTGAAGAGAGCCAGGAGAAGTACGACCCGGCGGTGAGTGCGTTGCTGAGCGACCAGAAGTCGCAGGACCAGGCGGGCGGAGGCGCGTCGACCGGAGGTGTTCCGGGGGTCGCGAGTAATGTGCCTTCGCCCAAGCGTGCGCAATCGGCAGCAATGAATACTTCGCAGGGTGCGACGCAGCTTTCCACGACGGAGAATGCCCGCTACGGCGTGAATCGGGTAGTGCTTCATCGGGTGGTGCCGGCGGGGCAGTTGCAGCGGATCAGCGCAGCGATCCTGGTGGACGATGCGGTGGTGAAGAACGTGGCCGGCGGAAAGGTGACCTTCTCGAGACATGCGCGATCGGCGGCGACGTTGAATCAGATTCAGCAACTCGCGGAGGCGGTGATTGGGTTTGATGCCAAGCGCGGCGATACGATCAGCGTGCAGGATATGTCGTTTGCGACGGATGAGGATGGTGCCGTCCCCGCACCTGGCATTGCGGAACGGGTACAGAAGGCGGTGTCGGACTATACGTCGCTGCTGCGGCCGATGTCGCTCCTTGTGCTCTTTGCGATGGCATACCTATTTGTCCTGCGGCCGATTCAACGACAGGCCCTGGGTGCGGGTGTGGCACCGGAAGCGGAGCAGCGAGCCCTGGCCTCTCCGGCGGTCGCAGAGCAACTTGCGTTGGAAGCGAAAGAGACGCCCGAGGCAACTCGGCGAGCAGGTCAACTGAAGGAGCAGGCGATCGAACAGATTAAGCAAAAGCCAGCAGACACGGCGCGGGCGTTGCAGGCATGGTTGAGGGAGGAGCCGTTATGAGCATTGTGGAAACGGCTCCCTTGAGTGGCACGCGCAAAGCGGCCATCCTGCTATCGGTGCTGGGAGAAGACGCGGCTGCAACGATTCTTCAAAATTTGCCGGAGGATGAATTGCAGCGGGTTACCGACGAGGTTGCGTGGCTGACGTCTATTTCTTTCGAGACGGCGCTGGAGGTACTGGAGGAGTTTCAGCAGATCCTGGTGGCGCAGGACTTTCTTGCGGTGGGTGGTCACGACGTGGCGACTCGTCTGCTGGTTAAGGCGTTCGGCGAGAATGGCGCAAAGGGGATGTTGCAGCGCCTATCGCGCACCGACGAGGTGAATTCGATGCGGATGGACTCGCTGAAGCGGGCCGATCCGCAGCAGCTCGCCAGATTTCTGGTGGGGGAGCACTCACAGACTAAGGCCTTAATTCTCGGGCATCTCGATGCCAAGCAGGCTTCGGCGCTGCTGATGAAACTTGAGCCGGGAGTTCGTGCAGATTGTGTCAAGCGACTGGCGAACATGGGGCAGTTTTCTCCGGACGTTGCGACCAAGGTATCGACCGTGTTGAATCGCCGGTTGCGATCCGCGGGAGACCAGAGCAAGCGCACAGATTTTGGGTTCCGAGATGTAGCCGAGCTGATGAACCGGCTTGACCCGATGATCGCGCGGGAGATTCTCGAAAACATTGAGAAGGACGAGCCGCAGCTGGTGACCAACATTCGCGATCTAATGTTCACCTTCGATGACTTTTTCGAGGTTCCCGACCACGAGCTTCGCGAGCTCATGAACGCGATCGACAAGAAGGTGTTGATGACGGCACTGAAGGGAGCGAGCGAGGATCTGCGAAGCCACTTCTATCGCACGATGTCTACGCGCGCGGTAGAGATGATGAAGGAGGACGCGGAGGCGATGGGTCCGGTGCGCAGTAAGGATGTGGCCAAGGCGCAGGCGGAGATCATTGCCATCGCGCGCAAACTGGAGTCCGAAGGAAAGATTGTTTTGAAGAGCGAAGGAGAAGATGAGTATGTCCTCTAATTGCGTGCCGTTCAACGGTGTGATTGCGCCGCCGGTCAGGACGCTGGTGTATCTCGATATGGCCAACCGTCCGGCCGTCGGAGAGATCACGGGCCAGTCCCGTCAAGAACAGGAAGAGGAGCAAGCGAGCCGGCGGCGTGCGGAGGTCGAGCTGACGCAGGAGGAGTTTGCAAAGCGTATTCTGCTGGAACGGACTGACGCTGTTGAGCAAGCCGAACTGAGGCTGCGGAACGAATTCGAACAGAAGTTCGAGGCGGAACGTGCGGCGATCGGGGCAGCGGTTTCAGCCTTCGCCACTCAGCGAGAGTCTTACTTTGCAAGGGCGGAAGCTGAGATTGTGCAGCTCGCGCTGGCGATTGCCGCAAAGATTCTGCACCGCGAGGCGCAGGTCGACCCGATGCTCGTAGCAACGCTGGTACGGATGGCGGTGGAGAAGCTCCGCGAAGGGTCCAGCGTGAACCTTCGCGTGGGTGCTGGCCAAGGTTCACGTTGGCAACGATACTTTGCCGTTGAGGGCAAGGGCGCGTGTGTGCAGGTCATCGAGGATGCTGAACTCAGCGATCACGATTGCCTGGTAGAGACCGAGCTTGGGACGGCGAACTTTGGGTTGGATACGCAATTGAAAGAGGTTGAGCAGGGGTTCTTTGACCTGATGGCGTTGAGGCCGGTGAAGGGATGAACCGCAATCTGCTGGCGCCGTATCTGCATCATCTCGAGACGGGCTCGACGCTGCGCTGGAAGGGGCAGCTGAACCAGGTGGTGGGCAATCTGATGGAGTCGGAAGGACCGTTTGGATTTGTGGGAGAGTCGTGCGAGATTGCGACTGCGGATGGGCGGAGATATGCGGGAGAGATTATTGGCTTCCGCGGATCGACGGTATTGTCGATGGCGGCGGATCATCCTCAGGGCGTGCGGCTGGGTGACTCCATCGTTGCCTGGGGAGCGCGTCCGTCGGTGCGGGTTGGGCCTGGGTTGCTGGGGAGGGTGATCGATCCGGCGGGGAATCCACTGGACGGAAAGGGCGAGTACCGGGCCAGCAAGTCGGTGGTCATCGATGGATCTGCGCCGTTACCGCTGGATCGAGTTCCGATTCGTGAGCCGCTGGGCTGCGGCGTGCGCGCGATTGACGGCTTTCTCACCTGCGGCAGAGGCCAGCGGATCGGCATCTTTGGAGGAAGCGGCGTGGGCAAGAGCACGCTCATCGGCATGATGGCGCGAGGAACTGCCGCGGATATCACGGTGCTGGCCCTGGTGGGAGAGCGGGGCCGCGAGGTGGGTGAATTTCTGGAAGTGCTGGGCGAGGAAGGATTGAAGCGTTCTGTGGTGCTGGTCTCGACCTCGGACCAGTCGCCGCTGTTGCGGATCCGGGCGGCACTGGCTGCAACGGCAGTGGCGGAGTACTTCGCCAGTCTGGGTAAGAATGTTTTGCTGGTCACCGATTCGCTGACACGCTTTGCGATGGCGCAGCGGGAGATTGGACTGGCGGCGGGCGAACCACCGACCGCGAAGGGATACACGCCGTCGGTGTTGAATATGCTGGCCGGCCTGGTGGAACGGGCGGGGAATTTCGCGCAGGGAAGTATCACGGCCTTCTACACCGTGCTGATGGAGGGCGATGATCAGCAGGACCCGGTGGTGGACACGGTTCGCAGCCTGCTCGATGGGCATGTGGTGCTGGACAGGGACCTGGCGATGCGAAATCACTATCCGCCGATCTCGATTCTCGACAGTCTTAGCCGGCTGATGCCGAAGGTGGTGTCGGCAGAGCATCTGGCGAAGGCCAATGCTATCAAACGGTCGATGGCGGTCTACGCACGATCGGAAGACCTGATCCGGATTGGCGCCTATCAAAAAAACTCAGATCCGATTCTGGATCGCGCAGTGGAAAACCTGCCGGCACTGAATGGGTTTTTGCAGCAGGATCCGGGTGCCGTGATCGGTCATGCAGACATTGTCCAGCAGTTGATGGCGCTCCCAGGCTGAGCCCAGATGCAGCGAACGTCTGTGTCGAGCTGGCGGTGGTTGCGAAACAGGGAAGGTGCTTGATCGATGGCGTTTCAATTTTCGCTTGCGGTGGTTCTTCGGCTTCGGGAAAGTGTGGAGAAGCGCGAGGAGCGCGTTCTGCAGTCGATTCAACTCGAGGTGAGTCGCACCCTGCAAGCGATCGAGGAACTGAGTGTTGCGCTGGGCGGTGCGCAACAAGCTCGCGAGACGGCACTGCAACAGGCCATCTCGGGCGGGCATCTGCATTCTCTCTTGTGGGAGGAGCAGGTGGCCGAGCAGGGGTTGAGGTCGCTGCTGGGTAGGTTGCAGGTGCTGGAGCAAGAACGCGAAAAACAGATGAAGGTCTACCAGGCGGTTCACCGGGACCGTGAGTTGTTGTCGGACATGATGGAGAAGCAGAAGGATATCTACGAAGAAGAGTGGCTCCGCGAAGAGCAGAAGCAACTCGACGATATCTTTATGGCGAGGCGTCATCGCGTCTCGGAACGCTGAACCGATCTGGTCATAGAAGTGATTTTGTGAGACAAACGGGCGGCCGTCCGTGGGGAAGTTCTGCGGCGCCTGGTTGGAAGACCGTGGCATTACCCTGCGGGAAGTAGGCACAGGTTGCCGGGTGGCTCGGTAATGCTTGCCGTGTGGGACGGGGTATAGAAAATTGCTTGAAACTGCCGATAGAGAAGTTCTTTAGAATGTGCTGCCGCTTGTGATTGGAGAGCGCGCGCCGAATGGCGCGCTGCATGCAGTACTGATGGCGTGAGAATTACCTCAGCAACGTTGAGCTCGAGTGCGGTCGTGGGGCCGCCGTCGCAGGCGATCTCGCCTGGAGGCGGCTTCCAGACGATCCTGGCACATGCCTCGACGGAGAAGCATTCTGAGCCACAACCGACGAGCGATGCTGCCATGCCTGCGGCTCGAGCGGCGGCGGAAACTTCCGCGGACGGGGTGGATGCGAAGTCAACAAGCTTGGCTGAACAGGAAGGCGGCAAGGTCGCCGATCCGGGCACGGGGTGCGCGCCAACGGCCAGCGATGCGACCGAGGCAGAGGCTTCCGCAGGTGCCGGGGCAGCTTCCGCAGGTGCAGGAACCGGCGCAACAATTTCGGCAGCGGTCCAATCTTCGAGCGTCGTTCTTTTCCGGCAGGCTATGGTGGGATCGTTGGCCGCGGACGCAGGCTCTGCGAGCTCTTCGATCCACGCAGTGGAGGTGCCGGCGGCGAACACCGCGACGAGTGGGATAGCGACGAAGCAAGATCGTTCGAAGGCGCAAGCCGAGGTCAAGAAGGCTGCCGCCGCCGTCGTGGTTCCGATTACCGCAGACCCGGGCAGATTGACGGCGGTGAACATCATCAGCCTGCCAGGAACGGCACACGGCCAGCGAAATGGGAGCTCTGAAACTTCTGCAAAGAATGCGGGGTCTGAGAACGCCGCGGGAAACCACGGGAAGGCGGCGGCTCCGATCGACGGACCCGGCGGGGGGGACGCGGGTGCGGCCACGCTTCCAGGTAGTGCGGCTGGTGATCCACAAGGCATCCTCGCGCAAGTACGAGCGGAGCCGTTTGAAGCAGGCGTGGACGTATCGATGGCGTCTGGAATAGCCGATGCGGAGCTGACGAGTCACGCCGATGTTGGTTTGACCGCGGGCAATTCCATGGGAACGAATTTGGCGGGGACTGCTCCAGCGAGCTCCAAAACCACCGATGGGGGGAGCAACACCAGGAGCGTGGCGACGGCAATGGCGGATCCCTTCGGGCGCGCTGCAAACGATAGCCAGAGCGTGCAGAGCCTGCAACCGGATGCATCGAAGACAGGCACAGGGATTGGCATTTCAAGAGCCGTTGAAAATGGCGCAGCGCAAATTAATCTGCAGACGGTGTTGACGCCTACTGGCTCCCATGAAAGTGCGACCGCTCCGCGCGCAACGGCTGGGACGCCTGATCCGGCGCACGCTGGAAGGGCGCAGGATCTTCCGGCTGCGACGCACCTGATGGCTGGTGAGGGCATGCCGGCGTCCGGAATCAACTCGGCGAAACTCATTCAGACGATGGGCCAGACGGAGATGCATGTCGGCATGCATTCGGCAGAGTTTGGCGATATTTCCATTCGTACGTCGCTGTCGCAGCAGCAGATGGTGACTCAGATTTCGCTGGAGCATAGCGATCTGAGCCAGACGATTTCATCGCATCTGTCGGCGGTGCAGGCGAAGCTTGGAGAAGAGTACGGCCTGCATGCGTTGATTGAGGTCAACAGCCAGGGAACGCCGTTTTCGGGCGGCCAGGGAAACTCGCCGCAGAGGGATCAAGCGTCGCCTGGGCGTTCCAGCAGCGGGGGAAGCGTGGGGACCGCTGAGCTCAGGGAGAGTGTTGCGAGTGTTGTTGCGCAAAACAGCGCAGGGAATGGACACGGATTGGACGTCACGGTTTAGGAAAGAAACAGATTAAGAGAGGAACGATCGATGAACATACAAGGATTTACACCAGCGATTACAGGGCCTGTGCTGGCGGCCAATGCGAATGCGGTTACGGGCAAGGCAAGTACACCCAGCACCGGGTCCACGACGCCCACGGGAGACTCATCTACCAGCCTTCAGGAGACATTTCTGAACCTGCTGACCACGGAGTTGCAGAATCAAGATCCGACGGCTCCGGTTGATCCCACGGCAATGGTTGGACAGTTGGTCTCACTGAATCAGCTGGATCAGCTCATCTCGATCAATCAGACGCTGTCGAGCATGACGCCGGCAAGCAGCACTGCAACTGGCAACGCAAGCCCTCGGGCTGCGGAACCGGTGAGCGGCCCGACAGCCAATGCGGTGTCGTCCAACCCCGGCGCGGCGGCAGCGGCGGCGCTCAACCAGATGCAACCGACCAATACCAGCGCCACGAATGCGGCGTCGATCATGAACTTGTACGGCAGCGTATCGGCCGCACCCCAATTTTGAGTTTCACACTTTCAGGAGGTAGATAGATGGCATCCTTTTCCGTTCCACTTTCCGGCCTGCAGGCCAGCTCTTCTGGGCTGCAAGTCATTGGAAATAACCTGGCGAACCTTAACACCGATGGCTTCAAGAACCAGACGCTCAGCTTCGGCGATATCTTCTCGCAGATGCAGGGTACGTCGGGCAATGGCGATCCCATCCAGATCGGATCGGGCGTTCAGATCGTGGGTACTTCCTCGGACTTGACGAATGGCTCTGTCAATTCCACTGGAACTGCGTCGAACATGGCGTTGCAGGGTAACGGCTACTTTGTGGTGAGCAAGAATGGCGAGACGAGTTTCACGCGGAATGGAGATTTTTCGGTGAACTCCTCCGGCCAGCTCACCACGGCCGATGGAGACCTGGTGATGGGTTTTCCGGCGACAAACGGAACCGTGTCCACCACCGGTGTCCTGGCGCCGATCACGGTGAACTCCAACGGAACGGTGCCGGCTGCAGCCACATCGAGCTTCGAAGTGAGCGCGAATCTCAATTCGGCCTCAACGGTGGGGACGACCTTCAACACGCCCATCGCGATTTATGACTCGCTGGGTACAGCGCAGAGCCTGAACATTCAGTACACCAACACGGGCACCAATGCGTGGAGCTACAGCGTAACGCTGCCGGGCTCTGCCACGGGCTCCGCCGCCGCAACGACTACCCTTGCCAGCGGCACGATGACGTTCAATTCCTCCGGGCAATTGACCTCCCCCACGGGAGCGGTAGCGGCGATCAATGTTACGGGCCTGGCGGATGGGGCGGCGAATATGAGCCTGACCTGGAACCTGGCGGACGCTTCAGGAAATCCAACCATCACGCAGCAGAACACGGCCAGCGCACTGAACACCACCCCGACCCAGAACGGCTTTGCGGCCGGAGCCCTGACGGGCTATTCGGTACTCTCCGACGGGATCGTGCAAGGCCAGTACAGCAATGGCCAGACGCTGGCGCTGGGGCAGGTAGCGGTGGCCAGCTTCGCGAACCCGCAGGGGCTTGCTCAGACGGGCGACGGGAATGAACAGGCAACGAGTGGCTCGGGTGCCGCAGTCATCGGTCAGGCCGGAGTGGGTGGAGATGGCACGATTACGGGAGGCTCTGTAGAGGGATCGAACGTGAGCCTCTCCACCGAGTTCGCCAATATGATTGTGGCGCAGCAGAGTTATGACGCGAACGCTAAGGTTCTTACAACGCTGAACCAGGTGGACCAGTCAACGATTCAGATGGTGTCGTAACGGGCGAAGTGATTAAGGTTTGATGAGAGCCTTCCGCCAGGAGCAGCCTTAACCTGGCGGGAGGCGCTCGCTTGCGCGACTTTCTCACGATCTTCTCATGGGTGCGAGCCCTCTGCGGATGCTGGAATTCTGCTGCAATGCGCTGAATATATATGACTTAATGGTGGTTGGCGATCCCGCTGGCGGTGAATCGTCGTGTACTCAACTCCGGCCCCCTGATTGCTTTAGTAAGGGTGCTGCTTCCCAACTCCTTCACCACCTGCCGTGACGCGTAGCGATCGACGTCGACTGCGAGATGGAGGCAACGAGAGGCATGTGAGGACTCGATGAGTACATTCGCACAAAATCCGGATCCAAAGCTCGTTGAGGTAGCGCAACCAGATGCAAGGGAGAACGAGACCGATCGTCTCGACCGGATGCCCTGGTTACCTTGCACGCTTAGCGTCGACTTGCCGCTGGTGCAGTTCACGATCGGAGACCTGCTTCGGCTGACGGAGGGTTCGATTGTAGAAACCGCCTGCCACCAGACCAGCGACGTTCCTCTGCGTGTGAACCACCTCTTAATTGGCTGGACAGAGTTTGAAGTCATTGGCGACCGTCTCGCCGTGCGGATCACGGACCAAGCATGAGCGCCGAGAATCCTAAACCGCACAAACCTACGCCGAGGCCACGAAAACGGCCGAGCGCCTGCGTACCGGAGCTGGCAACGGAAGGGAATACGTTTCAAGCGTCGCTGGCCGCCTGTGCGCAGGCAGCGGTCCCCGCGGGAAGAGCGATCCAGACCGTCTCGACCTCGCGCCAGGTGAAGTGGATACGCTGGCAGGCGATCTGTTCCGACGCTCTGACACGCGCATGGTCGTTTCTGCATGCGAAGTACAAGGTCTCGACGACGAAACGGCTGCATGTGTCGGAGACGATTTCGCTTGGAGAGAAGCGGTTTGTGGCGATCGTGAATGTCGAGGGACGGGAGTTCCTGATTGGTGGCGGTGTGTCCGGGATGTCGTTGCTGGCGCGACTAGGGGCAGCGCCTCGGCGCTCGCGTGATCTTGGACGGAGCATCGGCGACAGCGGGGGGATCCTTTGAGTCGCCCCGGAATATGGATGTGCGTGTTTCTGCTCGCGGGCTTTGGAACGGCCGCCACTCCGATGTATGGACTGGGCCGCGCGGCGGCTGTTGAGGCGGAACCCGCGCAGGCAGATGTTCAGCAGATACAGCCCATCGCCATGCCCGCGTTTCCAACCAGGGAGATCTCGTCGTGGACGCCGACGCAGGGTCGCGGCGCTTCGACTTCGCTGAGCCCGGCGGACCTGCCAGGCGCGGGTCAAATTCCGGCGAACCTGGGAAGAACGGTGCCGTGGTCGATCGTCGTGATGCTCACGGTGCTAACGCTGGTGCCCTCCATTCTGATCTGCATGACGCCGTTTGCGCGGTTGTTGATTGTCTTTCACTTCCTGCGGCAGGCGCTGGGGCTTCAAACCACGCCGTCGAACCAGACCTTGATTGGTCTGTCCGTCATTCTTACGTTCTTTCTGATGCAGCCAGTTGCGTCCCAGATCTACCAGGAGGCTGCGGTTCCGATGCAGGCTGGGGAGATTACGCCGATCGAAGCGCTGGAGCGAGCGGAGGTCCCAATGCACAAGTTTATGGGGCACTACGTTCGCGAAAAAGATGTGGCCTTATTTGTGGGCTTAGCCAAGGAGCCGCGTCCTGCTTCCGTAGACGACATCTCGATGCGCGTGCTCTTGCCTGCTTACATCCTGTCGGAGCTCAAGGCGGGCTTCGAGATTGGGACGGTATTGTTTCTGCCCTTCCTGATCGTGGACATGGTGGTGGCTTCGATTACGACCTCTGTCGGCATGTTGCAGTTGCCGCCCGTGGTGATCTCGACACCGCTCAAGCTGTTGCTCTTTCTGATGGTGGATGGATGGCACCTGTTGATTGGGTCGCTGATGAGGAGCTTCGGCTGATATGGACGTTGATCAGGCGGTATTGCTAGGTCGAATGATGCTGCAGGAGGTACTCATCCTGGTGGGGCCGATTCTGTTGGTCGCCATCGCCGTCAGCTTGCTGGTCAACATCCTTCAGGTGCTCACGTCGTTGCAGGACAGCACGGTTTCGACGGTCTCGCGACTGATGGTTACGGGAGCCGCGTTGTTCTTCATGATGCCGTGGATGTGGCGCAATCTTTCGCAGTACACGCTGAATCTCTTCTCTGACTTCACCAGGTATCTGCAATGAATCAGATTCCTCTAGCGGCCATCCTCAGTGGCCTGTTGACGATCGCCGTGCGGCTCTCCGGTCTGATGCTCTTCGCCCCGTTTTTTGGCAGCAATGTGATTCCGCCTCGCGTCAAGGCTGGATTAGTGATGGCGCTCACGCTGCTGCTCTTTCCGACGGTGGGGCAGAACATTGGCACCTACGCGCTGATTGACTGGCCAATTGTGGTTTTCCGTGAGTTTCTGATTGGTGCGGGGATGGGCATCGCGACTAATCTCGCCTTCGAAGCCACGCAGCTGGCCGGACAAATCGTCGGGATGCAGATGGGATATTCGCTGGTCAACCTGCTCGATCCGCAGACGCAGGTGGATACCACTGTCCTTGCCGTCTTCTACCAGTCAATTGTCATGCTGATCTTCCTGCACATGGATGTGCACTATTGGCTCCTGCGGGCGATTGGGGACAGCTTCCTGTACGTGCCACCGAGTGCAGGGCACCTGAGTGGGCTGTTCACCCTGGCTGTTTTGAATACATGCGGCCGAGTGTTCGGGCTTGGCGTCCAGATTGCGGCGCCCGTGCTGGCCGCGACGCTGGTCACCGACATCCTGCTCGGTCTGCTGGGCAAGGCCTCTGCTCAATTGCCACTCATGCTGCTTGGGCCAGCGGTCAAGACGCTTCTTGGCATTCTGATCTTGATGGCAACGCTCAAATATTGGCCTGACCTTTTTCACAAACTATTTGAGAACACGTTCGAGAACGGCATACACATTCTCCACCTGGCGCGATGACATACCATGGCTGATTCCAGCAAAACAGAACAAGCGACACCTCACCACCGGCTCAAGGCACGGGAGAAGGGACAGGTTACGCGTTCGCGCGAACTGACCGGGGCGCTGTCGATGTTCGCTGTTGCGGGAGTGATGATGATCGTCGCGCGCGACGGCGTGGCACAGTGGACAGACTTCTTCCGGCGAACGCTCAACTCGGCGACCGCTGATCCGATTGAGCCCAATGGCCCGTTGCTGTTCTGGACGTCGGTGGAAGCGATGCGATGGATCTTCCCGTTCCAGATTGCGGCGCTGGTAGTTGCGCTCGGAGTTGGTCTGGCACAGGGAGGCTTCTTGTTCGCACCGGAAGCGCTGGCGTTGAAGTTTGAGCGGCTAAGTCCCGCAACGCGCTTCGGCCAGATATTCTCTCTCACTTCGGTCAGCAGCGTTCTCAAGTCGCTGCTACCCTTCGCCGCCATCGCATGGGTTGGCTATGCATGCATTCAGAGTCACTGGCTGGAGATCATCGCGAGCTCGTATGTCGACGCGCGCGCGTTTGCCCGCATTGTTGGCGATCTCATTTTGGAGGTGTGCTGGAAATCTGGCCTGATTCTTCTGGTGTGGGCCGCGGTGGATTACTTGCTGCTCTGGCGGAAGAGCGAAGGCGACATGAAGATGAGCAAGCAGGAGATCCGCGAGGAGATGAAGCAGTCGGAAGGCAATCCCGCGAACAAGGCGAGAATACGAAAACTGCAACGGCAGATGCGGCGCAAACAAATGATCAAGGCCGCTGAGACGGCGACTGTGGTCATCACGAACCCGACCCACTATGCGGTCGCGCTGCGCTACGAGTTGAATATGGCGGCGCCGCTGGTGGTTGCCAAGGGGCTCGATCTACTGGCGTTGAAGATCAGAGCGATCGCACAGGATCGCGGCATTCCGGTGATGGAGAATCGGCCGCTGGCGCAGGCACTGTACAAGGGCGTGGAAGTGGGCGACGTCATTCCAGCGGCGCTCTATCACGCGGTAGCAGAGATCCTCGTCCTGGTCTACAAGGCTCAGGAAGAAGTGAAACGTCGTGACGCACAACGCAGGGCCGCGGCGAATGCTTCGGGAGAGGGGAAAGCGCAGTGATTAAGAAGTCCGGGTTACTTCAGAAGTTGCGAGGGTCGTCGGAGTGGTTTATCCCCACGGGAGCCGTGGCACTGGTGTTTGTGATGCTGGTGCCTTTGCCGAGCTTCGTTCTCGACCTGTTGCTGACGTTCAGCATTATGGTCTCGGTGCTGGTGCTGCTGACAGCGATTCAGATTTTGCGGCCGGTGCAGTTCTCTGTGTTCCCGAGCCTCATCCTGCTATTGACGTTGATGAGACTGTCACTCGATCTGGCGGCCACGCGGCGCATCCTGCTGCATGGCAACGAGGGGTCGTCGGCCGCAGGGCAGGTGATTGAAGCGTTTGGACAGTTCGTGGTGGGCGGAAATTACATCGTTGGGTTTGTCATCTTTCTGGCGTTGATTGCGATTCAATACCTGGTGGTGAGTCACGGCGCGGTGCGCACGGCCGAGGTCACGGCGCGCTTTACGCTCGACGCCATGCCGGGTAAGCAGATGGCGATCGACTCGGATCTTAATACGGGGCTTATCACAGCGGATCAAGCTCGTACGCGGCGCGAACAGGTAGCGCGGGAAGCGGAGTTCTGCGGATCGATGGATGGTGCAGCGCGGTTCAGTCAACGAGACTCGCTGGCCACGATTCTTGTCCTGACGATCAACATCGTTGCGGGCTTTTTGATTGGTGTCTTCCAGCAGGGAATCCCGTTCCAGCAGGCGCTCAAGACCTACACGATCCTCACCGTAGGGAATGGCCTGGTCTCGATCATCCCGTCTCTATTGGTGTCGGTGGCGGGTGGCATTGTTGTTACGCGGGCTGGCTCTGATCTTTCGCTTGGGGAAGATATTGGCAAGCAGATGTTCAAGACCTCGCGACCGCTGTGGATCGTGAGCGGAGTTCTGCTGGGGCTGGCTCTTATACCGGGCATGCCGAAGATTTCGTTCCTGATGCTGGGCGGGGTCACCATGTTTGCGGCGTGGAAGATGAAGCCTTCCAGCGAGACGGAAGCGCTGGCTGGATCGAAGGCGGCTCTGGCGAAGGGTGTTGCAGGAGCACCGGTGATCGACCCCATGGATGCAGTCCTGAAGCTGGACGATCTGATGCTGGAAGTCGGGATCGGCCTGGTGCCGCTGGTTGACGCCAAGCAGGGAGGCCAACTGCTCGCACGGGTGAAGTCGCTGCGCAAAAACCTGGCGCAGCAACTGGGGTTTCTGGTGCCGTCCATACACATTACGGACAATTTGTCCCTCAAGGACAAGGAGTATGTGATCTATCTTCGCGGCGTCGAGATTGCGCGATGGGAGATGCGGCGTGACCGGTTGCTGGCCGTGAACTCGAATCCAAAACCCGGAGATATTCAGGGCCAGGAGACGCGGGAACCTGCGTTCGATTCGCCGGCCAAGTGGATCACGCCGGACCTCCAGGCACAAGCCATCGCTGCAGGATATGCGGTAGTGGATCACACGTCGGTGCTTGCAGCCCACCTCTCCGAAGTGATCAAGCAGAACGCGCAGGACTTGTTGTCGCGGCATGAGACCAAGCGGTTAGTGGATCGACTGTCCGACTCGCACCCCAAGCTGGTGGAGGAGTTGATGCCGAAGCTGATGAGCCTCGGCGAGATTCAGAAGGTGTTGCAGCAGTTGCTGCGCGAACAGGTTTCCATACGCGACCTGGGAACGATTCTCGAAGCTCTGGTGGAAGCTGCGGCCGTGAACAAGAGTCCGATCGCACTGGTGGAAGCTGCCAGGCATTCGCTCGGTCGGGCGCTGATCCGGCCGCTGCTCGATGAGCAGGGTCAACTGAAGGTGGTTACGCTGGATCGATCCATAGAGGAAGAGTGCGCGCGCACCACGTCGCAACAGCCGCAGTTGATGGCCGGGGGAGCGATGCAGCTCTCAGTGGCCAGCAGGGTGACGGCGGGGTTGCGCGCGATGCTTGGAGACCAGGTCACGATGGCGCCTCCGGTGCTGCTTTGCTCATCTCCGGGACGCTTCTATCTTAAGCGGCTGCTCGAGCCATTCATTCCCAAAATCGTGGTGATTTCTCCGTCGGAGATTCCGCCGATGACGCAGGTGCAATCCCTTGGAGCGGTTCGATAAAGAATTCCGAAAATATGACGTTGATAAAGGCAGGCAGGTGAAGACATGATCCCAGCAGAAGTGGCATACAGGACGAGCGCAGTGGACGTGGACGACCGCAACACGCTTGTGATGCAGGAGCTTTCGCAGGTGTATTACATTGCGTCGAGGATCCGTGAACGGCTACCGCAGCATGTGGAGCTCGAAGACCTGGTGAACGCTGGTGTGATCGGGTTGCTGGAAGCCAGTCGCAGCTATGACATCAACAAAAATCCCAACTTCAGCGGGTTCGCGAAGTTCAGGATTCGCGGCGCAATTATGGACAGCCTGCGCGAGTCGGACTGGGGTTCGCGCTCCATCCGCCGCCGCGGGCGCGAGGTCACCGAGGTGACAGCGCGGCTCGAGGGAAGGCTGGGCCGGCGTCCGGTGGAGTCCGAGGTTGCGGCGGAGATGGATCTGGAGATCGACCATCTGCGCAAGATTCTGGCGCAGATTGACGGCCTTCACTTGGTGGGGCAACAGACCATGGTCTCCAATGACAGCGGAGAGTTGATCGATATCATCGAATCCGCGCCAGACCTGGACGATCCCGATCCGTTCGATCTCTGTCTCCAGGGCGAATTGAAGGCGCATCTCGCAGAGGCGATTTCGAAGCTCAGCGAACGCGAGCAGTTGATTCTGTCTCTGTACTATCGCGAAGAGCTGACGATGAAGGAGATCTCGGAGGTGGTGGGTGTGGCGCTGTCTCGCATCTCCCAGATCCGCCAGGCGTCGATGAAAAAGCTTAGAGTTTCGCTCGCGCATCTGCGGGAACGTCCAGCGATCGCGAACCCGCCCGCGGACCCATTCCATGAAGGCGCTTGCTCAAGGAGAAGCCAAAAAACTGATGAAAATCCCTTCCAAGACCGCTGCAAACAAGTTGTCCAACAAACCGCGAACCATCCACGCCTGTAATTTTCGATCGGCAGGGAGGCTGTCGAATGAGAACGCGCGTTCCTTGACGGCGATTCATGAGACGTTTGCACGTCAGCTGGCGAGCGCGCTGGACGTCTACCTGGGCACGGCGGCGGACGTGAAGTTGCACGCACTCGACCAGTTGCCGCTGAAAGACCACGTTGTGGCGATTCCTCCGCTGAGCTATATCGTTCCGTTTTCCTTTATCACGATGCCGGGAGCGGTCATCGTGGAATGCGATGTAGGCCTGGCGTTTCCGATGATCGAGGTCTTGCTGGGAGGGACCGGCACGTCCGACAATACCCCTCGCGAGCTTTCCGAGATCGAGGAAGAGATCATGCAGGACGTGACTTCCCTGATTGCACGGCAAGCGGAACTCGCATGGCATATGCCGAATATGGCGATGGTCACAAACCATCGCATCAAGTCATCGCTTCTGCACCAATATTGTCCGGCCAATGAGAAGGTCACGTTGGTCCAGTTTCACGTGGAAATCGCCGGCACGAGTGGCTCCTTCCAGTTAGTCTTTCCTACCTCATTTCTGAACGCTCTTCTAAAGCAAATCAAGCTGGAGCAACCACAACACAAGGGCGGCCTGCGGTATTTTCCGGTTCGCAGTATCCGCGAACGGGTTCTGGACTGCGACGTGGAGATCGAGGCCGGTTTGCCTCGGATGAAAGTCGCGGTGCGGGATCTGGTTGCGTTGCAACCCGGTTGCCTCCTGAAACTGCGTACCCCGGTTCGCACTCCCGGGATGCTGACGGTTGGAGGGCTGGACATCTTTGAAGCCACGCCGGTCAGAAACGGTTCAAAAAAAGCGGCGCAGGTTGGCTGCCGTACGCGACTCACAGAGTCAGGAACGGAGTAATTAATGGATGGTCTAAATCAACTTGAGGCTGCACGAATCTTCGCCAGTGCCTTCGCCGAATACTTTGCAGAATCGCTCACACTGAAACTCGGCACTCCGTGGGCGCTGAAGACCCATGAGAATGCGGACGTTGCAAGGCCGGCGGACCCAGCGGTTCACTTTCGCCTGTCCGCCGCCGGAGGATTGCAGGGTGACTGCTTTGTGGCGTTCGAGCAGGCGCAGGTGATCGCGTTTGATTCCAGGTTGCTGGAATCGTCGGGATCCGCCTTGAGCGATCCGCAAGAGGAAGCGCTGGCTGAGGTTATCGTTTCCGCGATGGAGGGGATGGGGTCCTCTCTCTTTGCACAGTTCGGCGCCGTCACCTTCAGGGTCGATCGCGTCGAGGATGTTCGTTTGGAGGAGATGTTGACGGTTCCTCTGGAGGTTTCGAGCGGGAAAAAGGAGGAAGCTCCTATTCTGTTGTATCTCGACGAGCCGCTGTTGGCGTCGCTTTCCTCGTCAAACGTGGGCAAGACCTCTGCCAGGGCAAAAAAAGCAACCATCGATCCGGCCAACCTGCAGCTCGTGATGGATGTTGAACTGAATGTGTCATTGCGATTTGGCCAATGTCAGCTGCCCCTTCGGGATGTCCTGGATCTGACCAGCGGATCGGTCATTGAACTGGATCGCGATGTCGATGACCCTGTCGAGTTACTGCTGGACGGAAGGGTGATTGCACGGGGAGAGGCGGTCATTGTTGATGGAAACTATGGACTCCGGATTACGGAGATTACAGAGCCAATCGCATCCCACTTCGTAAGCTAACGGTTGGAAGGATGAGGTCCGATGAAATTGTCAATGGAATCGATGTTTTCAAATCTTGATCGCGGCTGGACGCATCTGCACTGGACGTGCGGACTTAGAGATTGTCATAACAAGCTGTTTATGCGAAGCGTGCCCCAGAGCTGCGTCGGAATTCGCATGGGCGAAACCTGGTACTGCAGCATGGACTGCTTTGTGAAGGCGACGCGGAATCAACTTTCCGCGCTGGCGGGTGTGCGGAGCATCGACATGCCACATATTCCAAGGGCGTCCATCGGAAATGTGATGCTCTCGAAGGGCTACATAACGGAAGAAGAGCTTCGTGGTGCACAGGCAGAGAGCCGGCTGAACGGAGAAACACAGGAGACAGCGCTGGTTCGACTGGGTCTCGTGGATGAATGGCATCTGGCTTCTGCGAGAGCCATCCAGTGGGGATATCCGGTCCTGGGACGAGACCGGATCAGCCAGTCGGTCGATACGGACCTGCCGCTGTCGTTAATCAAATCATTTTCGGCGACGCCGCTGCACTATTCCAAGAGCGCGAAGCGGATCTTGATGGGATTCGTCTATCGGGTCGAACACAGCCTTCTTCATTCGCTCGAGCAGGTGACCGGCTGCAGAGTAGAGCCCTGCTTCATCACGCCAACCGAGCTGCATTACCAGATGGAGCGCCTCGAGGCTGCTCGGGAGAGCAGAGAAGTTGTTCTTGAAGCTTCGATGACCGCCGCGGAGATGGCAAACGTTGTGGGTGGCCTGGCGTTGGAGATCACGGCACGGGACGCCAGCCTGTCGCGATGCCGGGATCATGTTTGGATGAGATTGTCCGGAAAGCGGCGGATGATCGATGTTCTATTTCGAGGCAGGCGTCCAGGAGTTGCTCGTACATGCGACACATTCGTGGCCTCGGGAGAACGTATGCGAGCGGCAGGTTGAAATGATTCGGTAGAGATGCCGATCACTGTGGAGGAGAATGACCCAGTGATCGCGACGAACAGCTCTTCGAATCAAGCCGACCGAGACTCAGTCCTGCGCGTTCACCCCAGCCGTCTTTGCGCGTCCCGCCAACGATTCGATGGGTACGTGATGAAAGAGACGTTGCTGCTGATGGAGCTTGAGACACAGGAGTTCTGTGTCGATTTGAGAGCCCTGTCGAAGCTTATTTTGAGCGACCTTGGAGCGACGCTGCAGGTTTTGCGGCTGGCCGGGCGCGAGTACGGGGATGCCGAGGGCCGGCCTGTCCGAGTGGAAGATTGCATCGCAGATTTGGGAGTTCAGGCTTGCATGGATGCAATGTCGGCGCATCGGATGCCGCGCGATCTACGCTCGCCAGCTGTAACAGAGTTGTGGCGTCATTCCAGGGAGATTGCGCGGCATGCTCAACATCTTGCCGGACAGACGGCGGAGGTTGATCCCGATCAGGCCTATCTTGTCGGCCTCTGTCATTCGATTGGATCTCTGCCGGGTGTTTTGGGCTTGGAGGGCAAGACGTGCCCCAAGTTTGAGAGAGTGCGCAGGGGACTTGAGCTGGCAAGGGAGTGGTCGCTGCCCGGCTGCGTTGTCGGCTATTTCTCTGACCTGGAGACGCGCGGAGGTAAATCTGCATGGCTGGGGATTGTGCAGGCAGCCCATCGGTTGGCGGGCGAGCCAACTGGCGAATGCGCTTCCAGGGGGTATCTTCCTGCTCAGCTGCGTTGGGCGGTCTAGGAAGTCAACATCGAGCGAGGCGACGTTTTCATTGCATTTGGATGAGAGAGGAACCCGCGAATCATCGGACGGCGCGGTCGATCGCCGCGGTTCTAATCCATCTCTCATCGATTGTGTAGATTTTTCCATGATTTCGCTGTTCGCTGGGCAAAGATTACCCACCACGATGGCACGCGGAGTGCACTGTTCTAAGCCGAGAGGCATCTATGGACAGCGGATACTACGCTCTGAGCACAGCTTTGATTGCTCGCACGCAGGCTCTGGATACGATCGCTAACAACCTTGCGAACTCCAGCACAACCGGTTTTCTGGCAGAGCGGAACGTGTTTAGCTCCGTTCTAACGGCAAGCGGGAACGCGTCGAACTCGTCGTTAAACCTGGCAATCAACAACTATGGAGTGCTGGGCGAGACCAAGCTGGATACGAGCCAGGGAGCACTGCAGAAGACCGGGAACGATTTGGATCTGGCACTCCTGGGACCAGGGTTCTTTGTGGTTCAAACCAAGAATGGCCCGGAATATACCCGCAACGGGGCGTTTCAAGTCTCGAGCAAAGGGCAATTGGTCACGGCGGCAGGCGATCCCGTGGTCGGCGCAAAGGGTGCGATCACGATGCTGCCCGGTCCTGTGTCGATCAGCGCGGACGGAACCATCTCGTCCAATGGAGCGGTCACGGGCAAGCTGCAGCTCGTCGAGTTTCCCGCCGGTACCGCCCTGAAGAGCGCTGGAGGGACGTATTACACGGCTCCTGCGAACAGTGTTGTGGCGGCCGCAGATTCGACAGTGCAACAAGGGGCTCTTGAAAGTTCAAACGTAAATCCCGTCTCTGGCATGGTGGAGCTCATCTCCGCTCAGCGATCAGACGAGATGATGCAGCGTGCGCTTTCCATGTTCAATTCTGAGATCGATAAAACCGCAACCCAGGACCTTCCCAAGATTAGTTAAAGGAGTTACTTCATGTTTCATGCACTGTACACCGCCGCTACCGGAATGACGGCACAGGAGATCAACCTCGATAACATCGCCAATAACCTGGCCAACTCCAGCACCACTGGATTTCAGGCGCGCCGCGTGCAGTTTTCCGATCTGCTCTATCAGAACGTGGTGATGCCGGGAGCGGCTGCGACGCAGCAGACGACGGTCGCAGCCGGCTTGCAGATTGGCCTCGGCACGCTCCCAGGGAACACGGAGATCACCCAAACGCAGGGCGACCTGAGCAGCACGGGAAATCCGCTGGACTTTGCGATTCAAGGTGCGGGGTTCTTCCAGATTCTTCTCCCGAACAACGAGATCGGCTATACCCGCGCCGGGTCGTTTCAGACCGATTCCCAGGGAAACCTGGTGACCGCGAATGGGAATGCACTGCAGCCGGCGATCGCGATTCCGCCCAATGCGACCAACATCACCGTGGGCAGCGACGGCACCGTGAGTGTGACCTTGCCCGGCCAGGCGCAGGCTGCACAGGTGGGAGTGATTCAGCTCGCAAGTTTTTCGAATCCCGGGGGCTTGAACAGTGTTGGGCATAACATCTACCTGCCGACCACCGCATCGGGTGAGGCCATTGTCGGGACGCCTGGAGGGTCCTCCGGCCTGGGCAGCATTCAGCAGGGAATGCTGGAACAGTCCAACGTGAGCATCGTCGATGAGTTCGTGAACATGATCCTGGCGCAACGTTCCTATGAGTCGAACTCACGGGTCGTCAAGGCAGCCGATGAGATGCTGCAGCAGCTGAACCAGTTAGCGCAGTAACGCGAGGGCAAGATGACGCATCGTCGCTGGATAGAAATCACGGTCTTGTTTGCAACGTTGAGCATGCCCGCGACGGCTGCGTCCGGCCGCGAACTGATCACGGCACGACAGGTTGCTTCTGCCATCGGGGATTCGGGGCTGCCGGTTTCGGCATCTCAGATCACCCTGCTAACCGATGTCGTGGCGAAGACAAACGCACCGGCTCTGAGGGTTCTGTCGGTAGGGGCCTGGGAGGCAAATGTCTCCCGTGTGCGTTTGGCTTGCGCGATCAGCGATGAGTGCCTGCCGTTTGTTGTCACCGTGCGCCGCGGCCAGAACGATCGTTCAGAAGCAGCAGTCATTGCTTCGAATCCTCAACTTTCTCAGCACCCGTTTGTCGAAACTTCCAAGGGCAGAGTTGTCGTGCGCAGCGGATCGCCGGCAGTTCTGCTGCTGGAGGGCGGGCACGTCCATATTCAACTCGCCGTGACCTGTCTTGAAAATGGCGTCGTTGGACAGACGATTCGCGTGGCGGGCGGGGAACGCAACCATATCTACCTGGCTGAAGTATGCGGCGATGGATTGTTGAGGGGAACACTGTGAAAAGTCCGATACAGAAGAGAATCTGGCACCACCTGTCGATTGGTGTGCTCCTCGTCCTTGGAATTGCGCCGTTTGGCCGTCCGCAAAAGGCGAAGACGCCGAAGAATAACCCGCAGCAGCTAAGGACAGACTACATCGCTCGACTTCAGGAGCTCGACGTTCATAGCGTCGTTGAAACAACCGTTGGAAGTCTTTGGTCGCAGAGCAACACGCTGGGGGATCTCTCCACCGACTACAAAGCGCACAAGGTGAACGACACGATTGTTATTGTGGTCGCAGTGCAGACGACGGCGGCGCAGACCGGGACTTCTGGCTATCAGCGAAGCTTCCAAACCAGTTCGGCCATCACTGGATTAGCGGGAGGCGTCAATACGAACGTGCTCAATCCTCTGTTCAACGCGAATTCGTCGACCGCGCTCAAGGGCGCAGGCGGGACCGGTTCCAATACGACCTTTCAGACGACTCTGACCGGTCAGGTGATTGAGGTTCTGCCGAGTGGAAACCTGGTGGTCGAGGCAGAGCGAAAGATCTTCATGAATAACCAGCACGAAGACGTTACGGTGCGCGGCCTGGTGCGCCCCGGAGATATTGGTCCCAACGACGTCGTCTCTTCGACGCAGTTGAGCAACCTCGAGATTGAGATGAAGGGCAGGGGGATCATCGCGGACAGCACCCGCCCGCTCAACCCCATTACGAAAGCGATTCTTTGGCTGGTTGGGTTTTGAAGACCATGACATCCCAACCAACCAACTCGGTGACACGGCTTAGCCTGGCAATCTTCTTTGTTTTGGCTGTGGGGATGTGCCCGGCTGGCGCTCGAGCAGGAGGGCCCAATCGCCAAGTGCTGGTGCGAGACATTACCACGATTGCCGGAGTCCGAGACAACCCGCTGGTAGGGTATGGCCTGGTGGTAGGGTTACGCGGCACTGGAGATTCGCAGCAGACCATCTTCACCGTTCAGACGCTGGCCAATGCCATGCAGAAGATGGGTGTTCTGATTCCTCCAAGCACCTCGGTCGTAAAAAATGTTGCAGCGGTGTTCATTACCGCGACCCTTCCGCCCTTCGCGCGTCCTGGAGAGAAGCTTGATATTACGGTGGGTTCGATCGGCGATGCCCACAGCCTCGAGGGAGGAGTTCTGCTGATGAGCGCCCTGCACGGTCCCGACGGCAAGGTCTATGCAGAAGCTCAGGGGTCGTTGATTATGGGCGGATACTTTGCCGGTATCGGATCAAACGGCAAGCAGGTAAACCCCACCAACGTGGGCTTGATTCCCGGCGGTGGCATCGTGGAACGCGACACGGCGGTGGATCTGAGAGGCTTCAAGACGGTTTCGCTGTTATTGCGCAATCCTGATTTCAATACGGCTACAGAAATTGCAAATGCCGTGAATGCTTCGTTTCACAAACCGGTGGCGGCTGCTGTAGACAGCAGCCGGGTCGACATCAATGTGGCGGACGCTTCCGAACAGTCAGTCCCGTTGCTGATCGCGCGGGTCCAGTACCTGGTGATCAGCGTGCACACGCCGGCCAAGATCCTTATTAATGAGCGCACAGGCACGATCGTGATGGGTGGCGACGTCAAGCTCTCACCGGTCTCGGTGATCCATGGCAGTCTTTCGATCGAGGTCGTTACTTCGTATACGCCTGTTCAGCCCATAGGCGGGTTCGGACCTCCGGCCCTGGTGCCGCAGACCTCGGTGAACGTAAACGACGGTCCTGCACAGTCGATGAAGCTGGAAGAGGGCGCGAACGTGGACGAACTGGTCAATGGGCTGCACTCAATCGGCCTTACGGCCCATGACGTCGTTTCGATCCTTCAGGCCATTAAGGCTGAGGGCGGGTTACAAGCGGAATTGGAGGTGCAGTAGATGGGAACGAGTTCAAGCGTTGGTTCACTCGCCGCGACGACAAACCTCCTGCAATTGCAGGAGGCACGCGTGGCGCAAAAGGGAGCCACGCCCAGGACGCTGACCGATGACGCCAAGATCGATCAGAGCGCCCAGCAGTTTGAAGCCATTCTCGTGGGAACTTGGTTGAATGAGGCGCAGCAGTCGTTTGCGAGCGTGCCGGGTGGCGATACGGATCGGGACGCGGGCGGCGAGCAGATGATGAGCCTGGGCGTTCAATCCCTTTCTACTTCGATGGCGGCTTCCGGCGGTCTGGGCATCGGAAAGATGATTGCCAAGGCCATGCATGCGGCCGCGGACCGGGAAAAGGCGGGTGCTTCCGCGCAGGTAGCGCCCGCGAGTCCTTCCGGAACAGACGTCGCCGCAAGAAAAAAATAAACGCTCGCTAAACTTATCGGGGGATCTGCCGATAGGACTAGCGACCGGTCTAGGAGGTGTTATGAGGATTGATCTGTTTAACTCGGCGGCCAGCCAGCTTTCGAGTGAGCTGAGCTCGCAGCAGGTAGGGGTAAAGGCGGACGCAAGCCCATCCGCAAAATCTCACGGCATCTCAAGCGATGATCGAACGACGCTTACGTCGGACACAACGTCCCTGGCTTCGCTGGTCAGCGCAGCTCTCAGCTCGCCTGAGGTACGGCAGGGGAGGGTCGACAACCTTCGCCAGGCAATCAGCAACGGCGAGTATCAGGTTGATCCGTCAAGCGTAGCCGCAGCGATGGTGGGTGAATCCTCCTAGCCGGGAGGGGCGGCCTGAGGTTCAGGGTGCGCCGGGTAGGGAGAGTGCGAAGGATGACGGACATGGATGCAACCGATCGAGACCGGCGGACCCGGGATTATTTAGAGACTGCGCATTCACTCGTTGGCGAACTCGAGCGAGCCATGCAGGCGATCTCCTGCAACGGGCTTTCAGATCTCGAGGAGAGCCTTGCCGAGCAGGAAGTTCTGACCGTCCGGCTCAGAATCCTTCGACGGCAGCTTTGGGTTTTCAACGATACCCAGCCTGCGTGTTTGCAGCCAGCTCTCGATAAGGAGTTACCGAGTGACCTGGTAACCGCTCATGCGGAACTGCAGGCCGTGAATCGGGTCTACGACGCGGTGCTGGGGTATTCCGGCCACTCGGCCGCCCAAATGACCTCGCTTTTGGGGTCAGGCAAAGGACACTTTCAGGAGGCTTCCGGCCCCAGGCAGAAATACCAGACCTGGTCCTGCCGGATGTAACGCCATGGGTGGACTCAACGCAACGCTCAACATAGGAGTGCACGCGCTGGATGCCGCCCAGGCCGCGCTGGACGCGACCAGCAACAACATCTCAAACGTCAATACCCCCGGATATACCGAGGAGGTGGTGCAGCTGAGTGAAGCCCCCCTCAACCAGTCGGGCAATGACATCACCGGCGGTGGTGTGACCATGGACGGCATCCAGAGCGTCCGGGACGAACTGCTCAACCTGCAGATCCAGCAGCAAACGTCTGCCCAGAGCAGCGCCAACACGAAGTCTGCGAGCCTGCAACAGATTCAGACCTACTTCACGACCACGGGAACCGACATCACCAGCGCACTGACCGCGTTCTCCACCAGCCTGGCCGCGCTTTCTGCGACCCCCGCAAGCACCGCCACGCAGCAAAGCGTTCTCTCGGCGGGACAGGATTTAGCCCAGGCGTTCAACACCACAGCGAATGGCTTGACCAGCGCCCAATCGTCTGCGAATGACTTGGTCACGACATCCGTCGCGCAGATCAACACGCTCACGCATCAGATCGCGCAGTTGAACGGGCAGATGGAGCAGCTAACAAATTCGGGGCAGAATGTGAGCGCGGTGGACGACCAGCTCAACGCGGCGGTCCAGCAGCTATCCGGATTAACCGGCATCTCGGTAACGCAGAGTAAGTCCGGGGATACCATTCTGACCGGCAACGGAACGCCGCTGGTGATGGGAGATCAGAATTTTAAGCTCCAAACCACAACCGGGAGTGATGGGTTCCAACAAGTGCTCGATTCCAACGGGACCAATATAACCTCCACGTTGAAGGGAGGCCAACTCGGGGGAGCGATTCAGATGCGCGACCAAACCCTTCCGGGAATGCTCTCGCAGCTGAATGCACTGGCCAGCCAGTTTTCCAGTCGTTTCAATTCCGCGCAGGCCCAAGGCCTCGACTCAAAGGGCAACCCAGGCCAGAACTTCTTCGCGGTTCCCACGGATCCGAATGAGGCAGCTTCGGGGATGACCGTGTCGATCAGCGACCCCTCCATGCTCGCCATCAATTCGGTGGGCACCGGCAACAGCAACAGCAATGTGGCGAACCTCTCTGCGGTGCTGACCCAGGCTCTCCCCTCAAACTCGGCGAGTTCTGCAGGCGGCACTCCTTCCATCCCTCTGGCAACAGGCACGGCATTGACCAATGGCTCGGTCACGTCGATCTCGGACGCGTCCACTGGGCAAACCTTCACCTTCACTGCCGGCGCATCGTCCACGATTGCCAGCCTGCAGTCGGCTATCGCGTCCGCGGTGGCGGCGGGAACATTGAGCAATGGCATCGGATTGTCGGTGAGCGCGGCCGGCTACGCAGTTATCTCGACAACGACAGCGGGAGATACGCTGCAGGTATCGACCAATGATGGGGTACTCGGACAATTCACCTCGACCTCAGGGAAGACGCCGGCCAATGCCTACGCCAGCCTTGTATTTGATGTAGGCAATGCGGCTTCGAATGTCAGCACGCAATATTCGGCGCTGAGTAAGAGCCTGCTTCAACTGACCAATCAGCAGAGCTCTGTTTCGGGCGTAAACATCGATGACGAGACTGCGAATCTGATTCGCTTCCAAACGGCGTATCAGGCGGCCGCTCGTATCGTCAGCACCATACAACAGCTTGATACCGTTACCCTGGACATGGGATCCACGCAGAGTTACTGATTGCTATGCAAATTAATCCAAATATTACTCCGACTATTCTGGCTGATCTGCAACAGAGCCAGTCGACGCTCAACACGGCGCTTCAACAGGTAGCCACAGGCCGGAGTGTGAGCGTTCCATCGGACAATCCGGCTGCGTCGGCGGCCATGGTGCAAAATACCATCGAGACCGGGAACGTCGATCAATACACCAAGAACATCAGCACGGTCCTGGCTTCCGTACAGTCGGCAAGTTCTGTCCTGAGTACTATCGTTACGGCGCTCACCCAAGCCGTGTCCCTCGGAACGGAGGGCGCTAACGGAACCAACACGACCTCGAATCTGCAGGCGATCGCTACGCAGGTGCAGGGAGTGTTGTCGACCGTAGTGTCACAGGCGAATACATCGGTGGCAGGTGGATATCTGTTTGGAGGAACGGGAAGTTCGACCCCGTACACTGCGGACACTTCCTCGTCGACTGGGTACACCTACAACGGCAACACCGACCAGACCTCGGTCGTTGTGGGGGATAGCCTGAGCGTTCAGGTCAATCTTCCTGGGAGCCAGGTTTTTTCCGATCCGGGCAATAACGTGCTGGGCACCTTGAACGCACTCGTCACGGCATTGCAAAGTGGGAATACATCTGGCATCGAGGCGGCGACCAACTCTCTAAGTTCAGCCATTGCCTTCGTCGGGAAGCAGCAGGCCTTTTACGCGAACGCGGAAGGCCAGTTGAATTCGCAGGATACGTTTCTGCAGCAGGAGACCGTCAGCCTGGCGTCGCAGGCGACGAACCTGGTAGGCGTGGATTTAGCGACGGCTGCCACGAACCTAACCCGGGCCGAGACCGATAACAGTGCGGCGCTGGCGGCGACAGCAAAGGTTCTTCCCAACACATTGCTTAGCTATTTGTCAGCTCCCAGCTAGCATCCGGGATAATGGCGGCACGGCTGCAGGCATCCGTATCAAAGTTCACGTTCTGAAGGAACCAATAATTTGAGATTAGCCTGGGGGTTGGGTACGTGAGTCGCCGGGCCAATGTCAAAGGACGAAGGTGGACGCAGATGGCCAAAGCGCTCGTGGTCGATGATTCAAAGACAATTCGAACGATCCTCAAAAGGATATTGCCGGAGCTGGGATACGAGGTATGTGAGGCTGCAGGCGGGAAGGAGGCCCTCGCTGTCATTGATGCCGAAGGCACATCGGTGAGCCTGGTGTTGACCGACTGGGACATGCCGGAGATGGACGGTCTGGATCTACTCAAGCGATTGCGTCAGAATCCGGAGCTATCGTTACTGAAGATCATCATGGTCACGACCGAAACCGAGCTGGGCCGTATGGTGTCGGCCCTGGACGCCGGTGCGAACGAATATGTCATGAAGCCATTCATCAAAGACATACTCAAAGAGAAGCTCGAACTCATCGGGATTCTCACCGGAGCGATGGAGTAGACATGGCTGTCGTGCATCAGCGATTACTGCAGCCTGGAGAACGAGTTCGTCTAATGGTGGTAGACGATTCCGTGGTCATTCGCCGGCTTGTGGCGCAGGCACGAGTGCAGGACTCCATGCTTCACGCGGTGGGTACAGCCTCGAATGGTGCGATTGGACTGCAACGGATCCCGCAACTCAATCCGGATGTGATCACGCTCGATATTGAGATGCCGGATATGGACGGGCTAGTGATGCCGCGCCGCGCCCGTCGCGAGTATCCCAAACTGCGAATCATCGTGTTTAGCACCCTCACGGAACGGGGCGGCGCGAAGAAGCTGGAGGCTTTGACTCTTGGCGCGGATGATTACGTGGCTAAGGCATCGCACGAGGTTCGCTGGATCGCTCGATGATCCGTTTGCGCGAAGAGATGATTCCCAAGATCAAGCGGTTCTTCCGCCTGTCAGCGGAAGATCGAACTGCTGCGCGCCCTGAAACGCTATGCCTTCCCATGGCATCTTTGAATGGACGCAGTACACTCCCGTTACACCGGGAGAAGTTGCGGCCCCAGGTGGTCGTGATTGGAGTGTCCACGGGAGTCCAACCGCGCTCGGAGAAACTCTCCCGCGATTGCCAGCGGATTTTCAGTTATCCATTCTTGTTGTGCAGCACATGCCACCTCTCTTCACGCGGTTGCTTGCAGAGGGCCTCAACTCGACGTGCCAGTTGCCAGCTTGCGAGGCGTACCAGGGGTGCGCGGTTGAGCCCGGGAAGATTCTGATTACGCCGGGTGATTTTCATGTGAAGTTGGCCCAGGCTGACGCATCCGTAAGCGTGTTCCTGGATCAGTCCCCGCGGCAAAACTCATGCCGTCCCGCCGTCGATGCGTTGTTTTCGGCAAGGGCGGGTTTGCAGCCACCCTGAAGAAGGCGCAAACGATCGAGAGATCGATGTGCAGATTTATCCAAAGAACTCGAAGGGCAATTCCGCAAAGATCTATGCGGACCAACTCGTGGAGCCGGATGGCTGGTACGCCGCCGTCCCGTCGTGTTCACGGTTAGCCATCGCTCCGGCAAGGATATTCGGAGCGTCGGGCGCTGAGAGTTCCATCGTCTGCCAGCTTTCACGGAGACGCAACACCCGTTCCATCTGCTGTTCCAGAATCAGCGGCGACCGTTTTGCCTGGGCCTCAATCAATTTGCGTCGCAGAGACGAATAAAGGCTGACCAGCTGCTGCGTCAGCTCCCCTCCACTGGCCTGTTCGATAGCGTCTTCGAGATAACCGACGACCAGTAGAGCATGATTTATTTCCAGGCAGCGCTTCTCCAGGTGGTTGTCTCGTTCGGCGTCGGCTGCGCGGCGCAGATTGCCGGCGAGCGTGTCGTAAAGCGCGATCAGCAAGCCGAATCCGCCCGCACCTTCCGCGGCGCTCTTACGGTAAGCCAGTTGTGTTGACTGCATAGCGATCTCCGGTTAGCTTCCCGACGAGTTGTTCTGACCTAGTTCTGTGTTAATCTGCCTAATTTGCTGGGGCAGCTGCTGAAGCAGAATTTCAGCCTGGCTGAAATCGCTTTGCATCTTCGTCTGCAGCGGAGCGATCACGTTGGCTTCGAAGTTAGTGATATTCGTCTGCAGCCCCGTGATCTCTGTCTTGATGCTCTGCAGATCCACAGTGAATGCGCCGTCCGCTGCGTTGGTGAAACTTGTGAGCTGGGTATCCAAAACGCCGGCAAAACCATTCTGCGCGGTGCCTTGAAAAAAGTTCTGCACGTCACCGAAGTTATTTTGAAGCGCGTTATTGAGGGTGGTGCTATTCACACTCAGGGTGCCGTCAGAACCTACTGTGATACCGAGCGATGTGAGGTTCTGCACCGTCGTTGTACTGCTGCCGGCTGCTGGCGCAGCGCTATAGGCCACTGCCTGTTCGAGGGTACTCTGCAGATTCTGTATCGCGGGATCCTGCGCCAGAGATCCCTGGCCAGATCCGGCAACATTGGCGAATTCCGAATTGAGATCGGAGATGGCGGTGTTGTAGTCCGTTACAAACTTGTTGATGGCGGTGGAGGCCGCAGCCGTATCGGGTCCCACGGTCAGGCTCACGGTGGTTGCTGGACTTGCGCTCAACAGATTGAGGGTCAGTCCTGGTACCGCCCCGGTTACCGTATTGGTGGCGCTTGAAATGCTGAATCCGTTTACGGTAAGCAACGCGTTTTTGCCGGTGACGCCTGTACCAAAGGCGAACGTTGTGCCGGTTGACGTCAGCGTGAAGTTCCCCGTGTTCCCGGACGTGTTGCTTGTAATCGCCAGCCGGGCGCCAGAGGCGTCGGTGATAATGCTTGCGGTGACCCCGAGCCCCGCACTATTGACGGCCGTCTCCAGATCGGACAACGTCTTGATCCCGCTTCCCGTGGTGATCGTCGCTGTCTTGCCGCTGCTGTTGGTAATGGTGAAGCTCTCCAACGGGAGAGCCGTGGTGGTAGCGTTGGCAACAGCTGTAGAAGAGAAAGAAGCGGTGCTCGCAAGATTATTTACCACCACCGTGTTATTACCCGCAGCGGTCCCAGGCGCTGCCGTCGCCGTCACAACGCTGCTGTTGGAGGATGCGACGGTGCTCGCAGACAAAGGGCCATTCAGGCTATTGAGTGATTGCATATCGCTATCGAGGTTGGTCGTAGCGGTCTGAATATTTGTCAAATCCGAGGTCTGGCTCTGGAGTGTGGTGATCTCCGCATTCCAGATATTCTCCGGACCTTTGGCAGCCGTTACCGCGGAATTCACTGCCGAGGTTACGTCGAGCCCTGGCGTCGATGCGCCCATTGCGGCTTGCAGGATGGAGCTGATATCGATGGCGGTCGTCGAATTGGACGATCCAAGCAACGAACCTAATAGGGAGGATGAACTCATAAACGGTAGGCCTTCCTTGCCTCATGGTTGATAGTCCTCACTCGATGAGAGCGTATGGACTAGAGCGGCACGCTCACACTATCGGCAGATATGCCATTCGACTTCAGTACTACGCGGAAACGGCGGCATCCGCTGGACGCCGCCGTTTCTACCGAATCAGGATTCTACTGAAGAAGCTTCAGGACTGCCTGTTGAGCCTGGTTGGACTGCGACATGGCTGCCATGCCGGTCTGCTCCAGAACGTTGTACTGCGTCATGTTTGCAACTGTCTTCCCAATGTCAGCGTTCTGAACGTTATTCTGAGCGCTGGTCAGGTTCTGCACTTCCGTGTTCTGAACCGAGACGTCGGCCGTGAGCACGTTTACCGCCGCACCAATCGTGCCTCGTGACTGGGCTACGGTGCTCACCGCCGCGGTGAGTGCCGCCAACGCTGTCTTGGCATCTGCAGTTGTCGTGAGGTCAAGACTGGCCCCTGGAGTGTTCGTGAAATTCACAGCAGTGCCCTCCGTCGCAGCGCCGAGTTTGGTGTCCCCGGTCGCAACTATGTCGCCGGTGGTGACGCCCGTGATGGCGAGCTGTCCGCTGGCGTTCAACGTCGCCGTTCCTACGCCCGAGGCGTTGATTTGGTTCATCAGATCCCCGACCGTGCTGGTGCCGCTAGCCGTGGAGCTGAACAGCGTCACGCCACCGTTCTTGATGGTTGTGACGGAGCCACTGGTCAGCACGGTGTTCGCTGCGACCGGTGCGGCATTTGTGGAGGTGTCAAGATCGCCTCCGCCCAGGTTCAGCGACGCGGCCGACAGAACGCCGGTTGTCGTCGAAGTGGTGACGTTGTCGGTGGAGGTGCCATCGCCAGTGTAGACGGTCTGCGGAGTCGCACTGAAAACCGCTGTCCCATTGAAGTTGGTGGTGGAACCAATCGAGGTAATTGCGGCAAGAATCGACTGGAACTGTTTGTCTGCAGCCGTGCTCTGGGGGCCGGTAAGACCACCGTTTGCCGCTTCGGTTGCAATCGTCACCGCCTGGTTGAGCAGCGAGGTGACCTGCGAGAGTGCGCCATCAGCCGTCTGCAGCAGGCCAACGCCATTGGAGGCATTCTGGCTGGACTGGGTAAGAGCTGCGATGTTGGCTCCCAAACCGTTGGCGATCGAGAGGCCCGCCGGATCCTGTGATCCAGAGTTGATTCGTACGCCGGTGGATAGTTGCTGGAGAGTGGTCTGCAGGCTGGCCTGTGTGGCAGAGAGGGCATTCTCGGCAACCAGGGAAGATACGTTATTGAGTACGCTAATCATTTGAATGTTGCTCCTTATATCGAATTCCGCCTGCACCGAACCGGTCTTGTCTTCGTAAGGGTCCAGAATCGCTACTTGGAGCAGGTGGTTATTGTTACAGGCAAGCTATCGGCATCTCCCTTCTGGATTCTAGACAGCGCCAAAACATTTTCTTGGAGGAAGCTCGAGCAGGGAGTTGATTACTCATCGACAGGATTGCTGGCGGTTGTTCCAGCTTGCGCATGCGACGTGCTCATCATGCGCGAGGAGCTGCCGCCCAGCAAGGCTCCAATCGCGCTCTTCCGCAGTGCTTCACAATGAGACAATCGTGAGCCTCCCTCTATCGCGTGTAAGGCATATGATCGAGCCATCCTGCAACCGGGAGGTACAACGTATGCATCGATTCGAGTTTCGCAACCCACGGTTCACCGTTGACCTTCCTGCTCAGCTCTGCATCGCCAATAAGACAGTCGCAGGCCGCTGCACCGACATCGGCATCCAGGGGATGAGGCTCGACCTCCAGGACAACCTCGTACCTGGCTGCGAGGGGATCGTGCGCCTCCATTATCAGAACCAGACAGTGGAACTGAAAGCGCGGGTTGCGCGGATCGGGTCGATGCACTGCGGGCTGGAATTTGTCTGCGACTCACACGCTGAGCAGAGCACGGTTGTCCATCTTCTGGCCCGGCTGACGGCTCCTCACAGCCGCCATCCGTTGTCCCTTGTGCCCAGGGTCGATGCTTCTCTCGGCGGCCCCACCCTGCAGCACTAGCTGGAGGACTTCACTGTGTTCGACAGCGTAAGCCCCTGGGGAAGCGGCGCTGGTGAGTTGCCCGTCACCAGGTACTGAACAATCAGCGATATCCTGCGATTGGACGGATCCTCGGGGTGCAGCGGCAGGCGCAGACGCTGATCGGCAAACCCACGCACTTGCGATATCTGCTTTGCTCCCAGCCCTTCCCCCTGCATGATTCGCCTCGCCTCGTTGGCCCTTCCACATGAGAGATCCCAATTGTCGTACGCTTTGTCTCCCGAATAGGGCTTCGCATCGGTGTGGCCTTCGATCGATATCTTGTTGGGCAGCTTGCCCAGTTCGGGCGACAGAACCTGGAGCAGTTCCTTCAGTGCGGGAGTGGGCGCCGAGTTGCCAAGTTCAAAGAACGTTCCCTTCGCCGATTCCATCAAATCAATGCGTAACCCTTCCGGCGTGATCGTAATCTCAATCTGATTCTTGAGCTTGTTGTTTGGATCGATGCTCTGAATCGACTTGGTAATCTCTTCCTTCAGTTTCTGCATGTCCTGTGCATTTAGGGGCACCGGCGCGAGTGCCCCAGCGGGCCCTTTCCCTACCCCCGTCATCTTGGTCGTTCCATGCGGATCCTTGAAATACCCACCCACCGCTGTCTGAATGGGCTTGCTGGCATTCATCAGCCAAAGCACGATGAACAGCGCCATCATGCCTGTCACGAAGTCGGCGTACGCCACCTTCCAGGCACCCCCATGATGCCCCCCGTGGCCCGACTTCTTGTTGATAATGATGATCTCCGGTGTCTCTGCCACAATGTCACTCCTTTCCTGGGCAGCTAGGCCGCCGCTGCTACCGCGACTGGCTCATCCTTGCGACGGCAAGCCTTCTCTACCTCTTGAAAGCTGGGGCGGACGTGTTCTGGAATCGCTCGCCGGGCCATTTCAATGGCAAGAATCGGAGACATCCCCTTGATGAACGACAGCATCACCACGCGCAGCACGTGATAGTAAGCCGACTCGTCGTCGACCAGCTTCAACATGCTCGCAGCCACCGGTCCAACCACTCCATAACACATCAGAATGCCGAGGAACGTTCCTACCAGCGCTGCCGCAACTTTCTTTCCAATCTCCTCAGGAGGTCCGCCCAGAGAACTCATCGCAATCACAATGCCGAGCACTGCTGCCACGATGCCGATTCCCGGCAGCGCGTCCGCCATGGTGCTCAGCGCCGACGACGGCTGCGTGGCTCCTGCATGATGCACCTCCAGATCCAGTTCCATCATTCGGTCGACATCAAAAGGCGTAGCTCCTCCCGTAATCGCCATCCGCATGGTGTCACACACAAAGCATTGAGCGTGATGGTCCTTGAGAAAGACCGGATACTTGGAAAACAAACCGCTTTTTTCGGGTTCTTCCACGTCCCCCTCGATGCCGACCATTCCTTCCTTGCGAGCTTTATTGAAGAGGTGAAACATCATCCTGAGTGTGTCCAGATAGCGCTGCTGGGAAAACTTCGAGCCGCCCAGGACGCCGATCAGGCTGGATACAATGCCCTTGAGAATATGCAGCTGGTTGGCAGCGATCAGCGTTCCCAGGCCGGCACCGGCGATAATGATGAACTCCGAGGGCTGCATCAGCACAGCCAGCGGCCCCTTCTCCATCAGGAACCCAGCCAGGATCGCGCCCAGGGCGACGACAATTCCAATGATCGAAAACATATAGCCTGCGCCCCTTACAGCCGTTGGCGTTGATTGCGAATGGTCTTTTACCTGCACCTGCAGCGAAGCCGCAGGCAAGTGAAATCGCGTGTCGCTCCTCTATCGGCAAGTGAAGATGCGACTTCTAGTACAACGATGCCCGACAAGCATCCAAACGTCGCGATGTACATAATCGAAAAGCTGGTTCGAGCTTATTGCGGCTGCTGCGGCTTAACTCCACCCACCACCACCAGGTCGACGCGCCGATTCATCTTTCGTCCGTCGGACGTTGCATTGTCGGCGATCGGCCGATACTGACCATATCCGGCCAGCGAGATCCTGTCTGGATCTAACCCTGACTGGTTGATCAGGAGCGTCAGAACCGCCATGGCGCGGGCGGTCGACAGCTCCCAGTTCGAATCGAATTGAGCGGTATGAATCGGCTGGTTGTCCGAATGTCCTTCCACCCGCAGATAGAACCCGTGTTGAGCCAGGACCTTGGCAATTCGCTCGATCTTGTCGGCAGCCCCTGGCCGCAGGACCGCCTGCCCGCTATCGAAAAACCCAAGATCCTTGAGGCTGATGACAAACCCCTCTGGAGTGACGCTCATGGTCACTTGCCCATCTTTGAGCTCCCGGCCGATCGCGGCCTCCAGCTGCCGGCGCAACGCTTCGATGTCGATTCCTGTTGCAGTCGTCTCATCGCTCTTCCCCGTCTTGGAGTCCTCGATCGAATGGATCGAGGCCAACCGATTCGTTAGAGCTTGAGCGTGCACGGCGCCGGCGTCGTTAGCCGTGCTCGAGAAAGATTCCAGATCCACAAAGCCATAGTGGATGGCGTTCGATACTTTCTTGATCGAGCGATTCTCCTTGTAGGCCGAGGCAAACAAGACAACGAAGAATGCGAACAGCACCGTCATGAAATCCGCATAGGACACCATCCATCGGCTCTGACTCGTAGACTCCTCCACTTGCCGTCGCCGCCTCATGGCACAGCCACCCTCTCCAGCCATCGCTTGGGCGGCGTGGTTGCGAAACTGTTCAAGCGCAGTTCGAGTGCCCGCGGATTGACGCCCTCGACGATGGCCAGAACTGCTTCCAGCATCATCTCTTGAATGACTTGCTTCTCGCGCAGTCGAATCCTCAGCTTCCCTGCGCAGGGAAGGAAGAACAGGTTTGCCGAGCCAACGCCGTAGATGGTTGCGACAAACGCAACCGCTATGCCTTTGCCCACCTCGTTGATGTTCTGCAGCCGCTGCATCACCTGGATCAGCCCGAGCACGGCTCCAACAATTCCGAAGGTGGGAGCGAATCCGCCAGCGGCGTCGAACACCTTGGGAATTCGCTCATCTTTCTCCCCCTCATAATCCAGCTGCAACTCCATCATCTTGCGCAGGTCGGCAGCCTTCACGCCGTCGATCGCCAGCATCAGGCTGTCCTTGAGGAATGGGTCGTCCACTTTGTTCAGCTCCGCATCCAGCGACAGAAGGCCTTCCCGCCGTGCTTTGTACGCAAAGCGCAGCAGATGTTCGACCAGGGCGTCCGGCGCCGGTCCCGAACGCAGAAAGACGTTCTTAAGTTGCACGAAGGCCTGCGCCACCACCGGGAAAGGGAACTGAACCAGCACAGCACCCAGCGTGCCTCCGAGCACAATCAAGGCCGCGGTCGGCTGCAGCAACTGCCGCAGCGCGCCTCCCTCGAGCACGGTCCCGATACCGATGCCAGCAACCGCGAGGGCTATACCCACAAAGGTATTTTTATCCAGAGCCATATCTGCCTTGTCTATTCATCGGCGAACGCGTCCCCGTCCGTGAATGCGTGCCGAAGTGTCACGTCCTTGCACTCTGACGGCTGGAGAGAGGCATTTGCCTTACCTCTTCAGGTGCACGTATCAGCCCATCGGCAGACCGCGCCCTGGATTCCAGTCCCGCGTCGTTGCCGGCCGAGCGGAATCCATCCAGCGCCGCGTCGGAAAGCGTCTCCCGAACGGCCCGCCAATCATCCCAGACCCAAAATGGAACCTCAACATTCCGTTCCGCATCGGGAGGACAAATCATTAGATCGGGCTAGGAATTCGTTGTCTTGTGGGTTCCAGCAGTGGATGGTGGTAGTACGCGATGCGTGAGAGAGATGCGGAAGTCTGATGAAACTCTCAGCCAGCGGCGAAGGATTCGAGGAACAAAAGCGATGCGCATTCTCATAGTGGAAGACGATCCAGCCCTTGCAATGTTTCTGCAGAAGGGTCTCATGCTCCAGGGGCATGAGGTGGACAGGGCAGGCGACGGAGACGCGGCTCTGGAGATGGCGGCGGAGCAGGAACCCGACCTGGTCGTGCTGGACCTGGGTCTGCCCTGCCGCGATGGGGTGGAGGTGCTCGAGACCCTGCGCAGAGAGCTTCCTGGCTCGCTGGTGCTGGTGCTCACCGGCCGCAGCGACGTCCAGGAGCGTGTGCGCTGTCTGGATCTGGGCGCGGATGACTTTGTGCTCAAACCCTTCAGCCTCCATGAACTGATGGCGCGCTGCCGTGCTCTCCTGCGCCGCCGCGACCGCTTTGCCGATCCCATGCTGCGTTTTGGCGGCGTGACGCTGAACCGGATGGACCGGACCGTCTCCTGTGAGGGCACGGGCGTTGAACTCACCACCAAGGAGTTCGCTCTCCTCGAGTTTTTGATGTTGCGTCGCGGAACCTGCTGCTCGCGCGCCGAGCTGTTGACTGGTGTATGGCACTCCACGCCCGAGGCAGGAACCAACGTTGTCGACGTCTACATCACCTATCTGCGCAAGAAGCTTGGCGCCGCTCACCCCGACGACCATGTATGGACCTCCGTCATCGAAACGGTGCGCGGATCAGGGTATCGCATGCGCGACAGACGCGGCATCCCAAGACTTGAGACGCCTCTCGTTCAGCAGCAGTCGCAGGCAGCCGTTGAGCTGGCTTGCAGAGCCTAGGACCAACGTCATGCCACTTTCGCGCGAATCTATCGATTTGGAGCAGAGCAACTTGGAGCTCCACGACCTTTGCCAACCGCTCACGGCTCTGCAGTGCCGGCTCGAGATGGGCAGAATGCTCGGGAATCCGGAGGCCCTTGAGGAAGCAGTCAAGGGAGGACTCGAAGAGACGCGCCGCATGTTCCGCATCATCGCCCATATGCGGCAACGGTTAGTGGAGATGGAAGAACAGGCGCAGCGCTAAAGGGCAGTTTGTAGAAAGTCACAACGGAGATCACAATGGCAACGGCAAACATGGCATTCGATAGAAGCGTACTCCTGGCCAGCGCGGACGCATCGCTGCGGCAGCGGCTGCGGAACAGCCTGAGTGGTCTGCGCTGGGATGTACGCGAGGCCCACGGCGGCGCGGAGGCGATCGCCCAGCTGGAAGGGCGGCCAACCGAGGCCCTGTTGCTGGACCACTGGCTCCCCGACCTCGAAGTCATGGAGCTCGCCGAGCAGATCGGTACGCTCTATCCCTCCATGGAGTTGCTGCGAATCGATGGGAACCCCATGGCACGTGGGACAAGGAGTCCGCGCCGCCACGAGCTGCTCCACGCGGTGCGCGAGGCGTTGGGAACCCCGCATCGCGACACCTGCGCACCAGACCCTATCCCCTCGACGGAAGATGCGGTTACGGCAGTCAGGATGCGCGCCGTCGCTGAAGTCCGCCCCGGCAAATCCTCGGTTCTGTCGCGGCCCGTATCCTCGACAACGCCAAGGGGCATCGAGATCCCTCGGACGTTCAGCAATCCATCGGCCTCGGTAGCTATCGAAGGTCTTGTTGGTGAGAGCGACCTCATGCTGGATCTGGCACGCACCATCCGCCTGGTCGCGCCACACACCGCAACGGTGCTGATCGAGGGCGAAACAGGGACCGGCAAAGAGGTGGTCGCCCAGGCAGTGCATCATCTGAGCCCGCGCTCTGCCAAGCCGTTCGTGGTGCTCAACTGCGCCGCCATTCCCGAAGCCCTGCTCGAGGCCGAGCTCTTCGGCCACACCCGCGGAGCCTTCACCGGTGCTGTCCAGTCGCGCACCGGCCGCATCGAAGCAGCGCATGGCGGGACCCTCTTTCTCGACGAGATCGGCGAGATGCCCCTCGGACTGCAGGCCAAGATGCTGCGGTTTCTCGAGAACGGCGAGATCCAGCGCGTCGGGGACAATGAGGTCGTGCGCGTGAACGTGCGTGTGATCGCGGCTACGCATCAGGATCTCGAAGCAAGAGCGACTGCGGGTGACTTTCGTCTGGATCTCTATCATCGGCTCGCGGTCTTTCCCATGGAGATTCCGCCGCTGCGCGAACGGCTCGACGATATCGCCGCACTGAGCGAGCATTTCCTTGCGCTCATGGGCAGAAACTCGCCCCGTAAGAGCCTGTCGGCCGGGGCGCTGGACAAGCTCTGCACCCATGACTGGCCTGGCAACGTCCGCGAGTTGGCGCACGTTCTCGAGCGTGCTTCGATCCTGGCGGTGGACTCTCCCACCCTTCGCGCGGAAGACATCCGTCTGCGTCGCGCACCCAGAGGCTGATCCCTCTTTCACGCAAAGTTCTCCAGCATGGCCCTCCTCGGAGGGCCACTTTTTTGCCCTGCGGCAAGCTCAATTCTTTGTCTTCTCTCAGAAAACTACACCGAAGTTTGGCTGCCCTCGTGCCTTTACCAACAGTGCCGACACAGAACGATTGAGCGGTGAACCAATGGCGAGGATGCAATGCCCACGAACCGGAACGCACAACACCCGACGACGACCTTTCCTGTCAACCATCCGGTCCTTTGGGCTGCGACCGAACCCGCACTGTCCAGCGCGGAGGCGTCGCGCATTCCTCGCAGTGGATCTGCCAGGCCTTCAGACAAGCCAAAGCGTCCGGCGGTCAGCCGGCTGGAGGGCCCGGAGCGCGATCAGCTGCTGCTGGAGCACCTCCCCTCGGTCCGTTACATCGCTCACAGGATTCATGAGCGCCTGCCGCAGCATGTAGAGCTGGACGACCTGATCTCGTCCGGGATGGTTGGCCTGATCGATGCCTTCAACAAGTTCGACCATACCAAGCAGGTGCAGTTCAAGAGTTACGCACAGTTCCGCATCCGCGGTGCCATCCTGGATTCGCTGCGGGTTCTGGACTGGAGTCCGCGCGAGCTTCGCCGCAAGGGGCGCGCCGTGCAGGAGGCTATTCAGACCATGACCCGCAACCTGCGGCGCACGCCCACCGAGACGGAGATCGCTCGCGAGTTGAATCTTGGCATCCACGACTACCAGCTATTGCTTGGACAGCTCAAGGGGCTCGAGATCGGCAGTCTCAACCTGGAACACAACGACGACTCCGGCGAAGACCAGCTCGCCTATATTGCAGGGTCGCCTGAGGACGACCCGCTCTTCCGTTGTCTCCAGGGAGAGATGCGGCAGCTGTTGATTGACGCCATCGAGGAACTGCCCGAGAAAGAGCGCATGGTTCTCACCCTCTACTACTATGAAGAGCTGACCATGAAGGAGATCGGCCTCACCCTGGGGGTGGTGGAGTCACGCGTCTCGCAGATCCACTCCGCGGCCGTGGTTCGGCTTCGCGCCAGCCTGCACGGCATGCAGAAGACACAGAAGCCAACGGCGGCACGGCGCATGCGCAGCACGCAGACCGACTGCTAAATTAATTGTGAGACAGCCCTAATCGTTTCTCCTCATCTGCCGATAGACATCCTGAGGATGGTCTCATTGAACAGATTGCGGACATTCCGACCGTTGTTTGACCATACCGTACGCTGCGAGGAGATGCCGCGCCCCGACGCGGCAGCCAGGATGTCCTCCATCGACCAAATCCGCTCGATTCGCAGGCGCGCCGCCGGGGCTGAACAGCCTCCCGCCGCCGCAGCGGACCCCCGCATGGAGCATATCGACCGGATCCGAACTGCCATCGCTGCGGGCCGCTACCATGTCTCAGCCGCGGATCTCGCGCAAAAGCTGATCGACCATATAGCCGCAAATCGTCCCCCAAAACTTTAACGGGAATTCTCCAAAGAGCTTGGCTGCAATCGCGTCTCTGCCACTCCTTGCAACGTCATCCTTCCTGTCATCCGGTTGCAGACTCTGCGACGTCTGTAGCCGATCGAGCATCTGATGGTTCGGAGGAAAGTAAGTATGAGTGAATGGGTAAAGCTGAAGGCGGCCGACGGCCACGAGTTAAGCGCGTATGTAGCCAAGCCGGAGGGCCAGCCGCTGGGCGCCGTGGTGGTGATTCAGGAGATCTTTGGCGTCAATGGGTCGATCCGGTCGGTGGCAGACGACTACGCCAGGAACGGCTTTGTCGCCGTTGCGCCGGCCCTGTTCGATCGCTTCGAAAAGGGGCTGGAACTGGGGTACACGGGCGATGACCTGAAGAAGGCCTACGAGCTCTACGCAAAGCTGAACCCGGATACCCAGCTGCTCGACGTAGCCGCCGCTGCTGCGCACGTCGCGGGTACAGGCAAGGGTACTGGCGTCATTGGATTCTGCTACGGCGGCCTGCTTACCTGGCTCAGCGCCACCCGCGCCAAGGCCCTGAAGATGAACCTCAAAGCCGCAGTCGGCTTCTACGCCGGCGGCATTGGCAAGGTCGCGGCCGAGCAACCCACGTGCCCGGTACAGCTGCACTTTGGCGCCGACGATGACCACATCGGCAAGGACCAGATCGACGCCGTCCGCAGCGCGCATCCCGACGTTGAGATCTTCCTCTACGAGGGCGCAGGGCACGCTTTTGCCAACGAAGCGCGCGCCAGTTATGTGCCCGCCGCCTCCAAGCTTGCCCACCAGCGTGCGCTCGAGTTCCTCAAGTCGCACATTGCCAAGTAAAATCAAGACAATCCCCGTACAAATCACGCCATGCGGAGGCCATTTTCGGCCCTCCGCATGGTATCTTTTAAGTGGACACTACGTGAAGTGGACTAGAGCATAGAGAATCAGGAGTAAGACCCGCCGTGTTGGCAACAGCGAAGAAATCAGACATTATTACCAAGTTCCGCACGCATGACTCGGACACTGGCAGTCCTGAGGTGCAGATTGCGATCCTCAGCGAGCGTATTGGCGAGCTGACCGAGCACTTCAAAACCCACAAGAAGGATCATGGCTCGCGCCGTGGTCTCTTGATGCTGGTGAGCAAGCGCCGCCGCCTTCTGGACTACCTCAAGAAGACGGACTCCGACCGCTACCGTGACGTCATCGGCAAACTGGGTATCCGCAAGTAGCCTATTCCGTGCTGCTGCGGTCCTATTGTGCCTCGGCGGCCCCACCAGGAGTGGTTGAAGATTGAATCTGCGCAAAGCCATCGACGGGATGGAAGTGACGGTAGTTACTTCTATCTACGCCGCTCGACTCGACGCACATCGCGGCGCTTCATCGCGCAGGTCCCAGCCCTCTCCTGTATCCAAGCCAGGAAAATCTAACGCCCCGACCGAAGCAGCTTCGGCGGGGCTTTCGTCATAGCGCCACGCATCGAGCAGCGGGCGCAGGACGATCCAACGAGCTTAAAGACAAAGAGAAAAAGAGGAACGTTTATGAAGCATGACGTAACCGTTGAGCTTGCCGGTGGCAAGCACATCAAATTCGAGACAGGACGCATCGCCAAGCAGGCCTCGGGCGCTGCCTTCACCACCAGCGGCGACAACGCCGTGCTGGCCACAGCCGTAGCCTCGCCCGACCCCAAAGAGGGCATCGACTTCTTCCCCCTCACCGTGGAGTATCGCGAGTTCACCTATGCCGGTGGACGCATCCCCGGCGGCTTCATCAAGCGCGAAGGCCGCCCCAGCGAGAAGGAAATCCTCACCTCGCGCCAGATCGATCGCCCCATCCGCCCGCTCTTCCCGGAAGCCTTCCGCAACGAGACCCAGGTGGTCGCGTTCGTCTACTCGGCCGACAAGGAAAATGATCCCGACGTGCTCGGCATCAACGGCGCCAGCTGCGCTCTCGCGCTCTCGGACATCCCCTTCCACGGACCTGTAGGTGCTGTGCGCGTTGGATACATTGACGAGAAATACATCGTCAATCCCACCTACTCCGAGCGCCTCGTCAGCAAGCTGAACATTATGGTTGTCGGCACCAAGGACGGCATCGTGATGGTCGAGTCCGGCGCCAAGGAGATCCCCGAAGAGGTTGTCGTCGGCGCGATCGAGTTCGCCCACGAAGAGATCAAGAAGATTGTTGCCGGCATCGAGCACCTCGTCTCACTCGCGGGCAAAACCAAGCGGGGAGTCACGCCTCTCGAGAACGACGAGGCCTACGCCGCAGCCCTCAAGGCCAAGGTCGGCGACCGTCTCAAGGACGCGCTCGACACCAAGAAGAACCCCAAGTTCGAGAGCTACGCCAAGGTCAAGGAGATCAAGGACGAGCTCAAGAAGGAACTTCCCGCCGACGATCCCGCAGCTGCCAAGAAGCTTTCGAAGTACTTCGAAGGCCTGCGCGAGACCATCTTCCGCGAGCAGGTTCTCAACGACCGCATCCGCCCCGATCACCGCGCCTTCGACGAGATCCGCGCGATCACGATCGAGACCGGCGTTCTCCCCCGCGTGCACGGTTCGGCCCTCTTCACTCGCGGCGAAACCCAGGCGCTGGTAAGCGCCACCCTCGGCACCACGGACGACGCACAGCGTATGGAAAGCTACGAAGGCGAGCAAAAACGGAAGTTCATGTTGCACTATAACTTCCCGCCGTTCTCCGTTGGTGAGGTTGGACGTATGACCGGCGTAGGCCGTCGCGAGATCGGCCACGGCGCCCTCGCCTGGCGCGCCATCGAGGCCGTCCTCCCTGGTGAGGACGAGTCCCCCTACACCCTCCGCGTCGTCTCCGACATTCTCGAGTCCAACGGCTCGAGCTCGATGGCGACCGTCTGCGGCGCGTCCCTCTCGCTGATGCAGGCTGGCATTCCTCTCAAGGGATCGGTAGCCGGCGTCGCCATGGGCCTGGTCAAGGAAGGCGACAAGTACGCCGTCCTCACCGACATCGCAGGCGCAGAAGATCACTACGGCGACATGGACTTCAAGGTCGCCGGAACTCGCAACGGCATCACCGCCCTGCAGATGGACATCAAGATCATGGGCATCACCACCCAGATCATGCGGGAAGCCCTCGAGCAGGCACGCCGCGGCCGCCTCTTCCTCCTCGACACGATGGACGCTGTCATCTCCAAGGCTGCTGAAGAGAAGAGCGCCTTCGCTCCCCGCATCCACACCATCCAGATCCCCACCGACAAGATCCGCGACCTCATCGGACCTGGCGGCAAGGTGATTCGCGGCATCGTCGATGCCACCGGCGTCAAGATCGATGTAGACGACACGGGCCGAGTCAACGTGGCCTCGTCCGACGCAGAAGGTCTGGCCAAGGCCATCCAGATGATCTCGGACATTACGGCTGTGCCTGAAGTAGGGAAGACCTACCTCGGCAAGGTCGTTCGTCTGGCAGAGTTTGGCGCCTTTGTCGAAATCTTCCCCGGCACCGACGGCCTCCTCCACGTCTCCGAGATCGCAGAGCACCGCGTGAAGGAAGTCAAAGACGAGCTCCGTGAAGGCGATCAGATACTGGTGAAGGTGCTCTCCATCGAGGGTAACCGCATCAAGCTCTCCCGCAAAGCGGTTCTCCGGGAGCAGCGCGAGAAACTCGGCCTCCCACCGGCTCCCGATCCATCGGGCGGTGGCGAGCGGTCTGAGCGCGGTGAACGTTCCGAGCGTTCTGACCGCGGCGATCGTGGGGGTCGTGATCGCGACCGCGATCGCGATCGTGGCGAGCGTTCCCCGCGCCCCGAGCGCACTGAGCGTCCCGCAGCACCCGCGGCCGAGCAGCCCAAGCATGAGAGCACCATCGTTCTGGAAGGCGGAGACGACTTCGAGGACGACGGTGACGAGTTCGAAGGCGATGACGAGGGTGGCGAAGAGGTAGAGGCAACCGAAGGAGCACCGGCAGATGGTTCCGCGGTTCCTGCTGGTGGAGCACGTCCCGCAGGCGCCCGTCGCGGACGCCGCCGTCGCGGCCGTCGTCCCGGCACCGCCGCTCCCGCCCCGCAGGGTGGCAACAGCTAGCCTTTCCCTCAACCGTTGATCCAACAGAGAAGCCGCGCCCTCAGCGCGGCTTCTCTGTCTTTGCGAATCCCCCAGGCCTCCTCAAACGTCTAGCCTTGTAGCAAGGGAAGGGGACGTCGCCTGAACACGCCCAGCCAAACGAACGCACAGCGCTGGTGGCCCTTTGTTCTGCTGCTTCTCGTAGGAGCCAGCCGCTGGGCAGTCTCCGCCGCGCGCCCAGACGCCGAGTCGACGCTCACCTCGCAGACCTTCGGCTGCGCCTGGGCAACACTTCTAGCCTTCGCCTTGCGTCTCCCCAAGCAACCACCAGCGGCTCCCCCGCCCAAGCCTTCGCGCGCGGCCACGCTCCGCTGGTTCGTTGCCGGTGCCATGCTCTTCGGCGGCCCCGCCATCGGCCTTCTGCTTCCCGGCCGCGAACTCGACTCCAGCGCCCTCACCATCGCCCTCGCGCTCACCCCCATCATCATCGCCATCGCCTCCACCGCTTTTGGCACCGAGAGCTCCGACGGCATCGCCGGCTTCATCTGGCCAGCCCTCGCGGCTGTCTCGGGCTTACTTCTTGTGCTCGCCCAGCCCAACCTCGGAGACATCCGCACGGATCTCGTCCTGCTTCTTGCTCCCGTGTTCACCGGCCTGGGCGCCGTACTCTTTTGCACCGCGCATCCGCAGGCCCCGACGCGCATCACCACAGCGCTCCTCGGCGCCTGCGTCCTCTTTGCCGTCGCGCTGTTAGCCAGCCGTCTCACTGGCGCGCGTCCTACTTTTTCCCTCCTCGCGATGGCCTGCGACGGCATCGTCGCCCTGCTCGGCATCGCCACTCTCTCCCGGCTTGGCGCTACGCGGTGGTCCTCGCAGTTCACCTGGGTTCCGTTGCTGATCATCCTGGAGGGAATCGTTCTCGTGCGCCCCAGGCTGACCGCTCACTGGTTTACGGGCCTCATCCTGTTGATCGTTGCCGGCGTCTATCTTCTCCTGCCGCCGGGCCACGAGTCTGTCTCCGAGACGTCCCGCGTCCCCACGCTTCCCGTTTAGGAAGACCTGCCGCCGCATCCCCCGAACCCATCTAGGTTCGCCGCGCCCAAGTCTTCAATCCACAACCCTCGCGGCGCTACACTCAACCCCATGGCAGCCTCGATGTATATCGTGGTCGAGGGCGAAGACCCTGGCTACAACATTTACGTGAACGGCCGCACGCTCGCGCGTTACGAGAGCGCCATCGAAAAGCTTGCCCTCCAACTGGGTGTCAAACCGCTGCTCGAATTCTTCTCCGCCGACCAAAATTCCATGGCCCTCCTCATCCAGGAAGGCGGCGGCAATCCCGACCTGCTCAATCGTCTTCCACCCCCGCAGTGGTATCGCCCCGAAGACGGTCTCCGCACGCTCCAAACGCTCATCACCGCGCTGGACGACGATCCCCACCAGTTCGGGAGCGAAGGCCCCGAGATCCTCACCGAACTGCGCGAGTACGAAGAGGTTCTGCGCAAATCCGCCCAGCGCGGTCACCGCTGGCACCTCGCCGTAAGCTGGCGGTAGAACGGTGTCAGTTGTTAGTTCTCAGTTCTTAGTTGAGCGCAAACTGGCAACTAACAACTAACAATTCAATGCACCGACAGATCCCCATCAAAGTCCACCACCAGCGCATCCCCGCTCACCTGCATCGAGTGAACCTTCAGGTTATCGAGCTTCACGTCATACCCCCTCGCTTCGGCCGACTTCACCAGCAGCTGCCGAATCAACTACGCCGCATTGATCCGCATCTGCTGCGGCAGTTTCTTGCTGAGGAAGGGAACCAGCAGAAAGTTCAGCTCCCGGGACTCGCTCAGACGATCAAGATTCGGATCGCGGAAGCCAATCGATTCGCCCTGCGCATCCGGGATTACCGACACATCCGCCTCGGTATTCAGCCCCACCCCAAGACAGGTCCCACCCACCGTCCCGCCCAACTTTGCATGCGTCTTCACATGAATGACGATGCGCTCGTCCTTGAAGCTGACCTTCGGTTGCTGTGCATACGCATAGCAAGGCGAGGTCGCATTGCCGCGAAAATAATAGCGTCCATCCGCGCCATTGAAGAGTTGAGTATTGAGGGTGCGCTCCAGCGCCTGGGCAGAGACTTTGATCTCGATGGCACGCGCTGCGACCGGTGCAGCCAGCACACCCAGGGCCAGTGCACCCATGGCCAGACTACTCAGCGCCGCAGGAAGCAGCGAGGGCCAACAGAGCGTCTTCATCCTTCAAGCATAGCCGATGGGTTTACGGCTGCGGCTGCGTCCGCACCAGGTCCTGCGCAGAGCTCTTGCCACCCTCGCCGGCAACATCCGCACCGGGCACAGGCGCCGCGGTCGGATCCGTTGGTCCGAGGCCCAGCTTAATCAGTGCTCGCGAGTCCGGCGTAATCTTGGTCTGCCAGCCGTTATCGCCCTGCAGCTTCTGCATGGCAGAGACGGACTGGTCGTCCCACCGGCCGGTGGGCTCGCCGGCCAGATACCCCTGCTTGATCAGTGCCGACTGAATCTGCGTTGCGCGCTCGGAGGGCATCTCCATCGGCGCCTTCTCATGCGCCGTCCGCAGATGGGAACCCTTGCTGTGCTTAATCGAGGCTTCCTTCACGCTCGCGCTATAGTGCTTTTTGGACGAGCCAGCCTTGGGATGAACGGATGCAAATGCAGAGACCGCCAGCAATAGAAGCCCCGCCGGGAATACTTTAGTGATAGAAATGCGCATCGTGCGGCTTACCTCCGTCTTGCCTGTCTAAGCTCAAGTGCGCGACACGATCCGTCCGCATTGTGCCATAAGCCTAAACAAATGTTAATTCTCATGCAATGGGTTGCTAAGTGAGTGTAATCACATTTGATGCTTTTCAGTTTACCCATAAGGTGCTAGACAAAAGTGGCGCAGACGTTATCGTCCGCGCCACCCTCCTGTCTTCAGTCTACTGGAGCGTTCCGCCGACGAACGAATCGCCGCTGTTCGGACGCTGCGGGTTGCGGATTACAAACGCCACATCGTCGCCCGGCTTCAGCGAACTCGCGATCGCGTTGTAGCTCGCGATGTCCGTCACCGGTTTGCGGTTGATCTCCGTGATCACCGCGCCCTGGTACAGCCCGATGGAGTCGGCGAACGAGCCCGGCTTCACGCTCATCACCGCAACCCCGCCGGTGATGTGCATACGGCTCTGCATCTGCTGCGGAACGGCCTGCACCGTAATGCCGAACTTGGTCTGTCCGGCGTCGCTCGGTCCCGGCTCATTGGAGTCGTCCTCTGCCTTGCCCTGGTTTTCGTAGAGCTTGGAGCGATCCGAAATGCCGCAGGTGATCGTCATCTGCTTGCCTCCGCGGAGAACGCCCAGGCTTACCGTCGATCCCGGATGCTTCATGGAGACGATGCCAATCAGCTCATCGCCATTCTTGATCTGCTTTCCGTCCACGGACACGATGATGTCCTGTGGCTGGATGCCCGCCTTCGCCGCCGGGCCGCCCGGAACCACTTCGCTCACCATTACGCCGCCAGTCGGGAAGCCGTAGACCTTTGCCACCGCCGACGACATGGCCGCCTGGAACTGAATGCCGATCGAACCGCGGACCACCTTGTGATCTGGCCCAATCAACTGGTTGTAAATGCCGATGATGATGTTCGACGGCATCGCAAACCCGATGCCCTCATTGCCGGCCGACTGCGTGAAGATGGCGGTGTTCATGCCAATCACCTCGCCCTGCATATCCACCAGCGGTCCACCGGAGTTGCCCGGATTGATCGCAGCGTCGGTCTGGATGAACTTCTGGAACTCGTTCTTGGCTACGCCATTGGCATCGCCGCCCTCATCAATCGACCGGTTGCGTGCCGAGATGATGCCCGCCGAAACCGTTTCCGACAGACCAAACGGCTCGCCGATGGCCAGCACCCAGTCGCCCACCTGCGCGCTATCCGAGTTGCCCAGCTTCACCGTCGGCAGGGGAGTCTCCGTCTTGATCTTGATCACCGCAATGTCGGTCTCTTTGTCCACGCCCACCACCGTCGCCAGCCGGCCCGGATCGGTCGAATCCTCAGAGTCTGTCGACAGCTTCACATAAATACGGTCCGCCTTGTCGATCACATGGTTATTGGTGATGATGTAGCCGCGCGGGTCCACGATAAAGCCCGAACCCAACGCCCGGCTAGGACCCGTTTCTTCCTGGCCGCCTCCGCCCGGTACACCCCCGAAGAAGTGGTTGAAGAAGTCCTGCATGCCCTGGTCGCCCTGGCCACCTGGAGCTTGGCCGCCCGGGTTCCGGCCCATCGGGCCTTGCTGCCCGGGAGCGGCGGTCTCCTTCGGCAGCGTCTCGGTGTTGATGTTCACCACCGCAGGCCCCACCTGCTTCGCAATGGCCGAGAAGCCATTCGATAGCGTCACTGGACTCGGAATCTGCAGCGGCTTGGCATCGCTGCTATCAACGGCTTGCTTGGCACTGACGCGGCCGGTCAGCAGCGACCCGGCCAGAACGCAGGCAGAAAGTGTTCCAAGTATCGTAAAAGTGGTCACCAGGCGTCCGCCGCGGATCTTCTCCCGCCAGTCCTGCCCGAATCGATTCGATAAGTCCATTGTTGTATTTATCCTCGTGATTGCGTTTGAGTGTCTTCTGATATCGCCTAATGTCTACGCCTGCGCGGTCCGGCTCCTGTAAGCTCTCTGCCATCCGCCGCTTGCGTATTTCATTCGCCATCCTGATAGACGCGATGGGCGAAGAAAGGTCGCGCTGTGGCTTCGTCCAAATCGTCCGGGCCCTGTCCTCAAATCGCTGCCTTCCCCAGTATGCATCTTCTAGATTACGCGCCCGCGATAGGAAGGAGTTGGCTCCTGCCGCGCGAAGTTGGCCGCAGCTCCGCCAGCAGGATTCCGGCCAGGATCAGTCCCGCCCCCAGCATCGCCCGCCGCCCCAGCTGTTCGCCAAAGAACAGCAGGGAAGTCAGCCAGGCAAACACCGGCTCCAGGGTGAAGATCAGCGCGGTATGAGAAGCCGGCAGACGCTGTTGCGCCCAGCTCTGAATCGTAAACGCCGCCGCTGTCGCCAGCACCGCCGTCACGCCCAAGGCAATCCATAACATCGGCGTGCTGTGGAAGTAGGTCCGCCCGCCCAGCGGGAGCGTCACCAGCAACACCACCGCCGCAAAGCCAATCTGCAGCGTCCCCAATCTTCTCGCCGACACCCGCGGAGCCGCTCGCGCCAGCATCAGCAGATGCGCCGCAAACGCCACCGCGCATCCCAGGCACAGCCACTCCCCCAGGCCAATCCCCGAGAACAACGCATATCCCGCTCCCGGCGGCGTGGTTAGCAGCACCAGCCCCGCAAACGCCAGCGCCGCTCCGGCGTAGGTATCGAAGGTCGGCCGTAACGACCCCGGCAACGCAACCCCGGGAATCGCGCTCAGCAGCGGAACGATTACCACCACCAGCCCGGTAAGAAATGCAGCCTTCGAAGCCGTCGTGAACTTCAGCCCCGTGGTCTGAAACTGGTACCCCAGTCCCAGAAAAAGCCCCGCCGCCGCTCCCAGCTTCAAGTCCGTTCCGCGCAGCCCGCGCAGGCTGCGCCAGTTCACCACCGCCAGCACCGCAAACGCCAGCGTCATGCGGACCAGGTTGAACATCAGCGGCGTCGTCGCCGTCAGCGCCGACTTCACCAGCGAAAACGTCACTCCCCAAACCAGCACCACCGCCAGCAGTAACAAATGCGCCGCCAGCGTCCGCGACCGCTCAGTTTTCATGGAGCCTTCGGCCCATTCGTAGTCTGGTACACCGTCTCGCCGCCGAGCATCGTCCGCAGCACCCGTGTATGCAGCACCTGCTCCGGCGACGCCTTCGTTATATCCCGATCCAGCACCACCATGTCCGCCAGATAGCCCGGCTCGATCCGCCCCTTGATCTTCTCGCGAAACTCCGCAAACGCCGGTGCCTGCGTATACGCGTAGATCGCCTCGTCGATCGTGATCCTCTCCTGCGGCTGGAAGGTCTGCGTGCCCTCCACATTCTGCCGCGTAATCGCCGCATACAGCCCGCGGAACGGCGAGATCGACTCGACCGGATAGTCGGTTCCAAAGGCCACTGTCACCCCGTGATCCAGAAACGACTTCCACGCATATGCCCGCTTCACCCGCTCCGGCCCCAGCCGCGCCTCCGCCCACGCCATATCGGTCAGCAGGTGCGACGGCTGCATGCTGGCAATCACGCCCAACTCCGCAAACCGCTCAAACGCTCCCGGCGACACGACCTGCGCGTGCTCAATCCGAAACCGAAAATCCCGCGGCTTCACCTCCGCTGCCGGCCCCGCCGTCACCATTGCCGCATCTGCGTTCTTGCGAGCCGGAGGCACATCCGCCGGCCGTCCCACTTGCTCCGCCGCGGAGAACGCGTTCAGCGCCATATCGTTCGCGCGGTCGCCAATCGCGTGGAACCCCAGCTGGAATCCATCGGCAGCCCGCGCCTCCGCCATCTGGTTCAGCTTGCCCTGGTCGTAGCGCGCAATCCCATCATTGTTCGGATCATCCGCATACGGTGCATTCATCGCCGCCGTGCGCGACCCCAGCGACCCATCCATGAATCCCTTCAGAAACGTGGGGTGCAGCAACAGATCATCCGCTGGATGACTAGCCCGCCGCTCCTCTAAAACTCCCGTCGGTAAGTTGAAGTCCACCCACTCCGCAATGCGCAGACGCAGCGTGCCCTGATGCTCCATCTCTTCCATCGCCAGAAAGTCGTCCCAGTCGGAGAAGTCCTGAATCGACGTCACCCCATGCGACAGCGCATCCTGCATCGACAGCTCAATCCCTTTGCGCCGCACCGCGAGGCTCGGTTGCGGAATCACCTTCTCCACCATCGCCAGTGTCGGGCCCTCGCGAAGAATTCCCGTCGCATGCCCATCCGCATCGCGATCGATCTGCCCGCCCTTGGGGTTCGGCGTCGCGTCGGTTATCCCCGCAGCCTTGAGCGCCGCTGTATTCACGATCGCAATGTGCCCGTCGGTGCGCTCCAGAAACGCCGGATGCCCCGCACTCACCGCATCCATATCCTGCCGCGTCGGCAGCTTCGCGCCCGGCCACTTCGTGTGGTCCCAGCCGCCGCCCAGAATCCACTCGCCCGGCCCCAGCTTCACGGCGTAGGCCTGCACCTGCGCGAGCATCGCTGCCAACGACGCCACGTTATCCAGGTCCAGCGTCAGCCGCTGCCGCCCCGCGGCCGCCATATGCGTATGCGCATCATTGAATCCAGGCATCGCAAACGCGCCTTTCAGATCAACCGTCTTCGTATGCGCATCCTTCAGCGCCAGCATGGCCGCATCCCCACCGACAGCGACGATCTTCCCCGCACGAATCGCGACGGCGCTGACACGCCCCGGCGTAGGATCTGCATCGCCAGCCTTCAGCCGCGTTCCGGTCAGAATGTCGCCGTGGTAAAAAATCGTGTCGGGGGTCCCTGAATATCCTGTCCCCGAACTTCTGGCGCCAGCCGCTTGACCCAACCCCGGCAACACCGCCGCAAACCCCAGACCCCATCCCGCCAGCACACACATCCGTACAAGTATTCTCACGCCACAGAGTTTATCTCAGCGCGAACCCCGACAGGCACCGAGTCGCTCTCCGCAGTCATCGCGCACATATCCAGCAGCAGCAGCAACACCCGTCGCAGCGCCAGATCCCGCCCCGTCGGATCGTATCCCTCCTGCAGCGTATGAATCCCCCAACCCACGCCGCCCGCACCAATCGCAAGCGCCGCAACCCCCACAGACAGCGGCAGGTTCGCGTCGGTCGATCCAATGCGCGCCTCCGTCGCAATCGCCAAGTGCCGATCCACGGCCTTCAAACTCATCGCCAGCCCCGAGCTCGCGGCCAGCGCTCCCGCCGCCCGATTCCCAATCCGCTCCACATGCAGCTTCAGCGCGGCTTCTCCCCTTCGTTGATTCTCCGCGTCCACAATCCGCGTCAGCGTTTCGAGCACGCCGAGCTCCACCCGGTCCAGCTCGATCCCGGACACCGACCGCAAATCCAGATCCGCCGTCGCCGACTCCGGAATCGAGTTCACCGACGTCCCTCCGCGAATCACCCCGCAGTTCAGCGTTGTCCGCGGCCGCGCCGGCAGCCGCAATCTGCCCAGCTCCACCAGAGCCGCCGCCAGCGTCATGATGGGATTCGCCCGCCCAGCATCCGCCCACGAGTGCCCTCCCGGCCCGGCCATCGTCACCCGCAGTCGACGACTCCCCAGCGCCCGGTCGACGACCATCGCATCGCCGCCGCCCTCCAGCGCAATCGCCGCCCGCACCCTCCCCGCATACGGCGACTCCGCAAACAGATGCCGCATCCCGCGCAGGTCCCCCTCACCCTCCTCGCCCACATTCGCCGCAAACAAAATCGTGCATCCCGGCACAATCTCCGCATGCTTCAGCGCAGCCGCAAGCCCCAGCAGCGCCGTCAGCCCAGCCCCGTTATCGCAGGCTCCCGGCCCCAGGATCTTTGCCTCCTCCTCGCGCGGCGCGCAATCGGTCCCGGCAGGGAAGACCGTATCCAAATGCGCCGACAGCATCACCACCGGGCTGGTTGAAACGCTCCCATCCATCGCGCCCGCTGCCCGCAACTCCGCAACCGCATTCCCCGCCGCATCCACCCGCGCGTCCGTCAGCCCCATCTCGCGAAATCTCTCGCAGAACCACGCCGCCCGTTCCGCCTCCCCAAACGGCGGCGCCGCAATCCCCAAAAACTCCATCTGCCACCGCCGCATCTGCGCCTCGTGCAGATGCAGCCAAGCAAACGCCCGATGCACGGCACGATCGCTCGCCAGCGCCGCTATCCTCCGATTGTTCACCGCGCTCATACCTGCACCCCGTCTCCCGCCTCATAGTCCACGCCGACCAGAAACAATCCCTGCGCCGGAGCCGTAGGCCCTGCCGCCGCCCGATCCTTCGCGGCCAAAATGCTCTGCATCTCCTCCGCATGCAAAGCTCCGCGCCCCACCTCCACCAGCGTCCCCACAATATTCCGTACCATGTGGTGCAAAAATCCGCTTCCCGTTACCCGATAGTGCAGTAGCCCATCCTCCCGCGTCACCGCCGACGCAACGATCGTCTTGACCGGATTCGGCCCCGCCGCCCCATCCTCTCTCTGCGTCCTGTCCGGGTCGGCCGCCGCGAAGGAAGTGAAATCGTGCGTCCCCCACAGCATCCCCGCCGCCTGCTGCATCGCCTCAACATCGAGCGCCCAGCGGCAATCCCATACGTAGGGCGCCACAAATGGCGGACAAATTCTCTCCTGATCTGCCTCTTCCACTTTTCGCTCGAAGATCCTGTATTCATAGGTTTTCCGCGCCGCGCTGTGCCGCGCATGGAAGTCCTGACCCATCGCCTCCACCTTCAGCACCCGAACACTCTGCGGCAGCGACTGATTCAGCGCCCTCAACAAGTTCTCTGCTGGAATCTCCGCTTCCAGCGCAAAGCTCGCCACCTGCGCCAGCGCATGCACCCCTGCATCGGTCCGCCCCGACCCCTGCGGCAGAACCCGCTCTCCCGTCATCTTTTCCAGCACCGCCGCCAGCGTGCCTTGCACCGTCGGCCGCTCCGGCTGCACCTGCCATCCATAGAAGGCCGACCCGTCGTAGCTGAGAACAATCTTCCACAGGGTCATCGTCGCGCGCTCACCTTCAGACCATTGTAGAGAGGTCCTTCCTTCTCAGGTTGAGCGGTCGATTTCTCTTTACTGGATATACTTGGAGTGTTCTCCCACAACCGTCTGGAACCAACCTGCCCCGATTGCCGTATAGGAAATTGGCAGACAGCTTTAAACTTATTGGCTCGGACAGCTCTACAACTCAACCTAGCTGCACGCTGGAGAAGTGAATCGTGAAATTGAGGCATTGGCAGGCGAGCGTCTGCGTGGCACTTACGTTGATGAGCACCCTTCCCCCAGCCGCCATGTCCCAGGCTGCCGCTCAGCAAACCACCCTGGCCAACCAACAGGCGAACCCCACGGCGCCCGCATCTTCTTCGCAGGCCGTGCAGAACGACACCACGGGAACTCCAGGCTTTCCCCAGGCCCCTGCGCCCAAACTCACCGAGCCCCTCTACCTCCGCTCCACGCTCAAGGACTACAGCAAGGGCAAGTCCGGTTTCCCTAACCCCCTGCGCTGGTACACCGCGACCAACTATCCCGCACCGCGCCTCGGCGACACACCGCATCTCAACGATCTGCTTCGCGACGGCAAGATCTATCTCAGCCTCGCTGATGCCATTACCCTCACGCTCGAGGACAACTTCGACATCGCCATCGCCCGCATCAATCTCGATATCGCTGACACGGATATCCTGCGCGCCAAGGCCGGTGCCAGCCTGCGCGGCGTCTCCACCGGGCTCATCACCAACACTCTCGGTAGTTCCGGTACTACCGTAACCGGCGGCGGCGGCCCTGGTGGCACGACCAGCGGCACAGGCGGCGGCGGTGCAGGCGTCAACGGACTCGTCCTTAGCACCAACGGCAGCGGTCCCATCCCCTACAACATGGATCCTGTCCTCACCGGCGCGCTCCAGTACCAGGCACAGAACCAACAGCAATCTAACCTGCTCTTCTCGGGCGGCCTCTCCTCTCTCTACACCGACACCTCCACCTACAACTTCACCTACCAGCAGGGCTTCGGTACCGGTACGTTGTTCAATCTCGGCTTCAACAACAGTCGCGTCACCACCAACAACCCCTTCGTCACCTACAGTCCGCAGCTCACCACCGCCTTCACCGCCACCGTCACCCAGCATCTTCTCCAGGGCTTCGGCACAGGCATTCAGGACCGCTTCGTCCTGCAGGCAAAGAACAATCGCCGCATCACCGACTCCGCCTTCCGCCAGCAGCTGCTCTACACCGTCAACCAGGTGGAGAACATCTACTGGGGTCTGGTCAGCGCCTATGAAGACGAGCAAGCCAAGGAGCGCGCTCTCGCCCAGTCCACCCAGCTCACCGAGGACAACCGCAAGCAGCTCCAGATCGGGACCCTCGCACCCCTCGACGTGGTCAACTCCGATGCCTCCGTTGCCGCGGACAAGCAGGCTCTCATCGTCTCGCAGACCAACCTCGAGTATCAGCAGCTCATCATGAAGCAGGCGATCGCGCACAACCTCAACGATCCCCAGCTCTCTGCTGCGCCCGTGGTTCCCACCGACCGCGTAGCCCTCGACCGCCTCTCCGAAGAGGATCAGCCCATTGAAAGTCTGATTGCGGAAGCTTACGCCAACAACCCTCAGATCGAGCAGGCTGTTCTTAACATGAAGAACAACCGCATCACCATCAAGGCTGAGAAGAACGGCCTGCTTCCCGTCCTCGACGCCTTCGCCTTCTACGGTGGCAACGGCCTCGGCGGAGCGCAGGCTCCCGGAGCCCTGGACTTCAATACCGGACAGCCCTATCCTCCCGGCTCTTTTCCCTCCATCAGCTACGGCACGGCACTGAACAATCTTGTCAACAACAGCTCCCCCAACAAGGGCATCGGCGCCAACCTCACCATTCCCCTGCGCAATCGCACCGCCCAGGCTGACCAGGCTCGCTCCCAGATGGAGCTGCGCCAGTCCGAGATGCGCCTGCAGCAGCTCTACACCCAGATCCGCATCCAGATCATCAACGCCCGCTACGCCCTCACCAACGATCGCGCCCAGGTAGCCGCCGCGCAGGCCCAGCATGACTACGCGGGGCAGAGCCTCATCGCTGAGCAGAAGAAGTACAAGCTCGGAGCCTCTACCAGCGCCAACGTCTTGCAGCAGGGAAGAAACCTCGCCATCGCGGACAACTCCCTCATCTCCGCCACCGCAGCCTACGCCAAAGATCGCGCCGCGCTGCTCGAACTCATGGCCACCACCCTCGACCGCTACAACATCAGCATCACCGACGCGGCCTCCGGGACCATAGCCCAGGCGCCAGCCATCCCCGGCCTCACCGCTCCCAAGGCCGAGGCTGAGCCCCAGCCCATCACCAACACGCCACCCCCGCCGCCCAACCAGTAATCGTCAGCCGGGAGCCGCCCGGTTATGACGTGTGCTGGGCGGCCATGGGTCTCCGATAGAACATGAACCCCAGCAGGGCAACTCCACTGCCAAGCAGCAACCACGAGGGCGGTTCGGGAGTTAGATCATAGGCTCCCACTTGTCCCGACAGCGTCAGCGTGCCGTCGGTTACGTAGTAAAAGCTAAAACCGTCATCCGTAGCGACAATCTCACCGTTACCCGGTGCTCCATTGAGGCCTGACGCCTCAATCTCAAAATAGAAATCGCCGCCTTCAAAGTCCTTCCCCGGAATGTAGAAAGCCGCGCCCCCCCCGAAGCTGGTCACGATGATCCCGTCAGGCGAATTGTTAAACTGGAAGCCACCGTTGGAGGAGCTGATATTCGACGAGTCATTCAACTCGGGGATCAGCGGATACTTACCCTCCACGAAGGGTGAGGGTGGAATATTGCTGACGGTCGTGATCGTTCCACCATTCTGCAGAAGGACGTTTAGATCGGCCGGGTTGGAGAAATACGTGAGGGTACCCGTAACCGTCCCGGAAGCGTCGACGTAGGTTCCGCTGCTGTTCGGGGTGGAGACAAAGCTGAAACTGATCGTGTCAGCCTGTGCGCTTCCTGCAACTCCAAGAAGAGAGACGAATACCACCAATGCGAGCGTAGGCCTTTGCATGGATCCCCCTCAGCGGGTAGTACCGGTAGCCATTCCAGAGAGGCGCACTCGCTCCGCCAGTCCGTCGTGCTGGGGAGTGTACACAGCCGGAGGTCTGAGCGCAATGCAAAAAAAGGAAGCTCAGGTTAGCCCATCGCGGTCAGTCCGGGAAGCACCCAGTAGTCGCCAGCAGGGAATCAACCATCACCGCTCCGTCTGCCCCTGCGGCAGTGGCAACGCAATCTCCATCGCGCCCGTGCGATCGTTCGCCGCATCCCGCACCGCCACTCGCAGCGACGTTGCCCCTACCGGCACCGCCAGTTCCTGTTCCACGCGGAAGAATGGCAACGAGTCAGGCGTATCGGGCGTCTCCTCCAAATCTTTCTTCGCGATCCGCACGAACGCATTCATCAGCCGGCCTTCTGCGTCATACGCTGCCGCCGCCAGCTCCAGGTCCAATGAATGTTCTCCGTTGAACTGCCGCGTAGGAATGTTGAAGCTGAACACATCCTTCTGCAATGGAATGGGACGCAGCGGCACCACCGCCGCTGACTTCCTTCGTGACTTGAAGTACGCCGGCTCGGTAGCCAACTGGGCCATCTGCTCGGTCGTGCCCTCGGCCGGAGCCCCCACCGTCAGCGCCTCCACCACGAACACCAGCTGATGCTCCTCCGGCGCGCCATATTCCATATGAGCAGATAGCGAATCCTTCAGTGGAGTCTCCGCGCTCTTCGTTTTTGCCGCCACCGGCACTGCGACCTTGTCCGCCGTCGGCGCGACTGCCGCCTGCTGCGTCTCGGTCCCGTAATACGATCGCCGATACGACAAGGCATAGCCCTTCTTCATCAGCGCCACGTGGATCTTCCGCATCTTGCCGTCGTACCTCAGATTCGTCGGTGCATACGCGAGCGTGTAGTACATCTCCCCGCTTGCGGTCGCCTTCGCCAGCTCCTGTGCCACATCATTAAAGCCGTAGAACGCCTGTCCTCCCGTCTCCCGCGCAATCCCATCCATCGTGTTGAAGCTGTCGTTCACCACCGAGCTCCCCTGCACAAACGAGCTGCTCGTCGAAGGCGAGTTGCCCCCACCCCCCGTCGCCTGCCCCATGCCCGCCTCCTGCGGCGACGTCACCGTGTCGCTGTGCGGACTGTTCGCTATCTGCGCATGCGAGTCCTGGTACGGCACACCCCGTCCGTCCACCGGATACAGCGCAATCTGATCGTGCGCCAGCAGATCCAGCGTCGCTTTGGTCTCCTCCTGGAAGTTCACTCCATCCGTATCCGCCGCAAACAGCGACAAGGGAAACTGCGACGCAAACCAGATCAGATTCTTGCGCCCGCTCAGGCCATCCAGGTACGTCGCAATCGAGTGCAGCGTATCCAGCGCAGATACCCTGTCCCCCCGCCCAAAGTTTTCTCCGTTCAAAAACACCACAGGAATATGCGCCTTGGGATTATGCGGATCGACAGCGCGATACAGCAGCGCCTTATCCGCCGTAAATCCCTGCACCAAATGCAGCCCATCCGACCGCACAAAGATGGCGAACCGCGCACCCTCCGGCTTGCTCTCAATGAACTTGATCAACTGCTTGCGCGCGAACAACTGCTCACTATGGTCCATCGGCGTGTTCATCTGGTCTGCGCTATCCATGTTCACCAGGTCATACAGCAGCACGTACAGCGGCCCCTTCTCCGGCGTCGCAGGCAGATTGATGTACGTCCCCACAGGCTGCGGCGGCAGCTTCGGTGGCACATAATCCATACCCTCTGAAAATCCCACCGCGTCAAAGGCAACGACCTTCTGCGCCGTCCCATCCTCCGTAACCTTGAAATCTCCCTCGCTCAATCCGCGAACGGGAGCACCCCTCCCATCGGTGACCACCACATCCAGCACCACACGCCGCACCGTCATCTGCAGCACGGTGGGCGCCTCATCCTGTCCCACATCCGGCATCTGCGCCCTCGGCGTAGCTGGCGTCTGCGCACTCGAGGACGCGACCATCGCAGCCATCACCAAACCCCTGGACAAACTCAACCGACAGCGCCTCACCATGGTTCAGAAACTCTACCATCCCTCCCGCAGATCCCGATATCCATCTCCCACGCCCGCCCAACCTGTCCCAACCCCCAATCGCCAAGCCGCGCAATCTCATGAGCTTGCCCGCGCGCAGGCCACAGGTTGCTCAACCGCTCCGCCAGTGTCATGCTTAAATCATGAAGCGTTTCAAGCTGTTGTCTGTGCTGTTCGCCAGTGCTCTCTCTTGTCCTAATCCGTCGGTGGCGCAGGACGCAGGCTACTGGCGCGCCACCAGCACGACCGCCAAGCACATCACCGGCGACGTCGCCCTCACCGGCGAAAAGATCTCCATCAACTTCTCCACTTACTGGATCGCGCAGATCCGCGCCCTCACCCCGGCCGAATTCAGTGCCGCCTTCGGTGCCGACGCCAACGCCTCCGGCGGAGGGAACCTCTACCGCCTCAGCATCCCCTCGGACAAAAAGATGCTCCACAAGAACACCCTCTGCGGCGGAGAGGACACCCAGTGGCTGGCCACCTACTCCACCGGCCGCGCCCTCCAGCTAGCATTCTTCTCGACCTCCCAGATGCCCGTTCTCACCACTGACGCGCTCACCAACAACTCCAACCTCTGCGGCGTCTTCGGCTACACCCGTTAGGCGACCGCTGCCAGCCAGGCGTGAACCGCGCCGCCTCCAGCTTCCACGCCTCCGCCTCTTCGCTCAGGCAGTCTTGACCAGCGCCTCCTGGGCCTCGGCCAGCATGTGACCTGAAATCGTCGGTGGCATATCGCTGGTCTGTGCCACCACTCGATTCCTGCCCCGTCTCTTCGCCTGATACAGCGCGGCGTCCGCGCGGCCGACCAGCGCACCCAGCGTGTCTCCATGTCCCCACGTAGAGATTCCCAGGCTCATCGTAATCTGCCGCGTCACGTCCGGCACCGTAACCCCGGCGATCGCGGTGCGAATCCGTTGGGCGATCGTCATCGCATCCTCCAGCGTGCTCTCCGGCAACAGCACCATGAACTCCTCTCCTCCGAACCGCGCCGGCAGATCGTACGGTCGAGCCTGGTCGGCCATCACCGCGGAGGCCGCCACCAGCACCCGGTCTCCCACCAGGTGTCCAAACTCGTCGTTGATGGATTTGAAGTGGTCCAGGTCGCCCAGGATCAGGCTGAAGCCGCATCCCAGCCGGTCGGCGCGCGCCATCTCGTGACGCATCCGCTCATCCAGCGTCCGCCGATTCGCCAGTCCCGTCAGTGCGTCGGTCTGAGAGATCTTGAGAATATGTTCATTGGCCTCTCTCAGCTCCTTGTTGAGCAGCACCAGCCCTTCCTTCGCGCGCTCCGCCTCTTCCTGGGCGTGCTTGCGTTCGGTGATGTCGTGCTTCACTGCAACGAAATTGCTGATGCCTTCGTTCACCACACGCACCGGAGCAATGTGCATCTCTTCGCAGTACACGTTGCCGTCTTTTCTCAGGTTCCATAACTCGCCAGACCACTTCTCGCCGTCCAGGATGGTGCTCCAAAGCGTACGGTAAAATGCGCGGTCCATCATTCCCGACTTCAGAATGCGCGGATTCATCCCCAGCACTTCTTCCAATTCGTAGCCGGTCAGCGTGGTAAACGCGTGGTTGGCCCATTCAATCTTTCCCGTCGCGTCCGTGATGATGATTCCTTCCGACGCCGACTCCAGAGCCGCCTGCTGCAGCCGGCTGTATTGCTCAGCCTTCTTCTGCTTGCTGATATCAATCCCCACGCCCAGAATGCACGGCTGTCCCTTGAAGAGAAATCGCGTCTGGGTGAGATAGGTTGGGATCGTCGTGCCCTCGCTGCTCACCAGGTAGGCCTCTGTTTCGGCGTAGCCCTCTTCCAATGTCTTCACCAGTGCCCGTTTCACGGCCTCCAGGCTCTCCGGCTTCACCATGGAGAGGACTCCCTTCTCCAGCATCTCTTCGCGGGAATAGCCCAGGAAGTTCTTGTTTCCGCGCTTGAGATTTCCCTTCACGTCCAAGATGCAGACGGCACAGGGCATGCTGTTCATCAGCAACTCGGAAAATGCTGCCGAGGCACGCGCCTGCCCCGCCGAAGCACGAGCCTCCTCCGCCGAAGCCCGCAACGTTGCTCCGATGCCAGTCACGGTCTGCAACGCGATCACGACGATGAGCAACGCCAACCCAGCGCACACGCCCAGCGCAATGCGGCCATACATCAATCTCGTCCGTGTCTCACCAAGATCAGCTTTCAGATTAGCCGCCTCCAGGGTTTCGAGCTGGTCGGTGATCTCGTCAATATCCTTATAGGCTTTTGTCACTTTGCTCGATTCATCGGGGCCCATTGCATGGAGTTGATCCACCTGGTGGACGGCCTCCCGGTAGGTCGCATTGTTCTCTTCCACAATCCCAACGATCTTCCGCTCTTCCTGGTTAACTGAAAGCGACTTCAACTCGGCGGCGTCGCTGTCGATCTCCGCGGACTTCGCGTCGAATAGCTGCATGTTCGCAGTGGCCGCCTTCGTATCGACGGACGCTTCCCGCTGAGCCTCCAGCATGTCCCCTGCATCCATATTGATGTCACCGGAAAGTTGCAGCTTCCGCGCGGTCGAGTTCACCGCCGTCTCGAACGTCCTGCTGAGCCCCGAGAGGATGGAGTTGGACACCACGCCCAGCATCGCTGTAACGATTAATATTGCGGCCAGGCACGCCATCAACTTATGATCCGCTGCTAATTTCTTCATGAAACTTCCTTCCAGTCGATGTCTCCGTAAGTCCGAGGATGGTTGTCCTCGGAACGGGTTCTAGTTTGGGTCGTCAGCCCAATTCAACACGGGCTCGTTCAATCGACGGAACTGGGTATAAACCCTTCTGAATGCGTGTATCGGCAGTACAAGGCTGGGACATGACTCGGTGTATTGAAACGGAACAGCTGTCTGGCTTCCCGCTTGAACAATTCGCCTGCCATCCGCTCTGAGCCCAGGAGCGGGCCCCCGTCTCCACCCAAATCGGCCGGGATCGTCCTAGTCAATAGTGATAAAATGAAGTGTTGCGGCGAATAGCCGCCTGAACAGCGAGGAAACGAATCCATGGCAAAACGCCGCGGCAATCCCAATTGGGGCAAGCCGGAGCCCATCGGCCCCGTCGTCCCCACCATCACTTCTTTCGAACAGGTCGTGAAGGAATACAAGCTCACCCCCGACCAGTACATCCGCTCCACCCGCCTCCGCGAGTGGGCCCGCCGCAATAAGAACTCCAAGTACATCCCGGAAGCTCTCCTCGAGGCCTGGGGCTTTGAGATCGAGTCCACCCTCTAATAAATCCGCCAAAGCCCTGCACGCAGTATTTGGCCTAGCCGCCTGATTCTGCATAAGATAGTTGAGGAAAATAGGTGGAAGGGCCCCCCGACAGATATGACTGACCGCGCCGCTGGATTCATCGATATCCCCGAAGCCCTCGAAGAACTCCAGGCCGGTCGCATGATCGTCCTGATCGACGACGAGGACCGCGAGAACGAGGGCGACCTCACCATCGCGGCCGAGTTCTGCACCCCCGAAGCCATCAACTTCATGGCCCGCTTCGGCCGCGGCCTCATCTGCCTCACCCTCACGGAAGAGCGTGCCGACTACATGCGCCTCGGTCCCATGACCCAGGACAACACCTCCCGCTTCGGCACCGCCTTCACCGAGACCATCGAGGCCCGCGAAGGCGTCACCACCGGCATCTCGGCCGCCGACCGCGCCCACACCATTCAAGTCGCCATCAACCCGAACTCTTCGCCCAACGACCTCGCCCGCCCCGGCCACGTCTTCCCCCTCCGCGCCCGCAAAGGCGGAGTGCTAGTCCGCGCCGGCCAGACCGAGGCCTCCGTCGACCTGGCCCGCATGGCTGGCCTCATCCCCGCCGGCGTCATCTGCGAGATCATGAACGAAGACGGCTCCATGGCACGCGTTCCCGACCTCATCGAGTTCTGCAAGATCCACAAGCTCAAGATGGTCACCGTAGCGGATCTCATCCGTTACCGCATGGCCAACGAGCGCTACATCCACCGCATCGCCGAAGGCGTTCTACCCACCGACTACGGTGACTTCCGCATGCTCTCCTACGAGAGCGACATCCAGACCGTCAGCGATCTGGGCGCGCGCGACGAGTCCCACGTAGCCCTCACCTTCGGCGACGTCGCTGCAGCCGCCAAGTCCGATACACCCGTTCTCGTCCGCGTCCACACCCACTGCCTCGCCGGCAACGTCTTCGGCTCGACCGCCTGCGATTGCCGTGCCACCGTCGACGCCAGCCTCCGCGAGATCGCCAGGGCCGGTGTCGGAGCCCTCGTCTATCTGCACCACACCCAGCGCGGCTTCACCATCGACCGCTCTGCCCACCCCGCTCGGCTCTGCATCCACCGCACCGGCCGCGGCAGTGAGCCCGAACCTCTCGGCGCCCCCGACCAGCGCATCCTCCGCCAGGTAGGCCTCGGCGGCCAGATCATCTCCGACCTCGGCATCCGCAAGATCCGCCTGCTCACCAACCATCCGAAACACGTCCCCGCGCTGCAGGGTTTCGGCATTGAGATTGTGGAGCGCGTCCCCATCGAACTCGCACACCTAAACGTCGAGTAGCCACCCCAGCCCCATCCGCCGCATCTCCTCTACGAACCCGCCGTGGCCCAGGTACTGCACCCCCACCATCCCCGCAGCGCGCGCGGCGGCGATGTTTTCCCCGCGATCATCCACAAACAAAATCTCCCCCGCCGGCACGCTCAGGCCCTCCACCGCATGCCGATAAATCGCTGCGTCCGGCTTCGCTATCCCGAGCCGATGCGAAAACGTGTGATGTGTAAATTCACCCAGCGCAGGGAAGCGTCCAAGCACTCCAACCTCCATCGCATCGCCGATATTGGAGAGAATCCCGGTCTTGATGCCGGCCTGATTCAATCGCGCGGCCCACTCCATCATCTCCACGTTGGGTTGCGTCCAAATGGCCGTGTCCGCATTGACAAGCGCACGCAGAACCTCAGCGTCCATCGGTTTATCGAGATCACGTGCGACGCTCTCCCAATACGTCTGCGCGCTCAAAGCGCCGCGATCGTAAGCATCGCGATACTTCCAGTAAGCGGCTTGAAACTCGGCCTGTTCAGCGCTGAGAACCTGCTCCAATTGCCGCCAATGCTGCTCTTCGGGAACGCCGCTCAACACCATGCCATAGTCGAACAACACCGCGCTGATCTTGATCGTCGATTCATCCACCATGCCTCCATTCTATCGGCGAGCCGACCTGTCGAAGTGTCATGAGAGACTTTGAACAGGTCCGATGAACTTCTCCGAGCGCACCCACTGGAATCTTGCCGAAAACGAGCTGACAGCGGCCATCCGCCAGCGCCGCGCGTCGGGCCGCGAACTCCTCGACCTCACCGTCTCCAATCCAACCCATTGTGGATTCGACTACGACGCTGTCGCGCTGCTTGCCCCTCTGCACAATCCCAAAGCCCTCGACTATGAGCCCGATCCGTTCGGCATGACCACCGCTCGCGAGGCAGTCGCCCGATACTACAGTGACTCCGGAGCCAGCCTTCCGCTCGACCGCATCTGCCTCACGACAAGCACCAGCGAGGCCTACAGCTTTCTCTTCCGCCTGCTCTGCAATCCCGGCGACGAGGTGCTGGTCGCAAGCCCAAGCTATCCGCTCTTCGACTACATCGCGCGCCTCGATGACGTGCAGCTTCGCGAGTATCCGCTGCTCTACGATCCCAATGCTGACCTCGTCTCAGGCCAAGGCTGGTCTATCGACTTCCACGCGCTCGAAGCGTCCATCACCACCAAAACGCGAGCCATCATCCTCGTCCATCCCAACAATCCAACCGGCAACTTTGCCTCGCAGCAGGAGCGCGCCGAGCTTGAGACCCTTTGTGCCGCCCGCGGTTTAGCTCTGATCGTCGACGAGGTCTTTCTCGACTACGCCATCTCAGCGCCCCGGCCGAGCTTCGCGACCGGAGCATCCCCCTGCCTCACCTTCGTCCTGAGCGGCATCAGCAAAGTCTGCGGCCTGCCGCAGATGAAGGCCTCCTGGATCGCCGCCTGTGGTCCTTCCTCGCTTGTAGCCGAGGCCATGCAGCGCATCGAGATCATCGCCGACACCTTCCTCTCGATGAACGCTCCTGTGCAGCATGCGCTACCCGCGTGGCTCGCAACCCGCCACGCAATCCAAGCCCAGATCCGCGAGCGCATGCGCGCAAACCTAGCCATGCTGGACATGCATCTGCAGGGAACCACCGTCCAAAGGCTCGCCATGCAGGCTGGCTGGACGGCAGTCCTTCGCGTTCCACGCACTGTCGGGGGCAGGGAATTCGTCCTGACAGCACTCGATCGTGGAGTCTTAATCCAACCCGGCAATTTCTATGGTCTAGGCGATGCAAGAGCGGTGGTCAGCCTTCTAACGCCGCCAGAGATTTGGGCCGCAGGGCTTCAGCTTCTCCCCACCGAATAAGCACTGTCGGCCGCACCCTTATACCAGGAACGGATTCGTCTCCCGCTCGGTCCCGATGGTCGTCATCGGACCATGTCCAGGAACCACGAGCGTCTCGTCCGGAAGCGTCAACAGCCGGTCATGAATACTCGCAAGCAGCTTCCCCGTATTGCCTCCCGGAAAATCCGTGCGCCCCACCCCTCCCGCAAACAACGTGTCGCCCGCCAACAGCAAATGCTCGTCCGGCACATAAAGACAGAGACTGCCTTCCGAATGTCCCGGTGTGTACAGGACCGTCCCGTGGATATCGCCAACTCCAACGCCCTCACCATCCGCCGGTGAATGATCCGGTGGAAGAACCGTGGGCACCGGCAGGCCAAACATCCCAGCCTGCGCATCCATCATGGCCACCAGTGGAAGATCGGCCTGGCTGTAAAGGATCGGCGCACCGGTGATCTCTTTGAGTTGCTGAGCGCTCGCGATATGGTCGATATGCGCATGTGTGACAAGGATCTTCTTCACCGTCAGCTTGTGTTTCGCGAGCAAGGTGAGGATGCGCGGAATCTCATACCCCGGATCCACCACGATCGCCTCCCGGGACTGCTCGTCGCCAAGAATCGAGCAATTGCATCCGAGCAGACCCACTGGCAACGTTTCGCGAATCATCGAAGCTCCTCCTGCTCAAACAAGCGGTCCCGAAATGCGAAAGCGCAGGCTGAATGCCTGCGCTTCGGAGACGAAAAACGCTCAGCGCTACTTCTTCGCTGGGGTTGACTGGCTGGGCACGTTGGAGAGAACCGAGCGGCTGCCGCTCGTGCGCGACATCACAATCGTGAGCGCGATCGACGTCAGCATGAAGATGATCGCCGACCACGTCGTGAGGCGTGTCAGCAGGTTCGCCGCACCGCGAGGTCCAAATGCCGTCTGTGAGCCCTGTCCGCCAAACGCGCCGGCAAGATCCGCCGACTTTCCCTGCTGAATGAGAACGACGCCGATGAGGAACAGACAAACGATAACGTGCAGGATCACTAGAAGAATCAACATGGTCGAAGTATTAGCCTTAGGGCCGCAAGAGCGGCAAAGTGGTCGGATGGTGACGAAAACGAACCTTGCGCGTTGCGGCGCATACACCTGAATCCAAGCCTAAGTGTACCACCGGCAACAAGACACTCTCAAGCCGGAATCGCTCCCAAAGGCCACCATTCCAACACGCTCGCGCCCGCAAGCTACTCAAACGCAGCGCAGGCGGAGGCCTCATCGGCATGCAGGGTGGTGTACTTGGTGATGCCAACCATGGTGAAGACCTTGGTGAAGTGCGGGCTGAGGCCGAAGGAATGGATCTTCTGTCCTTTTTTGCTGGCGGCGATCATCATCTGAATCACCAATGCGATGCCGCTGGAGTTGAGGTATTCGACCTTGGAAAAATCCAAGAGGATGCGCTTGACGATATCGGGCAAGCCCTCGTAGGTGCCGATGACCGCGGGCTGCGAGGCGCTGGTGATGTCACCCGAGAAGCGGAGCACGGTGATGGGATCGCCCGTGGCGCAGGCAACTTCTTCGACGGTAACGCGGGTGACTAGTTCCGGCATGCTCTCTCCGATGTTCCCATCATTCTATCGCTAGACGGACGATCTAGACCTGCGGGTTGCTGAGATGAATGACCATCCGTGCATAGCTGCCTGCGGGCGGAGAACTGACCCACTCGGCCTCGTCCACCAGCGCCTGGATAAGAAACATTCCCATGCCGCGCGCGTCCTCCTCGCCCATCATCTTCTTGTCGATGTCCGGTGCGTGCGTCTTGCTCTGTGGACCTTCTCCGGTGTCCGTAACCTTGACCTCGAGCGAGTTGGCGTCCATCGACAGCACGACGCCCACGCTGAGTGATTCATCCAGCTTGTTGCCGTGCTCCATGGCGTTGATGCAGGCCTCGGCGACGGCGGTCTTCAGGTCGTCGACGCGCTCTTCGCTAAAGCCCATCAGGCGCGCCACGCTGGCCGCCGTGTTCATCGCTACTTTTTCGTAGCCCAGGCGCGAGGGAAGGCGCAGCTCGATACTGCTTGGAAATTTATCGCTTTTGCGGCGTTTCGGTTTATCGCTCAATGGCAGCCTCGATCATGCTTCTCTCATCAACACCATAGCGGTCATGTCGTCCGACTGCTCCTGGTTGCCGAACTCGTCCAGCGTCGACCACACCGTATCCAGAACCTTTTCCGGAGTGCACGCCGGGCACGTTAGAAACGTCTGCAGCAGACGATCCTCGCCGAACTCATCATCCATTCCGCCCTTCACATCACTGCGAAATACCTCGGTCATCCCATCTGTGTAAAGCAGCAGTCGGGACCCAACCGGCAAGGAGAAACTCTCGACCTCGTAAGTGCTGAAGGGCAACAAGCCGACCGGCGTTCCCGAAGCTCCAATCTTCTTCACCAGCACCGGCTCGCCCCCGGTTTCGCTTACCGACATCAGAAACGCGGGATTGTGACCGCAATTCACTATGTCCATCGTGTCCGTCGCGGGATCCAGCTGCAGAAAGAAAGCCGTGACGTAACGTCGCCTCGACTGCTCCCCTTCGTTGAAGTGCAGAAGGTTCATCCGCGTCGCGATCTCGAGCAGAGGAATGCCCGAATTCACCATGGCACGGAACGCCGAACGAAAGCTCGTGCCAACCAGCGCCGAGGCCAGTCCCTTGCCGGCGACGTCGGCTACCACGATCGTGGTTTTTCCGTTAGCCATCGGCACGATGTCCAGGTAGTCCCCGCCAACTTCGTAGCACGTCACCTGCTTAATGGCCATGCAATACCCGGGGATATTCGGCATCTCCTGCGGCAGCAAACTGCGCTGCACCTGGCGCGCCGAGGCCAGGTCGCTCTCTACCCGCTGCCATTGCACCGTGCGCTCGTGAAAGCGAGCATTTTCTATGGCCACCGAAGCCTGGATCGCCAGGCTTTCAATGAAGTCAAGCTCATCCAGCGTCAGGGTTCGTTCCGCCGGCCGAATGACAATCAGTTCCGTGAACGTTGCGCCGGTCTTATCGTGGAGCGGAAAACGGATCCACAAGGATGTGTCGCCCGTGCGTTCAACCAGCGGGTGGCCCGCGGCATCGGGCTCGGGAACCGAAAACGTTTGAGGAACATCGCCATAGCTATTGAGGAAGTGCTTGAAGAATGCCCCATCCAACTCCAACTCGCGCACCACGATCTGAAGCACCGTATTCAATACGTCGTCCAGAACGATGGTCGAATGGATGAGCCGGCTGGCTTCGAGCAGCGCCTGCAACCGCACCACCTGCTGCTGAGCAAAGAGCGCTTCATCGCGGTCGTCCATGGCTGTATTGTCCGGCATGACAGTGATCCTAGCTCATGGCGCAACCTTCCGGCCAGTGCTCATCGCGTCAGAGAGATAAATATTTGCAGGGCCTTGTTTCGCAGTTGGAATCGGACAGGGTACACTCCACAGGAGGACGGGCAGGCTTGACCGATTCGGCAACAAACCGTGGCAGCATGACGCTGGCGTCTGAGCTTTCGAGCGTGGATGTTGTCGAGGCGAAGGCCGAGCAGCTGGCGCATGAGGCCGGGTTCGACGAGGACACCGCCAGCCAGGTTGCGATGGTGGTGCGCGAGGCCGTCATCAATGCGATCCTGCATGGCAACAAGAAGGATCCAGCCAAGCATGTTCAGTGGAGCTACGAGCTGAATGACGAGGCGCTGAAGTTTAAGATTGCGGATGAGGGGCCGGGACTGGATCCGGATTCGGTGCCCGATCCGCTGGCGCCGGAGAACATTCTGCGCAGTTCCGGGCGCGGGATATTCCTCATGCGGGCCATCATGGATGAGGTACACTTTCACCAGTTGAATCCCGGCACAGAGATTGAAATGATCAAACACCGAGCGAAGAAGGAGCTTTCATCATGAGCATGACATTTAAGACCCGGGAAGTGGGCGGGGTCACCATCGTTGATTTGAGTGGGAAGATCACCCTGGGCGAGGGCGGCATCACGCTGCGCGAAGAAGTCCGCAAGCTGCTGGCGGAGGGAAAGAAGAAGATTGTGCTGAACCTGGCCGAGGTGAACTATATCGACAGCTCGGGGTTGGGTGAGCTGGTGAGCGCCTACACGGCCGTCAAGAACGGCGGCGGCGAGTTGAAGCTACTCAACCTGACCAGCAAGGTCCGCGACCTGCTTGTGATCACGAAGCTGGTCACGGTGTTCGACGTCAAGGATGACGAGGCGGCTGCGGTCTCTTCGTTCGCATAGAGCTTCCGGAGTTTGGAGGACAACGGCGCGTCAATGACGCGCCGTTGTTGCGTCCGAAGCAGCTTCAACGATCGACAGCACGCAGGTTCAGAACTTCAAATCGGGCAGTGCCGTTACTGCATCCGCGTCGGTTGAGACGCTGACGTTCCGCCAGGCCTTGGCCTCGGAATCCCGCTTTTCCTCCACGAGCCCGGCATACTGCACCGCATCGCTACCGAGCAATAGATGCGCCGGAAGCTGATCTTCGCTGGCTAGTCGCAGGATGACCTGGGCGATCTTTGCCGGATCACTCATCTCCTGCCCCCAATGGTCCTCCAACCGTTTGATAAAGTTGCCGACCGATACCTCATACTCCGGCAAGAGTTTGGGTATGCCTGCAGTTGCCCGCTTGCCCCAGTTGGTCCGTATACCACCCGGCTCGAGTGCGCACACGCGAACGCCGAAGGGAGCGAGCTCGGGCGCAAGCGATTCCGTGAAACCTCCAACGGCCCACTTTGCCGCGTGATAGCCCGCGTTTCCCGGAACCCCCAGCCTGCCACCTACCGAAGAGATCTGCAGGATGCAGCCACTCTTCTGTTTCCGCATGACCGGGATCGCCGCCCGCGTCATATAGACGACGCCGAAAAAGTTTGTGTCGATTAACGCGCGAAAGTTCTCTGTACTTAGCTGCTCGAAGGGGGCAACATCTCCGAACCCTGCATTGTTGACCACAACATCCAGCCGCCCGAAGACCTCAACCGCCGTTGCAACCGCGGCCTTTGCCGCCGCCTCATCCGCAACATCGAGCGGCGCTGTATGCACCTGCTCGCCATATCGCTCTACCAGATCGTTCAACCGCTGTGGATCGCGAGCCGTCGCCAGGAGGCGATCTCCCGAAGCAAGAATCGCCTCCGCGATATCGCGACCCAAACCACTTGCGCTACCTGTTACCAACCATACTTTGGACATCAGAACCTCCGTTCTGCAGATTGGATGCAGCATAACGGAGTGGATACTCATTAATTCGGTGGAAAATACCTGCCCGGCTACTTTTTGCCGGCCACGCTCCAAAACGCCTCGAACCCTGCGCTGCGGTAGTGCTCCGCTTTGGCTGGATTGGCCGCCATGGACGCCATGGTCGTCTCAGCCATCGCGAGCAAAAGATCGGACGCATACGCCGCAGGCAGACCACTCAATTTACCCCGCGCAACAAACTGCTGCATGGCTTTGGTCGCGTCTTCGAAGCCTGCCTGCCCCTCCTGCCGGCTTTGGTCGGTGATGCGATCCGAAACGCTAAGCTGCAGCATCGCCCTGCGCTTCGCCGGTGACTCCATGCCCCACGTGACGTAAGCGCTCCAGATATGGTGTACTCGCGTTCGCAGTGAGCCGCTCGGGGGAAAGCCCGCGATCATCGCGCGCCGCATGTCTAGTTTTAGCTCGCGGTAGAGCTCGTTGAGCAGCTTATCCTTGTCCGGAAAGTACCGGAACAGCGATCCTTCCGCCACGTCCGCAGCCTTCGCAATGCTGGCAGTAGATGCGCCAACCCCAGCTTCAGCAATCGTATTGATGGCTGCATGGAGGATGGCAGCACGCTTGTCTCCGGTCTTCGGTCGCGGCATGGTTCACCCTAGTGTATGCAGTTCTGGCAGAGAGTGGAACGTGCTGCAGCAGCACGGTTAGCAACTCGAAAGTTGGATTCGTAAGGAAGGGTGTGGAGAAGCGGGAAACCGCTACGTGCTCTCCACGTCTCCACACCCCGACTGCGGCTACCGGTCAACAATAGCCGCACGACACGAACAGCCACTGGTCCAAACGATCACGCAGACCAGGCAAATCCCACGATTCCTGATGCAGAACGGAATCGAATGGAGATCAGTATGGGAGACGAGTGGCAGCGTCGGCTTCGACGGCCATGGAATGGAGGGTGTTGAGGAACTGCTTGCTCTGGCCGGTGAAGAGGCCATCGGCGGTGAGGCTCGCGACGGCAGCCACAGCGCCCGCAAATCGATCGGTCAACGGACGAATGATCGCGACATGCGGGAGGTCGGGACTGATGAATTCGCAAGGAACGGGGAAGATCAGGCTGGGTTGAACAAGCGTGGCTGGTTTGAGCGGGGGATTGTTGAAGAAGTCAGGGAACGTGAGGCCGGAGATGGGGTCCGTGAATGGAGCGATGGTCTGCTGCACTCCGTTGCCCGCAAAATCGACCCACTCGAGAAAGTGTGCGATCTCGTCTCCGCCGATACCGAGCGTGATCTGCAGCACTTCCGGATCCGACACTTTTTGACTCATAGCCGCATAGAGGCTGGTTCCACCCTGCTCGATCATGCCAAAGTGGAAGGCCGCTACATTCGCAATCGCCTGAATATGGTTGTTGCCAAGGAAGTTGGGGTTCGGTGCGCCATTGAAGTCCGCATCGGTCCTGGGGATGGCGGTCACGTTGTTGAGCGTGACGGCCTGGGGGAAGGTGGCGCCGAGGTCTGGATTAGTGGTGCTGCGGTAGCGAACAAACCAGCTGGTATCGACGTTGAGATGCATCAGGTTGGTGAGGCGCAACTTACCGGATGAGCCTTGTGCTGTGCTTCCGGGCAAGGTTTCGAACTGGGTGAAGTCGACGGGCTCGGCTCCTTTGGACTCGAGATAGGCGTTCAGGAACTGTGCGTGGCTGACTTCGTCCAGCGTATTGCTGGTGATGTATTGCGGACCATCGGAATCGAGGTTCGACAAGGCGATCTGATAGTTGGTGAGCGCCGGGGTTGGATTTGGATTCACCTCAATGGGCAGGTTATTCCCGATACCACCCAGCTCTGCGTACTGCGTCCAAAGGTCTGCCTCGATCAATTCTGCGGCTGCCAGAAATCTGAGGATGGCGGTGTCGCCGGCGTTGAGCCTGCCGCCCGACTTCCCCCGTTGTGCATGGGCTGAAGTTCCATTGGCTAACAAACCGGCGCCAACTGCAGCGCCCCCTGCCAGAAGGCCACCCTTCATAAATGAACGGCGATCGACTGGACGCTTGAAATTGCTTCCTGCATGACCCATAACAAGACTCCCTTTTGAATGGATCTCTTTTTGAAGAAGAGGTCCGCGATCACATTAAGGGCAGCGCAAGAAGTTAGTTGTCAGCAAATCGTCAAAGAAATGTCTTCACAGATATGCGTTAACAAGGCAGTAACAATCGGCTTGCTACGGTACGCAATCTTCAATCGAAGCTTTCCTCGGTTCGTCTTAGCATCCTGTTGATCCTGCAAGCATGGGACTCTTGCCGGCGCACGTCGCCGCATCAACGATGAGGCGACGTTGCCTTGCCATCGTTTTCCAATCGAACGTCTTCACTCGAACCTGAGATGCGGAGTCGTGGCCGAGACTCAGGGCACGACTCCGCTTCCTCCAGTCCTGCAGGCCCACACCGTGACTCTGCTCTAGAACGTGTAGTGCGCCGCGAACTGGATGGTGCGCGGCCCGCTCTTGCTGCTGGTGATCTGCCCGAAATTTGCGCTGTTTACGCTGCTGTTCGGGTTGTCGTAGCTGACGAAGTTGAAGATGTTATACGCATCGACGCGAAAACCGATTGCCTGGCCCGCGGTGATGCGGAAGTCCTTGAAGAGCGAGCTGTCGATCTGCTCGAAGCCTGGTGCCCGCTCCGTCCCGACGCGCGCCGTGCCGAAGCTGTTGGGTAGCTCCGCGCCGTACGCACAGAGGCCGTTATCGGTTGACTGACAAGGTGTTGCGGATGGGTCGGTGCCGAACCAATGAGCCACGCTGCGGTTGACGATTCTTAGCTGACGATACTGATTCGCTCGCGCGCCGGCACTGTAGTTGCCGGTGTTGCTCGCGTTGTTCGCCGTGATCGTCACAGGAAGGCCGGAGAAGACGATGGCCGTTGACGAGATCGTCCAACCTCCCGCGATTAAATCGAGCACCTTGCTGGTGTGGCTCCCCCACATCTTCCCTCGTCCGAAAGGAATGGCATAGGAGCCGTTCGCCGAGAGGTTATGTCGAACATCCAGTTCAGACGGACCGTAATCGCCGTGAAGGTTGTACCCGTCCTGGATGCCATTGGGGCCCGATGAATCCGCCGCGCCATAATTTCCATTGGTGTCGGTCATAGACTTCGCCCAGGTGTAATTAACCGTCGCCTGAAAGCCCTTGCTCATCCGGTGGCGCATCGTGATCTGCAGCGCGTTGTAGGTCGAAACGCCCTCTGTGTCGAACGTTTCGACGGTGCCATTCTCCCCGATGAGATTGGCAAGAGGAGCCAGATCCGCAGCCGGAATGGAGGAGATCGGCGATCCCGTAGTCAGGCCCAACGCAGTGAGTGAGGCTGCCTGCGCCGGGGTGAGCTGGTTTCCGTTGCGGTAGTCGATCAGCCGTTGACCAATTTCTCCCACGTACCCGAACTGCACCGAGGTCGAGTTATTCAATTGAATTTCGTTATTGAAGTTGAACTCCTGGACGTAGGCCGGCCGATAGCGCTGGTTATAGGCCGTGTAACTTGCATTGTTTACCTCGCCCGCCGCGCCTACCTGGAACCCGTTCGTCTCGGCAAAAAAGCTGCCCGGGTTGGTGGGGCTTACCGGAGCCGTCGCGTTGAGCGAGAAAGCTGTAATGAACGGCGAATTGGCTGCGAGGCTGCTGCTGCCTTCCAGGAAGCTGGTGGCGCCGTAGCCGCCGCGAAAGACAATCCGCGGACTCACCTGGTAGGCGAAGCCGATACGAGGCTGAAACCCGGTATACGTCGGCTGGTAGCAGCTGCGATTGCCGCACACCACGGAACCTGACGGTGCACCGGCAGGCACGCTTCCCGCATACTCCACAACACCTTGCTGAGGACCACTCAGGATCACGTTCGCAATCTGGTTGTGCACTTCTGTGTAAGGCGAGTCGAATTCGTACCGCACCCCGAGATTCAAGGTGAGCTTGCTGGTAATCTTCCAGTCGTCCTGGACATACCCGGCAACGCGAACCTGCCGCTCGCCGAAGAAACCATTGGAGAGACTGATGGCCTGGCTGCTCGCACGATCGACGAGCCAGTCTGCAGGCCCATATTGGAGAGAGGCGCCGGGCTGAGAGGTATTCTGGCCCGTGAACGTGTAGGTTCCCAACTGGCCGCCGCCACCGTACTGCGTGAAGTTCTGCTGATACCGCAGCAACTGGGCGCCGATGGTGAAGAGATGCCGCCCCCGCTCAATCGTAAGGTCATCGTGGAAGCTGAACGTATTGTCACGCAATTGTTGAGGTGAGCCAGGATCGCCGACCCCGGTAAGCTCGTTGGTTCCCTGGTACGTAAACCCGACAAACTGCTGCGGTGCAGGCGTCGGAATACCCACTACCTGGTCTCCGTGCAGGCCGAAGGCGCCCGTCGAGTCAGTCGGAATATTTGAGTCCCATCGGATACGCGTGAAGCCGAACCTCGCTTCGTTCACAATGGCCGGAGAGATGGTGCGGACCCACGTAACGCCACCCAGTTTGTCAGGATAAGAGTTCGCAATCGGAAAGGTAATTGGCAGGACCGCGACACTGCCCCCCGTCGCGATGCCCTGCGAGTAGAAGCCCGTAATCTTGTCCGCTGGCCGCGGATCGTACTCAATCTTCACGTCCCCCTGATCGTTGGTGACGAAGGCGTTGGTAGGTCCTTGAAAATTATTCTGGTCCAGGCCGTCAGTCGGAGCATGGTTGGGCAGCGGGTAGTACTGCGGATTGCTGACCAGGTATTGCACCACCGGGTTGGTGATCGGGACGACGCCGCCCGGAAATGGCTGATAGCCATTCTGCGGATCCACAATCTGATAGCCCTGCCCAGCCGCCGCCGAGAAGTTGCCCTGGCGCTCCGCCGCGGAGAGAACGCTGTCCGCTCCAAAGCCACCAGAGTGGTTCCGTGATCCGGTGTAGTCGACGAAGAAGAACAGCTTGTTCTTGACGATGGGACCGCCAAGCGTCGCGCCGAAGATGTTCTGCGTATAGGGTGTCTTCGCAATTCCCGCGAAATTATTACTCCACGTGTTGGCGGTGAAGTTCTGATCCTCAACGTAGTCGTACACGCTGCCGTGGAAGTGATTGGTGCCACTCTTGAGTACGGAGACGATATCGCCGCCATTGACGTTGCCATATTGCGCAGGGGCATTCGCCGAGATGACCCGCACCTCCTGCAGGGCGTCGGGCGAGGGAGCATAGCCAATCAGGTTGTTCTGGGTTTCGTCGATGCTGATGCCGTCGAGCGTATACGTGTTGTCTTGCGCCCGATTGCCGTTGATGGTCACCACGCCGCTGTTGTAGGTATCGCGCTGGATGGCGTTATTGCTGGTCAGTCCAGTCGGCGCCGTATCCACCGCACCCGGCTGGAAGAGAGTCAGAGAAGAGAAGTTCCGCCCGTTCAGCGGTACCGTGCCAATCTCGTTCGCGTCTAGCGACAGGCCCAGCGTCGCATCCGAGGTATCGAGGATGGGCGCAAGATTGCTTTCCACTTTCACCGAAGCGTTGGCATTCACGGTCACATGCGCGTCGACCTTGGCATTCTGGTTGATCTCGAGGACGAACTGCGGGATGTCCAGCTTGACGAAGCCCTTGGCCGTAACTTCGAGCGTGTAGGCGCCGATGGGCAGGAAGCGGATCGAGTAAACGCCGGCGGCGTTGCTGGTGGTTGGGGTGCGGACGCCGGTGGCGCCGTTGATCGCGGCCACACTTGCTCCGGGTACAACGGCGCCGCTCGGGTCGAATACGGTCCCGCTAACGGATCCTGTTACGGTCTGGGCCAGAACGGCCGAAGCTCCAAGCAGCGCGATCAAGATACCTGCCCGCGCAAGGCTTAGCATCGGTACTTCTCTCATCAAAAATCTCCTGAATCGAATCGTGAAATGGATCGACGCTCGCGGTCCCGCCGCCCGCGAGGGAAGACCAGGGTGGGAATTTACATACAGGGCGCACCCTGCAGATGGGGTTGTTGTCGTTCGGAAACTTCATCGGTACAGCAATTTATCTATCGGGCAGATCTTGTCGCGTGAGCAGCAACCTCTCGCCGACTGCCCATTTGATCCTTGGTGTGATGCATCTAGTGATCATTTGGCTGCCAATCAGCTAAATCTCACTAGCTGATCCACCCTCTGCATTTGCCCTCAGCGGCTCGGCGAATGCTGGAGGACCCTGAGGGCAAGGCAATCGGCAGCGATGATGGTCACATGACGCCAGTTCGGGAGCGCCCTGTCGGCGGGCCAATCCAACTTTCCCAATTCTTCGATCCAATCCCGCGCGGCCTTTCTTGCTTCCATCAGGCCATATCGCCTGCATACTGCCTCGTAAAAGGCAGCTAACTCCATCTCCGCTGTCGACATAAGCTCGGTAACTCGTTCGACAGACGCCGACGGCGCGTGAACCCTCGAGCTGGTTTTCTCATCGCACATGAATCTCATCTCCTGTTTGAAATAACGTCCGTCAGATCTAAGGCCTGGCACGCCCTTCGAAGCCTTTCGAGGTGCAAGTTCATCCCGCGCCCTGGCCTGATGGTTAGGCAGGTTGCTAGTGCATGGCTTCCCCTGCGGGGGCGCCCTGTCCGGGCTTGTTCTTGCTCAGAATGAAGGCGCAGACCACCATGCCCATGGCCATCCAACTGAGCAGACGATAGATGTCCTGATAAGCCTGCGCGGCAGCCTGCCGATTGAGTTGCTCATAAATAGCAGCTCGTGCCATGAAGCCCGGTCCAGGGCCTTTACCGCTGCCGCCAAAGTAAGCGGTAAGCGCGTTCACCTGGTGGACGTACGCGAGGTTGCCGGGCTGCATCGACTCCTGCAGCCGCGCCTGATGAAAGAGCGAACGGTTGGTGACGATCGCTCCCGTGGTGGCAATGAAAATACTGCCGCCAACGTTGCGAACGAAGTTAATGATTCCAGAGACCTGGTTGCTCGCCTCTTTCGGAAGCCCGACATACGCCGCGGTGGTAATGGCAATGAAGGCGAAAGGAATCGCGAACATCTGGAGAATTCGCAGCCAGGAGGCAAAGCCGAACGTCATCGTGAGCGTGAAGTGCGTCGAGGTGTAATAGAACGCGCCGGCGAAGCACACGAAACCAAAGGCAGCCATGTTTCTCGCCGGAAACTTGCCGGTCGCGATTCCTGCCAGCGGCATCACGATCAGCAGGGCGATGCCTCCGCCCGCGAGCGCCTCGCCCGCGCGCGTGGCCGTGTAGCCCATCAGCTGCTGCAGGAACTGCGGCTCCAATACGGTTGCTGCATTCAGAACCCCGCCGACCAGGATCATCAGGAAACAACAGATGGCGAAGTTCTTGTACTTGAACAGCCGCAAATTCATGATGGGATTCTTGGCACGCCACTGCCACCAGATCAAGCCGGTCATCCCCGCAACGAAGAGAAAGCAGAAGATGCGGATCAAGCTGGAGGCAAACCAGTCATTCTCTTCGCCCTTATCCAGCATGATCTGCATGCCGCCCATGGCGACCGTCAGCAAGCCGAGGCCGATGTAGTCCAGCTTCCTGAGATTGGCGCGATCAGGTTTGATCCAGGGCGGATCCTGGACCAGGCGGCTGACCAGAAAGAATGCGAGTATCCCGACCGGCACATTGATATAGAAGATCCATCGCCACGAGTAGTTGTCGGTGATCCAACCGCCAATCGTCGGCCCAAGAGATGGCGCAAGGACTGCCACCAGGCCGTAGAGCGCGAAGGCTTGACCACGCTTCTTTTCTTCGAAGGAATCCGCCATGATGGCCTGCGCCATTGGCTGCAGGCCGCCGCCTCCCACGCCCTGCAGGACACGCGCAATCAGCAGGATTGGTAGGGTTGGGGCGATACCGCAAAGAAAACTTGCTGTGGTGAAGATCGTGATGCACAGGAGAAAGAAATTCTTGCGGCCGATGACGCTCGACGCCCACGCGCCCACCGGCAGAATGATTGCATTGGAGACCAGATAGCTGGTCAGCACCCACGTTCCCTGGTCGGTGCTGGCGCCGAGATCACCGGCAATATGGGGAAGGGCGACATTCGCAATCGAGGTATCGAGCACCTCCATGAAAGCAGCCAACGCAACCGTCGCTGCAATCAGCCAGGGATTCACATGAGGCTTCCATTGCCCGCCGTTCCCGACTTCATCTGGCATCCACTTTCCTTTCCGTGGTGTTGAACCTTGCCGGATTCGATGACCCGCGCTCTCCGGCGGCGGTTACCCCCAGTACCTTAGGAGCCGTTTCCACTCCATGCCGTGTCTAGAAGCAGGGCATCGGCGGCCATTTCATATACAGACTGTATCTGAAAGCGTATTGTATGTATAGTGGATGTTTGTGGAGGAACCTATGATGGCGGACACAGGCATAGGCCGAGGGTTGACGGCCAAAGTCAGATCCCCGATGCGACCCTGCGATCGCGGGACCCGCAGTCTTCATGAAGAGGTTGGACCCCTCGGCCTCGAGCGCACGTTGAGTGTCGTCAAGCGCGTGCAGGAGAAGGGAAGAGGCGAACAGGAAGGCGTTCAGCCCAGCATGATCGTTGTGATCGAGCAGTGGATCTGTCTCGTATTGGGACTGGCCTGCATCGCCTTCGGGATATGCGGGATTTGTATGAAGCGCGGACAGGATCCTCTTCCTGCACACATTGCCTGGCTGGGATTGCTCTACGGGCCGGCCTTGCGGATAACGGCTGTCGTTTGCATCGGATTGGGCATAGTGCTGGCACGCCGGGGATGGACGCATCTTTGACTGCATTCGCAGCCAAAAATTACTGCGATCTTCGTCAAGGAACCGATGTGTCCTGCCGATGTATCTCCCACCCGCCCACCGTTCTAGTCGCCACAGGGAAAGGATAAGGAGTCCCCATGAAAACCAAGATGCAAGACGACCCGGATGACATCCCCATCGCGTACTTCTGGTATGTCGTTCTCACCATCCTGGCGATGGTCGCCACTGCAGTTGTTGCGGTCATTCAACTGTTCTAACGCCTGGAGGTATAAGCTATCCTCGTATCAGGATGCACAGTGTTCATTGTCTTCAGAAGGGCGTTGGTACAACACCGAGCCCGACGTTCGCGCCATCGGCGAGCGCGTCTCACGTTGCGTAGCGGCAGTCAGTGAATCGCCGGACCAACCCTCGGGAGGAGCTAAGCATTCCAATGGCTTCCAAAGCCACAAAGCCACGCAAGCGTCTCACCCGCGAGGAGAGCAGAGCACAGACGCGTGCCAACTTGATTGCCGTAGGCCGCAGGCACTTTCTGCGTTACGGGCTTGGCGGCGCTGTGGCGGAGAAGATCGCGGAGGATGCCGGGTACTCTCGGGGCGCTCTGTATTCCAACTTCGACGGCAAGGAAGATCTTTTTATAGCTGTCATCCAGGAGGAACAGGCGCGCAACCTGAATGTCTATCGCTCTCTGCTGAAGGAAGAGCCTTCGGGAAAGAAGCGGTTGAAAAAATTCCGGGATGCCATTGCCGACCTCATGACGGACCGTGATTGGATCATGCTCCGCGCTGAATTCGAGATCGGCGCGCTTCGCAGCGAACGTATCCGTCAACGCTTTGTGGAACTGCATCGGCTGCAGCAGCGCGACGGAAGTGAGTTGGTCAGGGACCTCTTGCGGTCTCCTGACGTCACGTCGAAATGGAAGCCGGAAGACTTCATCACGGTGATCATCAATCTCGCTCACGGTCTCGCGGTCACTCAAAGAATCCTTGGCCCAGAACTCTCCCAGAAGAACACGCGCGACCTGGTTCAATCGCTGTTTGATGATTTGATATCGTCCACCTGAGCATCCGGCCAGCACCCTCGCGACAAAAACAAGGCCAGCCGTTTCGGGCTGGCCTTTCAGCTTTGTACTGATTCCAAAATATGGTGCGGAGGAGGGGACTTGAACCCCTATGCCTTGCGGCGCTAGCACCTCAAGCTAGTGCGTCTGCCAATTTCGCCACCTCCGCAGGGAGCCTGACACACGCAAACGCGTGACAGCAGCGACTCATTCCGAAGTTGAGTATATCATCCGGAAACGCGCTTCCACACCCCAAAATCACGCGGTCCGATTCAGCAGCGATCTCAATTCATCGGGATGGTAGCAATGGGCCAGGGCCGTCTCGCGCGAGATCCGCCGCAGTCGCACCAGCTCTCCGAGCGACTGATCCATGGTGATCATGCCGTCCGCGCTGCCCGTCGAAATCTGCGAGCGGATCTGGTGGTCCTGCGCCGTCCGAATCAGGTTGCGTATCGCCGTCGTTGCCACCATAATCTCCAGTGCAGGATACCGTCCCGCCTGGTCAATCGACGGCACCAGCTGCTGCGCAATCACGGCCAGCAACGCCAGCGACAGCTGCTGCCGGATCTGCGCCTGGTTGCTCGCCGGAAAGCTGTCCAGCAGCCGCGACATCGTCTGCGCGGCGTCGTTGGTATGCAGGGAAGAGAACACCAGGTGACCCGTCTCGGCCGCCGTCAGAGCCGCGGCCATCGTCTCGGTATCGCGCATCTCGCCGATCAGAATCACATCCGGGTTCTGGCGCAGCACGGCCCTCACCGCATTCGAAAATCCCGGCGTGTCATATCCGACTTCGATCTGCTCCACAATGGAATGCCGGTTCGGGTGCTGGTACTCGACCGGATCCTCAATCGTAATAATGTGTTCGCGCCTGCGACCATTGATCAGGTTAATCAGCGCCGCCATCGTCGACGTCTTTCCACATCCAGTCGGCCCCGTCAGCAAAATCAAGCCCTGCCGCCGTTCAATCAATTGCCCCAGGATTGCCGGCAGGTGCAGCGACTCCAGCGTCGGCATCTGGCTCGGTAACAGCCGGATGCTCGCCGCCAGCGTTCCGCGCTGGTAATGAATGTTGGCGCGAAACCTGCCCAGGCCTCCGCGCATAAAGGAGAAGTCCACCACCCGCTGGCTCTCAAGTTCCTTGGTCTGTTCGCTGGTCAGCAGAGGCAACAGCAGCCTGCGAAGATCTTCAGGCGTCAACGCCTTGCCCGTCGCTGGCGTCAGCACTCCATTCACCCTCAGCGTGACCCCCGATCCAACCACCAGGATGAGGTCAGACGCATTTCGTTCCGCCGCCTGCGCCAGCAGAGGGTCCAGCGCGCTCTTCTTGTCGATCGCCAAACCCGCGTCGTCGCTCGGGCTACCCTTTGCGGCAGGTACCGATCGGTTCAATTCGTAAACAAGTTGCGACAGATCGTTTTCGTACTCTGACATCCAGCCTCCATGAGTCGTTAAGTCGCGCGCACCCTCGCGTGCGCCGCGTCCTGCCCACTCTTTGCCTTAGACGTGCGAAATCCACCGAAGACTGCCCGCCACCCCGTATTCAAGTCCCGAGTTGCGCTAGACTCGTTCGCACGAGGATCCATGCGCCACCACATATTGCGGAACCAGATTGTTCTAACCCTCTGTCTCGGGGCGATGCCCTTCGCCGTCGCGCAACAGCCCACCCGGCTCGTTACCCAGGCGGCCGCCGGAAAGTGGGCCATCGTCATGCATGGCGGAGCCGGCGTGATCGAGCGCTCCTCCATGACGCCCCAGCGGGATGCCGCCTATCGCGCCGGCCTCGACCACGCCATTCACGCCGCCGCCAAAGTCCTCGACGCCAACGGTTCCGCCGTCGACGCCGTTGAAGCCGGACTCAAAGTACTCGAGGACGATCCACTCTTCAACGCCGGCAAAGGCGCCGTCTTCGCCGCCGATGGCAAAAACTACCTGGACGCCGCCATCATGGAAGGCAAAACCATGCGCGCCGGATCAGTCGCCGGCGTCACCACAACGAAAAATCCCATCTCGCTTGCCAAGGCCGTGATGGATAAATCGCAGTTCGTCATGCTCAGCGGCGCCGGTGCCGACCAGTTCGCCGCCAGCGTCGGCCTGCAGCAGGTTGACCCCTCCTACTTCTTCACCGAGGAGCGCTGGCAAGGCCTCATCCGCTATCTCAAAGAGCAAGGCCTGCCCATCCCGCCGCGCCCCGCCGGTGCGCCCGCAGCGCCCACCAAACCCATCGCGCAACTTGAAACGCCCGACGCCCACAAGTGGGGAACCACCGGCATCGTCGTCCGTGATCGCGCCGGCAACATCGCCGCCGGCACCACCACCGGCGGCCTCACCGGCAAGCGCTTCGGGCGCATCGGCGATTCGCCCATCATCGGCGCCGGCACCTACGCCTCCAACGACTCCTGCGGCGTCTCCGCCACCGGCACCGGCGAATACTTCATTCGCCTCACCATGGCCCGCTCCATCTGTGCGTTAGTCCAATACAAAAACATGCGCCTGCAGGACGCCGTCAACGAGATGATTGATCACCAGCTAACAGCCATGAAAGGCGACGGCGGCGTCATCGCCATGACTCCCGACGGCCAGATCGCCTGGGGCTTCAACACACCCGGCATGTTCCGTGCCCGGTTCGTCGAGGGCGGCCAGGTGCAGATGGGCATCTACAAAGACGAGCCTTAGACCTGTTTCATAACTGTCTTGGCGGAAGTCCCCACTACGCGTGGGGCGGGCGTTCGCACGCCTTTCTACGGCTTCCCATGGCCCTCCCGTTGGTCGGCAAGAAGATGTAGTTCGCGACCAACGGAAGCGCCCAGCCGAAGGCCTCTGCCCGCAACGAAGTTGCCGCCCCACGCGTAGTGGGCCCGTCCGGCAGGACATGCCTGTCGAGCCCTTAAACAGATTCTTAGAAATACTTCGTCAGCTCCCGAAACCCACCAAGCTCCACCAGTTGCCCGCTCCCCGTCGGTGCGTCCACCATCTCGTGTTCCAGAACCCACGTGAAGTCGTGCGGAATAAACACCGCATTCAGCCCCGCCGCCAGCGCCGGATTGATATCCGACTTGGGCGAATTCCCAATCATCCACGTCGACCCGCAATCACACTGGTGCGCTGCAATCAACGCGCGGTACGCAGGGATGTTCTTCTCCGCCAGGACCTCGACAGCGCTGAACCACGGACGCAGCCCCGATCGTTCCAGCTTGTCTGTCTGCTCGATCTTGTTGCCCTTCGTCACCATGATCAATCGATGCCGCGTGGAAAGCTCCTCCAGCGTCGTCTCAACCCCCGGAAGCAGCTCAATCTCGCTGGACGCAATCGCCTCGGTAAACGAAACAATCCGCGCATGTCGGTCGGGGGTGATCGCCGATTCGGTCAGTTGTTCAAAGCAGTCCACCAGCGATCGCCGAAAGCTCTGCACCCCATACCCGTGCGCCGCAATCGTCGCGCGCTCACACCGATTGAGATGCTCGCGAACCTGCTCCACCGTGTGCACCTTGTGGTCGAGATACGAGATGAACGAGGTAATCGCCCGCTCGAAATAAATATTGTTTTCCCAAAGCGTATCGTCCGCGTCGATCAGCAATGTCTGTTGGCTATACCGTGCCGGCGGCTCGGTCAAAGAAGAGCTCATATGCTTATACTAAAGGGCGCCTCTCCAGAGGGAAAATCATCGCCCGCAACGTCTCAAGCAACCTCGGCGTCCGGCTAATCTTGATAGGAAACAAAGCATGATCGTTGTCTTGATGGGTGTCAGTGGATCAGGCAAAACCACCATTGGAACGCGTCTCGCCGAGCGCATGGCTACCTCCTTCGCGGATGCCGACGACTATCATTCCCCAGCCAACAAAGCCAAGATGGCTGCCGGCCATCCCCTCACTGATCAGGACCGGCAACCCTGGCTCGAGACGCTCAACACCCTCTTGCTCCAATGGTTCCAGGCCGGCAAGGGCGGTGTCCTTGCATGCTCGGCGCTCAAAGACGTTTACCGTCAAACCCTCGTCCGCGGCCTGCCACACAACGCCTATACGTTCGTTCTGCTCGATGGCTCCAAACAGATGATCGCCGAGCGACTGGCCGAAAGAAAAAATCACTACATGAATCCCGACCTCCTCGACAGCCAATTTGCGACCCTCGAGCCGCCTGCCGACGCACTGCGCATCACTAACGATCGTGCACCCGAAGTCGTGGTCGATGAAATCATGAAGCACGTACAACCAGCATAAGGAGAGAACATGGCGTCGAAGTTATTTGATCTGGCAGGGAAGACCGCAGTAGTGGTGGGTGGCACCTCGGGCATTGGCCTCGCCCTGGCGATTGGCCTCGCCGAGGCAGGTGCAGACGTCGTCGCCACCAGCCGCCGCGCCGAACAGGTCGATCAGGCCGCAGCCGCCATCGAAGCCCTCGGCGTTCGAACCCTGCGCCAACCCTCCGACGTCGCCGATCGCGCCAGCCTCGAAGCCCTCTGCGCAGCCACCCTCAGCGCCTTCGGTAAAGTCGACATCCTCATCAACTGCGCCGGCAAGATCAAGCGTGCCCCCACCGTCGACTTTCCCGAAGACGAGTGGCAGTCCATCATGGACACCAACGTCACCGGCACCCTCCGCGCCTGCCAGATCTTCGGCCGCCCCATGCTCGACCGTGGCTACGGCAGGATCATCAACATCGCCTCGCTCAATACCTTCGTCAGTCTCAAAGAGGTCACCGCCTACGCCTGCTCGAAGGCTGCCGTCGGAGCCCTCACCCGTTCTCTCGCCGTCGAGTGGAGCGCCCAGGGTGTCACCGTCAACGCCATCGCTCCCGGCGTCTTCCGCACCGCGCTCAATCAGAAGCTGCTCGACGAGAGCGAACGCGGCAAAGAGCTGCGCATGCGCACGCCGATGAACCGCTTCGGCAAGACCGAGGAACTGGTCGGCGCGGCCATCTATCTCGCCTCAGACGCCAGCACCTTCGTCACCGGCGAAATCCTCGTGGTGGACGGCGGTTTCCTCGCCAGCGGCGTCAATCAGTAATCCCCATCAGTAACCCGATTCGGCTATCTTCGGTTTCTTCAGGCAACTTTGGGAGGATCTCCCGAAATGGCTCCCCTGCGCAAAATAAATGCTGTATTCGCGAAAATACCCTTCCAAAGTTCCGACTCTTCGCGTAACGTAGGTAACACAGAAGCTCCCACTAGTCACACTCTTTGGTAACCATTGGCCTCAAGGTGGGTACCCCCTGAATCTTGCTTGATTTTCTCCTGAAGTCTCAAATCGCTTGAATTCTTGCACTTCTGTGCCATCGTTACTCTTTCCGCAACCATTTCACGATGTCCTGCTCGCGCTATTAGCATCCGTGTTAACCAGCGACAGAGCAGCAAAAATTTCGCTTACGCTGGCTATCATGTTCAAGACGATCTATCTATCCACCGTGGTTCTCGTGCTCATCCTGTCGGGTATCTGGCATATTGCCGCACCCCATTTGACGGAGCGCTGGATCAGTAGGGCCAACGGCATCCGACTCTTCGGAGCGCTGTTACTCGAACTCTCCATCCCCTGCGTTTGGTGGGGTGGATGGTACTACTGGGTCCTCTTCGCCGGCTTGACGATCTCTGGGGTGCTACGGCTGTGCTTCCCCCAGAGCTCGCTGCGCAGCGTCTTCCCCACCTATCCCAACTGGGTCCAGACCTGCCTCCTCGTCGAGGGTGCCGCTCTCATGTGGGTGCTTCACTCCTAAATGACCTCCCCTGGACCGATGCCCCCGCTCCGGACGCTTGAAATCTATCGCAGAGTTGCATCGTTCCGGCCACACCCTAAGCCTGCCGATGGAACCCTTCCACCGCTCGTTCCGCCTGTCGCAACGCACGATCCCTCTCCTTCTTCACTCCCTTTACGAGAGCCGAGGACTTCCCAACAGTCTCTATCGCCAACTGGGTAAGCAACATCCAGTCGTGCCAGGCTCCAATCGCATCCAGCACCTTCTTCATCCTCTTCGCGAACTGCTCCGCCGCCGCAGACTCCTTGTCCATCTCAGCCAGGTACCGGGCAGACTTCGAGCCCTTTCGATAAGCATGCAAACCCTCCGGATCCCCAATATCCGAGCCCTTGGCGCTACGCCGCTCCACGGCGCGCGCATCCTTTAACAGGGACATCCACTTCACGTCGGAAAAGTCAGCCTGTAAAGGACTTATCCGCCGCAGCTCTTTCTCCTCGATAGCCGCAATGGCTGCGACCAGCTCCGCCGCAGCATCCTTCCGGTCTTTCTTGAGTTTTGCTTGAAGTTTAGCTGCTTCCTCATTGAAAACGCTGCGCTCCACGAGCGGCATCGCTGGTCCTTTCGCCTTCAGCAACTCCTCCAGCAAGCGCCTTTGCACATCCAGATCACGCACCGGCCCACCCGCTTTTCGGATCGGTTTCAGCGCCTTGAGCGCCCTGTCCACCCGACGCCCAAACTTCACATTCCCGCGCCGCCGCCGTTTCGCCGCGTTCAGCAGAGCTTCCATCCGTCGTGTCGAGGTACGCAGTGCATGCACAGCCTTCGGCCGAGGCCGAACCCGGCAGGCCTCCAGCGCTGCGAAAAACTCGCTGTGCAAATGCTCGAAGATAAGGCCCGGATCAACCATCGCTGCCCGCCCTCAAGAATCGCCTTTCCGAGCCACCACCACTAAGTACCACGAGATGCTACGCCCACAGAACCGGTGTCGGCGACTCCCGTTCGTTTAGCGGCCCCTGCTCGCCTCCTGTTCCTCGCCGCAGCGCCAAAGCTGTTCCGTCCATGCGATACTTCCGGTGCCGGAATTCCGTGCCTTCCAGGAGCTAGTTCATGCCGCATTCCTCCCCCCTCAAGTACCAGTCAGGTTTCGGAAATGAGTTCGCCACAGAGGCCCATCCCGGCGCTCTCCCCATCGGACAGAACTCCCCGCAAAAGCATCCCCTCGGCCTCTACACTGAGCAGGTAAGCGGCTCTGCCTTCGCCGCCCCCCGCGGCCTCAATCGCCGCTCCTGGATGTACCGCATTCGCCCCTCCGTGGTCCACGAACCTTATCAGCCATTTTCCGAGTCCACCCTCCTCCGCAGCGGCCCCTTCGACGAAGAGCCCACCCCGCCCAACCAGATGCGCTGGGATCCCATCCCCTTCCCAACCGTCCCCACGGACTTCGTCGAGGGCCTGGTAACCCTCGGCGGCAACGGCGACCCCGCCACCCACGACGGCTGCGGCGTCCACCTCTACGCCGCCAACGCCTCCATGACCGACCGCTTCTTCTACAACGCCGACGGCGAGCTCCTCATCCTCCCCCAGGAAGGCACTCTCAGGCTGGTAACAGAGTGCGGCATCCTCGAAGTCAAGCCCGGTCATCTCGCCGTCATTCCGCGCGGCATCAAGTTCCGCGTCGAGCTCCTTAACGACAACGTCCGCGGCTACATCTGCGAGAACTACGGCCAGCCCTTCCGCCTGCCCGACCTCGGCCCCATCGGCGCCAACGGCCTCGCCAATCCCAGAGACTTCCTCTACCCGGTAGCGGCTTATGAGGACGTGGACGGCGACTTCGAAGTCGTGTCCAAGTTCCTCGGCAAACTCTGGACCTCGCACTACAACCACTCGCCCCTGGACGTCGTCGCCTGGCACGGCAACTACGCGCCCTACCTGTACGACATGGCCCGCTTCAACACCATCAACACGGTCAGCTTCGACCACCCCGACCCCTCCATCTTCACCGTCCTTACCGCGCCTTCGCCAGTCCACGGCACGCCCAACATCGACTTCGCCATCTTCCCCCCGCGCTGGCTGGTCGCCGAGCACACCTTCCGCCCGCCCTGGTTTCACCGCAACATGATGAACGAGTGCATGGGTCTCATCTACGGCGAATACGACGCCAAGGCCGAAGGCTTCCTCCCCGGCGGCGTAAGCCTGCACAACTGCATGTCCGGCCACGGCCCCGACGCCGAAACCTTCGACCGCGCCTCTGCCGCCGACCTCAAGCCCCACCAAATCAAGGACACGCTGGCCTTCATGTTTGAAACACGCATGGCCGTCCGCCCCACCCGCTACGCCCTCGAGGAAAAAATCCTCCAGCACGAGTACTACGAATGCTGGCAAGGCCTAAAACGCAACTTCACAGTCCCCAAGCCCTAAAAACTGGTTAGCCTTTGCTCTCGCCGTTGCCGTTGCCCTTGCCGTTGCATCTGCCGTTGCTTGTTTTTCGCCGTCATCCTGAGCGCAGCGAAGGACCCCCGAATTGGTTCTTGCTGTTGCAGTTGCTCTTGCCGTTGTCTTTGCCGTTGTTTATTTCACGCCGTCATCCTGAGCGCAGCGAAGGATCCCTGTATTTGCCGTTGCCGTTGACTTTGCACCCGGACATCACCCTCGCAGAAAGATGCGCTCTCCGACCACCGACCCCAAGCCCTAAACTCAATCCATGACCATCGCCACCAGCTGGGTAGGCACCGCCAACGAGCCCGACAGCGGCTTTCCCCTCCAGTCGCTCCCGTTCTGCGCCTTCACCTCCGCGCCCGACGCCACGCCCCACCTCGGCGTCGGCATCGGCGCCTTCATTCTCGACCTCCACCAGCTGCAATCCAACAACCTCCTCACCACTCTCCCCACCGACCTCCAATCCGCCTGCACCGCCACCACGCTGAACGCCCTCATGCGCTGCGGCCCCGCCGCATGGTCCGCGCTCCGCCAACGCCTCACCGACCTGCTCATCACCATTGAGCCCCGCTGCGACCGCAACACCGACCAGCAACGTCTCGTCGCCTCCCTCATGCTCCCGGCCGCCCGCGCGATCTTCCACAAGCCCGTAGCCACCGAAAACTACACCGACTTCTACGCCTCCCTCCACCACGCCACCAACGTCGGCAAGCTCTTCCGCCCGGACGCGCCACTGCTCCCCAACTACCCCTGGCTCCCCATCGGCTACCACGGCCGCGCCTCCTCCCTCGTCATCAGCGGCACCTCCATCCGCCGCCCCTACGGCCAAATCAAGCTCCCCACCGAGCCCACCCCCGTCTTCGAGCCCACCAACCAGCTCGACTACGAGCTCGAAGTAGCCGCCTACATCGGCAGCGGCAACCCCCTCGGCAGCCG